>MDTC01271469.1_pt1 | contig 39854 bp, 31 predicted proteins | sample 811181 | NCBI WGS metagenome assembly MDTC01 (sample SAMN05326644, study PRJNA326480) | marine metagenome | isolation source: seawater | place: Pacific Ocean: North | collected 2011
CGAGGCGCGCATAACGCCACCTACTGGCCCTGAATCTAGTCCCGGGGTGTAGAGCACACGGTTACTGACCAAAAAAAGGTTCGAGTGTGATGATTCGACGATGTTTGATTGGTGATTTTGAATCAGTGCATCATCCAATCCATTTTCTGATGCCCAGAGCGCAGCTTGTATGTAAAGTCCGGAATTGAGGTTTTTAAAATTTGAAAATGGTCCTACCAATTTTTTCATGCCATCGAATACATCGATGTTAAGGCCTTTGTCTGAAGATGACCATTCATTTTCAGACAGTGAATCGGACGTGGCAATCCACGCCATGCCGTTTGATTCAGGCCGATAACGTCCGCCGCCTTCTCTGAAAAAAGTAATGCGCACGCGCCCTCCCTTGTCAATGCCATTGCGGTTGCAAAGGTTACTCAGTGTATCAAATAAAGTTTGAGCGTTTAGATGCTGATGGTTTTGGATGCGATGCGCAGCGAGACTGGCCGTAATTCGGTTCCAATGCAAATCAATGTTTTGCGGAGTACCGTGGGCAATGCGAACGGTCTCGAAAAATCCATCAGCATAAAGAAAACCTCTGTTAAACATGGAGTTCGGCAATTCCGAAGTGGTCGTGATCTCACCATTAACGAGGTAACACTGACGATCTGTTGGATGCCATTGAAATTGAGACATAGCTGATCAGTAGGATAGGGGTGAACGCTTCAGCTGAGAAACATAGTCCAACAAATCAGCATTTACGGGAATCTGTAAGCCTGCAACTCCTGCAGAATCTCCGGCTTCAATGTCGCGCAATTTGTCCCCAACCATCCATGATTGTGAAGGGTCGATGTTGTGCTTGGCACAGGCTTTTTCGAGCATTAATCCTCCTGGTTTACGTGTCAAACTTTCGCCGTAATCGGGATGATGAGGACTGTAGAATATGTCGGTTATTTCGATGCCGTGTTCCGCACACTTGGCCCTAAAATAATCGTGGATGGCATGCACGTCACTGTGAACATACAAGCCTTTGGCAATGCCCCCTTGGTTCGTAATTAAAATCAACTTATAACCTTCTGACTGCAACTCTTTCAGTGCTTCTAGGACTGTCGGAAGGATCGTGAATTCTTCGACGCTCTTGGTGTAATCTCCCGGGTCATGGTTGATGACACCATCGCGATCAAGAAAGACTGCTTTGCTCAATGTAGCCATTGGGCGAAACTACGGACCGCCAAGGAATCCCCCAAGGATCAGGCGATTGAAGTGCCCAAGGGCACATCTTCGCAGATTTGAATGATGGCCGTACCGGCTTTTTCATCAAGGGCACCAAGGATGAGAAATTCTGACATCATTGGACCAATTTGTTTCTTGGGGAAATTCGTAACTCCTACCACAAGCTTGCCTTGCAAATCCTGAGGAAGGTAGCGCTCGGTGAGTTGGGCTGAGGTTTTGAGGATTCCGCGCTCTTTTCCAAAATCGACGGTGATGATGAAAGCAGGGCTTATAGCTTCAGGAAAGGATCGGACGTCCAATATGCGCCCTACTTGCATTTGCACTTGCGCAAATTGCTCCCATTCAATGGTTGGTTTCATACGTCGAAAATTAGCCAATTGAGCTCGAAGTTTGGTCGGTCTTTGGTTTTGTAAATTTGAACCATGCCGAGAAACAGATGGAAATCTTTTAATGCATTCGATCCAGAGCAATGGGCCGAAAAGGTGGGAGATGCAAGTTCCGTATCGAATGGAACTTGGGAACAACCAATCTGGGTTGATAAAGCGGCTCCCTTCGCATTGCCCGAGCGGTGCATAGCGTCACCAGAGGAAGGGAATCCGTGGCAATTACAGCAAAGCATTCGCAGCGAGCATGAGGTTATGCCAGCACTTTTGCATGGAGTTTCGGGTCTGCGCTTTGATGAAAATTCAAAAGGGTTCACGAAGAGCTGGTTGGAAGGCGTTCATCTCAACATGGTTGAGCTGCACTTGGCAGCCTCGCTGTTCAAAGATGAATCATGGGATGTTCAATCCCTCTTGGTCGCTGGATGGAGAGGGACATGTGGCTTGCCCATCACCGCATCAACAACACTTGATTCTTGGAAAGAACATCACATGCTTCTGTCCAACGCACTTGATCTGAGAATTTGGCAATGTGGCGAATACGATCATCGTGATCGCTCGCTGGATCTAACAGATGCCATGGCTGAATATTGTCAGGCGATGGATGTATGGCTCGAGTTTGCGAGATCTTCATCGGTCTCTATAAATCACGAGCTTAATCGATTCGTTTGGAGATGGTGGTCTTCGGTTGATGTCTTGGAAGAAGTGGCGGCATTGCGCGCATTGCGGGTATTGTGGTCGCGTTGGTTGACTTACCACAATCTGGAAGACCGTCCCATTTGGATTGATGCAACAACGTCTACCGCCTCCTTCCAGAATAAATTGCAGACCGATCATCTTATTGATTTAACCACGGCTTCATACGCGGCAGTCATTGGCGGTGCAGATGGAGTGGAGACTGTTCCTCATTCAGGATTGTCGGAACATGATCCATTCGAAGATTCGGCGCTCCGATGGGCTCGGAACATCCAACACGTGATGCGTGAGGAGGCCGGTCTTCATCGCACGTTTGATCCGATGGGAGGCAGTCGAACCTTAGATACGTGGTCGATGAATATGTTGGATGCAGCTTGGTCCATTTACTTGAGTTCAAAATCATGAAATTGAAGGCGCATTATCCGGTTAAAAACGAATGCGAGGAGCACGAGCAATTTGGGCCGGGCCAAGCTCCTTTTTTGGGTGGACCTTATCCGAGCATGTTCACCTCTCGCCCTTGGACGATTCGGCAGTATGCTGGTTTTTCAACGGCCGAAGCCTCAAACGCATTCTACCGCGCCAACCTTGCCGCAGGTCAGAAGGGGCTCAGTGTGGCATTTGATTTGGCCACGCATCGCGGTTACGACAGTGACCACCCGAGGGTTTCTGGCGACGTTGGGATGGCCGGTGTAGCCATTGATACTGTCGAGGATATGAAGCGTTTGTTTGAGGATATACCACTGGGTGAGATGTCCGTGAGTATGACGATGAACGGTGCCGTGCTTCCCATACTTGCATTCTACATCGTAGCCGCTGAAGAACAAGATGTGGATGCTGAGGCTCTGAAGGGCACAATTCAGAATGATATTCTGAAGGAGTTCATGGTTCGTAATACTTATATATATCCGCCCAAACCTTCCATGCGAATCATTGCAGATATATTTAAATACACTGCGTCACGTATGCCGAAATTCAACTCCATATCCATTTCTGGATACCACATGCAGGAGGCGGGTGCGACGCCTGAATTGGAGTTGGCATATACGCTCGCGGACGGTTTGGAGTATGTGAAAACAGGTTTGCAGTCTGGCCTAGATATCGACGCATTTGCTCCGCGGTTGAGTTTTTTCTGGGCGAGTGGAATGAACCATTTTGAGGAAATTGCAAAAATGCGCGCAGCCCGGCTCATCTGGGCAGATTGCATGAAAAAGTTGGGCGCCAAGAACCCAAAATCACTGATGCTGCGAACCCATACGCAAACCAGCGGCTGGTCGCTTACAGCGCAGGATCCTTGGAACAATGTTGCGCGAACGACGCTCGAAGCAATGTCTGCAGTTTTTGGAGGAACGCAATCCTTGCACACCAATTCCATGGATGAAGCCATTGCACTTCCGACCAAAGCTTCTGCCCGTGTAGCTCGCAATACACAGCTGTTTCTGCAGAATAAAGCGGGCATGTGTAAAGCCGTTGATCCGTGGCATGGATCTCGAATGATGGAGGAGTTAACCGCTCAGATGATTGATAAAGCGGACGCACTCATTCAAGAAATTGATGATGCGGGTGGAATGTCCTCAGCGATTGAGCAGGGCATCCCAAAGCTTCGTATCGAGGCAGCTGCTGCGGAAAAGCAAGCGCGCATTGATCGAAGTCAGGATCAATTGATTGGGGTTAATTTGTTCGCGCTTGAAACAGAAGATCTGATTGAAACGCTCGAAATTGATCAATCGAAGGTGAGGGCAGACCAGATCAAGCGAATCGCGGAGGTGAAGCAAAATCGGGATTCCTCAATGGCATCTGAAGCTTTGGAGCGACTATGCAAAGGAGCAGAGGGGCAGGAAAATTTACTCGATTTGACTGTTGCTGCGGCGCGTTGTCGAGCCACACTTGGCGAAATTAGTTTGGCGCTAGAATCAGTTTATGGTCGATTCAAACCGAAAACTCAGAAGGTAAGTGGTATATTCTCCAGAGCAATGGAAGGACAAAAGGAATATGATGCGGTTGTAAAGTTAGCCGGAGATTTTGCACAAGAAGTTGGTCGCCAACCAAGAATTCTGGTGGCTAAAATGGGGCAAGATGGACACGATCGTGGCGCCAAGGTAGTGGCTTCATCATTTGCCGATCTTGGATTTGACGTGGATCTAGGAGCGTTGTTTCAAACTCCGGAAGAGGTTGCGCAACAGGCCGTTGACAATGACGTGCATGTGGTTGGCATAAGTACACTTGCAGCCGGTCACAAAACGCTTGTCCCTGCTCTGGTTGATGCTTTGAAATCGTTGGGACGCGAAGATATATTGGTCGTCGTCGGCGGCGTGATTCCCGCGAAGGATTACGATGCCTTGTTTTCGACCGGAGCAGTAGGAGTTTTTGGTCCAGGAACTCCGATCACCAAATCTGCTTCTGAAATTCTCGAGGTTCTACTAGACGCTTACGTCTGATTTCTCAAACAGCGAACTGTTCTCCTCTGAGGGCCATGTGTTTCAACAACGGGGAGGGTCGATAGCGCTCTTCTCCATATTCCTTCTGCAAGGCTTCGAGCTTCTCAAGTGCATGGGCAATTCCCCACTCATTCCCCCATTTGAGCAGACCTTTGGGGTAATTGACGCCCTTGGTCATTGCAACCTCCAAATCGGTTGCACTGGCGATGTTCAACCTTAAGGCATCTGCGGCTTCATTGATCAGAAGGGACAGAATACGGTCGGAAATTTGCCTCTGAGCCTGCGGGTCAACGATTTGTTTGTCTGTTGACAATACCTGCCCGTCATCTTGATATGAATAATAGCCTCGATTCGTTTTTTTTCCGAGCCACCCTGCATCCACATGTTGCTTTTGAATCAGGCTTGGGCGGTAACGGGGGTCAAAGTAGAAGGCGTCAAAAACGGTGCATGTTACGGCATAGTTTACGTCGTTTCCAATGAGGTCCATCAATTGAAATGGGCCCATGCGAAAGCCGATGGCGCGCATCGCTTCGTCAATGGTTTGTATGCTGTATTGACCTTCTTCCGCGATTCGAAGGGCTTCACCGTAAAATGGACGGGCCAGTCGATTCACGATAAATCCAGGGGTGTCCTTGGCAATGACTGAGGATTTGTTCCAGGCAGTCATCCATGTTTGACACTGCGCGACAATATTTACATCAGTTTGCAATGCTGGGACGATCTCAACCAATGCCATCAAGGGAGCAGGATTGAAAAAATGAAGTCCGATTAGACGCTGCGGGTGCTTAAGTCGTCCTGCCAGCGCAGTGACTGACAAAGAAGAGGTATTGGTCGCGAGAATGGTTGAGGAAGGCACTAAGCCCTCAAGCTTCTGAAACAACGAAGATTTTGCATCGAAGTCCTCGACAATGGCTTCAATAACTAAAACACTGCCCTTCAAATCGTTCATTTCTGTCGTTCTGAAGATTCTGCCTTGCAATTCATCAGCTTGCAGTTGCGTCCATCGTCCCTTGCTGACTTGACGATTGGCAACCTTTGACAATTCGCTCATGCTGCGGTCTAACGCTTGCTCCTTGGTGTCAAAGAGCACAACAGAATGTCCGGCTTGAGCTGCGACTTGGGCAATCCCCGAGCCCATTGCTCCGGCACCGACAATGGCAATTGAATGATTAGTTTCTTGCTTGATCATGCGATAAATGGTTCATTCTAATGCTTCAAAGGTCGGCAATCTTGTTTTTATAGCTTTGTAAAAAACGAGAGATGGAAGTTTTGGAAGAATTGCAAGAATCCTCGAAGTATTTGAGGGAAAGGGGGGTCGATGAAGTTGATGTTGCCATTGTGCTTGGAACTGGACTTGGAGGATTGGTGGATGCCATTGACATTGAAAAATCTTGGAGTTACAGTCAAATCCCGCATTTGCCCGTTGCCACGGTAGAGCAACATTTTGGACGACTTATCTACGGATTAATAGGAGGCAAGAAGGTCCTTGCCTGGCAAGGACGCTTCCATTTTTACGAAGGTTATTCCATGGAGCAAGTGGTCAAGCCCGTTCGGATTTCGGGCATGTTAGGTGCAAACACGCTGTTGATTTCGAATGCGTCTGGAAGTCTGAATCCGGATTTCAAAAAGGGAGGATTGATGTTGATTGAGGATCACATCAACTTGCTGCCAGATACGCCGCTTCGTGGCGAAAACTTGGCTTCTTTGGGCGTGCGATTTCCCGACATGAGCCGACCTTATGATTTAACGCTGAGTGCTTTGTTAAAGGACATAGCCTCTGATTTAGGAATTAAGCTGCCTGGAGGAGTTTATTGCAGTGTAGCCGGGCCGCAATTGGAGACGCGTGCTGAGTATCGCTATCTCAGAACCATTGGAGCTGATGCCGTTGGAATGTCGACTGTCCCAGAAGTGATTGCAGCGGTGCACATGGGCATGCCATGCGCGGCAGTAAGTGTTTTGACGGACGAGTGTAATCCAGAGGAATTAAAACCATTTGACTTGAGCGAGGTTGTTGCTATGGCGCAAAAGGCTGAACCGCTGCTCACAAAATTGATTGTTCGTTTGCTCGGTCGCATGGAATGACTCCGTATAAGTCATTGGCTGATTTGCTACAGTGACAAAGCGCTGATTTGCATCCGTAAACATCAGTGCATAAGCGTGTTACTGCTTTTTTTATTGCAGAATGATATTTACAATTCCAACATCATGCTGCTTGGATTGCAGCCGTCCTTTGCAAGGTAGAATGGATAAGAAGTTCTGTAACGATGCATGCCGCGTGCGTCACCATCGTAGAGGCAATAAGCGAACTAAAACGGTAAAAGGCGTCGAAAAGATTCTGATTCGCAACCGGTCATTGCTTCTCGCACTTAGGCAAAAGACCCGATTGGAGCTGACGGAAGAAGGTCGATTCATTTGGTTGCGACGAAACGGATTTGACTTCAACTTTCATACCCATGTTCATCCGCTTGAGGATGGACGTTTAGCCATTATGTGTTTTGAAGAGGGTTACATCTTGCAAGGAGATGGGCTGACTTCTTGGTCGGACGAGCCTGAGGTCCTACTTGCGCGTCTTTCCGGTGGAACGAACTGATTTGCCTTTGCTGCTTTTTTTCTTCTTTTTTTCATGAAATGCACCCTTGTAGTTGGGATCGCGCTTTCGCAATTCTCTGTCAATTTCTCTTGCCTGAATTTGTCGTTCGTGCCGTGGCGTTTCAAAATCCTCCAACGATTCTGGGGCTGTGATTTCTTCAAGCGGCTCGCCCACAAGGCTTTCTATTCGTTCAAGGGCATAACGTTCAGCAGGGTCGTTTAAGGTTAGAGCGGTTCCGTTGCGAAACGCCCTTCCTGTTCGTCCGATACGATGCACATATTCATGAGGGTCTCGTGGTACAGATGCATTGATGACCATCTCTGTTTCGGGTACATCGATCCCTCGGCTTGCGACATCAGTTGAGACAAGGACTTGGACCAATCCTGACCTGAAATCTTCCATTGCATTGATTCGAGAGTTTTGTGCCTTATTGCTGTGGATGGTTCGGATTTCGAAGTCAAATGATCGTTGTAAATAGCGAGCAAGATTCTCGGCCTCTTCTTTTTTTCGTGCAAAAATAAGGAGGCGTTTATCCTGCAAGTGATGTTCAATCCACCATTCAATGAAGGCAATTTTCGTTCGTTGGTTAGGCAACTCCAATTTCATTTGACGCACGGTGGCTACCGGGGTCGACTGGGGAGTGACCTCAATTCGGGTTGGCCAGAGCAGAAATTCATCGGCCAATCGCTCTACGCGTGGCGGAAACGTTGCGGAAAAAAGCATGTTTTGCCGTTTATTTGGGATGATTTCTTGAACTTGCCTGAGCTGCGGCATGAACCCCATGTCCATCATTCGGTCAGCTTCATCCAATACGAGGTGCTTGATTCGTTTGGTTGAGATGTGACCGTGGCTGTACAATTCAATGAAACGTCCTGGAGTGCAAATGATCAAGTCGCAGCCTTGATTCAGTTGTTCGATTTGTGTTTTAGGTCCGATTCCACCGTAAAGAGCTAGAATGCGAAGGTCCGTGTACGAGGCAAATTTTATGGCTTCATTGTGAATCTGAATGGCCAACTCTTTGGTGGGGGCCAAAACGAGAGCACGAGGCTCATGGTGCTGAGCATATTTAAGCGTTTGAAGCATCGGCAGCAGAAAAGCAGCTGTTTTTCCTGTGCCAGTTTGAGCAATTCCGATCACATCTTGCCCAGATCGGAGAGGAGGAATGGCTTTTATTTGGATGGGTGAAGGCACAGAGTAACCGGCATCTTCAATCGCATTCAGAAATTGTCGCGTCAGCTTGAGCTCAGAAAAAGTCATAGTTCAAAGTTAGGTTACCTAAATTGCGCTCGAAAGATGCAGGAGAAATTTGCTCATATGAGGCCTTATCTGGAGGAGGAAGTTCCTTCGGCAATCCGCACTTTGCTTACCTCAATGGATTGGTCAGTGCAGTTGACTCCTTTTTTGGGGGAAGATGCCGTTGCAAACATTTTGCGGGGTATCTCCGAAATTAAAAGTGTTCAGGAATTCCAAGCCAATGTATCAAAACCATTCATTCAGATGGTTTTGGATCGAACAGCAGATGAAGTGACATTTTCGTACCCAGACAATTTTGATTCGCATGGGGCGCTTTTCATTTCGAACCATCGCGACATTGTTTTAGACTCTTCGTTAATCAATATTGGACTTCTTGCACTTGGACATCCCACCTCTCAAATTGGTATTGGAAGCAATTTATTGGAGACACCATGGGTGGAAGCTCTGGTGCGACTGAATAAAAGTTTTATCATCAGTCGAGGGGGCACTCCCCGAGAACAGTTGATGAGCAGTGCAGAAGTCGCCAATTACGTGCGGCACGTCATTTTGAATGAGCAATCGAGTTTGTGGTTGGCACATAGGGAAGGAAGAGCCAAGGATGGGAATGACCGAACTTCGTCGGCTTTAATCCGCATGCTAGACAATCGAAAGAACGGAGAAGATTGGAATGCTATGCGGGTTCACCCCGTTACTTTGAGTTATGAGTGGGACCCTTGCGATGGTATGAAGGTTCGAGAACTTCTGTTGCGTGAGTTGAATAATGGAGATTATGAAAAGCAGCCTGGTGAAGACGAACGAAGTATGAAGCAAGGTCTTTTTGGTTCAAAAGGATCGGTGCACATTGCGTTTTCAGAGCCGTTGGTTTGGGAAGATCCGCCTGAAGGTGTGAGGCCGGCGGTGAATATGGCACAGCTCATGGATCGCAGGATTCATTCGGGAATGAAGGAGTGGCCTTCGCAACATTGGGCAGCTCGACAATTGATTGAAGCAGAGGAGGAGGTCAGATTGAATTGGCCAGCAGGTTGGTTGCCTGATGAAGTCACGGACGACGTCAGTCAACGTTGCTCAGCGAGATTGGAAACCATCGTTGAAATGATAGGTGACCTCCCATTTTCAAAAGAAGACGTCATTTTAAAATGGTGTGAAATTACGGCTGCACCTTTGCTGAATAGAGTTCACTCAGCAGAGAATGTCTGTGCCTGACCTTCGTTAAATTTGCCTAGGTGCCTTGATAGGATTTCGCAACTTCAGCGCACGCTATTGACCCCGCAACACCGGCATTCAACGATTCAGCACGTCCAAATCGAGGGATTGTAATTTTTTCATGCTCGATTTGCTTGGCCTCCTGCAAACCATGGCTTTCTGATCCGATCCAAATCAGCCCGGGACTCCAAGAAACAGCATCGTACGGTGTGCCGTCTAAATCCATGGCAAAGTTCTGCAAGGATGCTGCTGCAGAGATAGAGTCAGAGGTCCAGTCAAGCACAGGAACTTTAAAGATTGATCCCATCGAGGCCTGCACGCATTTGGCTGACCACGGATCGGTCGTGCTCGGAGTTACGAATACAGCATTCAATCCAAACCATTCAATAGAACGAATCAAAGTACCTAAATTACCGGGATCTTGAATTCCATCTGCCACAAGCGCGAAGGGAAGCTTGCGATTCGGGAGTTCTTGAAGGATCTGATTAGCGTTTCGATTTGGTATTTGCGCCACAGCTAGAATGCCAGGAGGTGTTTTCATTTGGGAACATCGCTCCATTTCTTTCGAACTCAGCACCGTGCTGCTTGGTATAAGTTGTTCTGGGATGTGCTCGTCCATGCCCTGTGTATAGTAAATTCGCTCCAATTCAATTGGACTAGAAGCCAACTCCAAAATGTTTTTCACCCCTTCCACAATGAATAGCCCGCGCTTCTTGCGCTCGCTTCGCTTGCTAAGGGATTTGATTTGGAGAATTTCTTCGCGGGTCATGTGCTGTGAATGCTTGGGGCGAAGGTATGCATATCTCATTGCTGTTGGCCTGTTTTTCGGCTCGGGTTGTTCGCCGCTGAGAAGAATGGATGAACAAGCAATATTCATTGCCAATCAAGAATTCATCTGGTCACATTCGCAAAAGAAAGTGATTGACGAATCTGCATTTGACTCTGGCATGCGCATCGCTTCCAATTCTAAGTTTATCGGAATTCGTGTGCCGATGCGCTTGCACCAAATCGTCAGGACGGAGGCCCTCGAGCATTCGGTACAAGCTAGAGTTGATGCCGGTAAGCCAAACGGAGGTATCCGTTGGTGGCTCTCGGAGAAAGTGGGAGAATCGCCTGCGATTTTGGATGAATATCTGGTCGCTCGCACCGCGCTCAATATTCAATCCATCTGCAAGCAAATGGGTTACCTCAATGCAAAATGTCACGCCTCATTGGACACGCTAAGGCATCGAACAGTTGAAATCAATTACAACATAGATCCGGGTCAGCTTTGGACAATTGCGAGGGTTGATTGGGCAGAAAACGGGCTAAGTTTGAGTGAATCGATGCCAGAAATTGCGGAGCGGATGGGACAAGGTCAACCATTCGCTGTTCAGACCTTGGAGAGCGCACGGAACGATTTAGCATTAGCATTCAGGAACAAAGGATTTGCTTCCATTCAAGCATCGCATATCAATTTTCTAGCAGACACAGTGAGGGAGAAAGAGGGGCCAAAGGTGCACCTCCTGATTCAATTGGCTCCTGAAGGGTGGACGGATGAAGATACACCGCGGCTGCATCAACAGGCTCGGTTTGGAAACATCTCTTGGTCCATGGATGGGGAAGGGAATCACGATTCGCTGCGGACTGAAGTGATTGAATTTCTCTTGGCGATCGAGCCGGACATGCGCTACAATGAGCGTGTTTTGAAGGAGACTCAAAGGAGGCTCACAGAATTGCCAGGTGTTTCGCGCGTGGATGTTCCGGGTTCGTTTAGCGGTGTAAAGAACGATCAATTGGTCTACGATGTTAATGTACTTATTCATCCAGCCAAACGGTTTGGAATGACAACGGCACTGGACATGACACGCACAGATGCCCGATATGGACCCATCTTAAGTTGGTCATTGATGGATAGAATCGCTTCCCGACGTGGAGACGAATGGGACCTTCATGTGTCGGGTGGGCTGACTTCCACTCGACCGTTTAGTTATTCAAGTAATTATTTGATTCCAAACAGTGCAACTTGGTCTGTTGAGGCTCATTACTCAACCCTCGGAATTCCACCGATTTCGCTAACAAAACTTCGCCCTTCCAACCGGGCGCGATCTGATTTTGCCTTCAGTTGGGCACGTGAAAATCGCCCGGAATATGCTCAGAATTCGCTGATCTTCAAATGGGGGTTTCATTTTGTGGAAAATCCAATTCGTGGCAGTGAAATTCGCATGGATTTACTCGAATTCAGGCGTCTAAAGGTTGAAAGTGATGCGGGCTTTGAGCAATGGCTGGACGAGCAGTCGAATCCATTTTTGACGGCGAGATTCCAAGATTATGCATCTGTTCTGTCTCGTTTGGATTGGCGAACCAACTGGACACTGAGAAACCGTCTCGAAGGCACATTTCGGTTGCAAGCTGAATGGACAGGTTGGGGATTGAATTTCTTTGGTCGGAGCCAGAATTGGAGAATGAATGATTCAGATCAACTGTTGTTGGGCAATATTCCATTTGCTCATTACTTCAGGACAGAAGCTGATTGCGTGTGGGAGTGGGCAAGGCACCAGTACTCCGGTTTGTCATGGCACGGAAGGGTGCGGGGTGGTTGGTCAATAAACGGGGATAATTTCGAGGGCATTCCTTTTGACAGAGCCTTCTTTGCCGGCGGGGCAAATGGCTTAAGAGGTTGGAGTGCACGAGATGTAGGGCCGGGATTTGCTGATCCGGATGATTTCAATAGCGGTTTTATAGCTGGTCTTGGAGATTTTCAAGGTGAGTTGAGTTTGGAAGGCCGAAAATCTTTGAACGCTGTTCTGGAAATGGCGATTTTCTCCGACCTCGGTAACGTCTGGCTGAGAAGCGCTTCTTTGAATGATTCGAGCGAGGGACTCACCTTCGATTTGACATCAGTGGCGTGGGGAGCTGGGCTTGGAATGCGACTCGATTTCGATTTTTTCATTTTCCGATTGGATGGCGCGTTGCGGGTATATGACCCATCAGAATCTTTGGAGGATCGGTGGATTTCAAGCGGCAATCCAAAAGGAGCATTGCATTTAGGGATTGGCTATCCTTTTTGAATGTCAGTTTCAGGATTGCTTTAACTTAGCCGAGAAATTTGATACGACATGGGTTGGTTTAAGCGAATACAAGACGGCATCACAACCAAGAGCACGGAGAAGAAGGAGATTCCGGAAGGTGCATGGCACCAATGTCCCAATTGCAAGACGGTTGTGACCTCTCAGCAGCATTCGGATAGATTACATGTATGTAATTATTGCGGGCATCATGATCGCATTGGAAGTGAAAATTACTTTGCCCTTTTGTTCGATGACGGTAAATACCGCGAAATAGCGCCGAAAATTGAGAGTGAGGATCCGTTAAAATTCAGTGATACGAAAACGTATGCCAATCGCCTCGAAATAGCGAAGAAGAAGACGGGCTTGACAGATGCCCTTCGAACGGCCGCTGGAGATTTGGGAGGAGTCCCCGTTGTCATCAGTTGCATGGACTTTCAATTTATCGGTGGTTCAATGGGAAGTGTCGTCGGTGAAAAGATTGCACGTGGCATTGACTTGGCGTTGAAAAAGGGATGTCCCTTCATTTGTATCAGTAAATCAGGAGGGGCACGCATGATGGAGGCGGGATTGAGTTTGATGCAAATGGCCAAGACGAGTGCGAAATTATCATTGTTGGCCAAAGCTGGACTGCCCTACATCTCTGTACTCACTGACCCAACAACAGGTGGAGTTACTGCGTCATTCGCGATGCTCGGCGATCTCAATATTGCTGAGCCGAATGCGCTCATCGGTTTCGCGGGCCCCAGGGTAGTTAAGGAGACGATTGGAAAGGATTTGCCAGAAGGCTTCCAGCGATCAGAGTTTTTGCTTGAACATGGTTTTTTGGATGCAATCGTTGAGCGTAAGAACTTGAAGGATAAAATAGCATTCAGTCTTAAAGCGATGTATGATGCACCTGAGATTGCTCGGTCTTAACGCTTGAATTTTTCGTTTAACCGCGGCGGAGATTAAAACGACGCTTTGCATTGTTAACCAAAATTAGAAGGCCTATCTTTGCGCAATTATTCACATCACGAACATCTAAATGATTTCGACATGTACTATTTAGACGCAGACAAAAAGAAAGAGTTCTTTGAAGCGCACGGCGCAAATGACAAAGACACGGGCAACTCTGAAGCACAGATTGCAATGTTCTCATATAGAATAGCTCACTTGACAGAGCACCTGAAGAAGAACAGAAAAGACTTTCACACGCAACGAGCTTTGATTAAGCTGGTTGGTAAGCGACGAAAGTTGCTGGATTACCTTTTCGCAAAGGACATTGCTCGATACCGCGAAATCGTAGCCAAACTCGGTTTGCGCCGCTAATTATTGAAATTCGAAAACGAAAGAGGCAATTGGTAAAGGACCATTGCCTTTTTCTTTTTTTTTAAAGCCTTTGCCCAATGGGGCAAAAAGGTAGAAGATGCATATATAGAAAGATGAATTATACGGTACACAACCAAACCATTGATCTCGGCAACGGGCGCGAGATCACACTAGAAACCGGCAAGCTTGCGAAGCAAGCGCACGGTTCGGTCGTCGTAAGATGCGGCGATACAATGTTGCTGGCTACAGCAGTTTCTGCACACGATGTGCGAGATGACATGGACTTTTTACCATTGACGGTAGATTACCGTGAAAAGTATGCCGCCGCAGGACGATTTCCAGGGGGGTTTTTCAAACGTGAAGCGCGCCCTTCAGACACAGAGGTACTCGTCATGCGACTAGTTGATCGCGCTTTGCGACCAACATTTCCGTCAGACTACCATGCGGGTACGCAAGTCATGATTCAATTGATGTCAGCGGATGCAGAAGTTTTGCCAGATAGCTTGGCTGGATTAGCTGCTTCAGCTTGCTTAGCGGTAAGTGACATTCCCTTTGACGGACCAATCTCAGAGGTTCGTGTAGCTCGAATTGACGGCGATTTTGTGATCAATCCGCATCGCACTGAATTGGAAAGTGCAGACATGGATATGATGGTTGCTGGAAGCATGGACAGCATTGTCATGGTTGAGGGTGAAATGTCAGAGGTGAGTGAGGATGAGATGGTTGATGCTATTGAAGCCGCGCACAAGGCGATTCAAGCTCAATGTGAAGCGCAAATTGCATTATCCAAGAGCACAGGTCACTATGGTGTTCAGCGAGAATATTCGCATGAAAACCATGATGAGGATTTAAAGGATCGAGTCAATGCGGCATTGACGGACACTTTTTACAAGGCAGCTCAAGAAGGCAAGACAAAGGAAGAGCGTAAGGCATCTTTCAACTCCATCAAAGAATCTTTCATGGCGACACTCTCAGATGAGGAACGCAATGAAAAGGCTTTCATGTTACGCCAGTACATCGGTGCGGCTCAGAAAAAAGCCATCCGCGACCTTTTGCTCAATGAGAACACTCGTTTAGACGGACGTAAGCCAACGGATATCCGACCGATTTGGACCGAAGTAGATTATCTCCCGGGTACCCATGGGAGTTCAATATTCACCCGCGGTGAGACGCAATCTTTGACGACTCTCACGCTGGGTACAAAACTTGATGAACAGCTCATCGACGGAGCTTTGCTTCGCAAGACAGAAAAATTCTTGCTTCACTACAATTTCCCACCATTTTCTACCGGTGAGGAGCGACCATTGCGAGGCACAAGCCGACGAGAAGTTGGTCACGGTAATCTGGCTCTAAGAGCGTTGAAGCCAATATTGCCTCCTGTGGACCAATGTCCATATACCATTCGGTTGGTGAGTGAGATTTTGGAGTCCAATGGTTCATCCTCCATGGCAACTGTTTGCGCTGGAACACTGGCATTGATGGACGGTGGAATTCCAATCAAAGCTCCTGTTTCAGGAATTGCGATGGGCCTCATCACAGACAAGGATTCTGGAAAATATGTGGTCCTTTCGGATATCTTAGGTGATGAAGATCATCTTGGCGACATGGACTTCAAGGTTACAGGAACCGAAAAGGGTATCACGGCGTGTCAGATGGACATCAAAATCAAAGGATTGAGCTTCCAGCAACTGCGAGAAGCATTGGAACAAGCCCGCGAAGGACGTCATCATATTCGACGCGAAATGTTGCATAGCATTGCTGAGCCACGTGATGATTACAAAGACCACGCACCACGTATCGTTGCGTTGGAAGTCCCTGGCGAATCCATTGGACCAATCATTGGTCCAGGTGGTAAAATCATCCAAGAGATTCAAGCCGATACCGAAACAGTGATTAGCATTGAAGATGTCGATGGAAAAGGAATTGTTGAAATTTCAGCATCAAACAAATCCGCTATTGAAGCTGCGGTTGCGAAGATTAAAGCCATTGCTTTCCCTCCAACGGTCAACATTGGCGAGGAATATGAAGGAAAGGTCAAGAGCATCATGCCGTATGGCGCTTTTGTCGAAGTGATTCCAGGTCAGGATGGATTACTGCACGTTTCGGAGTTAGATTGGAAACGTGTTGATCGCGTTGAAGATATTCTGAAGGAAGGTGAGGTGGTCAAGTTTAAAGTGGTAGGACGCGATGACAAGACTGGTAAGATCAAACTGAGCCGAAAGGTTTTGATGCCAAAACCGGAAGGCTATGTCGAACGCCCCGAGCGATCGCGTGGTGACCGGGGTGATCGTGGTCGTGACCGCGGTCCTCGAAGTGATCGCGGAAGAGATCGTGGGCCACGGCGTGAAGAAGGCTCTTCCTCGCACTCTGAATAGTCTTTTCCACCAATTCGTAGTTAGACGTTGAATAAGAACTGAAAAAGGAATCCAATAAATGAGGCAGCTTAAAATCACCAAGCAGGTTACCAACCGCGAAACGGCGTCGTTGGACAAATACCTTCAAGAAATTGGACGTGTAGATTTGATTACCGCCGAAGAAGAGGTGGAGTTGGCGAGGAGGATTAAAAAGGGCGACCAAGTAGCCTTGGAAAAACTGACAAAAGCCAATCTTCGTTTCGTGGTTTCTGTATCAAAGCAGTATCAAAATCAAGGGCTATCACTGCCCGATTTAATCAATGAAGGCAACCTTGGATTGATCAAAGCAGCGCAGCGATTTGATGAGACGAGAGGATTTAAGTTCATTTCGTACGCTGTTTGGTGGATTCGTCAAAGCATTCTCCAGGCACTTGCGGAGCAAAGTCGAATTGTTCGTTTGCCACTGAATAAAATTGGCTCAATCAATAAAATCAATAAGGCATTTGCCCGCTTGGAGCAAGAATTCGAGCGACCTCCAACAGCAGCTGAACTTGCAGAAACCTTGGACATGACCTTGGATGAAGTGAAGCAGAGCATGAAGAATGCTGGAAGACACGTCTCAATGGATGCCCCATTGAAAGACGGTGATGAATCTTCGAGCAATATGTACGATGTCATGCGCACCGGAGACACACCTGCGCCGGATACGGATTTGATGACCGAATCGCTCCGAAAGGAAATCGAACGCTCGTTGCGAACATTGACCCCTCGAGAAGGAGATGTAATCCGCTTGTACTTTGGTTTGAACGGAGAACATCCGATGACACTTGAGGAAATTGGAGAACGATTTGACTTGACCCGAGAGCGCGTCCGACAAATTAAAGAGAAGGCGATTCGACGATTGAAGCACACCAGCCGGAGTCGCATTTTGAAAAGCTATTTAGGGTAATACCCCAGAACCTTTTGTTGAAAGCCATGCCGTCCACCTGTGATGTGCATGGCTTTTTTCATGGAAAACGTGTGCAGTTCGTTTCAGATACGGCATCACGCACAATTATCCTCCAGCACCTTCGTTTTCGATTGAAACTGCTGCATCTTTGCTTCTGATGTCTAAACCTGTTTATCCCTTTTTTGTTGCTGTCTGCGCTTGTGCACTATTGACGTTCTCATTGGTCACTGGATGCGGAAAAGTGAGTTATTCTGACGACCCGAATTTGACACTGGAATTTTCAGCAGATACGGTTCTTTTTGATACTGTATTCACGACTATTGGCTCGGTAACGCTACCGTTAAAGGTTTTCAATCCCAATAGCAGTGCAGTATTGATCGAAGAAATAGCTTTAGTCGATGGTTTTAACTCACCATTCCGAATCAACGTTGATGGTGCGGTCGGTCCAAGTGTTTCTGATTGGCCGATTTTGGCCAATGACAGCCTGTGGATTTTTATAGAAGTAACGGTAGACCCCACGCAAGGAAGCAATCCTTTTGTGATTGAAGACCAGATTCGATTCGTGACAAATGGCAACGAACAAGCTGTGACGTTGGCCGCTTGGGGACAAAATGCACGATTTCACGGTGGTCTTGACGAGATCACGGTACTTCCGTCTTGCGATGAAATATGGGCAGCTGACTTGCCTCATGTGATTTATGGAATCGTTGAAGTGGAACCAGGGTGTTCATTGACCATTCTCCCCGGAACTCAGGTTTATGTGCATGATGGTGGAGGATTGCTAGTTTATCAATCAACATTAAACATCGCAGGTCAGTTGGGTCAAGAAGTGGTTTTCCAGGGAGATCGATTGGATGAGAATTATGAAGATTACGCTGGCCAATGGGGCATCGAACTGGATTTCGAATTTGAAACTGAATATGGCATTGAAGAAGTAACCGCGCAACGTGGCGGTATTTGGCTCTTTGGAGGAGTTGAATGCGAAATCCGTCATGCGATTTTGAAAAATGGAACAATCGGACTGCAAGTGGATACTGCTGGTACCTCGGCAACTGCTGCACTGACCATTCAAAACACGCGCATTTACAATATGAGTGCAATTGGCATGCTCGCACAAGGAGCTACCATAGACGGATACAATAATTTGTTTTATGACTGCGGTCAAACAACGGCTGCTTTCACTTTGGGCGGCAGCTATCGCTTGGACCATTGCTCATTTGTCAACTATTGGTCAGAAGGAGTTCGACAAGCGCCATCTGTCTTGATGACAGATTGGTACGAGGACATCAACGGAATAATCCAGGTGCGCAGTTTCGATGGAAGTTCGTTCAATAATTGCATTTTCTGGGGCAATAATTACTCTTTGACTGATTTTGATGAATTCGTAGTAAGTCTGTTGAACCCACCATCTGATCCTTTTGTCCGTTTCAGCGCGCTTGATATCTCGAACAATGAATTTCCCTTAGGCATCCTTGAAAACTGCACGGTGGATCAAGCACCACCATTCGTTTCTGCTTCCAACCGTGATTTTCACATTGACTCGAACAATGCACTTTGGGATGGTTCGTTCGGGCAATTTTCGACTCCTGTGGACCTCGATGGAAATCCGAGAATAATCGGTAATCCAGATAAAGGGTGCTATGAAAGGCAGTTTTGATAGGTTGAATTTGTAACTTTTTACTCAAAGCGGACGTAAGGGGGTCACGATGATGACCACAGGAATTCTTGACGCGTTGATGCGACTGTTCGCTCTTTTGGCCTCTGGCCGGAGTGCTCGAGAAGCCATGTTGGGTCGTCAGGTTGCTAGTCGCTACTTATTGGGCAGGCTTTCTCGTTCGATTGCGGAGGACTACTTAAAACGCTACGATGAAGCGTTGGATATATTCAATCGAAAAATGCCTGCCGCCTCCGATCCCGTTTTGCTCGCAAAACGGAAATCGAGGTTATCAGTCAAGCTACTTGTGCTATGCAATAAAGTGAAAGGCGAGTTGACGGTCAAGGATCGTTTGGTGGTATTCATTCGATTGGCTGAATTGGCCAAGTCAACCGGCACAATCGATGATTCTGATAGCTTTTTGAATGCTGTTGGAACAGCCTTGAACCTGTTGGAGGATGATTTGAATGGAATCAAGCATTTCGTCAAGATTGACAACCGAGATGATGCACTTCCTTTTGAGATGACAGGGGGCAGTATTTTTTCTATGCCCGTTGGAAAGGGGCATGGTGAGCAGTCACTTTTGATGTGCCGCACGAGCATGGACGACATGTTCTTTGTCAAAGATTTGGACCGTGGAGACTTACGTCTAAATGGCATTCCGATATTAAAAAGTTGTTGTTTACCAATGACTCAAGGGAGCGTGGTAAAGGATAACGCTGGACACTCATTATTCTTCAGTGACATTCTCCAGCATTCTACAATTCAAGCAGCTGATCATGACCGGATCGCCTTCGTTGCACAAGACATTGCCCATTTTTTTAAATACCCAGCAGAACCGGCATTGAAACCGCTGACCATCGAGGCTAATGAGGGTCAATTGATTGGAATTATGGGGTCAAGCGGATCCGGTAAATCGACATTGTTGAACATTTTAAATGGCTCACAACAGCCTACGTTTGGCCGAGTCATGCTGAATGGACGTGACATCTACAACGAGGATGAATCCTCGTCTGGACTGATCGGACATATTGCGCAGGATGATGTATTGATTTCTGAATTGACGGTAGAGGAGAATCTACGTTTCAGTGCTGAGTTGAGTCTTGGTGCTATGCCGAATGAAGATTTGATTGCTCATGTGCATCAAACCTTACGAAGTCTAGGCTTATGGGAAATCCGTGATTTACGGGTGGGGTCAGTTATGGATAAAACCATCTCTGGGGGTCAGCGCAAACGTCTCAATATTGCACTTGAATTGATTCGTGAACCTGCTGTTTTGTTTGTAGACGAACCTACGAGTGGATTATCAAGTCGAGACAGTGAGCAGATCATGGACTTGCTGAAAGAATTAGCACTTCGTGGTAAATTGATTTTCGTCGTCATTCACCAACCGAGTTCGGACATTTTCAAACTATTTGATCGATTGCTTTTACTCGATGCGGGAGGATACCCCGTTTTTCAAGGCAATCCCTTGCAAAGTTTAGCTTACTTCAAGCAGCTTTCCAACCAGGTTCAATCGAATGATTTGGTTTGTCGTGAATGTGGTACCGTGAATCCCGAATCTATTTTTGAGATCATCGAAGCATGCATGGTAGATGATTATGGACAGGTTACATCCAATCGCCGAGTTTTGCCTGAAGAATGGTTTGACTTTTACAACGTATTTATCGCAAATGGTCTTGTTCCTTCTCGTGTTGTAGAGGACATGCCGACAGCGCTAAAAGCGCCCAGTTGGTTGAAACAATGGAGAACCTATTGGACGCGGGATTTGAAGGCCAAAAGGAGCAACCGTCAGTACGTGCTGATGAACCTCCTACAAGCACCGGTTTTGGCCATATTTTTGGCCACGTTCACGCGTTTTCAGGACGGGGGAGTTGCGTACAGTTATCGATTGAGCGAAAACCTGCCACAATTTTTATTCATCTCGGTGATCGTATCCCTTTTTCTGGGACTGAGCTTTAGTGCTGAGGAAATATTCCGTGACCGGCCGCTCTTGAAACGAGAACGGTTTCTAAAATTGAATTGGAACGCGTATCTGACTTCTAAAATTGCATTGATGTTCAGCCTTTCTGCGGTGCAGAGTTTCATGTATTCAGCGATTTCAATTCTAATTTTACAAATCCCTAATGCATTTGGGACACTGTTTTGGACATTGTTTGGTTTAAGTGCCTTTGCCAATTTATTGGGGCTGAACCTCTCTTCTGCAATGCGCTCTGCGAAAACGATTTACATCATGATTCCTCTGTTGATTATACCTCAGATCATTTTCGGTGGTGCAATCATTCGGTTCGATCGCTTTAACCCTGTTTTTAGCGAAGTTGATCGTGTACCGTGGATTGGAAACGTCATGGCTTCACGCTGGGGGTTTGAGAGCATTGCTGTTGAGCTGACTCGAAATAATGATTATGATGCGCCTTTTATTGATTGCGAAGATCGTTTGGAGAGGTCGGCATGGCGTCGTGATTTTTGGTTCAATTCATTTCAATCGATTGAAAACACAGTTATTCGAGAGAAGGAGTGGAAAAATGCAGTGTTAGAACTCCAATCATGGAACTACAAAACAGAGGATATCCAGACGAATAAGCAGTTGCGCAATGCCTTCAAAGAGTCCTATAAAATTGCGTTCAGTGAACGTGATGCCATGCGGAATAGAATGGCTGAGAATTTTGAGCTTGAGCAATTAAAGGACGAGCATCATAACGAGACGCTTCACTCATGGGTGATGCAGACTGATCGCACCCGTCGCGTTTCCATGACGAGCCGTGGCCTTGTTCAAGAAACTTCGTTCATTCATCAATTGCCCTTGGGGCGGCAGGCTTGGAATGCCCCCTTTTATGCTCCAATGAAAACCATTGGTCCATGGACAATTTCTACATCGGTATTCAATCGAATGATGCTTTGGGCCATGGTGCTGCTGATGTATGTGGCTCTGGTCAATCGGGTTCTTGAACGATTGGGATGGGGCAGGCGTAGGCCTTAAGATTGCTCAAGAGGCGGTTGCGATCAGGCGAAATGGAATGTTAATGATGGCATCATAATCTTCACCCGCCTCTAGCATGTCTTCATCTTCCTCTTCGTAATACCAGTGAACACTGGCCTGCGGTGCAGCCTTTTCAATCCGCTTGAATAAGTCCATCAAGCATTTGCTACTGCTTGTATTGAAGTATTCAAGTTTTACTGAAATTGAAACATCGGGTTCCTCGGCATTGACATGATGATCTATCCATTCCAACAACGGTTTGTAAAATTCAATAGAATTTTCAGGAATCGAACGTCCGCTTAGAGACATTGTAATGGGTTTTTCTGCAAATTTCACCGTAGGAGTTTTCGCCGTACCATCTAGTGAGATATCACTCATGTCAATTCTAGTTTAGTTAAAAAGATAACGTGTCTTTGACTGCTATTCACGTTTGTAAACTCCACATAAACTTGCCCGAGACTTTTTCGAATCATTTCGTTTAAGCCAACTCCGGCACCTCCATGCTCGCTTCGTGCTTCGTATGCAATTTTATTTCGTTGAATGGCTCGCAGTTGATTCGGATCAGAGTCGCTCAATGCTTTGAGCGTTTCTTTGATGTAGTTCTCTTGTTGCCTAGAGACAGGGTTCTCAGAGCGAATCCACCAATGTGATGCATGGTCGGATACGATTTCAAAGGAAACATCTGCCTTAGGGGATTTGGCGTGATGATGTAGATTTTGCAGTATTTCAATAGCCACTCTTAAAATTCGCTTCTTCTGCAGACTGCCAGCATCTATTTCAGTGAGGCGATTTTCCATCCATTGGATGATGTGGTCTGTGGAGCATTCCTCAATCGGGCCTTGCCACTGAAATTCTCTGTTGTTCGTCGTTGCGGCTTCCAGATCATAATCCGACCGCAAAGGACGCGCGCCGATTTCTGAAGGGTTTGCCATAGACATGTTTCAAAGTAACGCGATAGAGGCGACCTTCGCAGTGCCCCATACCAAGAGTAATGAGTAAAAACTTGTGGAAAAGCGACCCGGAGTGGTTCGAGCGTTGGTTCGATCAACCAGAATACCATATTCTTTATGGACACCGATCTCAGAAGGAGGCAATCGATTTTGTGAGAATGGTTATGAATCGATCTCTTTTGGGTGATGGTGTTCTGCGGATTCTAGATGTTGGGTGTGGGGCTGGTCGTCATGCGGCAGCCATGTCTTCATATGGACACGATGTGGTCGGGATGGACTTGAGTCAAAATAACATTACGAGCGCACGTTCATTGCACATGACACAAGCTGGAAAAATTGATTTTGTCCAGGGGGATATGCGAAAGCTTGAGGATTATTTCCCCTCTGATTCATTTGATGCTATAACGATGTTGTTTACCAGTTTTGGTTATTTCCAAACAGATCAGGAGCACGTTGAGACACTGAGACGGATTCGTCAGATTTTAAAAGATAGAGGAACATTCATCTTGGATTTTCTCAATCTTGAGCATGTCACCGCACATTTGACTCCTTCAGAGTGCGTTACTAAAGAAGGCATCGTTTTTCAGATCCACCGAAGAGTCGCCAATGGTTGGATTGAAAAGTCCATTGAATTTGTAGATGCCGCAGGGGTGGCAAAGCATCATGTGGAACGCGTCAAGGCCTTTTCTCCTTCACAACTTCATGAAATGCTGAAACAAGCAGGGTTTTACTCGCAATCTCAGTTTGGTAATTACAACTTGCAACCTTTGGGTAAGAGCAGCCATCGGTGTATCATTGTGGCCCATTGATTGCTATGTGGATCGCCAGCTTAATCTTGTTTCTTATTTCGATTGCAGGTGCGTTCGTTTACGATCGATTCGGCTCGCTTTTACGGAACCAACTCAATCTGATTTTGGCCTTTGGAGGGGCATTCTTAATCGGTATTATTTTCAACCACTTGGTGCCTGATGCTTATGCTTTGAATCCGAACGCAGGCTATGTCGTCGTATTGGGATTCTTATTGCAAGGTATTCTCGAATACCTTTCGCAAGGCGTTGAACACGGTCATGCGCATCATTATGAAACGAAAAATTCGCAAGGCAATATGCCTTGGGCGATGTATTTCAGCCTCTGTCTGCATGCATTCATAGAAGCGATGCCATTGGGCAGTCATGAACATGTGGATCAAAACGTGCACATGCATCATGATCATTCGGACCACGTCCATCTCACAGGCATTGAATCAATCGATTTAACCCTTATGCTCGGATTGATTCTTCACAAGTTTCCCGTCGCCCTCGTTCTGATGAGCATGCTCGATGCATTTGGAGTCAGCCGCTCAAGGCAGTGGACTGCCTTGGTTTTCTTCGGATTGACTCCACTTCTTGGAATGCTTGGTTTCATCAATCTTCTCCAGTCAAGTTTGTCTTGGGCAGCATATTTGCCGCAATATGCGAGTGGTTTATTGATTGGGATTCTTCTGCATATCAGCACCACAATCTTATTTGAAACGGGTGATGGCCATCGGTTCAATCGAAATAAAATGCTCGTAACCATTGGGGGACTGGCTCTTGCATTTGTGGTTACCGCTTGATGTTGGTTAGTTGGAGTGTTTTTTAAGCGATGAAACGTAACATTTATTCGATTAATATCGTAGAAGGGGTTATTAACCTTTTCCATGAAACACTTTCGCATCCACATCGATATCAACAAATTCGAACAGATCTACATGCATCGTCACAAGTTCGAAGTGAACCTTTTTGAATATTGCCTCAATTGAGGCAATTTTTTTTGGCAAAAAAATCAATCTTGGAATAAATCAACTGCGATGCTCATTGCATGTTCCCACGCCCGCTGATTGGGGAGTTTCCATGCTTCGAAGTTTTCAAAGTAACTGATCAGCTGTTCTGTTGGAATGTTCCCGACCAATTCATCTTGTGCCATAGGACATCCACCGATTCCTCTAATGGCTCCATCAAATCTTCTGCACCCACTATCAAATGCAGCTTTTATTTTAGATTCAACTTCATGAGGATGGGCGTGAAGATGTGCACCAAAGGAGATGGAATCAAAATGCGATATAGCCGAGTCAAAAGCAGATGATATGGTTTCAGGATCTGCCTTTCCGATCGTATCGCTCAATGCAATCACCTGAGGTTGAATTCTTTCCGCAAGATGACCGATGAAATCAGTGAGAACGTTAGGACTCCAATCATCTCCGTACGGATTGCCGAATCCCATGCTCAAATAAACGACCAATTGTTTGCCATGACGTTCACAATGGTGCTTGACACGTTCTAGCCGGTGCCAGGCTTGTTCGACCGTTGCTCCTGTATTTCTTTGTTGAAATGTTTCAGATAAACTGAGCGGAAAGCCCATATCTGTGACGCCAGGCACTTGAGTGGCGTCGATAGCGCCGCGCTCGTTTGCTACAATGGTGAGAATGCGCGAATTTGATTCGAACATTCCTTCATCGTGGAGCTTGTTCAATACTTCTCTGGTATCCGCCATTTGCGGCACCGCTCTGTGAGAGACAAAGCTTCCAATATCGATGGTGTCAAAGCCGATACCTAACAAGGCTTTGTAATAGGCGAGTTTATCATTGGTGGTCACTTCAACCGGCCATCCTTGGATTGCATCGCGAGGACATTCAATAAGTTGCACCTCATTCATGGGTGCAAGATAGAGAAGACAAGCCGCTGATGTAACCTTTTGCGAGGTACAGCCGTATTCATGCCAAACGACTTATATCCGAAGATCATGGACTTGATAGCTTTCAACCGTCTTCCACTTGATGAGAAGACAAATTATATGTGGGACCACGGAATATGCCTAGCGCAACGCATCGTCGAAAACCGCTACATACTATGCATTTTTGATTTAAACGGTTTTTACGTTGAGGCGATATACAGTCGAAGGAACAATCGAGTGAATGCCATTCTCCCGATTGCTGATTTACCCGAATGGGAGGGTTACGTTGATCAAGTGGTAACGAACCTACTCCATCTCAATTGAACTCTTGATCAGCGCCCCAGGATTCCCAATAAATCGAAGTTTCTTCGAAACAAAATGTCCCTTTATTTTCGCCTGTGTAACGATAGTTGCATGGGCGTTTTGCTATGCAACCGATGGCTTTTCTATCGGACACCCAAAAGAGGTATTCACCACGGCCATTGCTCCAATGTTCTCCGGGAATTAGACAAGTCAATTTGGCGTTGTGCGTTCCGTTGAAGATTGATCGACGATGAGCTGCTGCGGAATCTCGCTGGTCGAATGCAATTATTCTGAGGGCATTCCCGTCCGGTATGTGAAGAACTGGCTTTCGATGTGTTTTGAGTACGATTGGATTGCGCATCATGGGTGCCAAAATGCCCCAGGGCAACAGAATTAGAACGCATGCCACAAATTGAATGAATATGTATCCGGTTCTTTTTTTGAACTGAATGCAGCGCAACGCATGCAAGAAATACAATGAACTCAGGGCAATCCAAATCCACCGAGGAGTCCGATCTAAATTGATTGCTAGAACGAAATTGTGCTGAAAAAAATACAGCCAATCTAGGAGCTGAGAAATCAACGAGGAAAGCGCTTGGTGGAAGAAATGATGGAGGGTTACCGGCAAGTCCAAAGCAAAGCAGACGCCCCATGCTCCGAACAACAGACCGATACCAGTCATAGCAAATTGCGCTGCAATGTTAAACGGCAAAAAGTAAAACGGAAATATGTGGAATGCTGGAATCGCGGTCGCAACGGTGCCGAGTTGAGCAACGATAGGGATACCCGTGGCCATAGATGTTTTTTTAAATGATCGAAACCTTGAAGCAATCCGTGCAAACAAAAGGATTGAAAGAACAGCAGAAAAACTCATTTGAGTGCCCAAGTCGAGAGCGAGACTGGGGTTCTTCGACAGCATTAAACATAAGGTAGCTGACCAAACTTGGATGGGATCGATTTGCATATAGAATGCATTGGCAATGGCGTAAAGTGTAATCATCGTCGCTGCTCGGCACGCAGATGCTGGCCATTCGCACAATGACACAAACCCCCAGGCCATTGTGATGACGAGTGCCAAGCCCACCCATCGCAAGATCATTCGCCTCGTGCGTAAAAGCATAAGAGGTCCAAAGCAAACGAGGCCCACATGGTAGCCACTGACAGCTAGTAAATGGGCCAATCCGGTTTGGGCAAAGATGGATTTGAGTTCGAACGGGAGTTTTGTTTTGTTACCTGTCGCAATGGCATAAAGAAAGCACAGTACTTCGCCAGAAAACGATTCAATCAGCGCGCTTTGGATCAATTGCCTTAACTGCACGGAAAGCGGGGCAATCTGTTCACTAGCTCGGAGGAAATTCAATAAATTCTGTTCAGATGAACTCATTTGCTCGATTGGTTCCAACTGACCTGAGATGCCCCTCGACTGCTTCCAGTGAGCGAGATTGAAGCTCGCTCCAGAGCGAAAAGGAGTGAGACGGGCAAGAAAGGGACGGTCAAGCAATGGGAGTGACTGGCCGTTCCATTCCACCAATGTCCCCAAGGGAAAGTCGATTGTAGAGCACGAGCAAATGCTGCTCGCTGGTCCGTAGATTGAAATTGCTGCGCACTTCCATTCGGCGCACTCTGTCACTGTCAGGACAGGTTGAAAACAATAGAAAACGATTTTATGGGTTAGTCCGAGTGCTGTGAACAGGAATATGGCCAGCACAAAACCGTTTCGCTTCTTAGCCAAGAGGAGACCGATGAAAAGAGCAAGGACAACGGAGAGGAACGTTTGTTCAGAAATCAGCATCCCCATCCACAAGCAAAGTGCAGGGATAAATAGGGGAGCTCTTAATTTCGGCAAGTTCCATGCGTTGGACACGGGCAAACATCCCGCGCAATGGATTCCGAATTATGGCCAATTTGCCCGCGTTGCAGGCGCTTGCACGCTAGCGTTTATTTCTGAGGATTTTGACACTCGATTTTTTCGTGGTTAAGTGCCTGAAATGTTTGACGCTTCAAAAAGAAAAAGTCAATGAGAATGCTGCGGTGATACCACCCTGTGTAATTGTAAGAAAGACGCTTTGTTCCTGAAGAATTGCTTCGACAAGCATCAATTTCTGATTTTCTTTTTCGCCGCATTGCAGGCAGCTCCTTCTTAAAATCTCGGTGCGCTTTGAGCACAGCCCCAAAAAGTGGTGTCGATCCCTCTGATAAAAATTTGAATGCTGCAATGCCATCAAGAATCATGCGGCGTAAAATCATTGGATAGAGCGCAACGCGATGGTGATTTTTGACCAAAAGGAAAAGGTTGTTCCTAAAATTCAAATAAGATTTAAAGGGACTGATTTTTTGAAGCGTCCCGCCACCGAGATGAAAAACCATAGAATTCCCGCAAACTCCGATGCGATGACCTCGATTTTTCAGCCTCCAACATAAATCAATTTCTTCCATATGGGCGAAAAAGTCGTCGTCCAATCCATCAACAGAATGAAAGGCCTCGGATCGGATGAAGAGTGCTGCTCCGGATGCCCAGAACACCTCACGATTGTGGGCATACTGTCCTGTGTCTGTCTCAAAGACTTCAAAAATACGACCGGCACAGAAGGTGAAGCCGTCTCTATCAATATAGCCTCCGGCTGCTCCTGCGTATTCCAAAAGTTCTGGGTCCGAATCGTTTCGAATGATGGGTTGGCAGGCAGAGTAGCCTTCCTGATCCATCATTGTAAGTACAGGTTGAATCCAGTTGGCTGTGACGCGAACATCGCTATTGAGTAAAACAAAATTGTCGGCTTGAATTTGATTCAGACCAGCATTGTAACCACCTGCGAAACCAAGGTTTTCTGATAAAGCGATGATTTTAACCTCGGGAAAGGTTTTCTTACACCAAACTACGGATTCATCGGTACTGCCATTGTCGATGACAACGACTTCTGCATCTGCAGTGGAATGTACCACTACAGATTCCAAATACATTTGTAAGTGCTTCAAACCATTCCAATTCAGAATGGCCACAGCTGTATGTTGTCTCCTAGCGTTAGAATTCATCTTGGGTTGAAGAAAAGATCTTCTGGTTCCTCTCCGGAGAATGTGTCTCTCCTCGGATTCAATCGATTCAACTGACTATCTGTTACGCGCAATCGGTTCTCACGGTTACGCAATTGATGAAGCCAATCAGAATTCTGAACTTCTCCTAACATGTCAGAATGGAGCAAGACAAAACACTCGGCAACCATGTGAGGAGAGAAGAATAGGAATCTTTTGTTTGTAAAGGCACCTGCCCGATGATAATGCCATATTTCATAGGGGTAATAGTCTGTTTCATTGTGGCGTTTGATTATGGTGTTGGGAGGCCCATAGTGCAAGTAGATTGATCCCATATCTGTTTCCGCTCCATGGCCATTTCTACATGCGCCGTATGCTGAGTCAGCATAAGCGATTGCCGTGGTATATGTGCGCCAACCCATTTCAGGATTTGAATGCGCCTGCTCTTCCCAAAAAGACAATAGAAAAGCCTGCATTTGTTTGACTGTTGCTACGTTGAGGAATCCTTCAATGGTATGCCGCTGAGATGCATCAGCTCTTGGTCGATGATCCCTCACGTGTTGGATCAATGCCAATGAATCTGTGAATCCTTGCAGGAAATTGCCATTCGCGTAACCCGAAGTGAATCCGCTTGGCATGGGCTGTTGAACATCCAGCGGTAGCTGCGTTTGTGCAATGATTTCGTTTTCCTTGGTTGCTGCTTGAATGACGAGCTTTGAATTGGATTCCAATGTGATTTCGGTTGTAGGAATGGACGTGAAAAGCGGAACAACCTCTCGCGCTACTTTTCTAAAATAACGCTGGGTGCTTGGCTCGATTTGCCCTCTCTCATTTTGGATCCAACAGCTGACTAAAAATAGGGAGTCGACCGCGTCTTGGACGCCATATAGTTCAGCGTAAAATTGAATTCGATCGGCTTGCTTACCCACTCGTCCTCCAACCACCGGAAGCATTTCAAAACCGGAACGGGTGAGTTGGCTTGGGCGATTGACATCTGCAGGCGAATAGGCCTCAACGATAAAGGAATCAGACCACCGTGGTGCATCTGTTCGTGGCAGGGTTAAGCCTAGGGCAGATGCGGTTGAGAAGGTTCCTTCGATTGCAGCATCCTCAATGACCACATTGAGTAGATAGTCTCCTGAGGGGGCCTTCATGCGTTCAATGTGCAGCTGAGTGCCGGCAACAGCCGATGACGAATCAGGTTCTGCGGGACCTGCTATCTTTGTTTTGGCATAGTTAATGATTCCATCTGCATTTTCTAGAGTTGCTTCGAACCGCGCTGAAGTTTGCCATCCAATTTCGGATTCTTTGGCTACGAATGCGTTGCTTTCAAATTCAAGCTGTATTTCGAAATAAGGGCCATCTTCACCTTGAAAACGCAATAAGTCGATCCACACCGCCTCTCCTTGAGCATGCAAGGCAGCATTCGGAAGGATGGTCGTGATGACCACTGCAGCAATACCGAACAAGAACCGATGTGACTTTCCCATGGCTCAAAGTTATTCGCATTTCAGGTCTCCTCCTATCACTTCTGAACGGACTTATTTATTTGGGATGTTTTTTAGAGGAATTTTTTCGATGCTTCTTGAGCCTAATCTTTGGTTTATGCACCGAGGCATTTGTCACATTTGGTTGTTTCAAGAAGTATGTAGTGAGTAGGGCATAGTTAAAATTCACTGATTCTCCCATAACTTGTTCGCATGGTTTCTATTGGAATGGAGCAGTATATCCGACAATGCTCAGCTGCAATTCTGCTTTTGTCGCTATTTCACGCCGAAAGAGCTTCTGGCACGCACCTGGTTGGCGGAGAATTGACATACGAATACGTTGGACTCAATGCCCAAGGTGAGAATGAGTTTGAGGTGCATTGTTACATCTACCGTGATTGCAGTTCAAACAACACCAACGAAACAGGGTTTGATCCATCAGCGGCCATTGGGGTGTATCAGCAAAACAATCTGATCACCACTGCATCGGGATCCCTCAATCCGGCATTGGTCATTGAGATTATTCCTGAAAACCCGAACAATTGCGCTTTTCTCCCAGAAGACCTCTGCATTGAACGTGCGGAATACATCATCAACGTATCATTACCAGCGAGTCAGCAGGAGTACACAATAGTTCATCAGCGATGTTGCCGCTCGCCGGTGATTCTCAACTTGACAAATCCAGAAGAACAAGGCTTTTCATTGGTTACTACGATTCCCGCGAGCACTTCTGCCAGTGCCATCAATTCAACACCCATTTTTGATCAGCTTCCGCAAGCCTTTGTTTGCAGCAATTATCCTTTTTCCATTGATAACAGTGCAACCGACCCAGATGGTGACTCCCTGAGCTATTCAATCAGTCCGCTTTACTTAGGAGGCTTTCCCTTGGAACCCATTCCCAACCCACCCACGGGACCCCCGTTCAATTCAGTCAATTGGGCGCCTGGTTTCGCACCTCAGGCGCCACTAGGTGCTGGAAGTGGGTTGACCATCGATCCCGTTTCAGGTGTTTTGAGCGCATCGCCAGGAATCATTGGAAAGTTTGTTTTGGGCATCGTGGTTACGGAATGGAGGAATGGTCAGCCCATTGGATCTATTTTACGCGACTTCACCATGGATGTTGTTGCGTGTAACATTCTATCTCCTGGTTACGATGCGCCAGATCCGTGCAGTGGTTTGACGATTAATTTTGACCAGTTCATGAACCCAAGTGATACCTACGTTTGGGACTTCGGAGTGGCAGATGCCGATGACGACTTAAGTGCAGAGGCCGAGCCCCAATTCACATACGATGAGCCAGGTGTCTACGATGTAAGCTTGTTTTTTGAAACGGGTTCATGTTCGGATTCGATGTTTTTTGAGGTGGTTGTTCATGAATCTTGGAATTCGACTTTTGAGGTAACCGATCTCGTTTGTTTTGATGGCGGTTGGCTGGGACAGCTGGAGATTGATGATTCAAATTGGACACCGTATATGGAATGGGAATGGAATTTCGGGGTAGATTCAGATCCTGCATCAGCGTCAAATGTTACGCCTGACGAAGTGTGGTTTGCATCCGGTTCGGATGTCACAGTTGAACTCGAGTCTTCCGCTTTTACTTGCGAGCAGTCCGCTGATTTTGTTGTTGAGCTTCCTGATTTGCCCTTGGCAGATTTTGAGATTGATTACGAACCGTGCAGTGGACTGGACGTATCCTTCGTTAATCTCTCTCCTAACACTGGACCGTTTTTTTGGAACTTCGGCACCGGCCTTGGCACGTCTACAGATGAGGTGAGTCCTGTTTTCACTTATCCTTCTTATGGAAGCTATGAAGTGGAGCTTACAGCAGGCCAAGATTCTGATTGTGCTGATGTGCAAACGCTCCAAATTGATATTCTACCCGAGTTTCCTTTTGATTCAACTTACGCTGTACAACCTTTTATCCAATGCGATGAATCGGGTTTTGTCCTATTGCAGCATTCTGGAGCAGGAGTAGATGAGTTGACATGGGATTTTCCAGGCATACTTTCTTCAAACGAGCTTACGGTACAGGCAGAATTTCCGTCAACAGGAGTGTATTCGGGAACGTTAACCTTGTACAACGAAGCCTGCGATTTGACTGCTGCATTTAACATCGAAGCGGATGTCCCTCAACCGTTGTCAGGGGTTACATATCAGATCCCCAATGTTATTTCTCCCAACAATGACGGACAAAACGATTCATTTTCAACTGTACTCGTCAATGGCAATGATGAAGCGGTATCAGGCTTGAATCCGGGAGATTTTTACACGTACAACTTGAGCATTTACAATCGTTGGGGAACACCTGTCTTTGAATCCTTGCAAGCTGGTAAGGTTTGGCGTCCAGCGCCTGAAGTCCCTGATGGGACTTACTACGTCGTCCTTTCAGCGCGCCACATCTGTGACGAAACACTGTTCAATTACACAGGTGAATTGAGTGTTGTGCGGTAGCCGTCAACTTTTTTGATCAGTCGAACAAATCAGGACGCATGAGTCGGAGCCACAGGCGCTGGGGTACTCGGCAAAAAACTGCGCGTTGCTTTGTTATTTTTTGTGCTCCAAATTCGGAGTAGAACCGATCCACACCTGAATCTCGCGAGCCTCCAAAATCGAAAGATGTCTGTCCAATATTCGCAGCAATTTCGATTGCCTTGTGCAGCAAACTTACAGTGGCGAGTGAGGAAAGCGGAGAACGATGTTGGCCACCAAAAGCATAAATCGATCGGCCATTGTTATGCAAAACTACAGCATTGGCAATTGCACTTCCTTTCTCGTCTCGGGCGATAAGGCTTGACTGATGTGGGCTTCGAACCACATGTTCTAAGAGTTTCTTCAATGCATCTTCATTGGAATCGATGGATTTGCGCTGTCGAGCCAACTGATGCAACTGGACCATTTCTTCAACATCGTAAGAATGTTCGATGGTAATTCCTTTTGAGGCGGCCTTTTTAACTTGCTTGAGGCGGTGTTTAGGCCATTGCTCAAGTCCAGTTTCGTTCTGATTCCATTCGAGGATTCGCGTGTGGGTCTCTTGTATATTCCAAGGTTTTTGCCATTCGCAAGTTTTTCCAATTGGGAGATCGATTACGACTAAGGCCTCGCTACTTTTTTCAAGCGCCCTCTTGAGATCATGCAATTTCAAACCATTCCAATCGGTGTTGAGTGCCCACGGTGGGGTTATAATCGCTGGAATTCCTTTGATGGTTGTGCGTGCAAGTGCAATTTTATTTGGGCCCAACCACGGCTCTTGATTTGTAGTGATTCGGCACCATTGCGGATCCATGAACCATGAGCTTCTATGGGGAGAAGGAGATTTAAGCATCATTGAAACACACGAACGCAATCCACGATCATTTCTTGCGGGAAAGTGGTAGAAGCATCGGGATAACCCGGCCAGTCACCTCCCACGGCAATGTTCATGATGAAAAAGAATGGTGCATTGAAGGGGTAAGGCTGACCGTTCATCTGGTTGGGACTGATGCTGTAATATTCTTGATTGTCCATATACCAGGTAATTGAATTGGGCTGCCAATCCACGGAAAATAAGTGGAAGGTTTCACTGAAGTGTTCACCATTGGGCAATGTGATGCTTGATCCGCTGTATTGGTGTGAGCTCCATTCGCTTCCCCAGTGCGCTGTCCCGTGAACTGTGGAAGCTTCGTGACCTACCATTTCCATGATGTCAATTTCTCCACATTGAGGCCATCCTCCATTGGTGATGTTGATGCCAAGCATCCAAAGTGCTGGCCAAATTCCCTGACCCTCCGGAAGCTTGGCTCGAATGTCGATGCGTCCAAATTGAAAATCCTGTAAGCCTTGAGTCTTAAGCCTTGCAGAAGTGTAATTGGAGCCATTTTCACGAGCTGTAATGGTCAAATGTCCATTGGCCACTGAGCTATTCGCCGTTGAATTGGTGTAATTCTGCCACTCATTATTGCCCCAACCATTGTTCCCGAGGTCGTACGTCCAGTTTTGAGTGTCGACAGCAGTTCCATTGAATTCGTCTGACCAGACGAGGTCCATTCCTGGATAGGATTCTGGCGCAGGGTAGCCGGTTCCATCATTGGTGTCTTCAGTCATTCGTACGAAAGTGAATGTGAAGTAAGCTTCCGTTGTTTCGCAGTTGCTATTGTCCCCCTGCGCCTGCAACTCAAGCGTCGTTGCAGTGATGTTGTTGATCGTAAAGATCAGTCCAGCATCATTGGTGCCAATGAATGGACAACTGCACGATGTTGACTCAGGTAGCAATTCAAAGGTTACCGGTGCATCGGGCTCTTCACCAAAATTGAAGTCAATTTCAATCGAGGTGCAATCATAGCTCTGTTCGCTATAATTGGAAAATGCATCGATGATGGTCCCATTGTAATCAGCAATCAACGTGCCGTTGTCTGAGAAGGAATAGATGTCATCGTATTGCGCGTTTTGTAGACCGAACGGTACACTGGAGTACCACATGTTGGACCCTGGTGTGGGGCCGATCTCCAATGCTCCCGCTTCTTGACTAAAAATCCAAGAACCAATGAGCAATTCAGGAATTTCACCGTTGCCTCCACAAATGCCCGAGGCGTCGAGATATGCGCAAGGGAGAGATGGGTTCGCAGTGTAATTGCAAGCTGTAATGTCCGTGCACAAATCCGCATTATCCCACAAACCATCTTCATCTAAATCGGCTTGACCAAAGACACTGAGGACAGCGAGGACATCGGTCACGCTAATGAAAAAATCTTCATCGCTATCGGGCTGCCATGGACAGGCTATTTGACCAAGGCATTGGCTTGTGAACACACAGAAAAGAATTGGAACCAGAATTCGCATTCAGGAAAGTTAATTCAATCAATCGGAGTGGCTGAATGGAAACCACGGATTTTCGTCTAAATTCGAAAATAAAATCAATCAGATGGATAATTTTGTGCTGAATCGTGTTCTGCTCTTTGCTGCTTGCCTGATAAGTTCTGCTGCTTTTGGACAGAATATCCTCATGTCAGAGAATTTTGAAGATGTATCCCTTCCGGATGGATGGACGCAGCAAACTTTGTCGACTGACGGCGGTTGGTTGTTAGGAACAAATTCCGACTTGCAAAGCAATTGGTGGAGCATTGCACCCAATGGTCATTTCATTGCAACGAACGATGATGGATGCGATTGCGATAAAAGCGAGGATTATTTGATCATGCCGGCATTCAACCTTTCTGAGAGCGAAGCGGTAATGCTGCAATTTCAGGCATATTATGATGGAGGAACATTTGAAGGAGCAACGGAAGTCGCAACCATCGAATTCTCGTTGGACGAAGGATCAACATGGGAAGTTTTAGAAACCATAGAAGGGTCGGACGATGGCGCGTGGAATTCACATACGTTTTCGTTGAATCAGCTCCTGGGTGAACCGAATGTATTGATTGCCTTTCGCTACAATGACAACGGGGGCTGGGTCTATGGTTGCGCTATCGATGATGTTGTTGTTTTTGAACCGACTGGATTGGATGCCGCGTTAAGTGAAGTTAGTATTCCTTCTAGTGTGAGCTTGGGCGATGTCATTTCAGTTGAGGGCACGATCACGAATAACGGATTAGAGACCATTTCAAGCGTGGTGTTGAGCTGGTCGATTGGTGGTGATGAATTCGTGGAGGAATACACAGAATTAGCGCTTGAAGCCGGTGAGGCTTATGCCTTTGAGCATCCTGATGAATTGACAGTGGATGCAATGGGATCGCTCCAGCTGAATGTTTCTATTCTTTCAGTCAATGGCCAAGCAGATGATAATCCTGCGAATGATTCACAAACCATTGCAATCGCCGTGCTTGATTATGGCACCATAACATCAGGGGGGATTGAACGTGAATATATTTTCTATCGGCCAGCCTCGGCGCTGGCATATTGTCCTCTGGTATATGTCTGCCACGGGTACACTGGCAGTGCACAGGGCATCATGGATTATTCGGGTTTCAACACCCTCGCAGAGATTTTTGGCTTCGCTGTTTGTTATCCTCAAGGAATCGATGATTCATTTGGAAACGCATTTTGGAATGTGGGATACGACTTTCAGAACAATGAGACAGTTGACGATGTGGCATACCTTCAAACGCTAACAAATGCCTTTGGAGATGACTACGGAATTTTAACAGATGAGGTCTTTTGCACAGGAATGTCAAATGGCGGTGATTTCTGTTATTTGTTGGCTTGTGAAGCATCTGAGGATTTCAAGGCTGTAGCGCCTATTGCCGGCATGATCATGCAGGATATTATGGACAATTGCAGTCCTTTGAACGAAGTTCCCATTTTGGAGATTCACGGAACCAACGACAACGTGACCTACTATGACGGTGACCCAAACAACAATGACGGTTGGGGAGCTTATCCAAGCATTCCTGCGACAATTGATTTCTTTGTAAATCTTTTTGGACTGGTTCAAGAAGAGGCTTATTCCTTCGAAGATGTTGATCCGAATGATGGGAGTGAAGTGAATGCAGTCCGTTACGGAGATCCAGATGGTGGGTGCTCCGAAGTTCGTCTTTACACGGTAGAAAACGGTGGGCATGACTGGCCTGGCGCCTATGGAAATATGGACATTGATGCGAGTTTAGAGGCTTGGTTGTTTTTTGAGCAATTGTGCCAAAATGTGCCCGAAGGCATTGGCAGTGAAGGGGGGGGCGATACTCGCAGGCTTGTTAATGTTGTTGACTTGTTAGGACGAAAATCGAAGTCGGTTCCAGGAGAGCTGCGACTTTTTATTTACTCTGATGGCTCGGTAGAAAAGCGCATAGGTGCAGAATGAAGCCGCACTGCTCTGATAAGAAACAAGAAACGCCCACTCATTGAGTGGGCGTTTTTTGTAGCGGAGGCTGAGGGATTCGAACCCCCGGTACCTTGCGGTACGCCGGTTTTCAAGACCGGTGCGATCGACCAACTCTGCCAAACCTCCAAAGACTGTGCAAATTTACGGCAAACAAATCAAAATGTTTCACTTTGCGCATACATTCATGGGAAGAATAATCATGTCCAAGAATACGTTCAAGGAATCATTTGAGACACATCTCTGACAATGTGATGGGTAGAAAGTCAATCGGTAGATTAAACTTTTTTTACGCGAAGATTTGCTATCATGAGGCAATGAGGTAAAAGCAACATTTTGGCTTTTGCCATGGTTATAAATTTCGTCTACCTTTTTGGGCACATTGAAACGAAAAAATATCTCTCCCATGACAAGCTGCTTTATTCGACTTCTCGCGCCTCAATTACGTGTTTTTCTGCTGCTTTCTTTTGTTTTTGCTTCTGCCACAATCAAAAGCCAAGTGCAGTATGGAGGAAGTCCAAATTGGTTCGTGAACGTGGACGATATTCCCTCTTTGCGGTTGCCAGCAATCGATAGAGCTGCACTCGATGCGCAGGATGCAGTGACAGACCAGTACAAAGAAGCTCCATGGCGCTTTGGGGTTGAGTTTGCTGTAGACATTTCCCCGTCTTCCGCTGGGGTATGGTCGCAAGAATCGAGGTCGAAAGTTTGGCGAGTGAAGATCGAGACGAATGATGCCTTGGGTCTGAGCTTTTTCTTTGATCAATACCGTCTGCCGAAGGGAGGAGAGCTGTACGTATGGAGTGCTGATCAGTCGGATTTCATCGGTTCATTTGATCACCGCAACAACAAGGATTGGGGGTCCTTGGCAGTTGGACAAACGATAGGCACTTCTGTCGTCATCGAATACAGAGAGCCATTGGACGCTGAATTCACAGCTGAATTGCATGTGTCGAAGGTGATTCACAGTTACAGAAGCATTCACCGTTACGCCGAATCAGTTCAGGACAGGGGACCTTATGGCACTTCTGGAAATTGCAACATCAATGTCAATTGTCCAGAAGGCGCACCTTGGGCAACAGAAAGTAGGAGCGTTGCTTTGATCATTCAAGGGAATTTCGCGGTTTGCACTGGTGCACTGGTGAACAATACAGCACAGGATGGTACCCCGTATTTTCTCACGGCCAACCACTGTTTGGGCAATCCAAATAACTGGACCTATCTCTTTAATCATGAGATTGAAGGATGCACAGGAGGAACGAATAATGCTCCAACTTCGGATGTTATTTCTGGCGGTACTTTGCTGGCGAGCAATGCGGGCAGTGATTTTGCCCTGGTAGAATTGAGTCAAGCCCCACCTGCGTCATACAATGTGCAGTATTCTGGTTGGGATGCTTCAGGAGTGGAGCCCACGAATTTGACTGGAATTCACCATCCGAGCGGAGACGTGAAAAAGATCTGTTTTGATGAAGACGCACCGTCTGAACAAAATGTGGGAGGGGCGGCAGTCTGGTACATCAGTGAATGGGAGGAAGGAGTCACAGAGCCAGGGTCTTCCGGTTCGCCGCTTTATGATCAAAATCATCGAATCGTAGGCCAACTATATGGTGGGACTGCGGCATGTTCTGGGAATGTAAACAATGATGAACCAGATTGGTATGGTAGATTTGATGTGAGTTGGGATGGAAATTCAGCCGCAACGCGTTTGCGTGATTGGCTTGACCCCACCAATTCGGGAGCTCTCATACTAGACGGATGGCCGGAAGGCGCTGTAGCATACGATGTAGATGCAGGCATTCAGGTGACGGGCATTCCAACCGACTTCACATGTCAAGCGGAACCGTTTATTCCGATTGTGACCTTGACGAACGCAGGCATCAATGACCTTTCATCCGTCACCATTACTTATTCATACAATGGAGCCGAAACCCAAACCATCGACTGGTCTGGATCACTTGCTCAATACGAAACGACTGAGGTGGAACTGCCGGAATTCGTTGTCATTGACGGTGATAATGAATTGGTGGTTGGAGCATTCAATCCCAATGGAATCCAAGATGAAAATGATTTCAATAACGCAGCATCGGTGAGCTTTGTAACTTCCTTGGGACCAACAATTGATTATCAGTTGATTATTTTGCTTGATGACTATGGAAGCGAGGTGACGTGGGAATTGAAAGAGTTGGGGCAAGTATTGTATTCGGGGGGACCTTATGAGGATGATATAGATGGAACCGAGGTGCAAGTAGATTTGTGTCTAGCTGAAGGTTGTTACATCTTCGAAATCTCAGACAGTTACGGCGATGGTCTTTGTTGCGAATACGGTGAAGGTGCATGGACGATTTTGGATGAAAATGGAGCCACAGTTGATTATGGAGGGGAATTCGAGGATACTGATCAAACAGTCTTTTGCACGAATGTTTCCGATGTACGAGACGCTTATCAAGCTGATGCTCCTTCGGCCTTTCCAAATCCAGCAAGATCATTTGTTCAGTTTGATGCTCGCGATTGGATTGGATCGGATTTGCGGGCGTTTGATGGAGC
>MDTC01217712.1_pt1 | contig 39825 bp, 40 predicted proteins | sample 811181 | NCBI WGS metagenome assembly MDTC01 (sample SAMN05326644, study PRJNA326480) | marine metagenome | isolation source: seawater | place: Pacific Ocean: North | collected 2011
AAAGAACCGCAATTTTCAGCATATCCTGAAATTCATGAGTTAACTCATTCAATTATGATGAATGCCTCAAAATGCAAACAGAGCCTAGATAAAGAAAATGGTGCTAATCTTTTAGTCGGCGTGAATCGTTTTGCAGAAATATTCTGGGCAACGAAAGACACAAAAACAGAGTCAAAAATCTCGCCTTATCTCCCAAATTTAGAAATAATTTGCCCGGTACTAAAAAGCAATAGCTAGGCTCTTTGTTCTATATATATAAGGTAAAAGGTATCAGCATGGAGCCAAATTACAGCTCCAATGATCATGTATTTTGCATAAAAACCAAAAAAATCAAGGTTAATGATGTTGTTGTTTTAAATCATAAAATCCATGGAAAAATTATAAAAAGAATACAATCTATCAATGAGAATGGATTGTTTGTCTCTGGTGATAATAAGACATATGACTCATCCATAACGAATGAGTGTCAACCTGTTAAATCTCTAATTGGAAGGGTTTTTTACAAAGTTTAATCGCAAAATTGTGTTGTCTCTGTGCACTAAAATTATCGAAGCATATTTCTTTTTGCTAACTTAATTACTCCCCTAAGAAAAAAAACCGAGACCCAATAATGTCTATTTCTCAAATCTTTTGCAGTCACCTCACAGTGCCATGATTGGTGGCGTAGTAAACGCAAAAACAACTCTTATGGCAGGATTTACTTCAGTAAGAAATATTGGTGCACCAGATTTTATGGATGTGGCATTAAAAAGTGCAATTGATGCTGATGAGTTTCTAGGCTTATTCTTCATCAAATCGCATACTCAAATCGATAGCTTTAATATTTTTTGTTAGCGCACCTATTGAAATATAGTTTACACCTGAGTTAGCAACTTTTTGGATGTTCTCTATAGTGATATTACCAGATGCTTCAAGTAGTTTTGGGGGATTACTAAGTTCTTTGTTTCTTTTGCAGGCTTTTTTAAGCATAGAATAGCTGAAATTATCTAACAAAAGACGATCTGCCCCAGCAATAATAGCTTCCTCTAAATCAATTAAATTTTCAACTTCAATCTCAATAATCATATCTGGATACATTAGCTTCGATTTTTTTATGATCGCTTCTATTCCACCACCACTAATTATATGATTTTCTTTGATCAATATTGCATCAAATAAACCAATTCTATGATTGGTTCCTCCGCCACAAGAAACGGCATATTTTTGAGCTAATCTGAGTCCTGGTATGGTTTTTCTTGTATCAAGAATCTTGCAGTTTGTATTGAATAATCGCGTAACATAATTATTTGTTGTAGTTGCAGTTGCTGAGAGTGTCTGTAAAAAATTTAAAGCACACCGTTCACCAGATAAAATTTGTTGTGCTGATCCATATAATTCAAAGATCACCTCATTTTCTCTAATGTAATCACCATCATTATAAAGCCAAATTAGCTTTATATTGGGATCTATTTGATTATAAACCTCAGTAACCCATGGTTGGCCACATAACACCATAGCTTCCAGTGTAGTTACCTTAGCTTTCGTTTTGTTTGTGTCTTGAGTTAATGAAGCAGTGATATCACCAATACCAATATCTTCAACTAGAGATTTTTTGACAATCTCGAGAATATCATTTTTCAATAAGCTATTAATTTTCATACTTAGATATAATTAAGCCCAGAATAACTGGGCTTAATATTGCTTGATTCAAAGTTAAACATTTTCTTATTACATAATGAAGCCATGACCTGCCCCAATCATACTCATAATCATTGGAATTGACATCAACGTATTTGATCGTGAGGCAAGAAAAGCAATTCTTTTACTTTTTGCTATTTCTTCTGCTGTTGCTTCAACCATTCCAAGTATTTTTTTCTGATTTGGCCAAATTAAAACCCAGACATTAAATAACATTATTGTACCAAGCCATGCACCAATACCTATGGTAGTAGCATAAGTGTCATTGGTTCTTAGTCCAAGTTCAAAAGCTGCTCCTAATCTTCCCGTCATCCATAAGTAACCAGCTCCAGTTAGCCAAGTTAATAATGCGCCCCAACGAAACCACCAAAGCGCTCTTGGTGCCACATATTTAGTTATACCAGCTCCGCCAGGCCCTCCTTCATCGTTCAATGCTTCACCTAAGGCAGGCACTTGAACAAAATTAAAATAATACAAAAGACCTATCCATGTAATACCTGATAAGACATGAGCCCAAATCATGGCTGATTGGCTTGCAATTCCAACTAAATGACGATCGCCAGATATTAAGATAAGAAGAAATGCTAGTATAAAGCCGGAAATTATTGTTCCGCGAACAGTATTAAGAGGATTCATATATAGTTACCTATTTTGTTATTGATAGTGGATAGATAATCTTCATTATAATTAATTTAATACAAAAAATGTTATTTTTTTAAGACAAATACAAAGTGCCTAAGTTACAATTACATATTATTTTTTTAAACAGCAAAATGAGATTATAAATTGAATATTAATGAACGAATAAAAGAACAATTAGAAAGCCATAAAATTATGCTATATATGAAGGGAACTCCTGACTTCCCTCAATGTGGTTTTTCCAGTCAAACAGTTTCAGCGTTAAAGCAGATAGGTAAACCCTTTTCTTATGTAAATATTTTTGAAGATCAGGAGATTAGAGATGGTTTAAAGATATACTCCAATTGGCCCACATTTCCTCAGTTATACGTTAACGGTGAATTGATTGGTGGGTGCGATATAGTTATGGAGATGTATCAAAATGGTGAGCTAGCAGATATATTGTCCTCATAGTTTTGATATTTAAGTCATTAATTTATCGTAAATTAACTTATATCTGTTAACAACATCGCAAAATATATCAGCAGTCTTTTCTGCATCATATGCCGCTCCATGTGCCTGTTCTGTATCCCATTCAAAACCAGCAATATTTACTGCTTTGGCGAGTACAGTGTGTCCATAAGCCAGACCACATAGGGTTGCTGTATCAAAGCATGAAAAAGGATGAAAGGGATTTCGTTTTAGAGAGCATCTATTTGCAGCCTCATTGATAAAATTTAGATCAAAAGACGCATTATGCCCAACCAATATAGATCGATTGCAGGATAAATCTTTCATGACTTCTCTGATTTTTTTGAAAATATCATTTAAAGCCTCTTTTTCATCAATTGCCAATCTTAGAGGATGATTTGGATCAATCTTATTGACTGCAAGAGAGGCTGGCTCTAGATTAGCGCCTTCAAATGGCTTAATATGATGACGAATTGTACTTCCTCGAATTAATGTACCGTCTTCTTGAGGGTCAATCATAACTGCTGCAACTTCAAGAAGGGCATCTGTAAGAGGATTGAAGCCACCAGTTTCCACATCAATAACAACAGGCAGGTAACCTCTGAATCGATTTGATATATGAAAAGAGTTATCCATTGTTAAAAAAGCATTCCTTGTATAGATGACAATTTAATTATCATTACGATGAAGAATATTCTTTTCAATAATTAAGTTCAGTGTGAATCGGACACCAAAACCAGTAATTTTTGAAGGTATGTGCCCTAAACCACCTTTGTTGCTAGCAGCACTGAGATCAATATGAAGCCATGGAATATTTGGATCAACGAATTCGTTCAAAAAACATGCCGCATGAATATGATCTCCACCACCACCAGGAGAGCATTGTTTGATATCTGCAGTTTCGCTTGCGAGATCATTCATGAATTCATTACCAATAGGAAATGGCCAGATTCTCTCACCACTATCTCTGCCACATTTTTTTATTATTGGATGGAGGTCTGGATAATTAGTGAAACCTCCACTATAGCGTGTAGTGACTGCATTCATGCAAGCACCTGTTAAGGTTGCATAATCAATTATAAAGTCGGGTTTTTCTTTACCAGCAAAAAATAATGTATCAGCTAAGACCATTCGTCCCTCAGCATCAGTATGAATAGTTTGAATAGTTTTACCATTAGCTGCTGTAATTATGTCCTGCGATTTATAGGCTTCTGGACCAGTACGATTTTCAGTTATTGCTAACCAACAATCTACTTCGATTGGAAGTTTGAGTTTAGTGATTGCTAGGAGCGTCCCAAGTGCAACTGCACTTCCACCCATATCAATATGCATATCAAGCATGCTATTAAATGGTTTTAAATTTGTTCCCCCAGTATCAAAAATAATACCTTTTCCTACTAAACTCAGAGTTTTCTCTGATCCGTGACCTTGAGGTTTATATTTAAGTTTGATTATGGCGGCGCTATCATTCTCATTGCCTTGAGCGACAGCTAAAAAAGCACCTGCATTCATTTTTTTAAGCTCAGCTGACTTATAGATATCTATGTCCCAGTTGAATTCCTTTGACATTCTTATTATTAAATCTTGATAATTAATAGCATCAAGTTTATTTGCTGGTAACGCAGTTAACCAACGCGCTAAGTTATTTCCTTGTGCTTCAGCTAATTCTCTATCTAAATTTATTCTATGGGATAAACCAATTAATTTAATACTATTAATTTTTTCTTTTACTGGCTTAGATTTGAATTCTGGCATTAAAAATTTTTGAGCTAATCCAGCAGAAATCATATCTTTAGTAATTAGTATTTGATTATGCTCGTCGAAACCTAAGACCCAGAAAGCAATAGACCCTGCCTTTTCCTTTAGAACAAGCTGTGTAATTTTTCTAGCTATAGTTAAACGTTCAAATGCTTCAAGATTATTTGCTATTTTTGTAACATGAATGGCAGTTTGCTTTTTATTTGGTAATCTAGTTGAAATAGTTGATAGGCCTTTTGACGCACTTTTCGCAATAAGTAGTTTAACATTCTTCCCCTGAGGTATACTTGACCAAATCTTATCAGTAGTTTTTTTTGGCAGGATAATAAAGAGTTGGTCAATTTTTTCAAAATCAGAAGCCTTGGGCTTCCCTATTAGTTGATTAATGCGAATATTTTTTTGAAAATCAGTGAAACAGAGCTCTGCCATTTTTAACACCTTTTGTGTTGTTGTATTTTTTGATTGCTATATTTAAATTAATTTGAAAGGACTTAGATAAAATATATATACATATTGTATTATGAGAATCCTAACAGGAGATATTGGTGAATTCATTAAAGAAAATCTATAATGGGGCTCCAATGATAATGATTATGGATAATCAGATATGAGTGATTTTAATAGAATTGATGATGAAGATCCGATTGAGACTAGAGAATGGCTTGATTCTATTGATTCAGTAATTTCGCAACATGGCCCAGAAAGAGCGCATTTTATTCTTAATAAAATGGTTGATTATGCGCGGCGAACTGGTACATATCTTCCATTTTCTCATAATACTGCGTACTTAAACACAATACCTGTAGGTATGCAGCCTAGTTATCCTGGTGATAGAGCATTAGAAAAAAGAATCGAAGCTATCATTCGCTGGAATGCTATGGCTATGGTAGTTCAAGCTAATAAAAAAAGTTCAGAATATGGTGGCCATATTTCAACTTATGCTTCATCAGCTACTTTATATGAAGTTGGTTTCAATCATTTCTGGCGAGCACCTTCCAAAGAAAATCAAGGAGATATGATTTTCATGCAAGGCCATTCCTCACCTGGGATATATGCGCGTGCTTTCCTTGAAGGGAGATTGGATGAGTCACAACTAAATAATTTTAGGCAAGAAGTAGGTGGTAATGGATTATCTTCTTATCCACACCCATGGCTGATGCCAGATTTTTGGCAATTCCCCACTGTATCTATGGGGTTGGGACCGATGATGGCAACATACCAAGCACGTTTCATGAGATATATGGAGCACCGTGGATTAAGTCAAGCTGACAATAGAAAGGTATGGTGTTTTCTTGGTGATGGTGAAATGGATGAACCAGAATCTATGGGAGCAATAACCATGCCTGTGAGAGAAGGCTTGGATAATCTTATTTTTGTTGTTAATTGTAATTTACAACGCTTAGATGGGCCAGTTAGAGGAAATGGTAAAATCATTCAGGAGCTAGAAGCAGCATTTGGTGGGGCCGGATGGAATGTAATTAAGTTGATTTGGGGTTCTCGCTGGGATCCTTTGTTGTCCCAAGATAATGATGGATTATTGAAACAAATAATGGAGGAATGTGTGGATGGAGAGTATCAAAATTTTAAATCCAAAGGTGGCGACTACGTAAGGGAAAATTTCTTTGGCAGGTATCCTGAAACAAGGGAAATGGTAGCAAATTTATCTGATCAAGATATTTGGCGCCTCAATCGAGGTGGTCATGATGCTAAAAAAGTCTTCGCAGCCTATGATAAAGCGATTAAGCATAAAGGTAGACCAACTATTATTTTAGCTAAAACAGTCAAGGGTTTTGGGATGGGTGCTGCTGGAGAAGGTCAAAATATTGCTCATCAGCAAAAGAAACTTGATATTGAAGCTTTAAAAGAATTTAGAGATCGATTCAATATCCCGATATCTAATAAAGATATAAAAAATATACCATATTATAAACCTTCATCTAAAAGTGAAGAATTACAATACCTTCAAGAACAAAGAAAGAAATTAGGTGGGTATCTACCTCAAAGAAAAACAAAAGCAAAAAATTTAAAAATACCCTCACTAGAAATATTCAAGAGTCAGCTTGAGGGAACTGGTGAACGAGAAGCATCCACAACAATGGCCTTCATAAGGATATTAAATTCTCTGGTGCGTGATAAAAATATTGGAAAAAATATTGTTCCTATTGTTCCTGATGAAGCAAGAACATTTGGAATGGAGGGTATGTTTAGGCAGATAGGTATTTATTCCTCCAAAGGTCAACTTTATACACCACAAGATGCAGACCAATTGATGTTTTATAAAGAGGATAAGAAAGGGCAAATTCTTGAAGAGGGAATTAATGAAGCAGGTGCGTTTTGCTCATGGTTAGCTGCTGGAACCTCATATAGTAATCATGATCAGCAGATGATTCCTTTTTATATTTACTACTCAATGTTTGGTTTTCAAAGAATAGGAGACTTCGTATGGGCAGGTGGTGATATGCAGTCCCGGGGCTTCCTGATTGGTGGAACAGCTGGTAGAACCACGCTTGCTGGAGAAGGGCTGCAACATCAGGATGGGCATAGTTTAATCAACGCTTCCACAATTCCTAATTGCATTGCTTATGACCCTACTTACGCCTATGAATTAGCAGTAATTATTCATAGTGGATTACAAAGGATGATGGGTAAACAAGAGAATATTTTTTATTATATAACCTGTATGAATGAAAATTATTCTCATCCTGCAATGCCAAAAGATTCTGAAACTGGGATTCTGAAAGGTATGTATTTGTTGCAAGAGGGTAAAAATAAAGTAGGTGATTCCAAGCCACAATTAATGGGTTCGGGAACTATATTAAGAGAGGTTCTTGTTGCAGCTGATATGTTATATAAAGACTTTTCTATTTCATGTGATGTCTGGTCAGTGACCAGTTTTAATGAACTCAGGAGAGAAGCTTTGGAAATAGATCGTTGGAATCAATTACATCCTAGTTCAAGAAAAAAATATTCTTATCTGCAAAGGTGCTTAAAAAATAAAAATGGCCCATTTATTGCTACAACTGATTATATGAAGTTAGTGCCTGATCAAATCCAAAAGTGGATTCCAGGAAAATATACTACCCTTGGGACTGATGGTTATGGAAGAAGTGACGCACGCAAAGCATTAAGAGATCATTTTGAGGTTGAAAGTAAGTATATAGCTCTTGCCACGCTTAATAGCTTGTTGGATGAGGGCAAGATAGAACAGAAATTAGTGCTTCAAGCAATTAAGAAATATAAAATAAATCCAAACAAAACCGATCCGGTAAAACTCTGATATGAGTGAAAAGTCGGTTGATCCTATTGATATTAAAATTCCTGATTTAGGGGATTTTGATTCCATTGAAGTGATTGAAATTTTAGTTAACGAAGGCGATGTAGTCGAAAATGAAATGAGCCTAATTACTTTAGAAACAGATAAGGCAACTATGGATATTCCTTCACCACGAGATGGAAAAATAACGACATTAAATATAAAAATTGGTGACAAAGTTAAGGAAGGGGACCTCATTGGAAGAATGATGGCATCCACTATACCTGAAAAAGAGATAGATAATCCTGAGATTAAACCTCAGAAATCAGACAAAAATACCAAGATAGTCGAAAAACAGCCATCACTAAAACAGGTTGATACTTATGCCGAAAAGCCAGCTCCACTCGCTATTGTTAATACTAAGAAATTACCGAATATTAATGAAAAATCCTTCTTATTGGCACACGCAAGCCCGTCAGTAAGAAGATTTGCAAGAGAGTTAGGTGTCAACTTAATTGAAGTGAGAGGTAATGGCCCAAAATCAAGAATTTTGCATGATGATGTAAAAGCTTATGTAAAAGCTATCTTATCTGGAGCAACCTCATCTAAATCTAGTTTACCAGAACTGCCAATTGTCGATTTTGCGAAATATGGGGAAATTGAGGAAAAGCCCTTAACCAGAATACAAGCAATATCAGGACCCAGATTACAAGCAAGTTGGATAAATTTACCTCATGTTACTCAACATGATGAGGTAGATATTACAGCGATGGATGCTGAACGGTTGCGTCAAAAAAAACTTACTAAAAATAAAAATGTAAAACTTTCTCCACTCGCTTTCATTATTAGGGCATGTGCTATCACTTTAAAGAGTTTTCCAAAAGTAAATGCTTCTCTATCGGCTGATGGCAAATCTTTAATATATAAAAAATACTGTAATATAGGATTTGCAACTGACACAAAAAGTGGACTTGTAGTACCAGTTATAAAAGATGCAGATAAAAAATCGTTAATTGAGATTGCTCAAGAGTTAAGCAATTTATCCGAACAAGCTCGAGAAGGTAAGTTGAGTGCAGATAATATGCAGGGTGGATCTTTTACTGTGTCTAGTTTAGGTGGAATCGGTGGAACGGCATTCACACCTATTATCAATGCTCCCGAAGTGGCTATTCTAGGTGTCTCGCGTGCATCCATGCACCCTGTCTGGGATGGAAAGAAATTTTTACCAAAATTAATGCTTCCACTATCATTTTCTTATGATCATAGAGTAATTGATGGTGCTGATGCAGCTCGTTTTACTACTCATTTTGGTCAAGAAATAATGAATGTTAAGACCTTAATTAAGGTGGAGTAAATTTTGACTAAAACTATGAAAATTAAGCTACCTGATATTGGTGATTTTACGAATGTTGATGTGATTGAAATTTTAGTCAAAGTTGGCCAGCTAGTTAATAAAAACGATCATCTTATCTCTATAGAAACAGATAAAGCCTCTATAGAGATTCCTTCTGAATATGATGGTGAGGTACATTCAATAGATGTTTCTGTTGGCGACAAAGTTTCGCAAGGAGATCTGATTGTCACAATGAAGATGCAAGATCAGAATTATAGTTTGGAAAAAAAAGAGAGTACTAAACCACAAAGTAAATCCACAAATTCTAATAAAATTAATACTGATCTTTTGGTGCTTGGGGCTGGTCCGGGTGGTTATACAGCAGCTTTTCGTGCTGCTGATTTAGGTTTGAATGTAACATTAGTAGAGCGATGGCCTGTACTCGGAGGAGTTTGTTTGAATGTTGGCTGTATCCCATCAAAAGCATTATTACATGCTGCAAAGGTAATAGATGATGCTGCTGCAATGGGAGATCATGGTATAAAATTTTCAAAACCAAAAATTAATCCAAAATTATTGAATTCATGGAAAGATTCTATTATCAAAAAATTGACTACTGGTTTAGATCAATTGGCAAAACAAAGAAAAGTTAAAGTAATTTATGGTAATGGTAATTTTATTTCGCCAAACGAACTTATTTTAAATGATAAAGATATTATAAGTTTCAGCCAATGCATCATAGCGGTTGGTTCTGAGAGTGCCTCCTTACCAGATATGCCGGATGATAAACGAATAATGAATTCAAGTTCTGCCCTAGAAATAGAATCAATTCCAAAGAATTTACTTGTAGTAGGTGGTGGAATTATTGGCCTAGAAATGGCTTGTGTTTATAGCTCTCTGGGAGCTGAAGTTAGTATCGTAGAATTAACAGATAGTTTAATGCCTGAAACTGATTCAGATTTAGTGCAACCATATTTAAAAATTATTAAGAATCGTTATAAAGATATTTTATTAAATACAAAAGTTAAAAATATGAAGGCAAATGGATCTGGTATTAAGGTTATATTCGAAACTGATGAAAAAATAGAAGAAAAAAACTATGAGCGTGTTTTGGTGGCAGTTGGAAGACGATCAAACGGACTCGATATTGATCTTCAAAATGCAGGAGTTGCTGTTGATGATCAAGGGATCATTACTGTTGATAAAAAAATGAAAACCAATCAGTCTCATATATTTGCAATAGGTGATATTACTGGTAACCCAATGCTGGCGCATAAGGCATCCCATCAGGGGAAAGTTGCAGCAGAAGTTGCAGCTGGTTTAAAGAGTGCTTTTGATGCCAGGGTAATTCCATCTGTTGCTTATACTGATCCAGAGATTGCATGGGTTGGTCTCACAGAGAACGAAGCAAAGCAATCTGGTATTAATTATGAAAAAACTAAGTTTCCATGGGCAGCTAGTGGAAGATCTTTAACTAATTCTCGAGATGAAGGGTTTACTAAATTACTATTCGATAAAGAAACCGGTAGAGTGATAGGTGGAGGTATTATAGGAAATTGTGCCGGAGACCTCATTGCTGAAGTAGCACTTGCTATAGAAATGGGTGCGGATGCTGCAGATATTGGTATGACAGTCCATCCACATCCTACTTTATCAGAGACAATTGCTTTTGCTGCTGAGGCTCAGGAAGGTGTATTAACTGACTTATATATGCCAAAAAAATAAGATAGACTGGCTTCTTGAATTAATTTTTATTCACTCTTTTTATTAAATCATTAATCACATTTTTTTTATCTTCCAATAGATTTTTTTTCTGGTATTCAAATGTTGAAGCTTTATTCTGCTGTCTTGTGCGGTCTCTTGAGATATGAATTTTGGCTTGTTTTTTGAATTCGTTATTAGTTTTTCGTATTTTGGTAACAATCAGCTCGATACAATCAACCGGACAGGCAGGAATACATAATTTACACCCTGGACATTCAGTTACTAATACTGTGTGCATAAAATTATTTGCCCCAATTATCGCATCAAAAGGGCATGCTTTTATACAAAGAGTGCACCCTATACAAAGTGATTCATTAATCTGTGCGACAAAGTTATTGTTAGACATTTTTTAAGCGATTGTTTATTTGATTTTCATACCAGGTTTAGCGCCATTATCTACCGATAGCAAAAAAATATCACTATTACCAGGCCCCGCAGCCAAAACCATACCCTCCGAAATACCAAATCTCATTTTCCTTGGTGCAAGATTTGCCGCAACTACAACATGTTTATTGAGTAAGTCATCAATCTTATAAGCACTTTTAATTCCAGCAAAAACCTTCCGTTGACTGTCACCAAGATCTAAGGATAATTCAAGTAATGTATCGGCACCTTCTACTATTTTTGCATTTGTTATTTGTGCAACCCGCAAGTCAACTTTAAGAAAATCTTCAATAGTTATATAGTTTTCTTTAGGTTTAGAGTTATCAGTTTTTGTCGTTTCTTTGGATTCTTCTATCATTTTATCCACCTTTTCTTTTTCAACTCGCGTTAAGAGTGGTTTATATTTTCTAATTTTAGTATTTAATAATGGAGTTTTCGTATTATCCCAACACCATTCTTCCTCATCAAATAAATGCTTCACCTTATTTGCAATTTCAGGAATAACTGGTGTTAGATAGATCATTAGCAGCCGAAAGAGATTCATTCCTTGGGTGCATACAGCTTGAACTTCATGAGTTTGATCATTGTTTTTTATCATTAACCATGGTTTCTTTTCTTCGATATATCGATTAGCTAGATCTGCTAATAACATTATATGTTTCATGGCTTTTGAGTATTCACGGGCTTCAAAGTGAGAAGCGATTGATTCTGAGGCACTAGAAAACGTATTAAATAATTTTTCATCATCTAGTTCTGAGGATAATTCTCCTGCAAAATTTTTATTAATGAAGCCAGAACATCTACTGGCAATATTAATTAATTTTCCGATCAAGTCGGAATTAACTCGAGCGACAAAATCATCCATATTCATATCAATATCTTCCATACTTGGCCCTAATTTTGCCGCATAATAATATCTAATATAGTTTGGATTAAGATTACTCAAATATGTTGCAGCATTAATAAATGTTCCACGTGATTTAGACATTTTTTTACCATTAATGGTTAAAAAACCATGCGCAAAAACACTAGTTGGTTTTCTTAAATTGGCTCCTTGAAGAACAGCAGGCCAAAATAAAGTATGAAAATAGACTATGTCTTTACCAATAAAATGATAAAGCTCATGCTCACTGTCTTTTGCAAAATAATCATCAAATTCAAGTAGTTTATTTTTATTACATAAATTGAGAAAACTTGCTAGATAACCTATTGGTGCATCTAGCCAGACGTAAAAGTATTTATTATTTGTCCTGGGTATTTTAAAACCAAAATATGGATCATCTCTAGAGATATCCCAATCCTTGAGACCCATTTCAAACCATTCTGATAATTTATTAGTTATATTTTTATGCAGTTTCGCAGTTTTCATCCAGTCTATTAGTTCATTTTGCAAACTACTCAATTTAAAAAAGAAATGTTCAGATTTTTTCCAAATAGGTTTTGTTTTGGATAATGTAGATATTGGCTCTATCAGTTCATTCGGCGAATAAGTAGCTCCACAGTTTTCACATGCATCTCCATACTGTGATTTAGCCTGGCATTTGGGGCAGGTACCCTGGATAAATCGGTCTGGAAGAAACATTCTTTCTTCTGTGTCGTAAGCTTGATCAATATTTTTTGTATAAATATAACCGGCTTTTTCCAGCGAATTATATATACGCTCTACTAGTTCCTGATTTTCTTGCGAATGAGTTGAGTGAAAATTATCAAAGTCGACACCAAAATCAAGAAGATCTTGATGCTGTTTTTTTGCGATAGTTGTTACTAATTCTTCTGGTGATACTCCTTCTTCCCTAGCTTTTATCATAATTGGAGTACCATGAGCATCTGCAGCACAAATATAATGGCAATCATGCCCTCTTAATTTTTGAAATCTTACCCATATATCAGTTTGGATATATTCAACAAGATGACCCATATGTATGGAGCCATTTGCATATGGAAGAGCGCTACTTACTAGGATTTTACGTTTTTTTCTTATCATTATTTTATTTTCACTTTAGGCATAAAATGCGGAAAATATTTTATCTTACTGATTCAATTATGCCATGATCAGCGATGATTATATTAATTTATATTATTTTATTAAAAATAATATAAATTAATATAAAACCTTAGTTACAATGGAGCTAAGTTAATAAATTCACATAGAGCAAATCGTGAACTCAAAAATTATAACTCAGATAACTAATCTATTGCATGAGTCAGTCATTCCAGATACAAATCTGACTCTACAGCAATTGGGCGCTGTCAAATTAATTGAAATGATTGGTGATAATTGTTTTGTATCCATAGAGTTGGGGTATCACGCAAAATCAGATCTTATCCTGTATCAGAATTTCTTCAAAGATTTGGTATCTTCAATTATTAATAATAAAGTGATAATCAAGATAATAAGTGAGGTTGATTCACAAGGTGTCCAATCCAATTTAAAGCCTATAAAAAATGTAAAAAATATAATTGCAGTGGCTTCAGGTAAAGGAGGTGTTGGTAAATCTACTACAGCTGCAAATCTAGCATTAGCCTTACATCATGATGGCGCTAGAGTTGGTGTGCTTGATGCTGATATCTATGGACCTTCTCAACCTCTAATTTTTGGCATTGACCATGAAAAGCCTTCCAGTAATGATGGAAAAACAATGAATCCATTACGTGCTTTTGGTATTCAAGTTATCTCCATTGGTTTTTTAATCGATCCAAAACAACCAATGGTCTGGAGAGGCCCAATGGTAACCTCAGCGCTTAATCAGCTGTTAAAGCAAACCCTCTGGGATAACTTGGATTATTTAATTGTTGATATGCCTCCAGGAACAGGTGATATTCAATTAACTTTATCTCAACAAGTTCCAGTCAGTGGTGCTGTGATTATTACTACACCGCAAGATATTGCTCTATTGGATGCAAGAAAAGGTTTGGAGATGTTTCGTAAAGTATCCATACCTATACTTGGTGTTGTTGAAAATATGAGTACTCATATTTGTAGTAATTGCAAACATGAAGAATCTATTTTTGGTGATGGAGGAGGTGTTAATCTTGCGAATGAATTTAATGTAGATCTGTTATGTAATATTCCATTAGATACATCTATTAGAATACAGACAGATGATGGGACGCCATCGGTTATAGCTGAGCCTGATGGAGAACATGCTAAAAGATACATGCAAGGCGCTCGTAAAATGGCCATAGCTTTAGCACTAAAGAAAAAAGATTATAGTCAATATTTTCCAAACATAGTAGTTGAGGAGACATAGATGAGTATAAAATCAGATCGTTGGATTCAAGATATGGCAGAAAATCATCAAATGATAAACCCGTACGAATCAAATCAAATCAAATCAGTTGATGGTAACCGGATAGTATCTTATGGGACATCTAGTTATGGTTATGATGTTCGTTGTTCAAATGAGTTTAAAGTTTTCACAAATATTGAATCAGTTATTGTTGATCCAAAGAATTTTGATGAATCCAGTTTTATTGATAAAACTGCTGATGTTTGTATTATTCCACCAAATTCTTTTGCATTGGCTAGAACCGTTGAGTTTTTTTGCATACCACGAAATGTTCTTACAGTTTGTTTAGGTAAATCAACATATGCAAGATGTGGGATTATAGTGAATGTGACACCACTGGAGCCAGAGTGGGAAGGACATGTAACACTAGAATTTTCAAATACAACCCCTCTTCCAGCTAAAATATATGCCAATGAAGGCGTTGCACAAATGCTATTTTTTGAATCTGATGAAGATTGCATGACATCATACAAAGACCGTAAAGGAAAGTATCAGGGCCAAAGAGGCGTAACTTTGCCAAAAACTTAAGAAATTTGATCTAAATTCAATGGCTGATCCAAAATTTGTCCATTAAACTTAAGTTTCTTATGCTGATATGTAATTTTACTTTTTACCATTAGCTCTAAAGCCTTTTTATATATCTTATGTTCAGCCAATAAAACTCTTTTCGAGAGTGAATCTGCATCATCATTCTGTTTGATTTTTATTTTCGCTTGAATAATTGCAGGACCTCCATCTAGCTCTTCTGTTACAACATGGACAGTACAGCCATGCCAAGATTCTCCTGCAGCTATGACTTTTTGATGAGTATTTAATCCTGGATATTTTGGAAGAAGAGAGGGGTGAATATTAATAATTATTCCATTAAAATTATTGATAAAAAAAGGCGATAATATACGCATAAATCCTGCAAGGATAATATAGTCAGGCGAGTATTTATTTACCTCACCAAGTAACTCTTTTTCATAGTCATTTCTTTGAGGATAATCTTGATGCCTAATACACTTTGAGGGGATTTTAGCTAATTCAGCTCTTTCTAACCCTTTTACACCAGATATATTACTAATAACCGCTGATAGTTTTAGTTGCAGTTCATTACTTCCAATAGCATCAATTATGGCTTGGAGATTAGAGCCACTGCCAGAGATTAATGCAACAGCACTTTTGCTTGATAACAAACTACTCAAATATATTCAACCATCCCTTTTCCGGGGCTGATTTTTCCAATTTCCCAGGCAACCTCATCATAAGAATTTAGTAATTCAAGTGCCATATTAACCTCTTTTTGATTGATTACGAGAGCCATACCAATACCACAATTAAAAGTTCTTCTCATTTCTTCTGTTGAGATGTTACCAGTATTTGATAACCAATCGAATATTGAAGGTTGTTGCCAACTATTTATGTTAATTGTTGCGTGGATATCAGAATTTAGTATGCGTGGAATATTTTCAGATAGCCCACCACCAGTAATATGCGCCATCCCTTTTATTTTTATCTTGCTCATCAATCGCATGATTGATTTTACGTAAATTTTAGTCGGTTTTAATAATAGATCATTCACAGATTCTCCCTCAAGATCGAGATTATCTGCAATATCTAATACTTTTCTTATAAGTGAATAACCATTTGAATGAGGTCCACTAGATGCAATTCCAATAATAGCATCCCCTGTTGATATAGATGTGCCATCAATAAGATCACTTTGATCTACTATGCCCACACAAAAACCAGCTAAATCATAATCATCCTTGTTGTACATGTCTGGCATTTCAGCTGTTTCACCACCAATTAGTGCGGCACCAGATTGCTGACAACCATCGGCGATACCTGCTATAACTTTTGTTGCATTATCAACATGCAACTTACCGCAAGCAAAATAATCAAGAAAGAAGAGCGGTTCCGCACCTTGAACTAGAACATCATTGACGCACATCGCCACGAGATCAATGCCAATATAGTCATGTCGATCCAGTTGTTGAGCTAACATTAACTTTGTACCAACACCATCAGTTCCAGACACTAGGATAGGTTTTTTATATTTCTCTGATTCAAGGGCAAATAGCCCACCAAATCCACCAAGACTTGATATAGCTTCTGCTCTATGTGTCCTGGCAACAAAAGGTTTTATTTTCTCGATTAGTTGATTGCCCGCATCTATATCAACGCCAGCATCTCGATAAGTCATAGATTTTTTATTATCTTTCATATTCTTGAATATTATTATATTAAATATTTCATTATTGAAAAAGTGATGTTATATATTTTTACTATAATTCGATTATATACTTAAAGTTAAAAAGTCGATAAGGTTATATTTTCTAATATGGTATGAATTATAGATCATGCGCCCAGTTCTTAAATTAATTAGTTACATCTTACTAGCATACTGTTTTTCACATAGTGTTATTGCGGTTGAAATGAAAGATTTATATAACGTTCAAGTCCCATATGACACTGTTAGTTTTAGGTCGAGTAAAACGGCACAAAAAATGGCATTAAGCAAAGTGTTAGTTAGACTAATCGGATCTAATAAGGAAACTATTGATTCACTTATTGAAGATTATTTTCCTGATCCTAGTAGATTTATACGCCAGTTTGAACCTTATGGAAATGATAATTTAATCGTTTCTATGGACGGTGATGCTATCCAAGAAATACTTCTGCTGACCGATAAAAGTGTCTGGGGTATAGAGCGACCATCAACTCTGATACTTATGGCTATAGATGAAGGTATGGGAGAGAGGGTAGTGGTCACCTCTGATGGTTTTGAACAAGAATGGCAAGGCTCGGTTAATATTAATAAATATCGAGTAATGAAGCAAAAAATGATAACGATAGCTGATAAGCGTGGGATACCTATTATCTTCCCAAGAATGGATGCTCAAGATCAGAGTACCTTAAATTATAGTGATATATGGGGAGATTTTTTTGAAAATATGAATATTCTGTCTCAACGTTATGAGTCAACAATAATACTTACAGGAAAAATTAGACAAGATGAATTGGGACAAAATAGGTGGGCTTTAAATATTGATAATGAAATAACAAGATTTAGAGCCTCACCTGAGCAAGCAATTAATTATCTTGCTGATAATCTATTAACTAGATATTCATATTCAGGAAGGGTTCCAGCAAAAGAAATTAAAATAAAGATATATGGTATTGAATCCATAACTGATATCGGTGATGTCTATCTTAGTTTGAATAATTTAAGTATGATTGAAACATTCGTTATGAGCGATATTGATCAAAATCTAGCTCAATATGTGCTTAGTTATAATGGATATCTGAATGATTTAATAGCATCATTGAATAACTCAGATCTACTAGAAGCTAGCAATGCTTCTAAATTCCAATATAATTATGAAAAAAGACGTATCTTAGAATATAAATTGATTAGTAAGTAAAATTTTATAACCATGTATCTTAATTGGATCCCAAATATTATATCAATCATCAGGATTATCCTTATTGCACCAGTTTTGATGTTGATTTATGACTCTAAATTTGAGTGGGCTTTATTGTTGTTTTTGGTTGCTGGATTATCTGACGCACTAGATGGTTATTTAGCCAAGCATTTTGGTTGGAGAACCCGAATAGGAGCACTACTTGATCCAGTTGCAGATAAGCTCCTAATAGCTGGTACTTTCGTTACTTTAACTTGGTTGAATTTTATTCCATTTTGGTTATCAGCAATCGTAATATCTAGAGATTTAATTATAGCTAGTGGTGTATTATTTTATAGTTTCGTGATTGAGCCTTTTGAAGGTGAGCCTACTGTTATTAGTAAAATTAATACGGTGTTGGAGTTATTATTTGTGTTAATGGTTCTTAGCTCTGCGGCATTCTCTTGGCCGGGTCAGACAGTAATTACTTTTCTTGGTGCTGCTGTAATAGTCACCGTTATAATTAGTGGTATTGACTATATTATTTCGTGGACTCGTCAGGTAAAAACGCACAATATACATGTTTAACTTAACCAAAAGATCATAGTTTGAGTCAACTAGGCCTCCCAATTAAGCTTGATGATAATGCTGTTTTTGAGACATATTATCCTGGGCAAAATCAGAATTTAATAAACTTTCTTAAAAATTTAACCTTAGCTAAAAGTTATATTCCAAGTTGTTGGCTTTGGGGTCAAAGATCTGTCGGTAAGAGCCATTTACTGCAGGCAGTTTGTGAGCGATTTCAGGATAATGCAATCTTTCTACCTATGGAAGATATAATAAGTGAAGATTCTTCAATTTTAGATGGTATAACTACACGTAAAATTATTTGTATTGATGATATACATTTGTGTGCTCAATCCGAATCTTGGGAGTTTTCTCTTTTTGAGTTATTTAATCGCCTTAAAGATTTTGAGTCAATATTATTAGTTTCATCTATTCAGACTCCAGTAAATACTAATTTTAAATTAGCTGATTTAACAAGTAGATTTTCCCAGTACCCTATCTTTAAAGTACAAGCATTAAATGACGAGGCCTGTAAGCTAGCTCTTCAATTAAGAGCTAAACAACGTGGCCTTGACTTGTCTGATGAAGTTACTAGTTATATATTAAATCATCACAAAAGAGACATGACTGTACTTTACGATTTATTAGAAAAATTAGATAAAGAGTCACTAGCAGCTAAACGAAATCTTACTTTACCTTTTGTTAGATTGATTATGAATGAATTGGATTAATTTGTGATGCAATTAACGCGATTCTTTTCCCTAGGGATTGAGCAATAGCCTTCTCTTCAGGAGTGATTTCGTTACTGGATGTCGCTGATGCAACATGACTGGGCCCATAAGGCGTTCCTCCACTAGTTGTATCTGATAGCTCCTTGGTGGAGTAAGGTACACCAGTAAATAGCATCCCATGATGTATCAATGGGATAGCCATAGTTAATAAGGTAGTCTCTTGACCACCGTGCATACTTTGAGAGGAGGTAAACACACCTGCAGGTTTTCCTTCTAGTGTATTGCTTAACCATTCATTACTTGTACTATCTAAAAAATATTTTAGTTCCGCCGCCATATTACCAAAGCGAGTTGGGCTTCCAAGAATTAAACCACTGCATTTCTCTAAATCTTCCTTTTCGACATAAGCAGGACCATTTTGAGGTATATCTTCTTCTATTGATTCACAAACTGTTGATATTGATGGAACAGTTCTAAGTTTTGAATTGATATTCTCTATAGAGTCAACACCATGACAAATTTCTCTAGCTAAAGCTTGAGTAGAACCATTTTTCGAGTAATAAAGTACGAGTATTTCTTTCATTTTTGTAAAACCGTATAGAGATTCTCGGGTGGTCTCGCTATTACTGCTTTTCCATTTTCATGATTAATAATAATTGGACGCTGTATGACTTTAGGATGTTTTTCTAGCCATTTTGATAAGGCTTCATTATCGTTTAAATCAGGAAGATCATTCGCGTCTTTGAATTCACTTTCACTGCTTCTTAAAATATCTTTTATCTTTAAATCTAATTTCTCCCCCAAGTATATGATGTTCTCTGATGAAAGAGTGTTTTTTAGATATAAGATAACTTCAGGAACAATACCTTGTTCTTTAATCAATGACAGTGTTTTTCTTGATTTTGAACAGTTTGGATTATGGTATATAGATAAATGCATAGTGAATTTCTATGAAAGTAATTTTATTAATTCATCTACTGAAAAAAGATCTGAATGCTCATTGGTTCGTTTTTGATATTCAATTTTATTATTTTTAATATTTTTTTCACTAATAACTACTCGATGTGGAATTCCTATAAGTTCTGCATCTGCAAATTTTACTCCTGGTCTTATTTGTCGATCATCAAGAAGTACCTCATGACCCAATTCAACTAGTTGATCATATAATCGTTCTGTGTAGTTTTTCACATCAGTTGATTTATCGAAACCAATAGGAATTATTATTAGATTGAAAGGTGCTAGCGCTTCAGGCCAAATAATTCCCTTCTCATCATGACTTTGTTCGATTGATGCACCCACTATTCTTGTTATACCAATTCCATAGCATCCCATTGCCATTGGAGTTTCTTTACCTTCTTTATTCTGAACAGTTGCTTGCATAGCTTCACTATATTTGGTGCCTAACTGAAAAATATGGCCAACTTCTATACCCCTGGCCACTTTAAGCACTCCTTTTCCATTAGGAGAAGGATCACCATCTTTAACAATTCTGAGATCATATGTTTCAGGCTCGTCAATATCCCTTATAAAATTAACATTTATATAATGATAATCAGTTTCATTAGCACCACATACAAAATCACTCATTATACCAACAGCGTGATCATAATAAGTTGTGATATTAAGATTTAATGGCCCAAGATAACCTAATGTAAAACCTGTGTATTTTTTTATGGTTTCAGGACTAGCCATAGTCACTGGAAGACTGACACCAGGCATTTTTGCCACTTTAATTAAATTTAGCTCATGATCACCCCTTATAATAAACGCTATAGGTTCTTCTGTGCCATTGATAATTAATGTTTTAAGAGTTTCTTCAGGGTCAATATCTAAAAATTTACACAGTGATTTAATGTCTTTAGTATTAGGCGTTGCCACTTTTTTTCTCTCGCGTTTTGCGATGCCTCTCGAGTCGCTCAATTTTTTTATTTTAGCTGATTCAACATTTGACGCATATTTTTCTTCATCACAATATACAATAGCATCTTCACCGGATGCTGCAATTACATGAAATTCTTGAGATCGATTACCACCTATTTCCCCATTATCAGCATCAACGATACGGAACTTTAATCCTAATCTTGTAAATGCGGATGAATAAGCTTTATGCATGAGCTCATAACCTTCTTCTAGTGATTGTTGATCAACATGAAATGAATAAGCATCCTTCATTATAAATTCACGCGCGCGCATTACACCAAATCTAGGTCTAATTTCATCTCGAAATTTTGTTTGGATTTGATAAAAATTTATTGGTAACTGTTTGTGACTTTTTAATTCTCTTCTGGCTAGATCAGTAATAACTTCCTCATGAGTTGGGCCAAAACAATAATCTCTTTGATGACGATCTTTCATTCTCAATAATAATGAACCATATTGATCCCATCGATTAGATTCTAACCATAACTCACTTGGCTGTATTGCAGGCATGAGTATTTCTTGCGCTCCAGCTCGATTCATTTCTTCTCTAATAACTGCCTCTACTTTTCTTAGAACTCTCAATCCAAAGGGCATCCATGTAAATAGTCCAGAACCTAATTTTCTTATAAGACCTGCTCTGAGCATTAATTGATGACTAATTATTTCTGCTTCAACAGGATTTTCTTTGATTGTTGTAAGGGCCAATTTTGAATAAAGCATATTATTATTTTAATTATTAATATTTTGATAGTTTACATGTTCAGAAATATAAAGTAGATAAGTGATTGTATATATATTTTTATATTTACAAAGTAATTACAATATATTTAATAAAATTATATTTTAATATGAGATTTCTAAAAATCTCCCATTTAATAACATGTGTATGTATTCATGAAAAAACATCAACAAATCAGACATCTAAAAAATATGGGAATAGACGTATGGCTAGATTTGGATAGTGATGAACCTATTACTATTAGTACCAATCTGGATAGGAGTGGAGGTATAAAAAGTATTGAGCTGTGTGATGATTGTAATACACCTCATAAATATTCAAATTATATCTCAAGTAAAGATTCAGTCGATTTGGTTGTATTTCATAACGTATATATAGATTCCAATATCAATCAAGCATTAACAATAAAATATGAGAAACTACTGGGAAATATCATATATTCAACAGGTATAAAAATAACCAAGGTGTCCGTGAATGATTTTTGTTGCTTGAATTTTTTCAATAGAAAAATTGATAAAATACGTCCTACTAGGATCCTTATATTGGGACAAACAGTCGCCAATAAAATATTAGAAACTAATAATGAGATAGACATATTGCGAGGTAATCAGCATGAGTTTAAAGATATTCTTTTAAATATTACTTATGACTTGGCTGATATCCTTAATAATGCTGAGTTAAAAAGATTGGTTTGGAAAGATTTATGCCTATTTAGAAAAGATATGGAAAATAAATAGTGGAATTCAAAGATCTTGATATTGCCATAAATGCTATGCAAGAAAATGATCTCATAGATATAACAAACATTGAAAGAGAGAGTTATGATTTTCCATGGAATAAGAGTATCTTTAAAGATTGTCTTTTATCTGGGTATAAGTGCTTTACCGCAAAAAATCAGGGTATTATTATAGGCTATGCAATCTTATCCATAGTTATGGATGAAGCCCATGTTTTGAATGTCTGTATAGGAAAAAAATTTCGAAAACTTGGTTTTGGTGATAAATTATTAGATTACTTAGTCATTGAATCACAGCATGCAGGTGTAAAAAAAATCTTCCTTGAAGTACGGTCATCAAACAAAAAAGCCATTGCATTATATTGTAAAAAAGGGTTTGAACAGATCGCTAAAAGACCATCCTATTATAGGCATTTCAATGGTAGAGAAGATGCAGAGGTATTCGTGCTAAATATGGGTAAAATAGGCTATATAGATATACAATAGTAATCTTCCAATTATTTGCTAATAGATTAATTATAGTTACAAGGTTCAAATGAGCTTATTAGAAGTACAAGCAGCAAAAAGAAGAACTTTTGCGATAATTTCACACCCCGATGCTGGTAAAACTACACTGACTGAGAAGTTATTATTATTTGGTGGTGCAATACAATTGGCAGGTTCTGTTAAAGGACGCAAAGCTAGTCGGCATGCTACTTCAGATTGGATGGCACTGGAACAACAACGCGGTATCTCAGTAACTTCTTCTGTTATGCAATTCCCCTATAATGATTGCATCATCAATCTTCTTGATACACCAGGCCATGAGGATTTCTCTGAAGATACATACAGAACATTAACTGCTGTTGATTCGGCGCTGATGGTAATTGACTGTGCCAAAGGTGTTGAAACAAGAACTATTAAATTAATGGAAGTTTGTCGATTGAGAGATACACCAATTACAACTTTTATAAATAAATTGGATCGTGAAGGAAGAGAACCGATTGAATTATTGGATGAAATAGAATCAATCCTAAAGATAAAATGTTCACCAATAACCTGGCCAATTGGAATGGGTCATTCTTTAAAAGGGATTTATCATTTTAGTGAAGATAAAATATTTGTTTATAGTTCAGATAAAGGTAAGGAAAAAACATCGACAATCAAAATAATTGATGGGCTTTATTCTCTTGCTGCGGATAATTATCTAGGAGAGCAAGCAGAAGAAATTCGAGGTGAGATTGAGCTAATTAATGGAGTCTATCCAGATTTCGATAATGATTTATATTTATCTGGTAAACAAAGCCCCGTTTTTTTTGGTTCTGCGATCTCAAATTTTGGCCTTAAAGAGCTTCTTGATGGTTTTATAAAAACTGCCCCAAAACCAAAATCAAGAGAATCAGATAAACGAGCTGTGATGGCCACTGAAAAATATCTAACTGGATTTATTTTTAAGATTCAAGCAAATATGAATCCTGCGCATCGTGATCGAATAGCATTTATGCGTATATGTTCTGGAGAATATAGAAATGGCATGAAATTACTACATGTTCGTTTAGGTAAGGAGATAAAAATTGCAGATGCTATTACTTTTATGGCAGCAGATCGTCAAAAAATAGATTCTGCATTTGCTGGTGATATTATTGGATTACATAATCATGGTACGATCAATATTGGAGATTCCTTCACTGAAGGTGAGCAAATAAAATTCTCAGGAATTCCCAATTTTGCACCAGAAATATTTAGAAGAGTGATTTTAAAAGATCCATTAAAGTTAAAGGCTCTAAAAAAAGGCTTGTCTCAGTTATGTGAGGAGGGAGCTACTCAATTATTTAAACCATTGAGAAATAACGATTTAATCCTAGGCGCTGTTGGCTTACTTCAGTTTGACGTTGTGGCTCATAGATTGCTTGATGAATACAAGGTTGAATGTACCTTTGAGTCAATTAATGTTGCAACTGCGAGATGGGTTGATTGTGATGATATTAAAATTCTAGAAGAATTTAAAAGAAAGGCGCATGATAATTTAGCCTATGATCATAGTGATCTTCTTGTCTATGTTGCACCAACGAAAGTAAATTTGAGCTTAACTGAAGAACGATGGCCAGATATTAAATTATCAAAAACACGCGAGCATTGAGTATTTATTATTTTTTTCTTCGCCTCGTTTTCTTTTTTACTGCACTATTTATATTAATTTCAGGATTAAGATAACTATTTATTAATTTGATATTACCAGTTGATATTTCACCTAGTAATTTTATTATAGATTTGATGTCTGTAGCTGGATCTAATGTATGTTTTAAAGCTTGACTCATAGCATTAATATGTTCTGCTTTGGTTCCACAACAGCCTCCAATAATGTTTATACCAATAGTCTTTGCAAGGTCAGCATATTTGGCCATTAATTTTGGTGTGCCAGTGTATTTGATCTCACCATCAACAAATTCAGGAATGCCACAATTTGCTTTTGCCACTAAATACATTGATTTATTTTTTCTTTCTTTTTCAAGGCAAATCATTGTTCCGATAAGTTCTGATGCGCCTATTCCACAGTTAGCTCCATAGCCTACAACAGCAGGATAAAAACTTTCAGCAATTCTTACTAAATCTTTTGGCTCTAAACCCATCATTGATTTACCATGAGTATCAAAGCTATAAGTACAAATCATTGGAATATTGAACTTTTTGCCCGCCTTTATAGCACATTTCAATTCTTCCTCGGCAGACATGGTCTCGATCCATAATATATCCACACCGCCATCTACTAATCCTCTAATTTGCTCGGAGAACCCATTGATAGCTGCCTCTTCTGTTAATTCACCAAAAGGGGCAAATAATTCTCCCGATGGCCCTACCGATCCTGCAATTATTATTTCGCGGTTAGATTCTATTGTGACATTTTTTGCAATTTCAGCTGCTTTATAATTGATAATATATGTATTGTCTTGTGCATCATGAAGCTTTAGTCTGAACTCATTTGCTCCAAAGGTATTAGTGAGAATTATATCTGAACCAGCTTCAATAAAATTTTTATGGTTTTTTGCAACATTTTCAGGCTTTTCAATATTCCATAACTCTGGTGGATAGCCAGACTCTAAACCCATTGCAAAAAAATTGGTACCTGTTGCACCATCAGCAACAAGATAATTTTTCATTTTTATTAACATATCTATTTTATTTTTATACATACTCACTTACTCCTATTTCTCTTAGATGGAGTGAGTGACAGATTGCATAAATTAATTCTGATGTATTAAGAGTATAGTAATAAAATTCATTCATACCCCTTTTATTTGAAGGATTAGTCATAATATTTACTCATATGTAAAATTAAGGCCAAAAAAAAACCTGCAAGCAAAAAGCTAAACAGGTTATTTACTATTTAGCTGTATTTATTAAACGCCCGCAAGCTGATCAAATCGGCGTAGTTTTTATATTATATTATTTATATATATTTGAACATATTACATACTGTGAATTATTTAAAAAATTTTATATTTACCTCTAATTATTTCCAGATACATCTTGCAATCCCCCATGAAACTATAGATTGGGTGGTTAAAAGTAGCTGGTTTGTTTTTCTCGATAAAAAAATGGCTAATCCATGCAAGTCCATAAGCAGATAAGAAAGCAAATAATAAATGTTTCATTTCATGACTAATTAATAGTGTGATTATAAAAAATAAGAACAAGCTAGAGCCAATAAAATGAATAAGTTTGGTGTATTTATTTGCATGTTCTTGAATATAATAAGGATAGAATTCATGGAAACTTGTGAATGTTTTTTTCATTTATAGATTGTTCCTATATATTAAATACTTCTGCTGCCCACAGTACAAAGAGAACATATAACAACAAAAATAACATGTAATAAAATTTTGAATAATTTCTTACTTTATTTTTTTTAATTTGTCTCGATGCATGCCAATTAATAACAAAAAATGGAAATAACAAGATTAATAAAAATAAAACTGGTCTGAGCATACCTATATGTATATCACCTTCTAGACTAAATTTAAACATACAGTTAATTATCTAGTTGATTTCTAAATTTAATTTATTAATCTGAGGATACTACTCGTATAATAGAGATATGAGGAATTCAAAAATTATTAGCGTTGCCCCAATGATGGATTGGACTGACTCTCATTGCCGTTATTTCATGAGATTGCTAAATCCAAATATACTTCTTTATTCGGAAATGATTACAGCTGAAGCTCTATTATATGGAAATGCAAAGAAATACTTACATTTTAATAATCAAGAGCATCCTATCGCTCTTCAACTTGGTGGAAGTGACCCTTGTAAACTCAAACAATCGGCTATTCTTGCAGAAGATGAAGGTTATGATGAGGTAAATTTAAATATTGGATGTCCAAGCGAACGTGTTCAAAAAGGATCTTTTGGGGCTTGTTTGATGGCTGAGCCAAATCTGGTGGCAGATTGTGTTGATGGTATGAAAAATGCTGTAGACATACCTATCTCGGTCAAAACGCGTATTGGAATTGACAATAATGATAGTTACGAATTTCTATCTAATTTTATTAAAACAGTATCTGAAGCTAAGTGTTCTAAGTTTATAATTCACGCTCGTAAGGCTATATTATCCGGGTTAAGCCCAAAAGATAACAGATCTATACCACCACTAAATTATGAAAGAGTATTTCAAATAAAATCAGATTTTGAACATTTAAGCATTATATTAAATGGAGGAATTAAAACGATAGATGATTGTAAGGATAATCTTAAAAAACTGGATGGAGTAATGATTGGGAGGCATGCTTATCATAATCCATGGTTCTTGCATGAACTTAAATCTTTAAATGAATCCACTAAGGATGATCAGATCAATAGAGACGATATAATTGAGCGCATGTATCCATATATTCAAGATCAATTAAATAAAGGAACTCAATTAAACCATATTACACGTCATATGTTAGGACTCTATAAAAATGAACCTGGCGCTAGATCATGGAGAAGATATCTAAGTACACATGCACATCATTCGGATGCGGGTATTGAGGTGCTACAAAATGCCCTTAAGATACTTCCGAAGGTAGCGTAAAAACATAATGAAAAACATAAATATATCATTGGCTGAAAAAGCTGACATACATGATCTTTATGAGCGATCCGTACAGAATGTTGAGCATGAAATTGAGTTTATTCAAAATACCTATCAGAGTTTAAAAAGAAAGCGAGCTTTCCTTTATAGAGAGGATTTTTGTGGCACAGCAAATTCATCTTGTGCTTGGGTAAATCAGGGAAACTCTTATTATGCATCAGGTATTGATAATGACGGTACTGTATTAAAATGGGCCAAAGAAAACCGTATACCAAACTTGGATACTGAAGCTCAAAAAAGAATTAAAGTATTTGAATCTGATGTAATGACAATGCGATCTATAGAGGTTGATGTTTTGTCTGCATTCAATTTTAGTTATTTTTGTTTCCAAACTCGAGATCTATTACTTTCTTATTTTATTAAATCTCTAAATACTTTGAAATCTGATGGAATTTTCTTTTTGGATTTATTTGGTGGTCCTGAGGCAAATCAAGAGTTGTCTGAAAAAACAGAGCATGATGATTTTACTTATATCTGGAGGCAATCTACATTTCATCCTTTATCAAATTATATTGAATGTACTATTAGTTATGATTTTCCTGATAATTCATCTATTAAGAATGCTTTTTTGTATAAGTGGCGCTTATGGAGTGCCCCAGAGATTAGGGAATTATTATTGCAAGCTGGCTTTAAGAATGTAGCCTTTTTTTGGGAAGGCGAGGATGAGGATGGTGAAGGTAATGGAGAGTTTACTCCAAATAAGACTGGTGAGGCTGATCTCGCTTGGATTGCTTATGTTGTTGCTGAAAAATAATTTAAGTAAGTGAACTTTTTAATTTATTAAACTCATTGCTGAGTTCTTCTGGAAGGCGTTCACCATAAGTTTCAAAATATTCACCAATTGAGTTTATTTCATCGAGCCATTCTTTATTTTCAACAGATAATAGTTCCTCGAGCACAGCATGAGAAATATTTAAATCGTCTGTATCAATATCTTTTATATATGGAATGTTTCCTATTGATGTGGAACTTGCAGAAACTCGGTTTTCACAACGATCAATAATCCAGCGCAGAACTCTGAGATTTTCACCAAAACCTGGCCATAAAAATTTCCCATCTTCATTTTGACGAAACCAATTTACGTGAAATATTTTGGGTAAATTATCTGATCTCTCACTGAATGAAAGCCAGTGACTCCAATAATCTGCGAAATTATAGCCACAGAAAGGTTTCATTGCCATAGGGTCTCTTCTTACAATTCCTACCTCACCTATTGCAGCAGCTGTAGTCTCAGATGCCACTCCAGCACCTACAAGAACACCATGGTTCCAGTTGTTTGCCTCATATACTAAAGGTGCAAGTTTCTTCCGCCTTCCACCAAATACAATTGCAGATATAGGGACCCCTTCAGGTGCTTCTGCTAGTTGTGAATATGATGGATTATTTACAGCTGAGACGGTAAATCTTGAATTTGGATGTGCGGCAGGCCTCAAATTTGAATCAAATTTTTCACCTTGCCAATCAATTAATGGTTCCCCTATATTTTTATCTTCCCACCATGGATCATTTTGTTCAGTTAACCCAACATTCGTAAAGATAGTATTACTCTTGATCATGTCAAAAGCATTTTTATTTGTTTTTTCATTTGTACCTGGAACAACACCAAAATAGCCTGCCTCAGGATTAATTGCTCGCATTTGACCATCCTTATCTAGATGAAGCCATGCTATATCATCTCCAAGTGTCCATATTTTCCAACCAGGTTGTGATTTGGGTGGAATTAACATTGCAAGATTAGTTTTACCGCATGCCGAAGGAAATGCACAGGCTACATAGTGAGTTTCACCCTGAGGATTCTCTATACCTACAATTAGCATATGCTCGGCCAACCAACCTTCTTCTCTAGCTTGCCAGCTTGCAATTCTCAAGGCATGGCATTTTTTACCTAATAATGCATTGCCACCATAACCAGAACCAATACTTTTTATCGATAATTCATCAGGGAAATGCATAATAAATCGTTTTTCAGGATCAAGGTCGCCAGTAGAATGTAGTCCTTTCACAAAGCTACCTTCGTGCTCTATTCTATGGAGTGCTTTTGCTCCCATCCGCGTCATAAGTTTCATATTAACAACTACGTAAGCACTATCAGTTATTTCTACACCACATCTAGCATATGGTGATTCAACCGGACCCATGCAATAAGGGATAACATACATAGTTCTCCCTTTCATACTACCTCTGAAAAGTTGATCTATTTTTTTATGAGCATCTTCTGGTGCCATCCAGTTATTGTTTGGACCTGCATCTTCTTTTTCTTTTGTGCATATAAAGGTCAAATGTTCCACTCTTGCAACATCGGTTGGGTCAGATCTATGAAGATAACAATCAGGATAGTTATTTTGATTGAGTTCCTCTAGATCACCTGATTTATTCATTTGAGCTATTAAGGAGTTATATTCTGCTTCGGTACCATCACACCATTGTATACTGTCAGGAAGTGTTTGAGATGCTATTTCATCAACCCAATTTTGCAATGTTTTTAATGTAGTGGTCATAATTAATATTCGTTGAATAAATTGAAGTTATATAAAAAAGAGAGTGTATAAATATTTATTTGAAGAATTGTTTTCATATGATTGTAACTTAATATTAAATGTTATTAAATCAATCGTACTATTAAAAGTATTTTTTTTCTCACCTTAAATACATAAAGTTACTTATGGTCAATTTAGAAGAGTTTTTTGGACAGTCCAGTCCTCTGAATACTATGCTGGATGGTTATCAACCAAGACATGGTCAGGCTAACATGGCTGAGGAAGTTGCCCATGCAATAAAAGAAAATCAGCACCTAGTAATTGAAGCTGGAACAGGTATTGGGAAGACATTTGCATATCTTGTTCCAGCATTACTAAGCGGCCAAAAGATTATAATATCAACTGGTACAAAGACGCTTCAAGATCAACTATATCACAGGGATTTACCTCTAATTAGTAAAGCCATTGGTAGACCAATATCTACGGCTCTTTTAAAAGGTCGATCCAATTATCTTTGTCTTAATAGGGCCAGCTTGGCAACTTCAAATGATAAATATATAGCTCGTGATTTGAAATTAGTTAACCAATGGTTACATCAAACAACTGTCGGAGATCGCTCTGAATTAATAGATGTATCGGAAACATCATCAGTATGGCCTCTTGTAACATCAACTATTGATAATTGCTTGGGAAGAAAATGCCCTGAATACAACGAGTGTCATGTAGTAAAGGCAAGAAAGAATGCTCAAGAATCTGATCTAGTGGTTATAAATCATCATTTATTGTTAGCTGATTTAACGATGAAAGATGAGGGTTTTGCAGAGTTTCTGCCATCAGCTCAAGCAATGATATTGGATGAAGCTCACCAAATTCCAGATCTAGCTGCACAGTTTTTTGGAACCAGTATTGGTAATATTGAAATCGAGAGATTATGTAATGAATTATTAGTTATTATTATTCCAGTTAATCAACCAATGGTTTTAAAACAAATTGATGAACTAAAAAAATCAATACATAAATTGATGATGTCTGCTCCCAAAAGAGAAGGTCGTTATGAATTGGTAAATATTAATATAGAGGTGATAAATTCAATTAAATCACTGGTAGAAAATCTAAAATGTCTTGCGCATATAATCGCACCTATTATGGAAATGCATGATTCTTTGGAAAAAAAGTATGAAATTGTCGAGCTTTATTTCCATCGATTATCCAGTATTTTGGAATTTGAATTAAGCAATGGTTTGTGCTGGATGGATGTTAAGTCACGAAGTCTTCGATTGAATTTAACACCCTTGGATGTGGGAAAAAAATTACGGGCATTAATTGTTCAATCAGAAAAAGCTTGGATTTTTACATCAGCTACATTGGCGATAGGAGATGATTTTAGTTATTTTAAGGATCGTATCGGACTATTTGATGCTATGGAATGTTCCTTTCCTAGCCCGTATGCACTGAGTGAAAATGCTCTTATTTATTTGCCCTCAAACATACCTGAACCCTCCGATGCAAAGTTTACTGAACTTATGTTAAAAGAAACTTCACCTTTATTGAAACTAGTTCCAGGTGGTGTTTTTTTTCTTTTCACTAGTCATCATGCATTAAATCAAGCTAGAAATTGGTTCACCGCAAAGCGAGATTTAACTGAGGGGAGGGCGTTGTTGATACAAGGTGATTCACCACGAGATGAGATGTTAAGAGAATTTAGATCACATGGTAACGCCATATTATTAGGAACTGGTAGTTTTTGGGAAGGTGTGGATGTAAGAGGTGAGGCACTAAATATGGTTATAATAGACAAACTGCCATTTAAGTCACCAGCAGATCCACTAATGATGGCACGTTTAGAGTATATAAAAAAGATTGGTGGTAATGGCTTTATTGACCACCAATTACCTACTGCTGTCCTAGCTTTAAAGCAGGGAGTGGGACGGTTACTTCGTGATCAAAAAGATTTTGGTGTGGTTGTTTTGTGTGACCCAAGAATAAAAAATAAAAATTATGGTAAGACATTTCTGGAAGGTCTTTTTCCGATGCAAGCAACCGAATTACTAAATGAAGTTAAGAATTTTTTAGAATCACATAAGTCGTTTTAAGGTTATAAGTATGAAGATTTTAGCAATAGATACATCATCTGATGCTTGTTCAGTAGCATTAGATATTAATAATAATTATATTGAATCCACTGTATTTGAGGCAAAGAGTCACACTCAAGTTCTATTACCAATGATTAATAAATTACTAGATGAGGCTAATATTAAAATGAATGAAGTTGATGCCATATTACTAGGAATTGGACCAGGTTCATTTATAGGCATGCGGATTGGTGCATCTGTTGCACAAGGATTGGCTTTTGCAGCTAATATTAAAATTATACCAATCTCCTCTATGGAGGCGATCGCGTCAGATGTTATGGAAAATTATCACTTAAGTAGATTAGTAATTTACCAAGATGCAAGGATGGGAGAATCTTATGTTGGGGAGTTCAGACTTAAAAGTAATGGAGTAATTCAAACAGTTTCATCAATTAAATTAGTTCCATTAATTGAGCTTAATAAGTTAATTGCTAGTAGTAAGATAAATTCATTTGGAATTGGTTTTATTGGCCATTCTGAAATTACGAAAAAATTTAGTTTTAATTTTTGTGCTGATAAAAGAATAGGTTATCCTAAAGCTGAAATTTTATTAAAACTTAATCAAGACAATAATTACATGCGATCAGCTATAAAACCAGAAGAATTGAGACTTGATTACATTAGAAAAGTAGTCGCAAATAAAACAAATAAATGCACACCTTAAATCGAAATTTATTCAATAATTATTGTAATCAAGATATATGAAAAACCATCTTTCTAATCGTTTGTTAATTGATTTAATTAATTGTCGATCAATCACACCTAATGATTCTGGTTGTCAGGATATAATTAAATCTCATCTTAGTGAGTATGGGTTTAGTTGCGAGGTATTAAAGTATGATGATGTCACAAATTTATGGGCTACAACTGGAACTAAAAATGGGCCAACTCTCTGTTTTGCTGGTCATACAGATGTAGTCCCACCAGGACCAGAAAAAAATTGGGATTTTGATCCTTTCAATGCAACTTATTCTGATAATCATATCTTCGGTCGAGGTGCAGCAGATATGAAATCTGGTTTGGCTGCAATGGTAATTGCAACTCAGAAATTTATAGCAAACTATCCAGATTTCTATGGTCGTATTGCATTTTTGATCACCAGCGATGAAGAGGGTCCTGCTCAAAATGGGACTAAAAAAGTAGTTGAAGAGTTACATGATAGGCAAGAGATTATTGATTGGTGTATTGTTGGTGAGCCTTCTAGCAAATCTGCTCTGGGGGACACTGTGAGAGTAGGAAGGAGGGGTTCGTTGACAGGGTATTTAAAGATTAAAGGTACTCAAGGGCACGTTGCATATCCACATTTAGCGCTTAATCCCATTCATATAAGCTCTCCTTTGATCACTAAACTCTTAAATATGAAATGGGACAATGGGCATGAATCTTTTCCACCCTCAAGCTTTCAAATTGTTGATGTTTCAACGAATAATGAAGCTAATAATGTTATACCTAGCGAGGTTAATATGATTTTTAATTTCCGATTTAATCCATCTTGGAGTTATAAGAAACTGAAACTAGCCGTTCAGAAACTCTGCGATCAAGAGTCATTTAGTTATGAATTGAAGTGGCGGGAATCAGGAGAACCTTTTTATACAGAATCTGGTTTATTAAGAGATATTGTGCAATCAGTCATCTATGATATTAATGGGAAAGAGCCCTTACTTTCAACTGATGGTGGAACTTCTGATGGAAGATTTATAGCTCCTTATGGAGTTCAAGTTATTGAGCTTGGGTCATTGAATAAAACTATTCATAAAGTGAACGAGTGTGTACCAGTAGACGACACACCCAAATTAACTGAAATATATTACAATATTATGAAAGGATTATTTGCGGTTTGAGTTATAACCAATAAAGATAGTCATAGATGCAAGTAAAAGGCAAAAAATAGCTACCCATGTAGGCATAGATAACCACATAAAACTCCAATCTATGGTTGCACATTCACCTGAGCCACTGAATATTAATGATAAAGCATCACTTAGTGGAAAATTACCTACTAAATAGTCAAAGCCTGGCCCACAACTAGGAACTTTATCCGCTGGAAGGTTTTGCAGCCATGTATGCCAACTGGCTATTCCAGTACCTGCTAGAGATGAAATTAATATTAATGCATTGTAAATATAGCTCATGGGTTTCGCAGGGTTATGTATTGCTGCTATTAAGAATAGAATTCCTGAAATAGTGACCGCTATTCTCTGTAGTACGCAGAGAGGGCATGGTGTTAAAAGAAGATAATGCTCTGCGTATAGTGCATAAAACATCATCGCGAGACAAAGAAATGACCCAGCAAAATAAAGTTGGCGATTATTAAAATTAACCATAAATAATATTATAGACGATTTTGGTTTTGATTATAAAATCTTATTTTAAGATCATTTTGTATTTTTCGTGATCAAAACCAAGGATTATTGAATATTTACTATGAAGTACTGGCCTTTTAATTAAAGTTGGGAAAAGTAAAAAACTCCCAATTAGATCATTATTAACAGCGCTCTTTTCGCTTTCAGAAAGCTTTCTCCATGAAGTACTTCTTCGGTTAAGGCAGGATTCAAGATCAATTAAATCTGACCATGTATCAAGAATAGTCTCATCTAACCCATTTTTTCTAAAATCATGAAAAGTGAAATTAAACCCATTAATTTCGAGCCATTTTGAAGATTTTTGGCATGCATCACAATTTTTTATACCATATAAGATTAACATAATTAACTTCCAATATATTCCATAAGATTGTTTTTTAGTTTAGCTATTAGTGCTTTTGATAAAACTTGATTGTTTTTGTTAACAATAAAAAAAACATCTTCAGCCCTCTCTCCTATGGTAACAATTTTAGCGGTTTGGATATTAATATTTAGGTTCTTAAATACTTGCCCAATCTTTGATAATAAACCTGGCTCATCTTTAGTAACCACTTCGAGTATCGTACGATTATTTGGAGAATCTTTTTTGAAAATTAGTTCAGGTTTGGTTGAGAAATGTTTTGTAATTCGCAGTGGCCGGCGAGAAACATGAATATCTAAATTTGATTGCTCTATTAATGATGCTAACTTATCCTCAAGTATCTGAGTGGTCTTTTTAGTTATTTTATTAATATCTTTGTCGATAAAAACATATGTATCGATACTATGATCGTTTTTCATTGGAACAATTCTAGCATCTACAATATTCATTCCAAGTTCATCAAGTATTCCAGTAGTTGCTGCAAAAGTTTGCATAGATTGAGGGGCACAAATTGCGATTTGAATACTATCAGCACCCTCTTGTTGCCGTATATTTATAAATTTATTGGTGTTATTTTTATTTAATTGCTCTGTATGCCATGCTATCTCATCAGGTTTGTATCGAATAAAATATTCATCCGTATGGAGTTTCCAAATAGTTAATATTTTTTCATTACTGATTGGAATTGCTGAGAGTATTTTTTTTGATTTAGTTTTTTTAATCAAGATTAAGTTATTGTGATCTTCTGGGTCTTCCAACTTATTTTTTAGCGCATTTTTAGTTGCAATGTATAAATCATAAAATAAGTTTTCCTTCCATGAGTTCCATAGATCTGGATTTGTTCCTCTTATATCAGCTACAGTTAATATATAGAGGTAATCTAGACGTAAGTTATTTCCTACTATATTAGTGAATTCTTTTATCACAATAGGATCACTGATATCTTTCTTTTGAGCAGTCATAGAAAATAATAAGTGATATTTTACTAACCAGGCAACAACCTCTGCTGAATCTTCCTCCATGGCATGCTCAAGACAAAAAGTTCTCGCATCACTGGCACCCAATTCTGAATGATCACCGCCACGCCCTTTTGCAATATCATGAAAAAGACCTGCAAGATAAATAATTTCATGATTTTTCAAGGATTGCATTATTTTACTGCAATGAGGATATTCATTATCAAATCTAGTTAAAGAAAAGCGTCTTAAATTACTGACAACATTTAGTGTATGCTCATCAACAGTATAAGCGTGAAATAAATCATATTGCATACGTCCTACAATTCGACCAAAAGCTGGTATATATAGCCCTAAAACGCCATATAAATTCATTCTTCTTAATTCGTGAGTGACCCCTTCTGGTGCTTTAATAATATTGAGAAAAAGCCGATGATTCTTTGGCTGTTGCCTAAATTCATCGTTAATCAGGTGTAAATTTCTCTTAATTAAACCAATAGTATTCGCACTGACACCTTTTAGATTTGAGTTTTTCTGCAATAAAAGAAAAAGTTCTAATAATGCAGATGGGTTATCTTTAAATATATGATCATTAATGGCTTCCAAGTAGTTATTTTTAATTTGAAATGAAGCATTTACTTTAATAGGAAATGATTTTTTGCTAGCTAGGATGAGCTCTTCAAATTGCTGCAATATCATTTCATTGATTCTACTAAGATCCATAACAGTTCGGTAATAACGCTGCATCATTTGTTCAACTCCAAGCATAAATGCCGCATCTTCATAACCAAGCATGCTTGCTAAACTCTTTTGATAATCAAAGAGTAAGCGATCTTCTCTGCGCTGAACAATTATATGAAGGCCATAGCGGATTCTCCATAAAAAAGATTGACCTTCATGTAGTATTTTCAATTGCCCTTTCGTGAGAAGATTATGGTTAATTAATTCAGACAATTCATTGATTTGAAAATGTCTTTTAGCTACCCAATTGATTAGCTGGATATCTCTAAGCCCCCCTGGACTGAGTTTGATATTTGGCTCTAATTTATTTGCTGCATTACTAGAGTGAAGGTGTCGTTGTGCCTGTTCATTCGTCTTTGAAATAAAAAAATCTTTTGAAGACCATAATAAGTTAGGCTTAATACTGTCTTTCATTAACTGGAAAAGTTCTTTTTCACCAGATATTGCTCTTGATTCCATTAATGTTGTAATTACAGTTAGATCTTTTTTGCTTTCAACTATGCATTCATTTATCGTGCGAACACTGTGACCTAGATCAAAACCTAAGTCCCATAAATTTGTTAAAAAGAGAGAAATATTGGTGTTTATCTCTGTATTCGATTTGTCTTTAAGCAATATCATGATATCGATATCAGAATGAGGATGTAACTCTGCTCGACCATAACCACCTACAGCGACTAAAGTGATATTTGGATATTTATTTAAGTTATTATTTTCCCAAAGATACTGAATAGTTAAATCAGTAATAATTGAGTGAAGGTGAATTAGAGATCTAATATCATCATTTTGAATAAAACGATTCTTTAAGTGTTTGTGAGTTTTTAATAATGATTGCTTTAGAGTCTTTACAGTATTCTTATTTTTGAGAGAGTCATAAAACCCCTCAAGGTCTGGATCTAATGTAAAATTCTCAATTGAGTTTTTTTGCATATTATTTATCTATCTCTGGTCTTTTCCTAAAGTTAGTACTTCATAACCATTTTTTTTAATAAGGATAGTATGTTCCCATTGGGCTGATAGATCGTGATCTTTTGTGACTACAGTCCAGCCATCAGGTAGAAGTTTAACTTCTCTTCTCCCTGCATTAACCATTGGCTCAACTGTTAATGTCATTCCAGCCTTGAGTTGGAGGCCTGTTTTGGGTTTACCATAATGCAATACTTGTGGCTCTTCATGAAAGACTTGACCAATACCATGACCACAATATTCTCTAACTACCGAGCATCTATTCTTCTCAACATATGATTGAATGGCTGATCCTATATCCCCTAAATAATTATCTTCACGTAATTGCTCTATACCTAACCACATACTCTTATAGGCAATGTCTGATAACCTTTTTGCTTTAATACTTGGCTTACCTACAAAGAACATTCTACTTGTATCACCATGAAAACCATCCTTGATAACAGTAATATCTATATTTAAACTATCTCCAGACTTCAAGATTCTTTCTGCGGGTATTCCATGACAAACTACATGGTTTAATGAAGTGCAAATTGACTTAGGAAATCCACGATAATTTAGAGGTGCTGGAATGGCATGCTGCACTTCAGTGATATATTTATGACAGATTTTATCTAAATCTGATGTTGAAATACCTGGCTTAACAAAATCACCAATCATGTCTAAAACATCGGCAGCGAGTCTTCCAGCAATACGCATTTTATCCTGTTGTTCGGGGCTTTTAATTGTTACAGTCATTTTATATTGATCTCTTGGTTTTTTTTAAACTATAGTTTAGCTGTTAAGAAAAAAGATTTCGTTGAAATTTACAATTATCTTTTTTTGAAAATTAATTATTTTAATTAAATTATTGTTCCTTCAGGCTAGTTATGGTATAAAACGCGCGCCCTTGAGGCAAATAATCCACACGTTTATCGTCACATAATGCTGGGTGCTTGGTTTTAAACTAAGTTGCATAATGGGATAAACGGAGGCATAACCCGGAGAGAAAAATGAAAGCAATTACTATGCGTGAAATGTTAGAAGCGGGTGTTCATTTTGGACATCAAACTCGTTACTGGAATCCAAAAATGTCACCCTATATTTTTGGCTCAAGAAACAAAATACATATTATTAATCTAGAAAAAAGTCTCCCTATGGTTAGGGATGCATATGCCTTTATAAAGGCAGTAATCGCTGATGGTGGAAAGATACTATTTGTGGGTACTAAACGAGCAGCGAGAGAGGCTATAAAGCTTGAGGCTGAGCGGTGCGAGATGCCATATGTAAATCATAGATGGCTTGGTGGAATGTTGACAAATTATAAAACCATTCGCCAATCAGTAAAAAGATTAAAAAATTTAGATCAAATGGCAGAAGAGGGTGGTTTTGAAGGTTTAACCAAAAAAGAAATTTTAGGGTTAACTAGAGAATCTGAAAAACTAGAAAAGAGTCTTGGTGGAATCAAGGATATGGGTTCAATTCCTGATGCAATTTTTGTTATTGATGTTGGGCATGAAGAAATTGCAATTCGTGAAGCAAAAAAACTTGGTATTCCTGTAGTAGGTGTCGTTGATTCGAATTGTTCTCCTGACCTAATCGATTATGTAATACCTGGGAATGATGATGCAATGAGGGCAGTCTCTTTGTATGCATCTTATATTGCAGAAGCTGTTCTTGATGGCAAAGCATCTCTACCAGAAGTTACTCTTGGTGATGACGAGTTTATAGAATTAGATGAAGATGGGAAACCAAGCGCAAGAAATGCAAAAAAAGTTAAATCAGCTGATAAATCAGTAGCTAAAAAAGTAAAAATAACTTCAGTTAAGAAAAAAACAAAACTTGATGATACTGAAGAAACAATAGTTTCAGATACAAAAGAATCGCAAATTATAGTTAATAAAGATTCAAATGACTTAGAACAAAAGATCGAGGGAGGTATAGAAAAAGAGAAATCAACACCTCCTGCAAACAAGAAAGTGGCGAAAAAGAAAGTAGCCAAAAAGAAAGTAGCGAAAAAGAAAGTAGCCAAAAAGAAAGTAGCCAAAAAGAAAGTAGCGAAAAAGAAAGTAGCGAAAAAGAAAGTAGCGAAAAAATAATTATATTGTTG
>MDTC01039511.1_pt1 | contig 39823 bp, 39 predicted proteins | sample 811181 | NCBI WGS metagenome assembly MDTC01 (sample SAMN05326644, study PRJNA326480) | marine metagenome | isolation source: seawater | place: Pacific Ocean: North | collected 2011
CTTTAATTTCTTTCTTTGGATTAGAAGTTTTTTTAACAGCTTTCTTTTCTTTTACTGTCTCTTTAATTTCTTTCTTTGGATTAGAAGTTTTTTTAACAGCTTTCTTAGATTTACTGTCTTTTTTAATTGAAGGCATATCTTACTTTTTTTGTATCCTAATTTATTAATAGAAATAAAGGAATAAATTAGAAGATGTTAATAAATATTAAACTTTTGATATTCTATTTTAACCAACCAAAAGGATCGCGAAAATAAGCTCATTTTATTCTTTAAACAAATTTTTTATTAAGAATTTGAATTTGAGAAGTTTATATAATCCATAATTTTACTTTCAACCTGATCTAAATTTAGATTTTCAGTATCAATCAAAATAGCATCCGAAGCTTTTCTAAGAGGAGAATTAGATCTGTTAGTATCTAGTTTGTCCCTAGAAATAATATTTTCAAATACTTCATTAAATGAAATCTCTTTATTTTTTAGAACTAATTCATCATATCTTCTCTTAGCTCTTAATTTACTTGAAGCTTGTAAAAAAAATTTATATTCTGCATTAGGGAAAACAACAGTACCAATATCTCTACCATCCATTACTACTCCTTTTTTATTTCCTAATGAATGTTGAATTCTCACCATATGTTTTCTAACATCATCTAATTTTGCCAATTCACTTACATGATCTGAAACTTCTAAGGTTCTTATTTTATCTTCAATAAATTCTCCATTCAAGTTAACTTCTAAATTATTACTAATAGGATTTTTGATAAAATCAATTTTAATTGACGGTAAATGATTTTTAAGAATATTTTTATTAATAAAAGTTTTAGAAATTATATTTTTTTGAATGCAATAATAGGTTAATGCCCTATACATTGCTCCGGAATCAATGTAAATATATCCTATTTTTTTTGCTATTCTTTTTGCAATAGTACTTTTCCCAGTTGATGAAGTTCCATCAATTGTTATTATAAATTGGTCTACCATTTATAATTTTTTACTTTTTGCTTTGTAATTGCAATATCAATAACTTCATTCATGTTTGACACATAATGAAATTTAAGACCTTTTAAATAAGATTTATCAATATCTAAAATATTTTTCTTATTATCAATACTTAAAATAATTTCTTTGATTTTAGCTCTTTTAGCGGCTAAAATTTTTTCTTTAATTCCACCTACTGGCAAAACTTTTCCTCTTAAAGTAATCTCACCCGTCATAGCTAGTTTATTTCTAACTTTTTTCTGGGTTAATAAAGAAACTAAGGAAGTTAACATAGAAATTCCTGCACTTGGACCATCTTTAGGAGTTGCTCCTTCAGGAACATGAATATGCAAATTATATTTAGATAATTTATCAATATTAATTTTTAATTCGTTTGAATTTGATTTAATATATTCTAAAGCAATTGTAGCAGACTCTTTCATTACTTTTCCAAGATTACCTGTAATCGATAAATTCCCTTTTCCTTTAGACATCGTAGACTCAATAAACAAAATATCTCCTCCAAGCTGAGTCCAAGCCAAACCAGTCACAACTCCGGCAACATCATTATTTTCATATTTATCTTTAGAAATTGAAAGACCTAAAATCTGTTCCAATTCATCTACCGAAATATTTTTTGAAAATTTCTCATCCATAGCAATACACTTTGCAACATATCTAATAACTTTTGCAATTTGTTTTTCAAGACCTCTCACTCCAGACTCCCTAGTATATCCCTCAATAATTTTTTCTAATGATAGCTTATTTAACTTAATAATATTTTTTTCTAATCCATGTTCAGAAATTTGTTTTGGTAATAAATGTTTCTTTGCTATATGAAATTTCTCTTCAATTGTATATCCAGAAACATTAACAATTTCCATTCTATCTATTAATGCAGGCTGAACATTAGATATATTATTTGAAGTAGCTATAAACATGACTTTAGATAAATCAAAACCTGTCTCAACAAAATTGTCATAAAATGAAGTGTTTTGTTCTGGATCTAAAACTTCTAACATGGCAGAAGAAGGATCCCCTTGATTACCAACAGAAAGTTTATCAATTTCATCTAAAACAAAAACTGGATTAGAAGTTTTAGCTTTTTTTAAGCTTTGAATAATTCTACCAGGCATAGCTCCAATATATGTCTTTCTATGACCCCGAATTTCCGATTCATCTCTTAAACCTCCTAGTGAAATTCTAACATATTCTCTTCCTAATGCTTCAGCAATAGATTTTCCTAAAGAAGTTTTTCCAACGCCTGGAGGGCCATTAAAACATAAAATAGGAGATTTCATGTCATTCCTAAGTTTTAAAACAGCAATGTGTTCAATTATTCTTTTTTTAATATCCTCTAATCCATAATGATCTCTATCTAATATCCTCTGAGCACGTTTTAAATCAAATTTATCTACTGAGAACTCATTCCAAGGAAGATCTAGGTATAAATCCAAATAATTTCTTTGAATTGAATATTCAGCAACTTGAGGATTCATCCTTTGAAGTTTAGCTAATTCTTTTAAGAAATGATCCTTAATATCTTTCCCCCATTTCTTTTTCTTTGACCTAATTCTCATTTCATTAATTTCTTCATCATATGAAACACCCCCTAATTCTTCTTGAATAGCTTTTAATTGCTGATGCAAAAAATATTCTCTTTGTTGTTGATCTAAATCAGACCTAACTTTTGATTGAATATCATTTTTTAATGAAAGTCTCTGAAGCTCAATATTCATTTGTTTTAAACACATAAGAGCTCTATCATGAAGATCACTTGTTTTTAAAATATCATATTTCTCTTGAATACTAAGATTCATATTAGAGCATACAAAGTTTACTAAAAATGAATCACTCTGAATATTCTTAATTGCAAATGATGCTTCACTTGGAATATTAGGATTTTCTTCAATAATTTTAAGAGCAATATCTTTAATTGATTCTATGGTTGCAGTAAATTCTTTATTATCATTAGCAGGTTTAATCTCTTTTATTTCTTTTATTTCAGCTGTTATATATGGATCTTCAGATATAACTTTTTCTATTGAGAAACGTTTTTTACCTTGAATAATTACTGTTACATTTCCATCAGGCATTTGTAACACTCTTAAAATTTTAGCAACTGTCCCTGTTGATTGAATATCACTTAAATTTGGATTTTCAATTTTAGAATCCTTTTGGGAAACAACCCCTATTAATTTTGTATTTATATTAGAATCTTTAATTAATCTAATAGATTTATCTCTAGAAGCAGTTATAGGAATTACTACTCCAGGAAACATAACAGTGTTTTTTAAAGGTAAAATTGGAAGAGTTTCAGGTAATGATTCTTTTGAAATTGCTTCTTCATCGTCTGAAGTCATTAAAGGAATTAAATCTGAATCCTCATCCATATTTTGCAGTGACATCATGTCAAGATTTAATATTTTAGAATTAGACATTTTAAATTTTTAAGTCAAAGTGTCATAAAATTCATTATAACACTATACTAAATTATCTTTTAATTATATATCTATTAGATAAGTCAAGATTCATGCCATAAAATCAAACATTCTTAATTTTAATTCTTTTCAAAAGAAAAGCACCTATAAGAAATATAAATAAGAAAACTAAAATAGAATTTCTCATACTTCCAGTAATTTGATCAACAAAAGCAAACAAAGTCATACCAATTACAATGCTTACTTTCTGTGTAACATCGTAAAAACTAAAATAAGAAGTAGTATTATGTGTTTCTGGAATCATTTTAGAAAAAGTAGAACGAGATAATGCTTGTATACCACCCATTACTAAACCAACTAATCCAGCTGCTATATAAAACTCCAATGGTTTCGTAATAAAATAAGCACCAATACATAAAATTGCCCAAAATAAATTTAAAATTACCAATGTATAAATGTTTCCTAACTTTTCGGAAAGCTTTGCTGTAAACATTGCGCCAAACATAGCAATCAATTGAATCAAAAGTATACTAACAATTAAGCCTATAGTTTTTTCGCCTTCAGGCCAAATAATTTCCTGCTCACCAAAATATGTTGCAATAAGTAAAACAGTTTGTAATGCAGAGCTATATATAAAAAACGCAATTAAAAATTTCTTTATAACAACAATCTCTTTGAGTTCATCCCAAACTTCTTTAAGCTCTTTAAAACCATTAAAAAATACATCCTTAATAATTTTTCTTTTTTCAATTAAATTTGGAAGATGATAAAAAGTATATTGGCTACAAACAATCCACCAAATCCCAACTGAAACAAAAGAATATTTCATTGCGATAAGCTCAGAACCATCGCCATAGATTCCAAATGAACTTGGATATAAAACCATACCCAAATTAAATATTAATAGAATTACACTTCCAATATAACCCATCGCATATCCTTTAGCACTAATATAATCCTGTTGTTCTTTATAGGCAATATCAGGTAAATATGAATTATAAAAAACTAAACTAGCCCAAAAAGAAATAAGAGCTAAAAAATAAAAAAGCAAACCTATATAAATATTCTCTAAATCAAACCAATACAATCCTATACAAGATACTGAGCCTAGGTAACAGAAAAACTTAAGGAAAGTTTTTTTATTTCCCATATAATCTGCAATTCCTGAAAGCAAAGGAGTTATAAAAGAAAGTATTATAAATGCAAATGCAGTTAAAAAACTAATTAATGCAGTATTCTTAAAATTAAATCCAAAAACCTCAATATATAAGTCATCTATAAATAAAGCTCCATAATAAATTGGAAAAACAGAAGATGAAATAACTAGAGGGTAAACTGAATTAGCCCAATCATAAAAAGCCCATGCATTTAAAACTTTAGGATCTCCCTTTTTTGAAAAAATTTTTGGCATAATATCTTTCCATTAAATATATGCAATATACTTAATACAAATTATCCTAATACTTTTAAAATTATTAAGTAATTTTGTTCATCTTTTGAAAAATAAAAGAATGAAAAAAATTTGTTTGATTATTTTATTGGTTTGTTTTTTAAAAAGTTGCGATGATCTTAAACAAAAAAAACCTATAGATAAGCTTGTAAATAATTCAGAATTAAAAGATTTATCAACAAATAATATTGAATATAACAAGGGAATTTATCATTGTAAAAAATGCAACTCTCCTCTATATAAATCTGAAAACAAGTATAAATCAAATTTTGATGATGAAAGTTTTGATAAGTCTATTGAAAACAGGGTAAAATATGACAAGCAATTTATAAATAAAACAAAGCTAGAATGTAAAAAATGTGGAACACATATAGGTAATGTATGGAAGGATGGTCCTGAAACAACAGGAAATCGACACTGTGTTACTAAAAATGCTTTAATTTTCAAAACTCTTAAAATAGACTAATGAATAAATTTTATATCATTTTTGCAATAAGTATAGTTATGACAAATTATAATTTCTCTCAAGAAAAAAAACAAATTCAAAAATCTGATTCAGAATGGAAAAATGATCTGGACAATCTTAGTTATCAGGTTTTAAGAAAATCATATACTGAAAGACCATTTACAGGAGAATATAATTTACATTTTGAAAAAGGGGCCTATAAATGTAAGGGTTGCAATCAAACTCTATTCTCAAGTGTAAATAAATACGAAAGCAATTGTGGTTGGCCAAGCTTTGATAGAGCAATACCTTCTTCAATTGTGTATATAGAGGATCTTTCCCATAATATGAAAAGAATTGAAGTAAAATGTTCTAAATGTGATGGTCATCTTGGGCATGTATTTAATGATGGACCGAAAGAAACAACAGGAAAAAGATATTGCATTAACTCAGCTGCATTATCATTTAATAAAAAATAATACCTATGGAAAAATTTGATTTGATTGTTTTAGGAAGTGGACCAGGTGGTTATGTTACTGCTATTCGAGCTTCTCAACTTGGTTTAAAAACTGCTATAATTGAAAAGGAAAACTTGGGTGGTGTTTGTTTAAATTGGGGCTGTATTCCAACAAAGGCTTTATTAAAATCTGCACAAGTTTTTGAATATTTAAAAAATGCTAAAGATTATGGAATAAACGTTAATGATGTTAATAAAGATTTTAATTCAGTAATTAAAAGAAGCAGAAAAGTTGCTGACAAAATGAGTAAGGGTGTTAGCTTTTTATTAAAAAAAAATAAAATTAAAGTTTTTAATGGATTTGGAAAATTAACTACCGATCATACTGTTACTATTGCTGATGAATCAAATAAGGAAACAGTTATATTTTCTGAAAAAATAATAATTTCTACGGGGGCAAGGTCCAAAGAAATAAAAAATTTAAAACAAGATGGTAAAAATATTGTTGGATATAGGGAAGCAATGACATTAAACACACAACCAAAGGATATTATAATTGTTGGATCTGGTGCTATTGGAATTGAATTTGCATTTTTTTATAATTCAATGGGATCTAATGTTACTATAATTGAATATTTAGATAGAATAGTCCCTATAGAAGACAAAGAAATTTCTAAAGAATTAGAAAAAAATTTAAAGAAAAAAGGGATCAATATTTTTACTTCATCAGAAGTAAAAGAAGCAAAAATAACTAATAATGGTGTAGATGTTTATTTTGAATCTTCTAAAGGAGAAAAAACAAAACTTAATTCAGAAATTGTATTAAGCGCAATTGGAATTAAATCAAATACTGAAAATATTGGTTTAGAAGATATTGGTATTGAATTAAAAAATGATAAAATTTTAGTTGATGAGTATTACCAAACTAATGTTAAAGGATATTATGCAATTGGTGATGTTGTTAAAGGACAAGCCCTAGCACATGTAGCTTCAGCAGAAGGAATTCTTTGTGTTGAAAAAATTGCTAATATAGATGTTTCTCCCCTAGATTATAATAATGTTCCTGGATGCACTTATTGTTCGCCAGAAATTGCATCAGTTGGTCTTACGGAAGAAAAAGCTATCGAGAAAGGTTATGATATTAAAGTAGGAAAATTTCCATTTAGTGCATCCGGTAAAGCACAAGCATCAGGTAAAAGTGAAGGATTTGTAAAAGTTATTTTTGATTCCAAGTATGGTGAATGGCTAGGATGTCATATGATTGGTGATGGAGTTACAGATATGATAGCAGAAGTAGTTTTAGGAAGAAAGTTGGAAACTACCGGTCATGAAGTGCTTAAGGCTATTCATCCGCATCCTACAATGAGTGAAGCTGTAATGGAAGCTGTTGCAGATGCATATGGTGAAGTTATTCACTTATAATTTTTAATGAAACTTGAGATAGCTAAATCATAACTCCTTAATCCAAAACCCATAACTATTCCCTTAACATAAGCACTTAAAAAAGATTTATGACGAAATTCCTCTCTAGAATATGTATTTGAAATATGAACTTCTATAACTGGAATTGATATTGACCTAATTGCATCACCTATTCCTACTGATGTATGCGTATAAGCGGCAGCATTTATAATTATTCCATCAAAATTAAATCCAACATCATGAATTTTATTAATTAATTCACCTTCGATATTTGATTGAAAATAATGCAGTTCAATACTTTTAAATTTTGATTTTAATTTTTTAAAGTAAACTTCAAAATTCTGGTCACCATAGATGTCTTTTTCTCTTGTTCCTAATAAATTCAAATTGGGACCATTAATAATTTGTAATTTCATTAAAATATTTTATTTAAATATGAATATAGCATTTAATTAATCAATTTTATATATGAATTGGGATGTAGCACTTAATAATTTTAAAAATTATCTTAAAATTGAAAGAAATCTATCGATAAATACAATAGAAAGTTACTTATTTGATGTAAAAAAACTGATTCTTTTTTTAAAAAAAAATAAAATTAAAAAAAAACCAAATGAGTTAAAATCAAAAAATACTAAGGAATTTATATATAATATTTCAAAAAAGGTTAAGCCTCCTACTCAAGCTAGAATTATTTCAGGAATTCGACGTTTCTTTGATTATTTAATATTAGAAAATTTGATTGAGACGAATCCAATGGATAATATAGAGTCTCCAAAATTAGGATCTAACCTTCCAAATACATTAACAATAAAAGAAATAGATAAAATTATATCGTCTATTAAATTAAGTTCTAAAACTGGATTAAGGAATATTGCCATTATAGAATTATTATATAGTTGTGGTCTTAGAGTTTCCGAACTAGTTCATTTAAAAATTTCTGATTTATTTTTTAAAGAATCATTGATAAAAGTAACTGGAAAGGGAAATAAAGAAAGGTTTGTACCAATTAGCAAGCAATCTCAATTATATATTAATAATTATATACAAGATATAAGGTCATACCAAAAAATTAAAAAAGGTTTTGAAGACACTCTTTTTTTAAATGAAAGAGGAACTATTCTTTCAAGAGTTATGATATTTATAATTCTAAAAAAATTAAAAGAAGTATCAAATATTAAGAAAAAAATAGGCCCACATACATTAAGACATTCTTTTGCAACTCACTTAATAGAAAACGGAGCAGATCTAATAACAATTCAAAAAATGATGGGACATGAAAGCATAACAACAACTGAAAGATATTTGCACGTAAATAAAAAACATCTAATCGATTCCGTACTTAAATTTCATCCTAGAATAAAAAAACAATAGTTATTTATTTATAATTAATCTAAATCCTTCTCCGTGAATATTTTCAATTTCAACACTAGGATCTTTACTTAGGTATTTTCTAATTTTAGCAATATAAACATCCATACTTCTTGAAGTAAAATAATTATCATCATTCCATATTTTCACTAAAGCTAATTCTCTAGGCATTAAATCGTTTAGATAGTTTAATAACATTCTTAATAATTGATTCTCTTTAGGTGACAATTTTATAATAGCTTCCCTTTCAAATTGTAATGTTCTTAACTTTGAATTAAATTTAAATTTGGCAAAATCAAATTCATGTTTAACAATCTCTTTACTATTTATTAGCTGTTTTCTTTTAAAAATAGATTTAATTTTAAGTAGTAAGATATCTGAATCAAAAGGCTTGGTTAAATAATCATCTGCACCAATTTTGTAACCTTTTAAAAGATCATCTTTTAAAGTCTTTGCAGTTAAGAAAAATAATGGAACATCTTTATCAATTTCTCTAATTTCTTTTGCTAAAGTAAAACCATCTTTAAAAGGCAACATAACATCTAAAATACATAATCCAAATTGAGATTTTTTAAATTTTTCTAATCCTTCAATTCCATTTTTTGCTAAAACTACATTATAAGAATGAAGAGTTAAAAAATCATTTAATAATGCACCAAAATTGATATCATCCTCAACCAATAAAATATTTTTATCACTATTTTTCATTCTCCTTTATTATATTATTTATTGGAACCTTTATAGAAAAAGTACTTCCAACTCCTACTTTACTTTCTACATAAATTGTGCCATTATGTAAATCCAATATCTTTTTTACATAAGATAGACCTAAGCCATGTCCTTTAACATTATGAACATTTCCTTTTGTTTCACGATAAAATTTTTGAAAAATCTTGTCTTTAACATCAGTATTCATTCCCATACCATTATCTTTAATATTAACTAATAATAAATTTTCTAAATTAGAAGTTTCAATATTAATTTTGGGGTCTTCTTTAGAATATTTAATAGCATTTTCTAATATATTAACAAAAACATTAATAAAACTTTCATTGGAAACAAAAATTTTGGAATTTATAGCAGAAAAATGTAATGAAACATCAACATTTCTATCTTTTAATAATAAATCTAAATGAGAAATAGATTTTTCTAAAATTTCATGAATATCACAAATAGATTTTTTTAAAATATTTTCTTTTCTTTCAAGTTGAGATATTCTCAATACATTTTCAACCTGAAAATTCATTCTTTCATTCTCATCCTTTATCATTTTTAAATATTTTTTTCTTTTATTTAGGTCATTTTGTATTTTATCATTATTTATTGCATCTAATGCCAATTTAATTGTAGCTATTGGAGTTTTAAATTCATGAGTCATATTATTAATAAAATCTGATTTAATCTCAGACACTTTTTTTTGTTTTAAGATTTGATAAATAGTAGAAGAAAAAGTTATAATTATTGTTAAAGTAAATAATAATGATAAAAGAATTAAATTAATTAATGATGATCTTAAATATAATTTTCTTTCAGGAAAAGCAATAACTAATTCAAAGTCACTATCTCCTTTCTCATTAACAAATAATGGAGATTTATATTTTTTCAAACCCTCTAAATTTGTATAATTATCTGATCCTACTTTAGTAGCAAAACTTCCATTAAAAACTCTATATTGAAAAGGAATATTAATATCTCTATCTCTTAATTCTCTTTGCAATAAAAGTTCAAGTTCAACATTAGTTAATCTTCTATGAATAGGTTTTAATGCTGCAAGTTCCATAAACACTGAAGCATACTTAGCTTTATCCATCAAAGAAAGTCTTTCAACTCTCTGTAATCTTTCAATACTACTCATGTTTTTCATTTCTCTATCAAATGCTTCATCAATTATAGTTGTTGTCTTCAAACCTTTGTATTCTAAAATTGAAGAGGAGTCACTAACATTAGGTTCAAATAATTTAGCAGAAATATTATAATCTTCTTCTAATATTCCATGAGAATATATATAAGTTTGATTAGTATTTTCATTTCTATCAACATATTTAAAAACTGCCGTTAGTTGGGATTCTTTTGGCGAACCTATACTATCCACTAATTTTTGGTATACAGCTAAATAATCTCTCAATTCTCTATTTTGAATCTGTTCAGAAACTGATTTTAATGCTTGATTTATATTTAAAGAGAATTGTTCTTCCTTATTATCTAATGTAGTTTTAATCCAAAAGGCTTGAACTAAAATTATACCTATAAGAGCAATACTCATTATAGAAATAAGAGTAAAATAAATCTTTTTATTCATTATATATGAACAATATTATCATTATTTAATTTTTTTATTAAAATATTCTATCATTTTCATAACTATTTTATTAGTTTCATGTAAACAATTATTCTTAATTAAGTAATCACATAAGGGTATTTTTTTATCATCACTCCATTGATTACTAATTCTATTTATTACATCATTTCTAGATATATTATCTCTATCTGTTACTCTCTTAATTCTTTTTTCAAGATCTGAAACTACTAAAATATTGAAATCATTATTTTTATAAGATCCTGTCTCAAATATGAGAGCTGATTCAAAAATAACGTATTTTGAAAAATAACCTTTTTTCCAATTATTAAAATCATTGTACACAAAAGGATGAACTAAAGAATTTATCTTTATTATCTCAGATCTATTATTAAATACAATATTTGAGAGATATCCTCTATTTAATTTATTGTTTATATATGATTCTTTGCCAAATTTTTGAATTATATTTTTTTTTAATTCAATAGAATAATTCATTAAAAATTTAGCTCTAGAGTCAGAGTCATAAACTGGAATACCTTCACTGATCAATATTTTTGAGACGGTAGATTTTCCAGAGCCAATTCCTCCAGTAAGGCCAATATTTTTCATTTTAATCTAATAAAAATCCACTTCTTTTCAAGCCAATTTAATATAAATAATTTTAGGAACTAAATAAGTAAAAAAATTAATCAGATGGTGAAATTATATCGATGATTTCTTGACTTACTCCAACATTTGAAAATCCACCATCATTATATAAATTTTGAAGAGTAACTCTTTTAGTTAAATCTGAAAATAAAGTAACGGTATAATTAGCACAATCTAAAGCTGTTGCATTTCCTAAAGGAGACATCTTTTCAGCATAGGATATAAAACCATCAAATCCCTTGACTCCTTTTCCGGCAGTAGTAGGTGTTGGTGATTGGGAGATTGTGTTTACTCTAACATTCTTTTCTTTTCCAAAAAAATAGCCAAAGCTTCTAGCAATTGATTCTAAATAAGCTTTATTATCAGCCATGTCATTATAATTTGGAAAAACTCTTTGTGCAGCCATGTATGAAAGAGCAACAATACTAGACCATTCATTCATTGCATCTAATTTATATAAACTCTGAAGTAATTTATGAAATGAGACTGCTGAAACATCCCATCCTTTTGCCGTCCAATCATGATTTAAATCTGTATAATGTTTTCCTTTTCTAACATTAACTGACATACCAATAGAATGCAAAACAAAATCAATTTTACCTCCGAATATTTCCATGGTTTGATTAATAAGATTTTCTAAATCCTCTAATTTAGTAGCATCAGCTGGAATAAGTTTTGAATTTGTTTTTTTTGCAAGTAAATCAACTTGACCCATTCTCAATGCTATTGGAGCATTAGTAAGAACAAACTCACCCCCTTCTTCATAAACTCTTTCTGCTGTTTTCCAGGCAATTGAATTTTCATCTAAAGCTCCGAAAATAATTCCTTTTTTTCCTTTTAAAAGATTATATGACATAATTTTAATTTAAATATAATATTAATTAAGTAACTCCTTAGCATGTGTTAATGCAGAAGAAGAAAGATTGTCACCTGAAAGCATTTTAGCAATTTCTTCAATTCTTTCTTCACTATTTAATTTTTTAATTTTAGTATTAGTTATTCCTGATTTTTGATATTTAAACACACTATATTGATTTTCCCCTTTTGCTGCAATTTGAGGTAAATGAGTAATAGATATAATTTGCATGGTTTTACTCATATTCAACATTAAATTTGCCATAGCATTAGACATCTCTCCAGAAATTCCAGTATCAATTTCATCAAATATCATTGTTGGTAAATTTAAATGCTTAGATAAAATAGACTTAATTGATAAAAGAATCCTTGAAAGCTCTCCACCAGAGACAACTTTAAAAATTGGTGAATAATCAATTCCTTTATTAGCTGAGAAAAGAACTTCAACAATATCATTTCCATATTTATTATAATTTTCAGATTCTTTTAAATTAAAAACAAAAGAAGAATTCTTCATTCCAAGTTTACCTAAAATAGATTCAATTTTATGTTTTAAGTTTGGTAATACTTTTTTTCTTGAAAGGGATATTTTTTTTGATTGTTCTTTTAATAAAGATTCTTTCAAAAGAATCTCATTTTTTAAATTCTCAATGTCAATAATTATATTATTATTTCTCTCAAGCTTTTCTTCTAAATTATTAGTTACTTGGATTAGATCTGAAATTGAATTAACAGAATGCTTTTTCTGAAGATTATAAATTAAATTCAACCTAGACTCCATCTCCTCTAATTCCAAGGGATTATTGTTAAAATCTGATGATGAGCCAACAATTTCTAATTTTATGTCTTCTAATTCAATTAAAATACTTTCAATCCTCTTTTTAACTAAAGAGTATTTATCTGAGAATTTTGAAATGTTACTTAAAATAAAATTTAAATTTCTTATCTGATTTTCTATACTTTTTTCATCAGTCTGAATTAGATTATCTATTTGATTAAGAGAAGCTATTATTTCTTCTGAATTTTTTAAAATTTTAAGATTCTCTTCTAAATCTTTTTGTTCACCTAAAAACAATTTAGCGTCTTTTAATTCGTTTAAGAGGTAAAGATTATAATCATAATCATTTTGAAGACTAACATTTATTCTATTTAATTTTTCTAGTTCTAAGACAAGTTCTTTATATAAGGTTAAATTCTGTGAAAAATTCTTTACAATATTATTTTGTTCTGATAAATTGTCAATTAGTGAAAAAAAGAAATTGTCTTTAGAAAGTATTAAAGATTCATTTTGAGTATGAATATCTATTAATCTTTCTCCAATAGATTTCATTAAATCTAAATTAGCGGGTGTATCATTAATAAAGGATCTTGATTTACCATTAGGCAAAACCTCTCTTCTTAGGATAGAATGATCAAAATAATCCAAGTTATTTTTTTCAAATATTTTTTTTAATTTAAAATTGCTTAAATCAAATTCTGCTTCAATTACACATTTAATTTTATTATTCTTTAATAAAGTATGGTCTGCACGTTTTCCAATTATTAATGACAAAGCATTTAATAAAATTGACTTACCTGATCCAGTATCTCCAGTTATTGTAGAAAATCCTTTTGAAAAATTAATCTCTAAAGAATCAATTAAAGCAAAATTTTTTATAGAAACTTTTGTTAGCAATATATTAATGTATTTTAATCAAATATAACTTAGTTTATTATATGAATCCAAAAAGAATTATCTAATGTTATTCCACTTGTTAGAAAAGAAAGGAGCCATTCGATTTAATTGATTATATAAAATAACCGTATCAAAATCTGGTCCAGAAGAAAAAATGTCTTTTATTTCATCTGATTTTGTTTCAAAAAATATTTTAAGTAAAATAGAATTTGGAATTCTTCTATTCATTCTTTCTAATGAAACTATTGAGGATGAAATGTTTTGCTTTGACAATAGCTTATCTTCATGCATCAAATCCAATCCATTGACATGATAATTATATAAAAGGTCTCTAAATTCTTTAGAGTTTGAAGAGTTTAAATTTTCAACTAACCAAAATTTATTAATTCTTCCACCTGAATTTCCAGACTGCCAAGTATTAGAAAGACCACTTTGATTAGCTAAATTTAAAATTTCTTGAGCCTTACTATAAAAAATATTTCCTGAATTATTTATAAAACTATCACTATCAATACCATAAATAATATTTATATAATAGGATAATAATGAAACTAAATCAGATTGAAATTTATTTTCAATAAAAAATAAAGTCTCAAATTCTTCATATTCAAATTCTACATTCTTATCTACAAAATTAAAAAGTGGTGTTTGATAAGTAGAATTTAATACTGGTCTGAGAGATTGAAATTCAAAATTGGCTTTAAATTTATTGTTTGAATAAGATAAAACTGTAATCAGAATATTAAGATCAATTTTTTCATGAATTAAAAAATTAGTATCAGACCATGATTTTGAGTTAATAAAAGTTGTAATTGATTTCTCTAAATTTGAAAAAACAGATTTATTAGTTTGATTAATTTGATCAGAATTGACAATTACTTTAGAATCAATCTCCTGTGTATAACTAATATTTATTAAAAATATAAATACAAAAAAAAGAATTCTATTTATCATTAAGTTTAATTATCTCATTAAAAATATCCTCTGCAACTTCAAGTTTATTTTTTAATTTAAACTCTGTTAAATCATTTTTATTGTTTATAAAAGTAACTTTATTAGTATCGTAATTAAAACCAGCTCCTTTATCATTTAGAGAATTTAACACAATAGCATCCAAGTTTTTATTATTAATCTTTTTAATTGCATTATCAACTTCATTATCAGATTCTAATGCAAAACCAATTAGTAGCTGGTTTGTTTTTTTTATAGAGCCTAAATGCTTTAAAATATCAATATTTGATACCAAATCTATAGTAAGATTTCCATTTGACTCTTTTTTTATTTTATTTTTTTTTGCTTTTTTAGGTTTAAAATCAGAAACTGCTGCAGACATAATAGCTATATCTGATTTTAAAAATAAATCAGAAGAAATTTTAAACATTTCATCTGCACTAGTAATATGAAAGGACTTTATTCTATTATTTTTAACAGATAAGCTAGTAGGACCAGTTATTAAGAAAACTTCTGCACCTAAATTAGCAGCAATCTTAGCTAATGCAAAACCCATCTTTCCACTAGAAAAATTTCCAATAAATCTTACTGCATCAATAGCTTCGTATGTGGGCCCAGCAGTAATTAATACCTTTTTTCCATAAAGTTTTTGCTGTTTTAAAATATAATTAGAAACAAAATCAATTATCTGATTTGGTTCCTGCATCCTCCCCTCTCCTTCTAATCCACTTGCAAGGAATCCAGAATTAACTGGAATATGAATATTTCCAAAATCTATTAACTTGTTAATATTTAATTCGTTTGCTTTATTTTTATGCATATCTAAATCCATTGCTGGAGCAAAAAATACAGGACATTTTGCAGAAAGATAAGTTGCAATTAATAAGTTATTAGCTCTAGCAGATGCCATTTTAGATAAAGTATTAGCAGTAACAGGTGCAATAATAAAATAATTAGCCCACAAAGCTAAATCAACATGATTATTCCATAATTCATTTTGATTATCCTTATTAAAAAACTCTGATAAAACAGGTTTTTTTGATAAAGTAGAAAGAGTTAGTGGAGTTACAAAATCTTTAGAATTAGGAGTCATTATCACTTGTACATGAGCTCCATTTTTAATTAATAATCTTACTAAAAAAGCAGACTTGTAAGCTGCTATTCCTCCTGAAATACCTAATAGAATATTTTTTCCATTTAGGATGGACATCTTTATTCTTTAATTTCAGAATTTCTGTAGTATATTTTATCTAACAACCAATTTTCAATTGCCATAGCATGAGCTTTAGGAAGCTTTTCATAAAATTTTGAAACTTCTATTTGCTCTTTGTTTTCAAAGATTTCATCTAAACTTTCAGTAGGACTAGCAAACTCTTCCAGTTTATCCAACAACTCTTTTTTTATTTCCTCATTAATTTGAATGGTTCTTTTGGAAATTACAGAAATAGCTTCATATATGTTATCTGTTTTAGCATCAACTACATTTCTATCGTAAGTTATTGTGTTTAATGGTGCATTTGTTTTTTTAAAATCCATAATATTTTTTTAAATGAAAGTGATTATTTTGCAAATGTAGTAATTTCTTTTTCTATAGTTTCTAATAGTTTATTTGATTTATCTACATATTTAGATTCAGGATAAGTTTCTAATAATTCATCATATATCTTTCTCGCATTTTTTAGTCTTTCTAATTTTTTTTCATCAATGCTATTGATTGCCAATTCATAAGATGAATCTAATAGGTAATAAAGAGCATCTTCTCTATATGGGGTTCCGGGATAATCAGAAATAAAATCATCTAATACTATTATTGCTGATTTATAGTCTCTAATTGTATTATATTGTTTTGCTATTTCAAATGCCTTAAATTCAAGTTTTATTCTAAGCTCTTGAACTAAATCATTAGCTGAGGACATTCTTTCAGAATTAGGATAGGTATTGATAAATACCTGAAGTTTATCAATAGCCTCATTTGTTTCATTTTGATCTAAACTATGAACAGGAGAAGTTTTATAATATGAAAAAGCAGATAAATACATGGCATCTTCAACCTTTTCACTTAATGGATATGCTTTAGCAAAACTTTCAAATTCATAAGATGCTAATACATAACTTTTAGTATTTAATAAACAATTGGCATAAAAAAAAGTAATTCTCTCTCCTTGTGGTTTTCCTCTATATTTTGGTTTTATTTGTTCAAACAATTTACTGGCTCTTCTAAAGTCTTGATTTTCATAATACTTTTCAGCCATGTCATACTTAACCTTAATATCTTCATTTTTAAGTACTTTTTGAAATTCATTACATGAAAAAGAAATACTAATAAATATTAGAAGAAAAAATATATATATTTTATTTGACATATAATAAAATTATAAAGGAATGCAAATATATAAAAACTACTCAGGATTTTCAGAAATAAACTTTTCTATTTTAGAATAAATATTATCTGATACAGGAATTAATGGTAATCTTAATTTATTTTCACAAAGATTCAATATAGAAAGTGCCGCCTTGGTTCCAGATGGATTTCCCTCATCAAATAGTAATTTTAGATATGGCTTTATTAAATCTGATAATAGATTAGTATTCCTTTTTTCTTTATTTAAAGCACAATTAATTGTCTTTGTAAAAAGTTTAGGAATAGATCCAGCAGCTACAGATATAACTCCATCTGCACCATTTAAAATGCTTTCAGAAGCAGTATCATCATCCCCTGAAATAATTAGAAAATTTTCTGGTTTATTTTTTATTAAATTCTTGATTTGATCTAAATCTCCTTTAGCTTCTTTTATTCCAATAATGTTTTTATGTTGTTTTGCAAGTTTAATTGTAGTGTAAGGCTCCATATTACAACTAGTTCTTCCAGGAACATTATATAGTATAATTGGTACTTTAGATAAGTCGGCAAGTTTTGAAAAATGCTGAAAAATACCTTCTTGTGAAGGTTTATTATAATATGGAACAACCGAAAGAATCGCAGAAAACCCCATTAAATTTGATTTCTTAATATAATCTACTAAAGAATCTGTATAATTTGATCCTATTCCAACAACAAGAGGAACTCTTCCTTTATTTGCACTAATAAAAACTTTTCTACATTTAACTTTCTCATTTTCAGATAATGTTGCACATTCTCCCGTTGTACCTTGAACAACAATATAATTTACTCCACCTTTTATTACAAAATCAACTAATTTTTTAATAACATCATAATCAACTGATGAATCACTTTTAAAAGGAGTAATTATTGCTACTCCCGTTCCTTTTAAGCTTTTAATTATATCAATCATTTTATCAATTTCAAATATTTAATTAATTCCTTTTTAAATTCTAAATAATTTTTAATTTTTTCAGAAAAAATTAAATCATTTAAGTTAGAATCTACTGACTCAAAACCTACTCTAAATTTTGCGTTTGTTTTGGAAGAAAGTAAAATTAAAGAATGTTTTGATTTGAAAAAATTAATCAATAAATCAAATTCAAAAGAAATAAATTCTAATGAATCTTTTCCATTTAAGTTTCCAGTAAATGAAATACATTCAGGAGTAATATTCATATTTGAAAAAACATTAAAAGTATTTTTATTCTCTTGAAATGTTATAATTTTTAAATCTTTCTCTTTTAATCCTAGAGAATTTGATAAATCAATAAAATTATCAACTGATACAGGAAATGATGGATCTATAATACAGCCTAAAGTTTTGATAGGTTTTGGTTTAAACCTTCTCTGATTTGAAAGTTTATCTAAATACTTCTCAATCTTTTTATTCAATAATTTATTACGTAGTGATTTAAAAATCATATATTTAATACTTCTGTAAAATTACATATTTCGTCATTGAAACCTATATTATATTTTAATAATAAAAGATTTAAATATATTGTTATAATTCTAACAATTTTATTTTTTTCATGTAATAATTATAATTATCAAATTAATAATATTAATGGAGAAAATATAATTGTTTTAGATTCAATTGTTAAAAATGAAAAAATAGATAAATTAATCTATCCTTACAGAAAAAAAATTACAGATCTACAGAAAGTGATAGGATATTCTAAAAAATCTCTAAGTGTTAGAGATGGTATATTAGAATCTTCATTAGGAAATTTATTAGCAGATATTTTAATTGAAGAATCAAACCCTGTTTTCACTAAAATATCTTCTAAAAAAATTGATTTTTGTTTATTAAATTTTGGAGGAATAAGAGGAAACTTAAATAAAGGACAAATCACTCAACATAATCTTTTTACTATTATGCCCTTTAATAACACATCAACTGTTGTTAAACTTAGTGGAGAAAAAGTTTTAGAATTAATACAATATATAAATAAAGAGAAATTAGCGCATCCTGTTTCAGGCATAAAAATAGAGTTTAAAGGAAATAAAATAAATAAAGTACTAATAAGAAATAAAAAATTTAATATTGATAATACATATTATATTTTAACTTCCAATTTTCTTCAAGAAGGAGGAGATAAAATGGACTTTTTTAAGAATCCATTAGAAATATATTCTCTAAAAACAAACATTAGAGATGTTCTAATTAATTATATTATGAAAAAAGATACCATTGTTAGTAAAACAGATAATAGAATTACAAGATTGTGATGAAAAGGAGATACTTTATAGATAAAATTACTTCATCAACAATTTTTGGATTGGCTTTTCCTTTTATAAGTTTTGAAAAAACAAAATTTAATTCAAAAAAGATTACAATTCTACACACGAACGATGTACATAGTCATATTGATCCTTTTCCTTCAAACGATCCTATTAATCCAAATGGTGGCGGAGTAATTGCAAGAGCAAAAATGATAAATGCTATTAAAAAAGAAAACCCTAATACACTTGTTTTAGATGCTGGAGATATTTTTCAAGGAACTCCGTATTTTAATTTTTTTGGTGGAGAAATTGAATTAAAATTAATGAGTGAATTAGGTTATAATGCTTCAACTTTAGGAAACCATGAATTTGATAATGGTGTTAAAAAACTAGCTGAATCTTTAAAACATGCTAATTTTTCATTATTAAATTCAAATTATACTTTAAAAAATACTCCATTAGAGGATAAAATTAAAAATTATGAAATTTTTGTTCTTGATGGTATTAGAATTGGTGTGTTTGGAATTGGAATTAAATTAGAAGGATTAGTTGAAAAAAAATTATACAATGGAATTAAATATTTAGATCCGATAGAAATTTCTCAAGACATTACATACAAACTTAAAAATGAATTTAAGTGCGACATAATAATTTGTCTATCTCATCTAGGTTTTAATCGAGGATACAATGATGGCGTTATGTGTGATTTATTATTGGCAGAAAAAACAAAAGATATTGATCTTGTAATAGGTGGACATTCTCATACATTCATGAAAAATCCAGTTAAAGTTAAAAATTTAATAGGTAAAGAAGTAATGATAAATCAGGTTGGATGTTTTGGTATAAATCTAGGAAAAATTGATTTTTATCTTAACAAGGATAAGATTAAAGAAAAATCAACTTCTTTTAAGGTTTAAGATTTATCATTTCTATTAAATCATTTTCAGATATTATTGGAATTTCTAGTTTTTTTATTTTTAAAAGTTTACTTGGTCCTATATTACTTCCTCCTAATAAATAATTTGTTTTTGAAGAAATAGAAGAAGACAATTTTCCTCCATTTAGTTCAATTAATCTTTTCAATTCATCTCTTGAATAATTATTAAATACACCAGAAATAACAAATATATAGCCTGATAAAACATCACTTATTTTTTCATTAGATTTATCCACTTCAAATTGCAAACCTATTTTTTTAAGTCTATAAATAATATCAACATTTTCTTTTATACTAAAAAAATCAACTATACTCTCAGAAATTCTATCACCAATTTCATCAACTAAAAGCAATTCATCAAGTGTAGAAGACATCAAATTATCAATAGATTTGAATTTATTAGCTATTTTTTTTGATACAGTTTGACCAACATATCTTATTCCTAAAGCAAATAATACTCTTTCAAAACCAATTTTTTTAGAATCTTCTAATCCAATAAAAATATTCTCAACTGACTTTTCAGCCATTCTTTCTAATAGAATTAAATTTTCTTTTTTAAGATCATATAAATCAGCATAATTTAAAATTAATCCATTAGTATATAATAAATCAATTGTTTCATTTCCTAAGCCGTTTATATCCATAGCCTTTCTAGAAATAAAGTGTTGTATTCTACCTGTAATTTGAGGAGGGCAATCATTGTAATTTAAGCAATAATGATGAGCCTCTGATTCTTTCTTAGAAAGAAGTTTATAACAAGAAGGACAATTTTCTATAAATTTAATTTTTTCATATTTAATGTCTCTTTTTGTTATTTCAACTCCTACTATTTTAGGAATAATTTCTCCTCCCTTTTCTACAATTACAATATCATTTATACATAAATCAAATTTTTTTATCTGATCTTGATTATGCAAAGATGCTCTTTTAATATAGGTTCCACCCAAAAGAACAGGCTCTAAATTTGCTACTGGAGTGATAGCACCAGTTCTTCCAACTTGATAAGAAACACTTAATAATTTAGTTGATATTTGTTCCGTTTTAAATTTATATGCGATAGACCATCTTGGATATTTTGATGTAAAACCAAGTTCATCTTGATAATCTATTTTATTTACTTTTATTACAATCCCATCTATCTCAAAATTTAAGTTCTCCCTGTTTGCATCCCAATAATTTATATATTCTGTTATATCTTTCAAGGTGTTGCAAAGCTTATAGGTATTTGAAATATTAAAACCCCAATCTAATGCATTCAACAAATATTCATTTTGAGTTTTAAAAATTTGTTTAGAAGTAACTACCTGATATAAAAAACATTTTAAAGGTCTTTTAGCTACCTCCTTGCTATCTTGTAACTTTAGGCTTCCCGAAGCTGTATTTCTTGGATTCATATACGGGTCTAATCCTTCAGACAGTCTTTTTTCATTCATTTTAATGAAATCCCCCTTTTCAATAATTATTTCTCCTCGTATCTGAAATTTACTTGGATAATTTCCTTTTAATTTTAAAGGGATAGTTTTTATAGTTTTAATATTTTCTGTAACATCATCACCTTGTATACCATCGCCTCTAGTTACTGCTTTTATTAATTTTCCGTTTTCATATGTTAAATTAATGGAAACACCATCAAATTTTAGTTCACATAAATATTGAAGGTCATTATCTTGTAAATTTTTATATAATCTGTTATTCCAATCTTCCAAATCATCTTTAGAATAAGAATTATCCAAAGAATACATTGGGAACTCATGTTTTACAGTATTAAAATTTTTAATTATTGCACCGCCTACTCTTGATGTTGGTGAATTTATATCATTAAATTCTGGATAGTGCTTTTCTAAATTAATTAGATCCTTTAATTTCATGTCAAAATCATAATCACTAATTTTAGGTTTATCTAATACATAATAATAGTAGTTATGAAGATGCAATTCATTTCTTAAATTTTCAATATTTTTTTTTATAGAATTCATTTTAAACTAGCTCTTACCATTCTATTTTTTGATCTATAATCTTTTTTTAATTCAATATCTTGAAAACCTGCTTTAATTAAAAGTTCTGAAATACCTTGATCTTGATCTTCAGAAATTTCAAAAAAAATATTTCCATTATTATTTAAATTTTCCTTAGCAAAATCAATTATTTTATAATAAAAAAACAAAGGATCATTATCGTCAACAAATAATGCTTTATGGGGTTCAAAAAGCAAAACATTTTTATTTATATTTTTCTTTTCACTATTACAAATATAAGGAGGATTAGATACAATTATATCAAATTTTTTATTCGATTTTATTGAAGATATATCCTGAATCTCAAATAAAATTTTAACTTCATTTAAAAATGCATTTTTTTTTGCAATTTCTAATATTTCCTGGTTAATATCCCATGCAGTTAAGTTACTAGATTTTATAAATTTAGCTAATGAAATTGCGATACAACCACTTCCGGTACCAATATCTAATATTTCTTTATTTACAGGATTTGTACTTATAATCCAAGAGACTAATTCTTCAGTCTCAGGTCTTGGAATTAAAACTTTATTATTTAATTTAAATTTTAAATTCATAAACTCTGATTCTCCAATAACATATTGGATTGGCATATTAATTTTTAGATGTTCAATAGCTTTAAAAAGATTAAATTTTTGGGGATCACTAATTATATAGTTTGGATTTAATATATATTTCATTCTATTAATATCACAATAGTATTCTATCAACCAGAAAAAAAACTCATCTAATTCATTCTTATCAATTTTAGAATTTAATTTTCTAATAAATAAATTATAATATTCAATTAAGGTCATTATAAGTTCTTTATCATCCATACAGGACAGGAAGAATGTCCTGTATTTCCTAAAGGTTTATCAATATAATTAAAGCCCTCAGATAAATATAACTTTTGAGCTGATTTCATATTGTACATAGTCTCAATATAACATTTATCATATTTATATCTTCTAGCTGTATCAATACATATTTTAATCATTTTCTTACCTAAACCAATTCCTCTAGCATCATTTAAAAAATACATTTTTTGAAGTTCACAAATATTTTCTTTAGAATTTTTTAATGGAGAAATCCCAGCACCACCAAATATTTTACCTCCTCTTTTAATTACAAAATAAATACTCCTAGAGCAATTATATGCATTACTCATTCTTTTTAATTCTGGATCACTTAATGCAGTACCCTTCTTAGGAACTTTAAATTCTATCATTACTGAACTTAAAACATTTTCTAATTCTTTATTATCAGATTCAATAATTTCTCTAATAATCCATTCTAAATTAGCTTCCATTTTTTAGATTAATTTTGTATTATGAAGATACGTTATAAATATTAGAGAAAACTTTATTTAATCAATTATGAACAATAATTTCACTCATGAATTTTATATGGCAAGGTGTATTGAAATTGCAAAAAAAGGAATAGGAACCACATTCCCAAACCCTTGTGTTGGATGTATAATTGTTTATAATAATAAAATAATTTCTGAAGCATTTTCTAGTAATTACGGAGGGAATCATGCTGAGATTAATGCAATACAAAATGTTAAAGAAAAAAGACTTTTAAAACAATCAACACTATATGTAACATTAGAACCATGTTCTCACTTTGGAAAAACTCCACCTTGTTGTAATGCTATTATCAATTATAAAATACCAAATGTTGTTATAGGTACCATAGACAATAGTTCTAAAGTAAATGGTAATGGAATCCGTTTGTTGAAAAAAAACAAGATAAATGTTACTAAAGGAGTTTTAGAAAAAGAATGTAAAGAATTACATAAAGTTTTTCTTCACTTTAATGATAATAGAAGACCATTTATTATTTTAAAATGGGCACAATCCAAAGACAAATTTATTGCACCATTAATAAAAGAAAAAACAGAACCATATTGGATTAGTTCAAAAAAAAGCAGACAATTAGTTCACAAATGGCGATCTAAAGTACATGGAATTTTAATCGGATATAATACTGTTGTTCATGATAACCCAAAATTAAATATTAGAAGTTGGAAAGGTATAAATCCAATTAGAATAATAATAGATTTGAAAAATGATTTAAAAAAAACATATAATGTTTTTAACAGTGAATCCAAAACAATTAAAATAATTGATAAGAATATTGATAATAGTAAAACATTATCAAAGGAAGTAAGCAACTTTTTATTTGAAAAAAAAATACAATCTGTAATTGTTGAAGGAGGAAAAAAAACTTTACAAAATTTCATAGAAAATAATCTTTGGGATGAAGCTAGAATTTTTACAAATAAGAAAAAAATGAAGAAAGGATTGAAAGCACCTTTTATTCATGGAAAAATAATTGGGGAAAAGATTATAGGAGACGATAAACTAGAAATTATTAAACCTCATTAAGCGCATCTAAAATTTGTTTTGGACATCTCATAGGTTTATTAGTCTTAGAATTTAAAAAAATTAATTTAGTATATCCCATAGTAATAATATTACCATCTTTAAAAATTTCATAATTAAATTCAATCATATAGGAAGGAAGTTTAACTAACTTAGTAATTAAGGTTAATTTATCATTAAATTTTGCAGACTGTCTAAAATTTATTTTTAAATCAATAACTGGAAGTAATATACCATCATCTTCCATTTTTTTATATGAAAATCCAAGTTTATCAAGCCAGGAAATTCTTCCCATTTCAAAATACTTCACATAATTTCCATGGTATACAAAAGACATTTGATCCGTCTCACTATATCTAACATATATATCTAACTTATCTTCCAAAATTCAATTTTATTATATTAAAAATAAATTAAAAACTATAAGCCTATAATATGAACAAAAAAAAATTAAAATTCAATAGCAAAATGATTTTTTTTTAATAAAAATTTGTACATATTTGTTACTTATTAAAATTAAATAAAGTTTTTCAAATTTTATTTTATTTATAACAACCAAAAATATCCTTTAATAAATGTTAACAGCTGAATCTGTATGGAATAATTGTCTCAAATTTGTTAAAGACAACATACAAATTCAAGCATATAAAACATGGTTTGAGCCCATTAAACCAATAAAGCTTGAAGGAAATATTTTAAATGTTCAAGTTCCAAGTAAATTCTTCTATGAATGGCTTGAGGAACATTATATTAAATTACTCAAATTAGCTTTAACAAAAGAGCTAGGAAATAAAGCTAGATTAGTATACATCATTAAAATGGAAAATACTTTTGGTAATTTAAAACCATTTACTGAAAAAATTCCTAGTCAATACAAATCCAATATTCCATCTCAGAAAGTAGATATTCCTCTAAGCAATTTAAGTACTGAATTAAAAAATCCTTTTGTTATTCCAGGTATTAAAAATTTAAAAATTGAATCTCAGCTGAATGCAAATTATAATTTTGATAATTTTTTAGAAGGAGATGCCAATAGACTTGCCAGATCTGCAGGTATGGCAGTTTCAAATAAGCCTGGTGGGACTTCTTTTAATCCTTTATTAATTTTTGGAGGTGTTGGATTAGGTAAAACTCATCTTGTACATGCAATTGGTATAAATATTAAAGAAAAATTTCCTGAAAAAACTGTATTATATATTTCAGCAGAAAAATTTACACAACAATATATTGATTCAGTTAAAAAAAATAATAGAAATGATTTTATACATTTTTATCAAATAATTGATGTTTTAATTATTGATGATGTACAATTTTTATCTGGTAAAACAGGAACTCAAGATGTTTTCTTTCATATTTTCAATCACCTGCATCAAAATGGCAAACAAGTTATTCTAACTTCTGATAAAGCTCCAGTAGATATGCAAGATATAGAGCAAAGACTTTTATCTAGGTTTAAATGGGGTTTATCTGCGGAACTTCAAAGACCAGATTATGAAACAAGGGTTTCTATTTTAAAAAACAAACTTTTTAGGGATGGAGTTAATATTTCTGATGAAATCATTGATTATGTTGCAAAAAATATAAAAATTAATGTTAGAGAACTTGAAGGTGCTATAATTTCACTAATAGCCCAATCATCTTTTAATAGAAAAGAGATAACTATTGACTTAGCAAAAAGTGTTGTTGATAAATTTGTAAAAAACACTAAAAGAGAAGTTTCCATTGATTATATACAAAAAATAGTATCTGAATATTTTCAGATGGATGTCTCGACTCTTCAATCTAAAACTAGAAAGCGACATATAGTACAAGCTAGACAGTTAGCAATGTTTTTTGCTAAAAAATTCACTAAAGCATCATTAGCTAGCATAGGATCTCAAATTGGACATAGAGACCATGCAACTGTTTTACATGCATGTAAAACAGTTGATAACCTTTCATTTACTGACAAACAATTTAGAAAGTATGTGGAAGATCTTTCAAAGAAATTTACAGTATAAAAGTAATTTTTTAATATTTATATCATAAAAGTGGACAATGGATCTCTTTATTTAGTCCCCAATTACTTAGGAAATTTATCCAATTATGAATTTCATAAAAGTGTTAAAACAATCATTAATAATATTCAATATTTTATTTTCGAAAACGAAAAACCAGGGAGAGCTTTTATTAAAACTGTAAGACCTAAAAAAAATCAAGCAGAATTAATCATTTCGACCTTAAATAAGTTTACTGAAAAAGAATCTATAAAAGATTTCTTAAAACCTTGTTTTCAAGGTAATGATATTGCCTTAATTTCTGATGCAGGATGTCCTGGAATAGCCGATCCAGGTGCAGACCTAGTTTCAATTGCTCATCTAATAAAAATTAAAGTTATCCCAGTAGTTGGTCCCTCATCAATTTTTTTAGCATTAATGGCATCTGGAATGAATGGTCAACAATTTGAATTTAATGGCTATTTATCTATTGATATAAAAAAAAGAAAAGAAGAAATTAAGATAATGGAAAAAAAATCAAATTTAGTTACTCAAATTTTTATGGAAACACCTTACAGAAACGATAAGCTTATCATAGATTTAATAAACTATTTAAAACCTTTAACTAGGTTATGTATAGCTACAGACATTACCTTAGAAAATGAATTAATTAGGACAGATACAATTGAAAACTGGAAAAATAATAAAGAAATATATAATAAAAGACCATCTATTTTTATAATTGAATCTATATTTTAGGTTTTCTTATTGGTTTAATCGAAGACAAATCAAAATTTTTAAAGTAATTCATATATGAGCTGATTGATGTGCCAAATGAATCTTTAAAATCTTGTTTTCCATTTCCTCTCAAATATTTTTTTACATTTCCTGGGCCTGATAAGTGTGCAGCTGCTATAATACCTGATTCTGTAATTTCAATTCCATTAATATTAGATCCAACAAACCATTTAATATCTCTTCTCAAAATCCATTTATTTCGTTGAACATTTAATAAAAAAACTTTTTCTTGAAGTTCAGGACTATTAATATAATTTAATCCATTTCTAATCTTAAACATTTTTAACGTATTTAAATTAAACTGATATTTTCCCATATATCCATATTTATTAATTCGTGAATACGACCCTCCTGATTCCTTAAAAGCTAAAAGTTCTTTAAATCCTGTAAAATCTTTATTTAAATAAATAACATTAGGAAAATATTCTATTAGTTTATTAGAAACTGTATATTCTTCGTTAGAAGATGATTTATATTTTAAATTAAAAGTTGCGGAGTGGAAAGAACTATTTAAAAATAGAACTAAAAAGACAAAAATTATATTTATTTCAAATCTTTTTATCATTTATAAATAAAAAAATCTGATGCAAAAATACATAAAATTTTAATTATCTGTAAATCAATCTATTACCTTTTTATTTTATTCTTTCTTAGCCAAGAAATATATTGTCTTTTATTTCTATTATGTTGAGAAAGAGTATTGGCAAACATGTGGTATCCTGGCCTTTTAACATCAGCTACAAAAAACAAATAATTATGCTCTTGTAAATTTAATACTGATTCAATGGAACTTATATCAGGCATATAAATTGGACCTGGTGGTAAACCTTTATGTAAATAAGTATTGTAAGGAGATTTTATTTTTAAATCTCTATATAAAACTCTTCTTATTTTTTTGTCAAAACCTTTTTTTTGTTTAATAGTATAAACAACTGTTGGATCAGCTTGTAATTTCATTCTTTTTTTTAACCTATTGTAATATACTCCTGATATGGTAGGTCTTTCATCTACCTTAGGGGTTTCACGCTGCACAATTGAAGCTAATACAGAGACCTGTATGGGAGTTAAATTTAAAGATTTAGCCTTTTCTTTTCTTGACAAATTCCAAAATAAATTAAATTGATCAAGCATCTTATCTCTAAATTCATCTGCATTAGTATTCCAGTAAAATTCATAAGTATTTGGTAAAAAAATAGAAAAAACAGATTCAGTATTTAAATCATTATTTTCTAAAAACATATTTTTATAAAATGAATTCATCAAACTCAAACTATCGGCTTCAATAAATTTAGAAACTCTGGAAGCCAAATTTTCTATTCGCTCCATATTATTAAAAGTTACTTTAACAGGAATATTTTTAAATCTTAGTGAATTAATAATTTGTTTGTTTGAAAAACCTTTTTTTATTTCATATTTACCAGCTTTTATATTTAATACATACTTGGTTTTATATGCAGCATTGAAAAATGTTGAGGAATCTTTTAAAAAAGGGGTGATTTGTTTTTGTAAATGATTTAAACCTGTTCCAGATTTAATATAAATAAAAACAGATTCATCAGTAAAATTTGTATTCTCGGAATAATAAGTTTTATAATAATTAAAAAGAACCGCAGAGGATATAAATAAAAAACTTAAAATCCCAATAGAAATAATGTTTTTATATAATTTTTTATTTTCCATTGCTGGTTGTATCATCTGCTTATATTTCGATTTCACCTGAGAAGATCATTTCAACACTTCCTATCAACTTTATATCTGTGTAATCATTTTTAGAGACATTAAAGTTAACTTTTAAGTCTCCCCCTCTAGTTTTTATTTTTATTTTTTTTGAATTAGTCTTTTTTAAATGAAACATAGCAAGAGCCACAGCAGTTACTCCTGTACCACACGAAAGTGTTTCATCTTCAACTCCTCTTTCAAATGTTCGAACATAAAATTCAGAATTAGAAACAACTTGAACAAAATTTACATTAACTCCACCATTATTATTAAACTTAAAACTATTTCTTATCTTTTTACCTTCTTTATATACATCATATTTTTCTAAATCATCTACTGTTTTAATATAATGAGGGGATCCAGTATCTATAAGTAAATCTTTTTTATAAGATTTAATATTACTTACATTTTTCATAGAGAGAAAGATATTATTTTCAATAATTTCAGCAGAATGTTTCCCATCACATGTATTAAAAATGGTATTATTTTTTATAATTTTTTGATTCTGCGCAAATTTTGCTGAACATCTTGCGCCATTGCCACACATTGACCCTAAATTCCCATCAGAATTAAAATAAACCATTTCAAAATCTGTTTTTGTAGAAGGATTAATTAAAATTAAACCATCTGAACCGATACCAAATTTTCTATCACAAAGAGATTTTATTAAATCTTTATTTTTATTAGGAAAGGAAAGGCTATTATTATTGATTATAATAAAATCATTACCAGTTCCTTGATATTTTTGAAATTTTATTTTCATTAGGTTAGGATACGAAGATAAAAAAAGATGATTGAAGTTATAAATTTTAGATATATTCTTTAAATGCTGTTAAAATGTAGTTAAAAAAATATTTTCTATTAATTTAAAAATTAATTTTGTAATAAAATTTAAATGAAAATGAAAAAACTTATAATTCCTTTTGTAATCTCAATTATTGGTGGTGTAATTGCTCTTTTTATACATAATTTAAATTATGATCATAATATAATACAAGACAAATTAGATTCAGGAAATAGGATGGTAAATATTTCCTATGATCCTAGTCCTACAATAAATTCAAATTCAAATATTGATTTTACTATTGCTGCAGAAAAAACTATAAATTCAGTTGTTCATGTAAAAAATACAAGTATTTCAAGTGGATCTTCTTCAGTTTGGGACTATTTTAATAATAATAGAAGTAATAGAACTAGAATTGGAATGGGATCTGGTGTAATAATTTCAAAAGATGGGTATATTATAACAAATAATCATGTAATTGAAAATGCTACTACAATTGAAGTTACAACTAATAATAACAAAACATATCAAGCAGAATTAATTGGAAAAGATGAATTATCAGATATAGCCGTTTTAAAAATCGATAGTGATAAAACTTTCCCATACATAAGGTTTGCTGATTCAGATCAAACTAAAATTGGAGAGTGGGTTCTTGCAGTCGGAAATCCTTATAATTTAACTTCAACTGTTACTGCAGGAATTATAAGTGCAAAATCTAGAGATTTAAATGACTATGACTCTAAAAATCAATCATTTATACAAACAGATGCAGCTGTAAATTCAGGAAATAGTGGAGGTGCATTGGTAAACACTAATGGAGATTTGATTGGTATAAATACAGCTATTACTAGTGGAACTGGTGGCTTTGTTGGTTATTCCTTCGCAGTTCCTAGTAATGTTGCTAGAAAAATATTTGAAGATATTATTGAATTTGGAAATGTTCAAAAAGGATTATTAGGTGTTACAGGTTTTGGATTAAACTCTAGAAATGCCGATGAATTAAATATTTCATTAACTGAAGGTTTTTATGTAAATGATGTCGAACCAACAATGGGTGCTGCAATTGCTGGAATTAAAAAAGGTGATGTTATTTTAAGTCTAGACGGTTTAAAAATTGCCAAATTTTCTGATCTCTCTGGTTACCTAAGCACTAAAAGACCTGGAGATGTAATTTCAGTAGGTGTAAAAAGAAATGGTAATAGCCTGAAACTCAAGGTAACTTTAGAAAAAAATGAAAATATTGAATTCTACGGAATGCAATTAAAAAATATGTCTAAAAGTGAATTGGCTAAATTAGAATTGAAAAATGGAGTAAAAGTTTTAAATCATAGAAATAATACTTTATTTAGAATGGGAATTTCACCAGGATATGTTCTAACAGAAATAAATGGTGAAGCAATAAATAATACATCTGATATTTCTAATTTCTTGAATGATACAAAAATTAGCCAAATTACTTTTGTTAGTCCTAATGGAGAAAAAGAAAGATTAATTTTCGAATAAATAATATGTTGAGAATTGATATAATAAGTGTTTTACCTAAACTTATAGAGAGTCCATTTAATGCTTCTATAATTAAACGAGCAGTTGAAAAAAAAATTGTAGAAATTCATTTTCATGATTTAAAAGATTATGCTTCAAACAAAAGAAAACAAATTGATGATTATCAGTTTGGAGGAGGCTCAGGTATGGTGATGATGATAGAACCTATTAAAAATTGTATTGATTCCTTAAAAAAAGATAGAGATTATAAAGAAATCATATATATGACTCCAGATGCAGAAATATTAAATCAAAAAATTGCAAACAAATTATCTATTGAAGGTAACTTAATAATTCTTTGTGGTCATTATAAGGGAGTTGACCAAAGAGTTAGAGATAAACTTATCACAATGGAAATATCAATAGGTGACTATGTTCTTTCAGGTGGCGAACTTCCTGCAGCAGTATTATGTGATTCAATTATTCGACTAATACCTGGTGTTTTAGGTGATGAAACCTCTGCACTATCTGATTCTTTTCAAGATGGGATGATAGCACCTCCCGTTTATACTAGACCAGCAAATTTTGATAACATGAATGTTCCAGAAGTATTATTGTCAGGAAATAAAATGAAAATAGAAAATTGGAGAGAAGAAAAAGCTTTAGAAAGAACTAAGGAAATACGTCCAAATTTTTTTGATTAACCAAATTTTCTTGATATAAAAAAAAATGGTAAATTCGCAATCCAATTGACATAACCGCTAACGATAATCGTGAATGTTATTTCAGTTTAATTAAAATCTTACATAATGGAATCTTTAGTAAAATTCGTTCAAGATAAATTTGTAACGAAAAAAGAAATCCCAAATTTCAAATCCGGAGATACAATTACAGTTTATTATGAAATTAGAGAAGGAGATAAAGTCCGAACTCAGTTTTTCAAAGGAGTTGTTATTCAAATTAAAGGATCAGGTTTAACGAAGACTTTTACAATTAGAAAAATGTCTGGTACAATTGGTATTGAAAGAATTTTTCCAATTAATTTGCCTTCAATTCAAAAAATTGAAGTTAATAAACGTGGAAAAGTAAGAAGATCTAGAATCTATTACTTTAGAAAACTTAGAGGGAAAAAGGCTAGAATTAAAGAAGTTAAGAGTTAATTTCAAAAATTTTCATGAAAAAAATTGTTGTTAAAAATCCAGTAGTTGAGTTAGATGGAGATGAAATGACAAGAATAATATGGGATTTCATAAAAACCAAACTTATTCTTCCATATCTAGACATTAAAATCAAATATTTTGATTTGGGTATAAAAAATAGAGATTTTACTGATGATAAAGTCACTATTGATTCTGCTAAAGCAATCAAAAAATTTAATGTAGGTATAAAATGTGCAACTATAACTCCTGATGAGGATAGGGTAAAAGAATTTACACTTAAAAAAATGTGGAGATCTCCTAATGGTACAATAAGAAACATCGTAGGAGGAACTGTATTTAGAGAACCCATCATAATGAATAATGTTCCTAGATATGTTCAAGGTTGGCTAAAACCAATTTGTATAGGCAGACATGCATTTGGAGACCAATATAAGGCAACCGATGTTGTTACTCATGGAAAAGGAAAACTTACGATGACTTTTACGCCTGAAAATGGGGATGCTTCAAAAACATGGGAAGTTTATAATTTTCAGGAAGACGGGGTAGCTATGAGCATGTATAATATTGATTCATCCATATATGGTTTTGCTAGATCTTGTATGAATCAAGCTTTAAGTAAAAAATGGCCCTTATTCTTATCAACAAAAAATACAATTCTAAAAGCTTATGATGGAAGATTTAAAGATATTTTTCATGAGGTTTTTAATAACGAATTCAAAGATAAATTTAAAAATGCTGGAATTACATATGAGCATAGATTGATTGATGATATGGTTGCAGCTGCTATGAAATGGAACGGGGGTTTTGTTTGGGCTTGCAAAAATTATGATGGTGATGTTCAATCAGATACAGTTGCACAAGGATTTGGATCATTAGGATTAATGACCTCTACACTGATTACTCCTGATGGTAAAACAATGGAAGCGGAAGCTGCTCATGGCACAGTAACAAGGCATTATAGAGAACATAAAAAAGGAAATGAAACTTCAACTAATCCAATTGCATCCATTTTTGCTTGGACAAGGGGACTTGCCCACAGAGGAAAACTTGACAATAATTCTGATTTAATAAAATTCTGTTTAGATCTTGAATCAGTATGTATTGAAACTGTTGAAAGTGGTAAAATGACTAAGGATCTTGCTCTTTTAATTCATGGTAAAGAATTAAATAAATCTCATTATTTAAACACTCAAGAATTTTTAGATACGATTAAATTAAATTTAGAATCAAAATTTAGGTAATTCTATAAACTTGACATTTTCTGGCATATTTATTGATATTATATCTTGGTTACTTAATTAAGAATTAAATTATGCTAAAAAAACATGTTCTTCTCATATTTTTTTTAGCAATTAACTTTATTTACTCACAAAAAAATTCATACACTCTTAGTGGTTATGTAATGTCCGCTGAAAGTAACGAAATAGTCATTGGTGCAAATATTATTTTTCCAAAATTAAGTAGTGGAACAATAACTAATAGCTATGGATTTTATTCCATTACAATTCAAGAGGGAATTTATGAGATAGAAATAAGTTCAATCGGTTTTAAAACTATCAATAAAACAATAAACCTAAAAAAAGATACAAAACAAAATCTTTATCTTGAGGAAAATATAGAAAGCTTAGAAGAAGTTATAGTAACCCAAAATGTTGAGGAAATAGACATTAGAAAACCTATAATGAGTCTTAATATTTTATCCAACCAAACAATAAAACAAACTCCTGTTTTGTTTGGTGAGTCTGATCTTTTAAAAACAATACAATTATTACCCGGTGTATCAAATGCAGGAGAAGGCACAGGTGGATTTAATGTAAGAGGAGGTGCAGGAGACCAAAACCTTATACTTTTTGATGAAGCAATAATTTATAATTCCTCACATCTTTTTGGATTATTTTCAGTTTTTAATTCAGATGCAATAAAAGAATTAAAATTATATAAAGGGGGTATTCCTTCATCCTATGGAGGAAGACTGTCTTCTGTTTTAGATGTTTATCAAAAAGATGGGAATAGTAAAGAAAATAAATTAAGTGGCGGAATTGGTTTAATTTCAAGTCGATTACTATTTGAAGGTCCTATTCAAGAAAATAAAAGCTCTTTTCTTATAGCTGGAAGAGGATCATACGGACACTTATTTTTAAAGTTAACTGATATTGAGAATGTAGCCTACTTTTACGATTTAAATACTAAATCAAATTTTAAAATAGATGATAAAAACACAATATTTTTTTCTGGATACTTTGGAAGAGACTTATTTAGACTAAGTAATACATTTTCTAACACTTATGGAAATTCCACTTTTAATTTAAGGTGGAACCATTTAATTAATTCTAAAACTTTTTCAAATACATCATTGATTTATAGTAATTATTATTATGGCTTAACATTAGATTTTATTGGTTTTAATTGGAGTTCAGGAATAAAAAATTTGAATATTAAGTATGATTTAAAAAATTATTTTTCAGAAAATATTCAGTTTAATTATGGGTTAAATTCTATCTACTATGAATTCAACCCAGGAAAAATCAAGCCAATTAACAATTCTGGAATTAATTATAAAGACTTAAATAAAAAATATGCTTTAGAAAATTCAGCTTATTTTGATGTTATTCAAAAAATAAGTTCTAGAATATCTTTAAGGTATGGACTGAGATTTAATCAATTTTTAAGATTTAAACAAAACGGACTTAATACTTATTTGAATCAGAATCCAATAGTTTATGATAATGTTTTAGGTATTTACAAGAGTGCTGAAGAAATTGGTCAATTTGACATGAATAAAACAATTATAAAATCTTATGGAAACATAGAGCCTAGGATAAATTTAGCTTATAATTTTGATAATAAGTCAATTAAATTTAGCTATAATAGATTAAACCAATACATTCATTTGATATCTAATACTAGTGCCCCTGCTCCACTCGATGTGTGGACACCAAGTGGACCATACTTAAAACCTCAAAGACTAGACCAATGGGCGATTGGCTTTCAATCTAAAATTAAAAATCAATTTAATTTTGAAACCGAACTATTTTATAAAAAAATAAAAAATAGATTAGATTATATTGATGGAGCAGATTTAGTAGCTAATGAAGCCGTTGAAAGAATATTATTACCAGGAAAATCTAGGGTATATGGACTAGAATTTCTATTGAAAAAAAATTCTGGCATTCATAAATATTGGATAGCCTATACTCTATCAAAATCACAACAAAAAACAGAAGGCAGAACGATATTAGAGACTGGAATAAATAATAGTGATTGGTACTATACAAGCCATGATAAAACTCATGATATAAGTTTTGTATCTAATTATAAACTTTCTAGTAAACTTACTTTAAACACTAATTTTATTTTTCAAACGGGACAACCAACAAATTATCCCATTGGTCAATACAATTTTATGGATTTAAATATTCCAAATTATGGACCTAGAAATTCAAAAAGATTACCAAATTATCACAGGCTTGATGTCTCAGTTTCATTAAAACCTAAAAATGACAAGAAATTTGATAGTGAATGGATTTTTGGTTTTTATAATCTATACAATAGAGATAATGCTAACTCTATATTTTTTAGAGAAAATAGCGAAACATTAAAAAATGAAGCTGTACAGTTATCTATTTTCGGAATTGTACCAAGTATAACATATAATTTTAAATTCTGATGAAAATATTAAAGTTTATATTAATAATATTTATTTTTTCGGGATGCGAAAAAGTAATTAATATAGAAACTGAATTTGATGATAAAAGACTAGTAGTTGATGCTAGTATAATGAAACATAGAGATAGTATTAATGGAGTGACAATTGTTAAATTAAGTGAGACAATACCTTATTTTTCAGATGAGACTAGTTTTGTTAAGAATGCAAAAGTTACAATCGATTTTAATGAGAAAAAATATAACTTATATTATAGTATAGATGATAACCAATATTCTTCCAGTATAAAAAATATCGATCATGGAGAATATATTTTATCTATTGAATATGATGGGAATAATTATAGATCAATAGAAAAATTAATTAAAACTCCTGAAATTATATCAGTTAGATTTGGAGATAGAAAATCATTAAATAAAGATGAAGTTGAATTACGAATTACATTTATAGACCCACCTGAAAAAGGAAATTATTATTTGTGGAAATTTGGTCCAAAGAAATCAGGAAAATATGATTACTTAACTGCATTAGATAAGTTCATAAATGGGAACGAATTTACATTTTCATTTTTTATAGACAAAACTGAATATTTTCAAAATTCTGATTATATGACTATTGAAATTAACGGAATAACTGAGAATTATTTTAATTATCTTAATATATTAACTTCTCAAGCTGGTGCACAAAGTGGAAGGCCTTTTTCTTCTGCAAATGCAATAATTAAGGGAAATATAATAAATCAATCAAATCCGGAAAAGTTTCCTCTAGGATATTATAGAGTTTCTGAATTTGATTATTTTAGTTTATCCAAACTAGATGCTCCAGATGGAGTGTTTGATTAATAACTTTTTGATGAATTTTCACAAAATTACTGAATCAAATTCTAAATATGATAAATTAGAAAAAAAATCTATCAAACAACTTTTAGAAATAATTAACTCTGAAGATCAAACAGTAGCATTATCTGTAAAGAAAGAAATATCAAAAATTAACAAGCTTATTAACAAAGTAATACAACAATTAAAGATTGGTGGTAGATTATTTTATATAGGTTCAGGTACCAGTGGAAGAATTGGAGTGGTGGATGCCTCTGAATGCCCTCCTACTTTTGGAGTAAATGCCGATTTGGTTATTGGAGTAATTGCAGGTGGAGACAAAGCTATAAGAAAAAGTATAGAAAATGCAGAAGATGATATAAATCAAGGTTGGAATGATCTTTTAAAATATAAAATTTCTTCAAATGATTTTGTTATTGGGATTGCTGCTTCCGGAACTACTCCTTATGTATTAGGTGCATTAGAAAATTGTAATAAAAATAAAATACCTACTGGATGTATTACCTGTAATCCTGGAAGTCCAATTTCATTAATTTCAAAATATCCTATTGAAGTTGTTGTTGGACCTGAAGTAATAACTGGCAGTTCTAGAATGAAAGCAGGGACAGCTCAAAAGCTAATTTTGAATATGATTTCAAGTACTGCTATGATTAAAATTGGAAGAATTTTAGGAAATAAGATGGTTGATATGCAACTTTCTAATGAAAAACTTGTAGATAGAGGAACTAAAATGGTTATGGATTCAGTTGGAATTAATAGAAATGAAGCTTCAAGATTATTAAATAAATACAAAAGTGTTAGGAATGCTATAAAAAACTATAAAAATGAAATCTAATCTTTTTAAAAAGGGTTTTAAAAATATTTTGTTCTCTTTTTTTTTAATGTTTCTTGGCCCTACTCTACTTTTTCAATCTTTTAAAAATGAAGATCATCCATGGTTTGTCCCCGTTTTAACAATTAGTATTATAATTTGTATTTTATCTGTTTTTTTTGGAATTAAAGGACTAAAAAACATTATGAATTCTATTTTTAAAAAAAAAGAAAGTAAAGTTGTTAAGTAATTCAATGATCTTATCTTTGTTATAATAACTAACTAAATAAATGATTAAAATTACTTTTCCAGATGGGGCATCAAGATCATATAAAATTGATATTACTCCTTATGAAATAGCCTGTTCAATAAGTGAAGGATTAGCTCGTAATGTAATTTCGGCTAGTTTTAATGATCAGACTATTGAAACTTCTACTAAACTTAAAGAAAATGGAAAACTAGTTTTTTATACCTGGAAAGATGAAGAAGGGAAAAAAGCATTTTGGCATTCATCTGCTCATTTATTAGCACAAGTTTTAGAAGATTTTTACCCTGACATAAAATTAACAATAGGTCCTGCAATTATAAATGGTTTTTACTATGATGTAGATCTTGGAAATCATAATCTTTCTGAAAAAGATTTTCCAAAAATTGAAAAAAGAATGATAGAGATTAGTAGAGAAAAACATTTATTTAAGCTAAGATCAGTACAAAAAAAAGAAGCACTTGAGTATTATAAAAAACAAGGAAATGAATATAAAGTAGAGTTAATTGAAAATTTAGAAGATGGATCTATAACTTTTTGTGATCATGATAATTTTACTGATTTATGTAAAGGAGGACATCTGCCAAATACAGGATTTATAAAAGCTGTTAAACTATTAAATGTAGCAGGTGCATACTGGAGGGCTGATCAAAACAAAAAGCAGCTTACAAGGGTTTATGGAATATCTTTTCCAAAACAAAAGGAACTAAATGAACATCTTAATTTAATTGAAGAGGCTAAAAAAAGAGATCATAGAAAATTAGGTAAACAATTAGAACTTTTTACTTTTTCTAATAAAGTAGGTTTGGGCTTGCCTTTATGGCTTCCAAAAGGTACTGAATTAAGAGAAAGGTTAGAATCCTTTTTAAAAAAAGCACAAAAAAAAGCTGGATATAAACAAGTAATTTCTCCCCATATAGGAAATAAAGATCTATATGAAACATCTGGTCATTATCAAAAATATGGTGAAAGTAGTTTTAAACCAATTTCAACTCCTGCTGATGGTGAAGAATTTTTACTTAAACCTATGAATTGTCCACACCATTGCGAGATGTATAATTCAAAACAATGGAGTTACAAAGAACTTCCTGTTAGATATGCTGAATTTGGCACAGTTTACAGATACGAACAAAGTGGAGAGCTTCATGGATTAACTAGAGTTAGAGGATTTACTCAAGATGATGCACATATTTTTTGTACCGAAGAACAATTAAATTCTGAATTTAAAAATGTAATTGATCTAGTTTTATATGTTTTTAGCTCATTAGGTTTTAAAGACTTTACAACTCAAATCTCATTAAGAGATACTAATAATACAGAAAAATATATAGGATCTGATGAAGTCTGGGAAACCGCTGAAAATGCAATTATTAATGCAACAAAAGAAAAAGATCTAAAATATAAAG
>MDTC01003281.1_pt1 | contig 39767 bp, 44 predicted proteins | sample 811181 | NCBI WGS metagenome assembly MDTC01 (sample SAMN05326644, study PRJNA326480) | marine metagenome | isolation source: seawater | place: Pacific Ocean: North | collected 2011
TTAAGTCTTGTTCGGACTGTTCCATCAATTACTTCATCTTCAATCTGCACAAGCAGACCTCCCATTACTGATTCATCAATAATGACTTTCATTTCTACATCTTTACCTGTTGCAGACTTCAGCGCAGCTGCGAGCCTTTCCTGCTGGTCAGGAGATAGGTCAACTACTGAATAAACTTCTGCTACTGCTTTATCTCGTGACTCTGCACCTAATCCTATCATTTGGTCTGCAATAGCTTTAATTTCACTCCCCATACCTGCGGCTACGAGCATAGATACGAGCGCTGCAGTGGTTTGGCTCGCCTTTCCGTCAAGAAGGTCTTCTACTATTTGTTGCCTTCTCACGGAAGGAATAGAAGCATCGCTAAGGGTTGATTTTAATTCTTCAGAGGCTTGAACAGCCTGTGAGAATCGATAAATCTCATCTTCGACTTGCGCTGGATTACTTTCTGCAGAAGCTACAGCCAATATTGCCTGGGCGTAACTCTGTATCTTCTCGTCTGACATCAGTTCCTCATGTTCCTAGTTAGAACCTACTTGATTGATGTAATTCTCGATAAGGCGTGCTTGTGCTTGCGCATCAAGGTTTGCCTCAACGACTCTTTCGGCTGCGCCGACGACTATTTCGGAAACTTCGCTTTGGAGATCTCCCATAGCTCTTTCTCTTGCTGCATCAATATCTGCCGCTGCTTGTTCTTTCATTTCAGCGATTTCAGATTCAGCCCTTTCTTGAAGGTCTGATCGAAGAACTTCAGCTTGCTGACGAGCTTCTTCAATGACTGCTGCTGCAGCTGATTTAGCGTCAGCTAGTTCAGCCTCATATTGAGTTTTTACAGCTTGGGCTTCAGACTTAGCTTTGTCAGCTTCATCAAGATCCGTTGCAATCTTCTCTGAACGCTCATTCATGATCTTTTGAACTGCAGGGAAACCTTTCCATAGCATGAGAGCTAGTAGCACGACAAATGCGCCGCCCCCCCAGATTACCTCATTGATTTCAGGAATTATTGGGCTTGGAGCTTCAATACAACTATCAAAGATTTCGGCTAGCACCTCAATAGATGCTTCATCGCTTAAACTTTGTGGAGTTAGCTCAGCAGCTTCAATCTTTTCGTTATATTCAATAACTGAACATTTACCGAGACTTTCGCCTGAGGCCAAAGCGTTTCCGCCAAGACCAAATACCAGAATCAACCCGGTTAATGCTGAAGCAAATATAATTCGTTTCTTCATTTTATTCTTACCTTCGTTTGAGCTACCTATGGGAGCAACAGGATAAACACAACGAAACCGATAAGCGCAAGAGCTTCGGTGAACGCTATTCCCAAGAACATAGTTGTTCTGGCCGTTCCCGCAGACTCTGGTTGTCTGGTCATTGCGTCGATGGCTGCGCCTACGACTATTCCAATACCTATGCCAGGCCCGATGGCTGCGAGTCCGTAACCAAGGCCTGCGCCTATGGCTTTTAGACCTTCGCCTTCAGTGACTGCTGCGGCAAGGATACTTATTGTTGATGCAATTAAGCTGAGCACTGTTTCTCCTAGTGTTCTGGGTGTATAGCACCGCCCATATAAACGGCGGTGAGAATTGTAAAGATGAATGCTTGGAGAAACGATACAAGAATCTCAAAGCCAGTCATCAGGATTAGCATTGCAGCCGGAGCTACTGCTCCGACGTAAGTGCTGTCCCACAGCGTAGCTGATAGGACAGCGAACGTAACGAGTAGGAGGTGGCCAGCTACCATGTTGGCCCACAGCCGAATCGCTAACGAAAGTGGTCTGATTATAAATACCGAGAAGAACTCGATAGGTGTGACGATTATATAAAGTGCTTTGGGAACACCAGGTGGGAACAAACTGTTCTTTATGTACCCGAAGAAACCTTGGTTCTTTACTCCTAGGAAATTATAAATTACCCATACCATCAAAGCCATGGCGATTGGTACTGCCATCCTTGCATTTGCTGGGAATTGTATAAATGGAATAACTTCAAAAATATTTGAGAAAAAGATAAAGAAGAACATTGTGGTAAGAAATGGAACATATTTTTTTCCGTCTGGCCCCATAGTTTGTGCCACGATGCTGTCCTCTACGAAATTGATTCCTCCCTCAGCCACGTGAGAGATTCCTCGAGGAACAAGTCCTTTTTTAGAACCGGCGAGAAGGAACAACCCAAGTGTTAGGGCGAAAGCAAACAAGTAGATGAGCACTGTCTTGTTCATAGCCAACGGTGTTCCTTCAAACGCGAAGTCGGGCCACTCGAAAAGGTGACTCACGGGAGGGAATTCAAGAGCAAGGATTTTCACTTTTAGCACAGCTCCTAATCTAGACTCTTTTTGCGCATTTGTCTTTTAACGCGGGGCTTCAACCCCGGATACTTAAGAGTGGCAGAAACATAGCGCGTTTCCCAAATCAAAAGCCCTAAATGTGAAAAAATTAAAATTAATCCAAATGGTAGTATCTCAAACCATTCTTGATTTCTAATGGGTAGTACGACTCCAGTAATTATTGCCATGCGAAGTACAAAGCCTCCAAGGACTGCACTCATAAGTAATTGCGGAGAAATCTTCACTGCCCAATCTATGATCCAAGCACCAGCAAGAAAATTAGTGAGAATGATCCCTAATGCAATGCCTGCGCATGCGAGCCCTGATAGACCCCAAAAGATTATTGCCAAAGCCAAAAGCACGGGAGAAGCGATTAAGCCTCTTCGAAAGATGTCTGTCGCTACCTCGCGCTCAGGTGCTGTGCTGTGTTCTATAGCTTGATTATTCATTACTTCCCTTCGCGTCAGGAAGTGATTTCTCGTAACTTCTCATTTTTTGAGTATAGGTGTACCAGAGTTTCCAGATTTCATATACAGCTACTACACCGCCCATTGATGCAAGAAATATTGGGCTAGTCCCTAACCACTTATCAATCAGATATCCAAATAGAGCAAACAAAGCCGGGGTCAGAACTAGTTCGAATGCGGCTACGACGCCATCTTCAGCTGCTTCGAGAGCTCTGACAGGTTTTGTTACCACTCGTGATTCCTTCCTTGGAACTTTAATTGAGAATGACTCCTTACGGGCAATCTATCACCGCTCATACTTAATCAGTTAGGCCAGAAGTAATAAATAATCAGGGTTATAAGATATTAGAGATAGTTCTTTCCTTAGCTATCAAGCGGTTCGATAAATAAACTATTGTTAAAAAAATAGGTCACTTAGAATAAGGAGCCTTATGACCGGAAGTGTTCATCAAAAGAATTTATCTTCTGAATCTAACGCGTTTAGTTTCGGCCTTGAAGTGATTGGCAAAACTGAACCGTTAATCGCAGAGTACATTCGCGGCGAACTTCAAAATCAGCGTAGCCAGCTGAAGCTAATCGCATCTGAAAATTATGCTTCTCCTGCCGTTCTTCTAGCTATGGGAAATTGGTTTAGCGACAAATACGCTGAGGGGACCCCCGGACACCGGTTCTATGCTGGATGCGATTTCGTTGACAAGGTCGAGACATTAGCAGCCCAGAATGCTAAAGAGTTATTTGATGCCAAGTATGCATATGTCCAGCCACATTCAGGGATTGACGCAAACCTTGTAGCGTTCTGGGCCCTACTTGCCTACCGAGTCGAAGCCCCCTTTCTCGAAACTAAGAATGTCAAGCACGTAAATGATCTTGAAGATGAGGATTGGGATTTCCTAAGAAAGGCGTTTGGCGATCAAAGGATGATAGGTATGTCCCTTGATGCTGGAGGTCACCTTACTCATGGGTTTCGTCCAAATATCTCCGGAAAGTTATTTGATCAGCGGTCATATGGAGTTGATCCTAAGACTGAGCAGTTAGATTACGATTCTGTTAGGTCTCTTGCAGAGGAATTTCGTCCTTTAATTATTGTCGCTGGCTATTCGGCGTATCCTCGCAGGGTAAACTTTGCCAAAATGCGAGAGATCGCAGACTCTGTTGGCGCGTTACTTATGGTTGATATGGCACATTTCTCAGGATTAGTTGCTGGGAAGGTTTTCACTGGAGATTATGATCCCATACCAAATGCTCACATTGTGACTTCTACAACTCATAAGTCACTTCGTGGGCCAAGAGGAGGAATAGTCCTTTCTAACGAAACTGACCTTGCAGAGTTTATTGATAAAGGTTGTCCAATGGTTTTGGGAGGTCCACTTGCCAACGTTATGGCTGCTAAGGCTGTTGCATTTTCTGAGGCTAAAACAACTGCTTTCCAAACATATGCTCAGCAAGTAGTTGATAATGCAAAGGCACTTGCTGAAGGTATCGAAAAGCGTGGTGGCAGACTCGTTACTGGAGGAACAGAAAATCACTTGGTTCTAGTAGATGTTCGAAGTTTTGGGCTGACTGGGCGTCAGGCAGAAACCGCCTTAGAAGAGTCCGGCGTTATAGTCAACCGGAACGCTATTCCTTTTGACCCAAATGGTGCTTGGTACACATCAGGGATAAGACTTGGCACTCCTGCTTTAACTACTATTGGAATGTCCTGCGATGACATGGATGAGGTGGCGGAAATAATTTGTTCGGTACTTTCAGCGACCTCACCGGCAAGTACAACGTCGGGAGAAGAATCAAAAGCCAAGTTTATGCTATCTGATAATGTGAGCGTTGATAATAGGAACCGGTGTGCCGAACTTCTTAGATTAAATCCTCTTTACCCTGAGATAGATTCAACCATTTGATATACGACTCCATGAAAAGAAATTAGGGTTTTTGAGAGAAATGAAAACGGAGCAATTGATACCTGCCGTTTCCATTGTCCTCGAGTCAGGCTTTCCTGATTAGATCTAGATAGCTAGAGGTCATCAATTTTTTTGACTCTTTCTGCATGCCGCCCACCTTCAAACTCTGCATTCAAGAATGCCAACAAGGATTCCCTCGCAACTTCAGGACCTATTAATCTCTCTCCTAAGCAAATGACATTGGCATTATTGTGCTCACGAGCTAAATGTGCTGATGTCGCGTCATGAACTGTTGCAGCTCGGATTCCAGGAATTTTGTTTGCTGCGATACCAATTCCGATACCGCTACCACATACCAACAACCCCAGTTTCGCTTCACCATTTGAAACTGCTCTTCCTACAGCTGCGCCAAAATCAGGGTAGTCAACGCGGTCAGTATTGTGAGTGCCCAAATCAAGTACTTGGTAGCCAATCTCTTCCAAAAGAGCCACTAAATCTATCTTCAGAGAAAACCCTGCGTGATCACTTCCTGCTGCAATAATACTCATACTTAAGAAACTAGTTTGTTTCTGATGTAAATGTTGTGATTATTAGTAAGGCCAAGAAGAGGTTATTCCTATGTATCAGCGAGCGCAGCAAGAACTTCATCTTCAGGTATCGCACCTGAACGGATAATGTTGGGTTTGTCTCGACTCAAGTCAATTATTGTTGAAGCTGTGCCATGCGAACATTGTCCGCCATCAATGATTAAGTCGACAGCCTCAAACTCCTTTGGCATCTCCGAAACTAATAAAGGAGTAGGTTCTCCATGAAGATTCGCGCTAGTAGCTGCAATGGGGCCAACAAGAGAACTGAGATTACGAATATAATCATGGTCAGGGCATCTAACAGCAATTGTTTGATCCTTTTGAATTGAATGATGGATACCAGGTGAAACATCTGGAAGTATTAGTGTGAGTGCACCAGGCCAGAACCTCTCCGCCAAGACCTTCATCCCTCTTCCTTGGAAACGACTAACTAGTTCAACTTGGTTTACGTCTCCAATCAATAATGGGAGTGTCATGTCAAACGGTCGTTGTTTGAGAGCAAATATACGACTGATAGCATCAGTACTCTGAGGTAAAGCCCCGATTCCGTAAACCGTGTCTGTTGGGAAAATTACTAGACCGCCTTCCATAAGAGTGTCGCTGGCCAACCTAAGGCTGCTCTCATCACCTAATTTGATTTCTATTCTTCCCATATGCAACTCACAATACGAGGCTTTTTAGCAAGATCTTTATGAACTTTGATATTTGAATAACCTTCAGATTTAGCAGTTTCAGACATCTCCGTAGTCTGGTGAGGAGCCATTTCAATTACTAATGCACCGCCTGTAGTAAGCCATTGGGATGCTGAAATTAGAATAGATTCGATATCCTCGGTCCCCTTCTCTCCAGCAAAGAGAGCTTCGCTTGGCTCAAAATTCAGAACGCTAGGCGGTAAATCTTCACCAAAGGCTATATATGGAGGGTTTGAAACTATGAGGTCAAAAGAATTTCGCATACTCTCTGGGAAATTCTCAAACCATGAACTTTGAAGGATCCTTGCCTTTACTGCATGATTTCCCAACCCTGCTAGGTTTGCTGAAGCGACTTTAAGAGCATCCATTGAGTGATCAACTAAAGTGACTTCAACGTCATTGCATTCTTGAGCAATTGACAATCCGATAGCGCCGGATCCTGTTCCCAAGTCACAGATAATTTTGGTATCTGTTTGTTGATTCTGAGAGAGAAATGAAAGCGCAACTTCCACAAGCACTTCCGTTTCAGGTCTTGGAATTAGAACTCTTTTATCAACTATTAATTCCAAATTCCGAAAAGACCATGAGCCCAATGCATATTGAATTGGCTCACCTTCTATTCTCCTATTGAGTATGCGTTTTAAATTCCTAGTTGCCAGATTAGACGCAATCGTGTCTTTATTCTTGAGAAACCCTGCTTGGTCATAACCCGATGCAGAGAGAACTATCCATTGCCCTTCAACTCTTGCAGATTCGGGATAGAGAAGAGATAAAGTATTGACTGTTTCCTCAAGTAACTCTTCCCATGTAGACATGTTTGCAATATCTGGCTCTTTAGAGTGTTCATTCATTATTTTAGATTGCAGTCAGCTGCATTGCTCTCTCGTGCTCTGCTAAGGCATCAATGACCTGGTTTATTTCTCCAGAAAGTATCCGGTCCAATTTGTATAAAGTGAGTCCTATTCTATGGTCCGTGACTCGATTCTCTTTAAAGTTATACGTTCGTATTTTCTCTGAGCGACCTCCACTGCCCATTTGTCCTTTCCTTGAAGCTGATTGCTCAGCTTGCAAACGGTCTTGCTCTGCTTGGAGCAAGCGAGAACGCAAAACGACCATTGCTCGAGCCTTATTTTGAAGTTGACTCTTTTCGTCTTGCATCGAGACAATAATTCCGGTCGGTTTGTGCGTTATTCGAACGGCTGAGTCCGTAGTGTTCACCGATTGACCCCCTGGGCCAGAAGAACGAAAAACATCTACTTGGAGATCGGACTCTTCGATCTTGATATCAATTTCTTCGGCCTCGGGAAGAACTGAGACAGTCGCTGAAGAAGTATGGACTCTACCTTGTGTTTCAGTGACAGGAATTCTTTGGACTCTATGTGGGCCACCTTCATATTTTATTTGGCTCCAAACGTCATTCCCTTTAAGCATGAAAGTAATTGTTGTAAAACCGCCCTTATCGGATTGCTGACTATTTAAGACTTCTAGTTTCCACCCTCGCTTGCTTGCAAAACTGGTATACATTTCAAAAAGATCGCGGGCAAAAAGATTTGCTTCTTCTCCTCCTTCTGCCCCTCGGATCTCAAGAATTACATTCTTGGTCTCGTTAGGATCTTTAGGTATTAACAACTGGCGTAAATCTGTTTCTAGTGAATCAAGCCGAGATTGTGTGTTATTGATTTCTTCTCGCAATATTTCTCGATCCGACCCATCGGCTTCACTCAGCATTTCTTTTGCTGTCTCAATGTCTTCGTTCGCTGAGCGGATATCTCTTATGCATCTGACAATATCTTCAAGTTCGCTGTAGCGTTTTGCTACTTTCGCATACTCCGCTTGGTCAGCAAGAAGGTCTTGATCACCTAACCGATCCTGAATATCAAGGAACTCTTGCTCTAGTTCTTCATGAAGATCTGCCATGAAGTGAGAATACCCGCATTTGGAAGCGGAACGTGACGTTCTCTAAATTCAAAGATATTTATTATTTAATTAATTTTAGGCCATGGTTCGTTGATAGGTATAAACTTCGCTGGGACCTGGAGATGTTCAGCTTGTCTTTGGATAGCTTTATGATTATCCATCGGTGGATGGAAGAACCAAATCTCATCTGCTGAGGTTGCTGACAATAACTGAGCTGCTGCTGGGACAGCATTTAAATCCGCCCCTACATAACTTACAGATAATATAAATTTAGCCCCTGCTCTAGCCGTCGCAAAAGCTGGAAAATTCTCAGAGATCTTCATAGACCCAATAGGCGATGGTATGACTTGAAAATTTTCTAACCCATAATCCTCATGTGCTTGGGCAAGTTCGTAGATGAGCCACTTAGCTCTCGCCACTCTATTAAGAGGGTGCGGAATACTATTCTTATTTCTATATTTTAGAATTTCATCAATTATTTTCTGGAGTTTCATCTCAACTTGGGTTGTAGGATCAATTAACTTGTGGGCTTCTTGGTCATAAATTCCTACGCCGACCTGCAGGTGACCCACCTTGTTTTCATCCTCCAGGACTTGGGCTACTTCTAATCCCTTGACATAAGCCTTCACAATTCCATGCTCTGTCAAGACATCACAATGAGTTCTCTCAAGTATTTCTAGTATTTCATTACTCACAGATACTTTAGTAGAGATTTGCAGAGGGCTGATGGGAGAATGTTGCGATAAAGAATCCTTATCTACTGTCCAAAGAGTACATTGTGTTTTTAGGCCTAATATTTGTTGAGCAATCTCAATATCTTCCGCATCAAGCACAAGATTCAAATTCATATTTGGGTCAACTAGAGTCAAAGCTACAGAAAGTGACGAAACAGAATCGCTAGTTATGTATGCGAAACTTCTCTCACCTGATTCAAGTATGACCGCAGAATTCGTTGACTTGTCCGTGTATTGCGCTGGAGGAAACGTGTTCCTCAGTAGGCTGTTAAGCTTCGCAAAATTTAATTGCTTTAGTTGCTCAGGTTCGACCATAGCTAAATTGAATAGCTTGAATTACTCTTCGGAGTCAGTAGAACGCTTTCTCCTGCCATATCTCTTTTCGAATCGCTCAACACGACCAGCAGTGTCAACGATAGTCATTGTTCCGGTGAAGAAGGGGTGGCTAGTAGAAGAGATAGGGACTTTCGCAAGCGGGTATTCTTCCCCATCTTCCCATTTAATTGTTTCATCTGTTTCGATAGTTGAGCGTGTTATCCAGGATTCGCCTGATGAGGTGTCTTGGAATACAACTGCTCTGTATTCGGGGTGGATATCTGCTTTCATACTTACTCCATGAATTTCGTTCTTGTTATCGTACCTTTGGGCACTAGTTTCTGCACCTAAGGAAGAAATGATTTCTAAGAGATCTTGCTAAGTAGTTGTGAATTATCATCTGTCTCTGAGATTTTTTTAAGCAATAACTCCATTCCATCAGAATGTGAACCTTCTGTTATAGCCTTCCGGATTGAACCACGGAGCTTCATAATAGCTTCGTGATCTTCATCTGAGTTGAGGGATTCTTCATTCTGAGTATTGGATTTCCGTAAATCAATCGCAGGAGAACCATGAGCATCAAATAGTTCTTGCGATAAATAAACTTCTGAAGTGCTTCCTCCCTGAAGTTCTTGAATTAACATTTCATCTAACCGTGATGTTGTTCCACTAATCACACTTGCAATAACAGTCAGAGAGCCACCTTCTTCAACTTTTCTACCAGCACCGAAGAATCTTTTGGGAAGGTATAGAGCAGATGCATCTACATCACTGGAGCTATTTCTTCCATTATTATTTGATATTTGATTGTAAGATCTTGCAAGAGAAGTCATTCCATCTATGATCACTGCGACATCTTCACCAAGCTCTACCATTCGTTTAGCCCGTTCAATCGTTAACTCAGCTATAGCAACGTGTTCTTCTGGTGATTGATCAAACGTGGAGGCGACGACATCTGATTTAATCAGCCATCTCCTCATCTCGGTAACTTGCTCTGGAGGTGTATCGACTAGAAGCACTAAGAGCTTTACTTCTGAATAATTACCTTCAATTGATTGGGCAATGTCTTTGATTACATCTTCTCTACCAGACCTTGGGTCAGCTGCAATCAAGACTCGTTGACCTTTACCAATAGGAGTTACCAAATCTAGTGACCTTGACGTTGTATTTTCTGGTTCTTCTGGACGTTCTAACTTAAGTTTAGTGTTTGGATATACGGGGGTCAGGTCAGCAAAGTCAGGACGGTCAAGAGCACCATCAACTTGAATTCCATTAATTGCATCGAGCTGAAGTAAGGCTGGATTCTTTTCGGATCTATTTGCAGGTCGGAATGCCCCTAGTAAGTGATCCCCCTTTCTAAGCCCATATTGTCGAACAAATTTGACTGGGACATATACATCATCTCGGCTTGGAAGAAATCCATTAACTCTCAAGAACCCATAGCCATCATCTCGAAGATCTAAGTGACCTTCTGCTGCGACGGGCTCCCCAGTCCATTCCTCCATAGCTTCTTTACTTTTACCCCTTCTTCGTCCCTTTCGGCCATTATTTTCTTCATTGCCACTATCTTTTGTTAAGTTTGGTTCTTGAGTGGCTTCTGCGCGTGCGTCTGCCATTGGGTCAGCTGAATACGCTGCGTTATCAGAAGCATTTTCATCTTCAGTCATATCATCAGAGACACTTCCTCCACCCGCTAATTCAATGATTGTGTCCACTAAATCTGATTTAGTTGAACGAGAAGTAGGCTTGCCACCCATTGCTTTTGCTATGGCCAACAACGATTCCTTATCTTTGGATTCAAGGTCTTTCCGGTCTGGGGCTTCAGTTGTCATTATCCTCTTTAATCTAAATTGTTATGAGCAGCGTTTGGCTTCTGACACTCACTGCCGGAGAACTTCATCAAACCGCACAATGATATGCGATTCAGTCCATTGCTACTGCACCCGACAACCTGACTTTATCGGAAAGATTACTAATCTAGCAACAGAATCGTGAATCTATTTTAGCGACGGCTATGTTCTAGGATATAAGCCTTTACAACTTGTTCATCATTTGGCAAAATTTCATAGGACTCTTCTCGTTCAAATAAATCACTCAGTTGTTGTGGAAGGCTTGGGGTAATCCCGCTAGCGTGCTCAACCGCATTCGGGAATTTGCTTGGGTGGGCGGTTGCTAAGGAAATAATTGGTGCGTCTAGTTCAGACGTGTAGCTTTCAGCAGTTTTTAATCCAACAGCTGTATGTGGATCAATTAGGTAATCAAATTCATCAGCAATTTTTGAAATTGTTTCTAAAGTCTCTTGGTCATTAACCTTTCGGCTTAACCATTTGCCTTGAATTTCTAATAGATTTTCTTCGCCCACTGAAAGGCTGAGGTCAGTACGAAGTTCGCGAAAAGCTTTTTCGACAAGAGAACCGTTCCGACCATAAACCTCAAACAGTAGTCGTTCAAAGTTACTAGAAATTTGAATATCCATTGAAGGAGAGAATGTTGGTTTAACATCTCTTAGCTCCATTTCACCACTTCGAAAGAACCTATCAAGAACATCATTTGTGTTGGAAGCAACGATAAATTTATCTACAGGCAGTCCCATTTTGTGGGCACTATGACCAGCAAATATATTTCCGAAATTGCCACTCGGAACGCAGAAATTGACTGGTCCACTATCTGTCACTTGCATTGATGCCCACCAGTAATAAACAATCTGGGCCATCACTCTTGCCCAATTAATTGAATTGACTGCAGACATATTAATACGGTTACTAAATTTGACATCAGCAAACATAGCTTTAACTAAGTCCTGACAGTCATCAAAGGTCCCCTCAATAGCGATATTAAAAACATTTGCAGAACGAACGGAGGTCATTTGTCTACGTTGGACTTCACTGGTTCTTCCGTACGGGTGGAGAATAAAGATCTCCATGGCTTCCCTATCGCGACAAGCTTCAATTGCTGCTGAACCTGTGTCTCCTGAAGTTGCTCCGACAATCGTGATCTTCTCTGAATCGTTTTGAAGCTGAAATTCAAATAGTTCACCAACTAACTGAAGAGCAATATCTTTGAAAGCTAATGTTGGTCCGTGGAATAACTCAGCAATCCAAAGTTTGCTATGGATATGTTTCAACGGCACGATGTTATCTGCACTAAAAGAATCATACGCTCTTTCAACCAATCTCCCAAGATCGTGTTTCTCCATTGAGGATTCTACGAAAGGCCAAATAATCTCGGTCGCTAGGTCTTTATAACTATGATCATCTCCGAGAATTCCTTTAAGTTGATCCACGCTAAATTGGGGCCACGAAGTTGGAAGGTACAGCCCCCCGTCGGGAGCGAGACCGCTCAGAAGTACTTCTTTAAAAGTTACCTCAGGCGACTTGCCTCTTGTACTTATATAACGCATCTAAGCTTCAAGAACTTTAATAATAGTGCCCAGCTTTTCTACGCAAGATAAGCCTGAAAGGCGGGATAGAGTCTCTTCTAATTGATTCTCTTCTGCCTCATGTGTGATAAATATAAGGCGTGCTTCTCCACCCATTCCTTCTTGCTCCATTGTTTGAATAGATATACCATTATCTCCAAATATTGAAGCTACTGTTGCCAAAACTCCTGGTTCATCTATGACTTGGACGCCAATGTAATAAGCTGACTTTTGACAGCCTGCTTTCATGAGAGAAACTTCCTCTAAAGTCCCCATAGCCCTGTATGTTTTTTTTGAAAGGTTAAAAGCTGAATCGATAACGTCACCCATCACTGCTGAAGCGGTAGGCATACCTCCGGCTCCCCTTCCAAATAACATCAAATCACCAACAGCATTTCCCTCAACAAAGACGGCATTGTAGCTATCTCCTACAGATGACAAGGGATGATTCTTTGACAACATAACTGGATAAACCTGCACTTCTAGGTCATCATCTCGCTGCGCTACCATAGCCAGAAGTTTGATGGTGTTTCCTGTTTTTTTTGCGAAGGCCATATCTGCGCTACTAATATTTTCGATTCCTTCAAATAGGACGTCATTTAGTGCTACATCTGCGCCGAATGCAACCATCGCAATGATCGCCGCCTTAGACGCTGCATCTTGCCCACTCACATCAGCCGTTGGGTCGCTTTCTGCATAACCTAACTGTTGAGCCTCCAATAATGCCTCATCATAAGGTGCTCCTGTTTCATCCATCTGAGAGAGAATATAGTTCGTGGTTCCATTAACAATCCCCATAATTTTTTCAACTGGCTCCCCTGCCAAAGACTCACGCAAGACCCGTATCAGAGGAATGCCTCCCGCAACCGCTGCCTCAAAATGGATATCTACCCTTTTCTTATCAGCTAATCTAAATAGTCCCTTGCCTTCTTTCGAGAGTAATTCTTTATTTGCCGTTACGACTGGTTTACTGTTAGCTAGGGCTGTTTCAATAAGGTCTTTTGCTGGAAACAGCCCACCCATTAGCTCCACAACAATGTCTACTTCAGGGCTTGTAACGACTTGTTGAGGTTCGTCAGTAAGTTCTATTTCCGAATCTAAGCCATTGCGTTTCTTAGTAAGGTCCTTAACTGCTACATGGGTTACACGTAGCTCAAGCCCAGTCCTAGCAGCAATTGCTGACCTCTGTTCTTCAAGGAGAGCAATAAATGCTGAACCAACATTTCCAAAACCTAGAAGGCCTATCCGTATTTGTGTATTTCCCATTCTTCTAAGTTACATGAGGACAGCAACAAGAATGACTTAATTATCTTATTTGAGTACTACTCACGGAAGAAAGCTATTTACTGGGTTTAAGTGACATCACTATTTAAAAGGTCTGATAGTTCTTCTCTACGAACTACTAAACGAGACTCACCACCCCGCACAAAAACTACAGCGGGCCGAAGGACTTTATTGTAATTTGATCCCATCGAGTGTCCATATGCGCCAGTTACAGGAGTGACTAGCAAATCACCGACATTAAGGTCACCTTGGATGTCTCCTTGCTGGACCAATACATCTCCTGATTCACAGTGTTTACCCACCAGAGTTATCTTGCTTTCTCGAGGTTCATCTATCGAGCGAGCTAAGAATGTCTCGTAATCACTTCCATACAAAGCTGGCCGTGGGTTATCATGCATGCCTCCATCAACAGCAACATATGTTCGGATCCCTTCAATCTCTTTGATTGTTCCAACCGTATAGATGGTAACTGCTGAAGTAGCTACGATGCTTCTTCCAGGTTCTGCTGTTATTTCAAGTTTCAATGATGCCGATTTACTTATCTCGTGGACGATAGACCCCCATTCTGAAATAGAGATTGATGACTCGTTGTTAAGGTACGGAACTCCTAGCCCTCCGCCCACACAAAGTTCTGGGAGTCCAAAATTCTCGGCAAGGCCGACAAGGATCTCGGTTGATTTACGAAAAGAATCACTTGTGAATATCTGTGATCCTATATGAGCATGCAATCCTACCAGATCAATTGATTTTGAGGATTTAGCCCACTCGATAGCTTCGCTCGCCTGACTATTCTGTACTGTAAAACCAAATTTTGAATCCACTTCCCCAGTTGTAACAAATTTATGAGTGTGGGCCTCAACTCCTGGAGTGACTCGGATCAGAGCTTTAAGGGGCTCGTGGGTTTCTGAGTAAAGGTGCTCAATTCTTTTCATTTCATCAAAACTGTCAATAACGACTTTCCCAATTTTGTTTTCTGATGCGTAACGTAATTCCTCCAGCGATTTATTATTTCCATGCAAAGTCAAATCTGCTGGTGGAACTCCAGATTGTAAAGCAACATAGGCCTCTCCAATTGTTGCGACATCAAGACCCATCCCTTCTTCAGATACTAATTTTGCGATGGCTTTACACAAAAATGCTTTTGAGGCGTAAGACACACCATCAGGAAAGGCTTTAACAGCTTCTCGACATCTACGCCTTATATGTTCTTCATCATAAACAAATAATGGCGTTCCAAACTTTCTTGCCAAATCATCAGCTCTAACACCACCAAACATAGCCATGCCATCATCAGCAATACTCGTGTTATCGGGAAGAAGAGCTCTCGAAATTCTCTCGGCCATTTTTAGTCCTACATTTGTTTGGGAGCGGTAACGCCCAATAAATCAAGGCCTACTTTTAGACCTTTTCTTGATGCTACTACGAGGTTGAGTCGCGCATTTGTTAATTCTTTACTGATGCCGTCTCCAACGACATAGCAATCATGATGAAAGCCATGGACAGAGTTAGCGAAATCTCTCAACCAAGTAACAATTTTGTGTGGGGCCAGCTCACGAGCTGCGAGTTCAATCGTTTCTGGGAGGATTTCTAAACCTCGGATTATGTCTAGTTCTCTTGAATGAACTAGTAAACCTAACTCGTCAATTGGTAGGAGGCTAAATTGAAAGCCATGCTCGTTTGCATTACGTTCCACTGAGCAAAGTCGAGCGTAAGCCATTTGCACATAGTAAACGGGATTATCCATAGCCTTAGATGCTGCGAGTTCTAGGTCAAATGTTTGTTTTGAGTCAACTGACTGTAAAAGATACATAAATCGAGTGGAGTCAGCCCCTATTTCCTCAATTATGCTTCGTAGCTCGATAATATCGCCTTGCCGTTTCGAAAGTTTGACTTCTTCACCGGCTCGTAGCAGTTTAACGAGCTGAGTTACTTGCACTGAGAGGTTCTCGGAATCGTATCCCAGCGCCTGCATGGCCGCTTTCATTCGCGCGATGTAGCCATGATGATCAGCTCCCCAGACATTAATTAGCCAATCAGATCTTTCGAATTTATTTCTGTGATAAGCAATGTCAGGCGTCAGATAGGTATATTCACCATTGCTTTTTATTAGGACACGATCCTTGTCATCCCCAAATTCAGCGGATGAGAGCCAAGTCGCACCGTCTTTCTTATATGCCACTCCTTCTGTAATTAGATCCTCAAGTACGCGATCTATTTCGCCATTCTCTATCATTGATTTTTCGCTGAACCATGTATCAAAGTGAATGCCGAGTTGATTTAACGCATCTTGCTGATCCGTTTTTGCGTATTCACAACCCCAATCAGTAATTTCTTCTAGTGTGAGGTTTTCAGGCATTATATCGGCCCACTCCATCACGTATTCCCCCCCATAGCCGTCGTCAGGAAGGGGTTCGTTATTCTTTCGTGCTTGTAGTGACCGTCCAAACACATTCATTTGGAGTCCTCTGTCATTCATATAGAACTCTCTATGGACCTCATATCCCACATATGAAAGGAGGTTTCCTATTGCATCTCCATAACAAGCACCGCGAGCGTGACCTGCGTGAAGTGGTCCCGTTGGGTTAGCGCTTACAAATTCAACGTTTACGTGTTTCCCAAGACCAGCATCAGATGAACCGTAACGATTTCCATTTTCTAGAACCCTAAGAAGAACCTCATGTGCCAGAACAGTTGAGATATGGAAATTGATGAACCCTGGACCAGCAGCTATAACTTCAGCTATCCCTTTAGGCGGATCGGCATTTAATGATTCAACAATCTCTTCAGCCAAAACTCTTGCTGGTTTCCCGAGCCTTTTCGAAGTCACCATAGCAACATTGGATGACCAATCGCCATGCTCTCGGTTTGCAGGACGTTCAAGGCTGATCTCGTCAGTTGCTACTGATATGCCAAGCGCTTCAAGCTTTTTCTTTAATGAATTCTTTATTGTTTCGGTAATCATGGAAAATATTTATATGCTGATTCTCTATCGTATGTTTAAGCGTACGTTTTCGCTTGCATATATTGATTATTCATCTGCTAATGGGCTAAATAGCACCAGCAGAACATGAGTAGAAGAGTTGACTTGTAGGTTGATAAGGTGACATTACAAACTGAACTTGCTGCATCTCCCTCGATCGGGAGCATATCAATTTGGCCTCCAGTTATTCTTGCCCCGATGGCCGGTGTAACCGATGTTCCATTTCGGTCTCTTTGTAGATCATTTATGGTGGAAGGCCTTTCGGGCGATCTAAGCGGTACTAATAAGTCAAGTCATGTGTCTGGACTGTTCGTGAATCAAATGATCACGGCACGGGCATTTGTTGAGGAGAACAAAAAGACCATGAAACTAGCAGAGTTTGGTGAAGATGAATCACCGCGCTCTATTCAACTTTATGGGACGGAACCCGTCTCTTTAAAGAAAGCTGTCAAGAAACTACTAGATTCAGGCCATGTTGAACACATTGATTTAAATTTTGGGTGCCCAGTTCCTAAAGTGACAAAGCATGGTGGCGGTGGTGCACTTCCATATAAACAACGCCTTTTCCGAAAAATCATCAAATCCGTCATAGCTGGCGCAAATGGCGAGATACCTATCACCGTTAAGTTTCGGATGGGAATAGACAGCGATCATCTTACGTATCTGGAAGCTGGGAAAATTGCTGAAGATGAAGGAGCTTCAGCGATTTCTCTGCACGCACGAACAGTTGAACAACTATATAGCGGGCATGCCGATTGGTCAGCTATTAGGAAACTTAAAGAACATGTCACGACAATACCGATTTTTGGTAATGGCGATATTTGGGAAGCCCATGACGCTGTCGAGATGATGCAGGTGTCAAATGCAGATGGTGTTGTTATCGGGAGAGGGTGCCTTGGACGTCCTTGGTTATTCAAACAATTAGCTGAAATATTCTCTGGTAAGGAGGTTTCTCAATTCCCGACACTTGGGGAAGTAGGCCGAACAATGCTTCGACATGCAACGGCCGTTGTTGAATGGAACGGTTCAGAGACTGCTTTGCGAACATTTAGAAAGCACGCATCATGGTATCTGACAGGGTTTGCGGTTGGTAAAGATACCAGAAGAGAAATACAACAGATAAATACACTGCAGGATTTAGGTAATATCATTAAGAATTTTGATGAAAGATTGCAGTTACCTGTTGAGTCATACCGTATTCCAAGAAGCCACACAGGTGGTCCGAAGAATGTTTCGCTACCCGATGGATGGCTCAATGACCCTCACGAAGATTTTGAATTAAATGAATTAGCCGGTCAGTTTGCGTCAGGGGGATAACCTAGCTGTAGACCAGAATTTCAGCAAGGTAATCTATAATTACTGCCCTCGTAGCTCAGGGGATAGAGCATTGGCCTCCGGAGCCATGTGCGCAGGTTCGAATCCTGCCGAGGGCGCTTTCATTTAATTCTAATTCGTATGAAACTTCTGTTTAATTCAACTTAATTAGAATAGGGGCTTGTATCATCGCAACATGACCAATGTTGAAACTGCCCCTACGGAGAAAAAGGCTCGTTGGACTTTCCAATGGAAAGAACTATATGACGAAGTAATTACCTCTGGATTATGCACAGGGTGCGCCGGCTGTGTTATCTCATGCCCTCATGACGTAATCGGCTATAAACATGAACCTGGCCAATATAAACCGTTCCATCTTGAAGAGGAGCTCGGTCTTTCGAACTGTGGACATGGAGAAAAGGGTTGCACAAGTTGCACTCGTGCTTGTCCTCGGTTTAGAGATTGGGAAACTGAGGCTGACCAACATCTGTTTGGAAGAACTCGAGAAGATGAAGAAATTGCTGGAATTTACAAGGATATTCTTTTGGTACGGGCGTCAGATGATTTCGTATATGACGTTGGCCAAGATGGTGGATTAGTTTCGTCAATACTTATTTGGTGTTTAGAAAATAACATCATTGATGGCGCTCTCGTTTCTGGACTTGAAGGTTCAAATAATGAAAGCGGAGACGCTGGCTGGAAGGCTATTCCAATGGTTGCTACAAATCGCGAAGAAGTCCTCGCCGGCGCTGGAAGTCGCTATACGTACTCAGCAAATACCATGGCATATCCAGAAGCTAAAGAACGAGGGCTTTCTAAGCTTGCCTTAGTTGGGATGAGTTGCCAAACATCAATTGCCCCTGTGATGTGGAATAGAAAAATAGGCAAGGTAGGAAAACCTATAAAACTAAATATTGGGCTTCTTTGCTCCAAATCGTTTGATGACTCCATGTTTGATGAACTTTTCTGGGTCAAGTACGGTCTACATAAAGATGATATTTCCAAAATGAACATTAAAGGGGTTTTTCAAGTTTGGATGAAAAATGGTGATTATCATGAGATCAATCTTAAAGAATGTCATGCTTGGACGCGAGAAGGTTGCAATCATTGCCCTGATTTCGCCGCTGAACATGCTGATATTTCTACTGGCGGTATAGGCGAATTAACTGACTGGACTCTCACTGTTGTTCGGACAGATCTAGGAAGGGCGATTATTGAGGCAATGATTAGAGACGGAGCTATCGATACACGACCTGGTGATGATGACCCTGGAGCCATCGCTCTGATGCAGAAATTATCCCAGAAAGGTAGATCACGATGGCCTGCGTGGGCCCACGAAAGCCCAAGACTTGGACTTCCTACGAAGAAATCGTAGGAGATGAATCTCGAATACATTGCTCAAACACACTTAATAGTTCTTCGGCAAATTCCTCATCGCCCTTTTGAATATCTTTGTCAAGGTTATTAAATGATCTGAATGCTAAGACCTCAATTTCGGTTAGCGATGCTGACGAGTCAGTTAGAGTAGCGGCTCGATCCATGAAGTACTGATAAAGACTTTCGTAGCTACACCCGCAAACTTGCAAAAGTCCTGTTTCTTGAATAGCTACAAGGTTTGGGATTGACCCTGATGCCCCAGTTACGCAGCCTTCCAAGAAGTTTCGCTTCACCTCTGGAACAGAATTCGGGTCTTCTCCGTCCTGAAGTGCTCCTATAAGGTTGGCTGAAATTGGTCCGGGATTCTTTGAAAATCCATTTTCGTTTATATCAGCTGAACAGCTAGCTAGTAAGAGAAAACCGCTAGCAAGAATGAGGAAGGAGAATGCAATTAGCTTTGGCATGAGGAAAATATTTCCTTCACGCGTGTGTCTAGGTTCCTAAAACCGTCATCTTTTTCTAGTTGTTTATCAAATGCCTCAAATGCTTTAAATGCTTCAATGTCCGAAACGGTTAATTCCCTTACAAACTCGACAAGCCCTGCATAACTGCATCCGCATGAGCTAGCCAATGCGATTATGCTGCCAGTTTCGTCTATCCCACCGCTCATACAACCTTCGATGAAATTTCTCTGAACTAAAGGAACTCCATTCGGATTTTCCCCACCCTGCAATAATTGGGTAGCTAGCTCTGTGTATTTACTTTGCAAGGGGCCAGGTTGATCAGTAAAGGTTTCTGGCTTTCCTGACGACCCGCAAGCGGTCAACGTTAGGACTGCGATTACTATAATGGAGATTCGTTTCATCATCATGTTTGACGCTATCGGATTAAGTTGATTCCTACGACCATCTAGTTAGGCTTTGTAAGTTTTTTCTAAGAGATTTCTTTGGCCCGTGCTAGCACCGCATCGAACATTTCATCTGTCAATCTTCCTGTAAAAGTATTCTGTTGACTTACGTGATAGCTGCATAGGATTACTTCACCCGAATTCAGCTCTACTTCTAACCCGTGGCGAAATTTGGGCCGTGGTTTTACATTTAGCTCTTTTGAAATCGCTGTGTATCCGATTAACCCCAATGCAAGGATCACTTTGACATTTTTAAGATATCTAAACTCTCGTTTCAAATAATCGCTGCATTTCTTTTGTTCTTCAGCCGATGGTTTGTTCTGAGGAGGAGCACATCTAACTGGTGCTGTTATATACGCATCATTAAGTTTCATGCCATCATCACTGCTTGTTGCATTTGGTTGAGTGGCATAGCCAGCTCTATGCAAGGCTGCGAATAGGAAATCGCCGCTCCGGTCGCCTGTGAACATTCGTCCTGTACGATTTGCTCCGTGTGCAGCTGGTGCTAAACCGACGATAAGGAGTCTCGCATTTGAATCTCCAAATGAAGGAACTGGTTTCCCCCAATATTTTTCATCACGAAAAGATGCTCGCTTCTCAATTGCAATACTTTCACGCCATTCAACTAGTCTGGGGCATTTTTTGCACTCTATTATTTCTTTATTTAATTGGAATAAAGTCATCATGTGCACAATAGCTTTTGTTCGCACACGAGCAACTCTCATAACAAAGTTCAGTAATTTTTTGTGACTTGAAACTTATGTTGGATCTGCCGGTAACGTGAAATTTGTGGTGAAAAAAACTAGTTCAACGAAAATGAGTACAACGGCGACAGTTATCATTCTCGTTCGCCATGGGCACACGCCAACGACAGGTAAAATTTTGCCGGGCCGGACCAGAGGACTTCATCTAAGTGAGTTGGGTAAAGAACAAGCGGATAAGGTTGCTTCAAATTTATGCTCTCTCCACAACGTTAAAGCTGTTTATTCTTCACCCATGGAGAGGACTATTGAAACTGCGAAACCTATTGCAAAAACTTTTGGGATGAAAGTTCAACGACATCAGGGATTGATTGAAGCTAATTTTGGAAAATGGACAGGTCGGAAGTTATCAGATCTAAGAAAATTGAATGATTGGGAGAAGGTCCAAAAGAATCCCTCTCTTTTCAGGTTCCCTGATGGAGAATCCTTTATGGAGATACAGTCACGAATGGTTTCGGCAATTTCAAGTATTTGCGAAAACCATAAAGGGGAAATTGTTGTCGCAGTATCACACGCTGACACAATAAAAGCTTTTCTAACCGCAGCACTTGGCACTCCCTTAGACCTATTTCAACGACTTCATATTTCTCCATGTTCTGTTAGCCCGGTGATTTTTAGTGCCAAGAGCCCATTTGTTCTTGCTATTAATTCAACTGGGGCTGATATTGCGGTGTTGCTTGGGCAGGATAGGCCATGAGCCAGTCATTCCATTTCGGAGACCTGCAACACTTCACTACCGGCACTGTCGGTCCTTCGGGCCAAAGAATCTTTTATTTGCAGTTTGGTAACCCTGGTGACTTAGCGACACTTCAACTCGAAAAGATGCAGGTACGAGCTTTAGCTGATTTCCTTCATCAACTAATTGAAGATGTGGAGCCGATTAGCCCAGATGAAATTCCCCTTGTGTTGGATTTAGTTGAACCGGTTTCTCCAGACTGGATTGTCTCCAGCATCGGTGTTGCGTTTGAGAAAGAAAAGTCTGAATTCGTTGTCGTAGCCGAAGAATTAATTGATGAAAATACTGAAGCTGCAATGGCACAAATTCATTTAACTCCTGGTCAAGTAAAAGCTTTTATTTCAAAAGCTACTGAAGTGGTTAGTGCTGGAAGGCCTCCTTGTAACTACTGTGGCGAGCCATTGAATTATGCTGATGCCTGGTGTCCTTGTTTTAACTAATCATGCAAGAAGAGGTTTCCCCATTCCGCGACAGACCAGAGATCTCAAACAGCGATGCCATTGAAATCCTCCAATCAAGCAAAATTGAAATTATCGGAAGAATGGCATGGAGTTCTAATTCAACTTACCTTGTGAATATTTTAGATGAGAAAACTGATTTACAGGGGATATATAAACCAACCAATGGGGAACGACCCTTGTGGGATTTTCCAAGTGGTTTGTATCGGAGGGAGATCGCATCTTTTCAGGTTGCTCAACTAATTGGTTGGGATATCATTCCACCAACTGTCGAAACTGACGGCCCATTTGGTATTGGGTCTCTTCAGTTGTTTATTCCTTGTGATTTTGATGTTCATTACTTTCATATGCTTGAAGACCCGAAATATCACAAGGCACTTCAGAGAATTTGCTTATTTGATTTTATAGCTAATAGCACTGACAGAAAAGGAGGACATTGCCTTCTAGGAAGTAGCGGGAGAATCTGGGGAATAGATAACGGCTTGACATTTCATATTGATTTCAAATTGAGAACTGTTATTTGGGATTGGGCTGGCGAAATGATACCTGAGAAATTCCTTAAGGATATAGAAAATTTTTTAAACTCTCAAACGGGCAATGAGCTTCTTACTTTTCTTAGCCCTCAAGAGGTAGATGCTATATTCTCCAGAGCGACAGTATTATTGGAAAGTGGTCGTTTTCCCGAAGATCCGAGTGGAACCGGTTACCCTTGGCCAATTATATAAAATACTAAACATCGGTAAAAGCGATTCAGAAAGAATTAGTAATCGTTTAAATAGATAAAGATACCCGATGTGCATTGGTAAATTCTACATTTTCTTTGCTCTTAGCTTATTTTGTGTATTTTTTTTAGAAAATAACAGAAAAATACCTATTTTCTCTACATCGAAAATCAGAGTGTGCTATTATTAGAGAATTCAATTGCTTGGGAAGCCAAGCAATTTTTTTTTGCCTTGAATCAACCTAAAAGCCGTCTTCGCCCGGTTTTGAGTCTCGTTCGACTCCTGATTCTTCATCTTTATGAAAAAAACCAGCTAGCCAAATAACTCCAAACCATGAAATTCCAATAACAAGTAAGAGAGCTGCAAGGTTGAGTGCAATACTCATGCTACATCAGGTGTCACTTAAAAATTAGTCCCCAATAGCTGCAAGCAAAGCCGGTAGCACTTTGTGGACATCTCCTACGATACCTAAATCTGCAATCGAAAATATAGGTGCCTCAGGATCTTTATTTATGGCAATGATCGTTTTAGAGCCTTTCATGCCAACCATATGCTGTGTTGCTCCAGAAATGCCTGCTGCAATGTATACATCTGGTTTCACAACCTTGCCTGTTTGCCCAACTTGATAGCTGTAAGGAACCCAACCGGCATCTACAATGGCTCGAGAGGCACCAGGGGCCCCACCAAGTTTCCCTGCAAGATTTTCAATCATTTGAAAGTTGTCAGCTTCTCCAAGGCCCCGACCACCGGAAACAACTATTGCTGCTTCGTCGAGTTTCGGTCCGTCAGACTCTTCAACGAAACGATTAGTTATTTTAGCTGAACCAGTTGTCCCTAAATCGGGAATTGATAAAGTTTCCACAGTTGCTGGGGAACCACCAGCTTCTTCAGCCGTGAAAGACTTTGGACGGATCAGGAATATTCCAGCTGTTTCGCCCGTGAACCTAGTCATAACATTGGTTGTTCCTCCAAATACCGGTTCCACTCCAGTCAAACCATCATCGTCGAGAAGATCCACAATATTGGTAATCACTGGCGCATCCATTTTAACGGATAGCCGTCCAGCTACATCCCGACCACCGTAGGTAGTACCGAACAAAATTGCTTGAGGGGATTCTTCTGAAGCCTTAGCAGCAACTGCTGAAGCTAATGCTGGTCCGGGGAGGCCATTATCTAAATCGCCAGTTGTGAGAATTCTGCTTGCTCCATGTGCTCCCAATTCAACGGCAGCTTGTTCAGCGTCAGAACCCGCATGGAAAGCTGTCACGTCTCCAAGCTCCCTCGCCTTAGCAAGAAGCTCCAAAGTAATTGTCGAGACAACACCTTCTGTTGTTTCTGCGTGTATCCATATATTTGCCATGATGCCTCCTAAATAACTTTCATTTCTTGGAGGAAAGTGACGATCTTTTCATGGCCATCTCCCTCATCTTCAACGATCTCCCCTGCTTCTCTCGCTGGCGCAGGCTCGATAGAAACTATTTCTTGTCGGCTACCGGCCCAACCCACTGTCGTGGTTTCAATTCCGAGATCACCGAGTGAGAATTGTTCGACTGGTTTTGATTTTGCAGCCATTATCCCTTTGAACGACGGGTATCTAGGTTCAACAACTCCAGCGGTAACGGAAACCAATGCAGGTAGAGGGCAGTCAACCTCATCGTACCCATCTTCAGTTTGTCTTTTCACGGCTACACTTTCCCCCACAACAGTTACTTCCTTTGCGAAGGTAACTGAGGGGAGACCAAGAAGCTCTGCTATTTGCTCAGGAACTGTTCCTGTATAGCCATCAGATGATTCTGTAGCGGCGAGAACAAGGTCGGGCTCTGTTTTCTGTATCGCAGCTGCTAAGACTTTAGCTGTACTTAGAGCATCAGAACCAGACAAAGCATCGTCACTGACGAGAATAGCACTGTCCGCTCCCATCGCCAGAGCGTTGTTGAGACCATTTCTTTCGTTGTTGGGCACCATTGAAACTAGAACGACTTCCCCGTCTTCTCCTACTAATTGGAGCGCCATTTCAACGCCATAGGAATCAGACTCATCTAATATAAGCTTGACATCCCGCTTGAGTGTTTTGGTCTCTGGATCAATCGCCCCAGGATCAGCCGGATCGGGGATCTGCTTTACGCAAACTGCTACTTTCATGTTTCCTTCTTTTCAAGGCTCTTCTGTTGGCCTTTATTGTTAATTAAACTTTACAACAGGTTTTCATGTATTCCATAACTGAAGAATGTGAGGAAAGTCACAGCTTGCGCACAAAGTTCCTACAATGGGTTTGTGAAGATAATGTTTCTTGTTAACCCTGCAGCATCCTCTGTTACTCCGAGGACCCGCGTCGTTATTCAAAAGGCATTAGCAGCGGACCATGAAGTTATACTTGCAGAGACAATTCGTCGAGACCATGCAACACGGTTAGCAAGGCAGTCGGTTGAAGATGACTTTGATCTCGTAGTGGTGTTGGGAGGAGACGGGACTTTAAACGAAGCCGCTAACGGACTTATTAATTCCAAGACGGCTCTTGCTGTTCTTCCCGGGGGGTCAACAAACGTATTTGCAAGAACGCTTGGGCTACCAGATGACCCTGTTGAAGCAACGGGTATTCTCCTTGAAACTATGGAAAAAAATCCTCCTAAATTAGTAGGTTTAGGTTGCGTCAATGGAAGGTATTTCCTATTTCATGCTGGTATGGGATTTGATGCAGCCGTGGTTGCAGAAGTTGAAAAGCGAGGGCGCCTCAAAAGATATGCGAGCCATGCCTTGTTTGTCTACGCGGCTATAGATACTTGGCTCAGGCATTATGATCGCAAAAAACCAGTATTTAGGCTAAAGCACAGTGATGGATCAGTGATACCTAACTCAAAGTTTGCAATCTGCCTCAACACAGATCCGTATACATACCTGGGGAGTAAATCATTAAAACTATCTCCTCATGCTGGCCTCGATCAGGAGCTCGTGACGATAAGTATCAATAACCTTAGCGTTAACAAAATGCTTGGCTTAGTCAGTAGCGCTATTCGTGGTTCCACTGCATTCCACAATTACTCTTATATTGATTACAGACCCGATGTATCCTCATTCATAGTTGAAGGGCATAGGCCTTTCCCCTATCAAGTTGACGGTGATTATTTAGGTGAAGTAACCAGTCTTGAATTTAGCTATGCCCCAAAGGTGCTCAAACTTATCACACCGAATCCGAATCTTGTGGGTCTCTAATTAGCATTGACACGTCCTTGATTCCATCAGTAAGAAAATATCTAACGATTTCACTATTACTACTTTTTATAACGCCTGCATGTGGGCAACGTTCACAAGTAGGTCAAAGTGAGACCCCTTCTCCAGCAGTATCGCAAAGCGCTGACCTGGATAAAGAAACTGTAATTGGTGAGATCGGTAATCCAGGAGTAGGAGATAGATACTTCCCTATGCTCGGTAATGGAGGTTATGACGTAACGGAATATGATCTTCAGCTTACATGGGACCCTAATCTCCGCTTTCTTTCAGGTTCCGCAACGATTTATGGAACTTCTAATATAAATTTGCTTAGTTTGAACCTCGACCTAAGCGGAATGAAGGTTCTGTCTGTGTCAATGGACGATGCTAATTTGCAATTCTTTGTTGAGGAGAATGAGTTGACAGTAGTTTTCCCCTCAGTGTTGATTAAGAATACTGACTTTTCAATAACAGTAGATTATGAAGGCACACCTGGTTTGATCAACGATTCCTTATTCCCATTTGAAGGAGGTTGGTTTAATAGCGCTCGAGGCGTTCTCGTAGCTGGAGAGCCATCAAGCAGTCAGGCTTGGCATCCTGTAAATGACCACCCAAAAGATAGAGCTCACTTCAATATTTCAATGACCCTACCTTCCGATTTAAGCTTTGTAACTAATGGAGTCCTTGTCAGTAAAAGCAGTGATGCGAAATCCACAACGTGGGAGTACGAAACAGAACATGAACAAGCACCTTATTTAACAACTATTGCAATTGGAAAATTCTCTCAGACGTTTGAACAGACTTTTGATGAAATACAAATCCGACATTGGGTAGAAGAAGGAGTCCAATTCCCATCTCAAGAAAATCTCAATTTAGAAACAATGATAATTATTTTCGAAGAGTTATTTGGCCCCTATCCATTTGGAGACTACGGAATCCTTGCAGTAAATGAGAATCTTGGATACGCACTTGAAACCCAGACTTTATCTATTTTCGGTAAAGACCTTGTTGGAAACCAACAAATACAAGCTCACGAACTTGCACACCAATGGTTTGGAAATTTTATTACTTTAGATGACTGGAGCGATATCTGGCTTAACGAGGGTTTAGCCACATATGCCGAACAGCTGTATCTTGAGAAAGTAAACCCGAATTATAATATCGATGAATCTTTCTTTGAATACTATTACAGTCTCTCTGACCAAGGTTACGAATTTCATGTAAAACCCCGTCCTGGCGACCCAGGTCCAACGGCATTGTTTAGCTCATCCGTATATATTCGACCGGCTATGGCGTTGCATGCTTTACGACTTGAAATGGGGGATCCATTATTTTTTCAATCCCTTAGGGAATACGTAAGAACTTTCGGTGGTAAGTCAGCCACGCCAGAGGGCTTTATAGAAACATTTGAAGATAACGCGAATAAAGATCTTGAATTATTTTTTCAACAGTGGCTCTTTGAGGACCAACTTCCACCTCGGTAAACCCAGCTAGTTAGTATTGATAGGTCTCGGTCACTGTTCTAATACCTTGCACATCATCAGTGATTAGCGAATCCACACCCAAATTAATAAGCGTGTTGGCAATTTCTTGATCGTTAACTGTCCAAACATTCACCTCTAAGTCGTTATCTTTTGCGACATGCATAAATTCTTTTGTTACTAGTGGATAATGAGGGTGAACAGCTTGAAAGTTATTCTCGGCAATAGTTTTAAATAGGCCGGAAGCAACCCAATTTTTCTTTCCAGTAAGGTAACCAATTCTGATTTCTTGCGAAAGTCTCCTGATACTCTGTAAAACGTTTATATCAAATGAAGATATTAATATCTTGATATTTGGGTCTATTAGGCTCAATTCAGAATTTATCTCAATAGCTTTTACAGCTAAGCGCTCAATTTGGGTCTCGGGTGAAGTTTTAAGTTCGACGTTTAGTGGCATTGTCCCACAGGTACTCAATACATCATTCAGATTAGGAATGAAATCAGGCAAATTAGCGAAATATGCGCTTTCTATGTCAATCCCCTGACAAACTTTGTCATGATGAACAGCCAGTTGGTTATCCGTCGTAAGCCAGACATCTAGCTCAATTGAATCCGCCTTTTGTGTCATAGCTGCCCGAAAGGCATCAAGGGTATTCTCTTTCGAATCGCAGCAAACTCCTCTATGGGCGCAAACCTCAATCATATGTTCTTATCCTACCCGATTCACTATTTCAGGATGTTAGAAAAATTGAACAAAATTAACATAACCCTCATGTGCCACTTGTCACACAGTAAGAAAACGTGTAACCTCTACTAGTACGGGTTATTAAATAATAACCTTATGGAGTCGCTTAGTGCTTTGCGGAGGGCCTGTGGCAATTCAAACATTACCTTATTATGATCGACAGAGGGATTGGCGAGAACTAGCTCTCTGTAAAGATACTAGTCCTGAACTATTCTTTCCTATTGGCAATACCGGAAGTGCACTTGATGCAATTTCCTTAGCTAAGAATGTGTGTTCACGATGCCCGTCTCAACTGGAATGCCTAGATTATGCTCTTGATTCAAATCAGGATAATGGTGTTTGGGGCGGAAGATCAGAAGAAGAGAGACGACTTATCAGAAAGCAACGCCGAGGTTAAACATCTCTTTTCATTTCTTCAAATTAAAAGATCAGAGTTTGCTTTAATTGTGAGGTATTTGGATTAGTGCCATTGTTCCAGATGGAGTATTTTTAATCAGTTGCATGTTCCCTCCTAAATCTGCCTCAATCAGATTCGCTACTATCGTCAATCCGAGACCGAAACTCTTATCGGCGAATTTTTCTGGCAATCCTTTACCATTATCAGTTACTGATATTTCGAAAAACCCATCTTTTGAACCGAAGTGAATAATAACTTCAGCCTTTTCATCGGGAAGAAACTCGCAAAATCCGTGCTGAATTGCGTTTTGTAGTAGCTCATTCAAAATTACTGCTAAAGCTGTGGTCTCTGCTGCTGGAAAATTAACGATATCTCCTTCAATTTTAAAATTAATAGAAATTTCAGGGTTTGTGAGACTCTCGGAGACAAGGCGTACCAGTGGCTTTATGACATCATCAAACCGAACACTAGCTTCGGGGTTATGAGAGAGGATCTCGTGAACGACAGCGATTGAACGTATGCGTCGCACTGAGTCGTTTATTGCTTCTTGCGCCTCTTGTGCCACTAATCGCCTTGATTGAAGGTGAAGCAGTGACGATATTGTTTGGAGGTTATTTTTAACGCGATGGTGAATTTCAGCAATAGTTGAGTCTTTTGATCTTATTAATTTATCCCTGCGTCTCAGTTCAGAAATATCGCGTATAAGAACTAGTGCGCCAGTTAATTCTGATCCTTCTATTAAAGGAATTCCCTTTAACGCAACGGTTTGGCCATGTTCGGATAATTCATCATCATAAGGTTGGCAAGTTGATAAAATTAGAGGAATCGAATCGCATTTAAGCTCATCTACTCCAAGCCTTTTCCCCTCTATTTGGGCAATCCTTAGCCTACTAAGAACTGAAACTGAGTTTGGCGAAGCAAACTGAACTTGGCCAGATGCATCCAACTCGATAACTCCGTCACTTACTCTAGGTGTGAATTCAGTTTCTGCTTCAATTCCTTTAAACGGATAGTTTCCTTGCGAAATCATTATCCCTAACCTTCTGAACAACGAAAAGTAGGTCATCTCCAATTCTCCAGCTATTCGTTGATCATCAGGGGAGAAATCACGGGAAAGCAAGGCTATGGCCTTACCTTTGTAATTGACTGGGATACTAAGTGTTCTTATTCGCTCTACATCAGTCTGGGATAATAGCCCTCCGTCAACACTTTGGAGTGTCTTTCGAGCCTGATCAAGCAAGGGGCGTTCACCCGATTGAAAGACCTTTCCCTCCATTTCGGTTCTATAAATACTCCTGCTTGTAGTTGGTCGAACATGAGCAGCAACAACATATGGAGAAATAGGTGCATTGTTCTCCGGGACGCATAATAAAAGATCAGCAAATGAGAGGTCCGCTAGAAGATCCCACGAACGAATCAGTTCATACAAATGAGCCAGTTCTTCTTCGCTTAACCGTTGCTCTAAGCCCTTTAGACTAGACATAACCTACAGCTAGATAGGATGCCTAGGCTCCGAAACCAATTTTAGGAGCAGACTGTGAACCAATATCTATAAACGTTATTTTTGCAGCAGGCACTCCGACTTCCCTTCCATCCTTGTCACTGAGCCACAGGGTTCCGGAAGAGCTTTCAATAACACTGTCAATATGCGATTTGAGTGCAGGTAAATCTGTACCCTCCTCCATTTCAAGTTGAACCTCCTTAGCCGTATCGCCTACACCTATTCGTATGATCATTTGTATCCTCTCTTCTCTATTGAAGTAACTTAAGTCCTTCGTTGTATCTTCTAGTTGGAGCAAGTTCAACGTCAATGGTCTCTACTATTTCAGCAAAAATTCTTCCCGCTTCACTATCAGGATTAACGGCAGCTATCGGTTTTCCTGAGTCGGAGCCTTCTCGAAGTTCTTGGACAAGTGGAATTTGTCCAAGTAAAGGAACTTCTAAGCGGTCGGCTAAATCCTTCCCACCTCCATGCCCAAAGATGTAATAGCGTTTATTGTCGTCACCAGTGAACCAAGACATATTTTCAATTACGCCTTTCACTTCAAGATTTACATTTTGTGCCATGAAAGCAGCTCGCTGAGCAACTTTTTGAGCAGCTGGTTGGGGGGTTGTAACAACATATAGCTCTGAACGAGGCAGAAATTGAGCTAAGGATAGAGCGATATCGCCTGTTCCAGGTGGTAGGTCAATTAACAGGTAATCAAGATCATCCCAGAAAACATCGGTGAGGAATTGTTCAAGCGCTTTGTGGAGCATTGGCCCACGCCATATAACTGGTTGATCTTCACGTGCAAAGAAACCCATCGATATCGCCTTAACCCCATGAACACGGGGTGGTATTAGTAGATCGTCAATAACAGTTGGAGGTTGATCAATCCCCAACATACGAGGAATAGAGAATCCCCAAACGTCTGCATCAACAATACCTACATTCTTTCCTCGGTTAGCGAGCGATATGGCTAAGTTTGCAGATACAGAAGACTTGCCGACTCCTCCCTTTCCAGAGGCGATAAGCAGGACCCTTGTTTTACATGAAGGATCAGCGAAAGGAATGACTCTCCCCTCTGCATGGCCATGAGCTGGCTGTGATCCTGCTGTTGAAGCTGGGTCACCATGAACAAGTTCACGGACTTTTGCTCGTTCTTCATCGTTCATAACTCCAAAATTAACTTTCACTGAATTAATTTCACTTTTGCCCAGAAGTGCGTCAGTTATGTCACTTTCGATTTTTGCTTTAAGGGGACATCCAGCTATTGTCAACGCTATTTCTATTGATACCTGATCATGATCAATAGTTACACTTTTAACCATTCCGAGCTCAACGATGCTTCTGTTAAGTTCAGGGTCTTGAACTGGTTGAAGGGCTTCATAAACTTCTTCAGTTTTGATAGTCATTAAATATCTTCCTACTTATTAACTCAGTGTACGCCGTTTCAAGTCTGTATCTCAACGCATGCCAACATAGTTGCATGTTATTTCCGAACCTCGTTTATTTCTCTTTCTCTATATTCGAACCTTCTCAGACTTAGCATTCTAGAGTTAGAGATAGATTATTAACTTGTTCTAATATCTGATCAGCGATTCCAGCGTTCTCTAAATCCGAAAGTAATAAGATGCTTACTAAATCGCCACATGCTGTTTGCAAGTCAATCCCAGCCAAGAGAGTAGCTCGGGTCAAAAGAGCTTCAATATTTTGGGGGTTCTCTTGAACTGCAATGTTAACTTGATTAATTGCTCTTTCGAACAGTTCTGGGTCCCCAGTTTGGGCCATTAGTAGAGCCTCTCTACTCAAAGCTTCTGGATTAGATGGATTCGCCGCTAAAACTGCCCGAAATAGCTTTAATGCGCTCACGCTTCTTTGTTGTTTCTCACTTTGGAGGAGATAGTTTGCTGACTGAAGAGCAACACTTATATTCATCTCCAAATCGTCTAGAGATGGTTGATTGCTTTCCCGCAAAATACTGTATTTTGCCTCGGCATATACTCTCCCGTATAACCCCTGACTTTCTATAACGCTTTCTAATTGCAGTCCTACATCGATCTTTTGCAACTCTTGCAACTGCGTTAATGCCTCTGGAAATCGTAATTCGTCTGCCAAAGCAATGGTGAGAAATACTATTGCATCAGCAAAATTAGGATTCAGGATCCGAACCTCATTCCATTCTTCGATAAGGGGCTGGATTTCGTTCCCTTGCCGATAATTTAGCCAGGCCCGATAAGTTATAGCTTCAACATTACTTGGTTGTTCTTCAAGCACCTCATCATAAAGTGAGATTGCCGCACTCCAACTAGCTGAATCTCCGAGTAATTGCTGAGCTTGCTGAAGTTTAGAGATAGTACTTTCCCTAAGACTTCCGGTTAGAGATTCAGAATTTGACCTCTCCCCCGATGAATTAGCGATAGCAAGGCCTGAAATAGATGCCAAAGCGATTAGGAAAATTATCGTTACCCATGTTTTTTTTCCATTCTGCAACTTTGATTCTTTATTGGCGTTCTGTTCTCGTTTAGATAAACGAACAAGCCGTCTTTTATAGTTTTGGGTTAGTTGGAGGTAGTCTTTTTGGCTGATATCCCCGTTCGCTAGTTCTTCGTCGAGGTCGTCTAATGACTTGAGGAGGAAAATTTTCTCAAATTCAGGTTTATGGCGATTCACATTCTTTGTACTTAACTACTTTATTCTTCTATTACCGATTCAGTGTTTGTGGCAAACTGCTCTCGTATCGCTTTCACTTGTTCTTCTTCATCTTTCGTTAGCTCAATACCTGTTGACTCTGATTGCCTTCTAGCGAAAGCTAGCGTCAAACCACCTAATGCAATTCCTACAAGAAGAAATGGCGCTACCCAAACAATAGCGTCAAAACCACTGCTGCTCGGATTCAAATTTACCCACTCACCATATTGTTCAGCGTAATATGATCTTATTTCTCTATCGCTGCGTCCTTGATCAACTTGTGCTTTGATTTCGGCCTTGATCACTTGAGCTATTGGTGCTGAGCTCTCAGACACAGGCTGGCCGGAGCACTGAGGGCAGGCTATGGAAGCAGCTAAAGATGCTGCACGTTCAGCAGAAGTTTCAGTATCTTTTTCGTTAAGAGAACCGAATACAAGTGCGACAATTACGACAAGCGAAAGCAATATCCACGAAAGTGTTCTCGATTTAATCTTGGTTAGCATTCAATACCATCGGTCAATTTATCATAGGTTATCGGACCTACAATCTTTTTAACGACTAAACCGCTAGGCGCAACCAGAATAGTTTCCGGAGCAGTCATGACACTGTAGTCAATTGTAATCCTGTTAGTTCCTTCATCAAGAAGAACTGGCCAATCACCGCCGTATTTTTCAAAAAAAGTTTCTATATCTTTTTTATTATCATTAAAAGCTATTGATACCAGCCTAGTTTTGCATCTTGTCCCTGCGGCCGCGACTACACTCTCGCTATGGAATGTTAATAACTCATCATGCTCTACGATGCATCCAGTGCACCAACTTGCAAAGAAGTTAATAGCGACCCACACCTGATCTCGGGGAGTTAAAGATCTATTCTCTAGAAGTATTTGTTCAAGGTTAAACTCACTACCACTGATTGTTTGTGAAGAGAATAGGGGTGCTGGTTCTCCGACAAGATCGAAATTTGGCTGGTTAGATTGAGTACCACGGGTTGCTAATAAGGTTATAAAACCTACCGAGACAAGCGCAAGAATAACCATTCCAGCTTTTCCAAAACTCACTTTTCTATTCTTTCGTTACTTTGTTGATTATTGTCCAACTTGTTTGTGACTTGCCTTTGTTTCCTTGAAGGAATGGCAGATAGGATACTGCCAAGAAGCATCACAAATCCACCTATCCAAATCCAAACCAAAAGTGGCTGCTTGGTTATCTGGATTACAATTGATTGATCATTTTCCTCCGGAGGGTCCAAAAGTGCTACCTGAATATCTTTTGTGCTTGTTGATTTCGTCGTGGGAGATGGGACAAGTTGACCAGAGGCAGTGAATCTTTCTACAGAAGGTTCAAGAATGTCACCACCGACGGTGATTTTAACCTTCTCTTGAATTCGATTTGAGTAGGTAATCTGTTCAGCTGAAACATAAGTGACGTCTGAGTCACCGAACTTGATAGTTTGACCTGGCTCCAAGGTGTATGACGCTTGAGATACATAGGACGAACTAGCTATAAGCCCTATTGATAGGAGAACTACCCCTAGGTGAACAATCATTCCGCCATTTGATCGGCCTATTATTCCAGAGATTTTGTTGCGCCTTACGGATAGGGCTAGATGACGCAATGCACTAGTGCCTGCAAAACCTGCAAAACCAAAGCCCAATAATGGAATAAAACCTCGAGCCCCGGTTAACACAGCTAACACTAAAGCCAGTGCTCCACCCCATGCCGGCCATTCAACCCTATCTTTAAGAAGATCTGGGCGTGCTTTTCTCCAGGGCAGGATGGGGGCGATAGCCATCAGGAATAGTATTACAAACCCAATGGGCATTGACATTTTATCGAAATAAGGAGCCCCAACTGAGATTTGCCTGTTCTGCGTCGCCTCAACAATTAAAGGAAAAATGGTTCCAAGGAGAATGACAAAAGCGAATGCGCCAAATGCAAGATTATTAGCAAGGAAAGCCCCCTCTCTTGATAGAACTGAATCAATTCCTCCCTGCGATCGAAGTCTATCTCCGCGCCAAAATATCAACGCTAAGACGATTAAAAGTACTAGCGAGAAGAACCAAAGCAACCAAGGTCCTATGCCACCCTCGGAAAAGGCATGTACTGAGGCGATAATTCCAGATCGGGTTATGAAAGTACCAAGTATCGTTAGTAGAAAAGTTGAACACACTAAGGATAGGTTCCAGACTCGCAAGAGTCCTCGTCTTTCTTGAACAAGCACAGAATGAAGAAATGCGGTTCCAGTTAACCATGGCAACAAGGAAGCATTCTCAACTGGGTCCCAGCCCCAATACCCTCCCCACCCGAGTACATCGTAGGCCCACCAGGCTCCAAGGATTATTCCAAATGTTAAGCACGCCCATGAAAATAAAGTCCAGCGTCTTGTTATGAGGAGCCACCCTTCGCCTAACCTTCCAGTAACAAGAGCAGCTACGGCAAACGCAAAAGGCACAGTGAACCCGACATACCCTAGATACAGAATAGGCGGATGAAAGGCAACCAGAATGTGGTTCTGCAGAAGTGGATTTGGTCCCGGTCCGTCATATCCGGGGGGTGGATTGAAAGATTCAAAAGGGTTTGCTGGTCCCAGCATCAGCAGCGAGAAGAATGCTGTGACAAGGAAGATAGTTATTAAAGCCCACGAGACCATGGGGTCTGAAAGTCTTGCTGAAAATTTCTTTGCGACGATCGCCAAGTACCCTGCCAAAATTAATCCCCAAAGCAAGATCGAGCCTTCAAGAGCGGACCACATGGTTGCGATGTTATAAAGAGGGGGCGTTAAAGAACTACCTTGTTCGGCGACGTACTTTACGGAAAAATCTCTGGTTATTAGTGCTCTTTGCATTGCAAATGTTGATATGGCCATCCCGGCGAAAGCAAGCCAGGCATATTTAGCCCCTACAGTTCGTAAACGCTGCCGTGACTTCTTTAAGCCCACGACAATAGACAAAGAACCTGTTAAAGATGCTGCCAGAGTTAATACTATCCCAAGGGATCCGATTACGAGATTCATAACACTCCTAGGAGTCAGCCGCTTTCGGTATTTGCCCCCGTTCTTCCGCGTCATCTATACGTTCTTCGCGGTAGTCATTATCATGTTTGACTAAAATCCTGTCAGTTGAGAACCACCAACCATCATTAGCCCCATTCCTGAAAATATAGTCAGGGTCAGGCAGGGGGCCCTCAATCCATTTACCCTCAAGCACTACTGGAATTCCTTCGTCAAAAAGATCAGGTGGTGTTCCTGTACTGACAACATCTACAAGTACGCCATCAAACACAATAGTAAAGAAAGTATATTCATTTTCACTTATTATGACTGTCTGGTCTGATGTTGTTCTTGCAATTGGGGAACCCAAAATCTGAAATCTTCGTTCGCCTAATTCAGATCGTTCTTCAACTGCTTGATCAGCGGGCAAAAAGGATTGGGTGTTAGTTACGAGAAACCAGATAAGCACGACTACGGCTATAGCAATAGCCAGTAGCGCTACTAGGGGAAGCCATTTAGGGGTTACTCTAGCTTTAGGAACTCTGGGTGTGAGGTCCATCTTGACATTTTCTTCATCCATTACTTACCCTAATCTGTTGATGAGGTCATCCATCTTTGGCGATCCTTGGGGACTTGTGAGGATAACTTTTTTCCTTTTCTCACGATTCTCCATGCATAAATAAAAAAGGAAATTAGAGATATGGACCATCCAGCAACTAGGTAGCCGACATGAGTCATTTAGTTCCATCCTTTTGTTGGGGCTGTGAGTTTACGACGGTGGAATTCCCTTCGTTCAATCTCTCTTCTATGAGTTCTGCTATTCCAGCAGTTTCTATTTCAGTAGTCATCCAACCGACACGAAATCGGTGAGTCATCAGCCATAAGTAAGAGATGCCCACAACTATAAAGCCCAAGAAAAGTGTAAATAAAGTAAGATTCTCGAGTTTTCCATCGGTCAAAGATGACTTTTGGTGGAGTGTGTTGTTCTCCCACCATTCAACTGATCTGTTAATAATAGGTATGTTGACTGCTGCAATTATTCCGACGACCGAGGCGCGCTTAGCTCTCATTTCAGGATTAGCTGGAACTTGCCGTAATGCTAAGTAACCAAGAATCATAAGGAACAGGACAAGTGTCGTCACCAAACGCACATCTCCCCATTCCCACCATGTATTCCATGTCGGTCTTCCCCAAATACTTCCAGTTATGAGGACCAATCCACAAAGTATGAGACCGATTTCAGCTGATGCATGCGCAACGGTATCCCACCAGCGAGATTTTTTCCAAAGGAAGAAAACACTCCCAATACCAGTTGTAATAATCGCTACATAGGCAAATATTGCCATAGGGACATGCACATATATCAATCTCACAGCATCATCCATGTTGTCATCAGCAGGACTTAAAAGAAATGCGAATATCAGAAGAGTTGGGATTCCAATGAGCAGAGAAATTCCCATAAATCGGGTTCCTCGTGAAGTTGTGAATTCTTGCTTCTCTGTGCTTTGCATTATGTGTCCTCTAGTATATTCCCATATGTCAACATCCCCACAAGTGTGTAGACAATAGCAATCACTGAAAGCAATCCCAACCATGCCCATCCATCCGAACTAACTCTTCCAAAAGCATCACCAAATGCTCTTGTGGCTCCTATTATAGCTGGCGCAAGAACAGGCAAAAAAAGCACAGGGAGTAACGTTTCACGGACGCCTAGTCCAGAAGCAATCACTCCATAGAGTGTCCCTGAACTTGAAATAGCTAATGTCGTTAGAATGGCAGAAGCGATGATGAGCGGATAGCTCTCAACGGACATATCAAACAAAACGACCATAACTATGAAAAGCATGACTTCGAGAATAATCAATTGAATATATAAGCCAATAGTCTTTCCGATGTATATGGAGGTTGGTGATATGCCGGAGAGCATGAGTCTATCTATTGCTGAATCGGAGGTCTCTATATCGACTGACCGTTGGATAGCTAATATCGCAACGAGAAGCGTGGAAACCCAGAATAAGCCCGGCCCAGTATCGCGGAGTGTTTCAGTATCTGCGTCTAATGCAAATCCGAATAAGACTAAGATGAGTAATGTGTATGGAGCTATTTGATTAATAACTATTCTTGAGCGAATCTCGATAAGGAGATCTTTCTTCGTAACTAGCCAAGCATCACGAAACATGGTCATCGCCTTTGCTGGGTTCTTCGGGTTCAATAGTGATCCGTCCACCTTTAACCTGCAGAGTTCGTTGATCACTTTTGCCTATATTATTTATTTGATGGGACGCTATAAGCACAGTAGTGCCGGCTTCGACCGCTTGAAGGATGCACGAATTTACTAGTTCCCTTCCATTATCGTCTAAGCCCGCATAAGGTTCGTCAAGAAGCCAGATGCTCGGTCGCTTAATCAAAAGCAGAGCAAACGCAGTTCTTCTTCTTTGCCCCTCTGAAAGATTTTGAGATCGAACCGACTCCAAGCGCCCACTTAGCCCAAAGAATGCCATAGCTTTGTCAATTTCGTTATCGTTGGAGCCATATGCTGAAGCCCAAAATTTCATATTCTCTTTGACCGTTAGGTCAGGGTAAAGGCCAGTGCGATGTCCAAGCAACCCTATGTGCGGTCTTAATTCCATCCGTTGCCGTTGTAGATCAAAATTGAGTACTGTGCCTGTTCCACTCCTCATTGGAAGCAAGCCCGCACAGAGATGAAGTAAGGTTGATTTCCCTGCGCCATTAGGGCCTTTTATCAGTACGATTTCTCCCTGGTCTATACTCATTGTCACACCGGTCAATGCAGGGAATTGCCCCAAAAAAACTATGCTTTGATCTAAATTTATAACCGTCGACAATCTAAGCTCATTTCAAAAGGCGTCTAATTAAAATCTAGTGCGAGTATCTCATTTCCATCTATTTCTGTGTATTTAGCTTGCCAAAACAAATAATTATCTAACTGAGAAGTTATTAGAGATTCTTTTCGCTAACGTCATCTGTGATGTTTATTTCAAGAGTCTTTCAGTCCCTCGGGCGTGGTCTTGTTATCCTCGGGGGCTTAACCCTGCTATTTGTTGCTTATCAGCTGTGGGGAACTGGCGTGCTCACTGACCGTTATCAGGAAGATTTAGAGAAAGACTTTTCTGAGTTAGTTGAAACAGCGGAAAGTAGTCCAAGCGTGGACAGTGCCACGGATTCGGATGATGTTGAAAAGCTTGATTATGCCACTCTTCTTTGGAGACCCGAGGGGCAAGCCATGGCACAGCTAGTCATACCAAAAATGGGGTTAACTTCGACTATTGTCTCTGGAGTATCTTCTGAATCGTTGAAGAGAGGGCCAGGTCATTTCCCTGATACTCCTATGCCAGGGATGCCAGGCAACACTGCAATAGCTGGCCATAGAACAACTTGGGGTGCGCCATTTGGCGACATTGACAAATTAGAACCTGGTGACGAAATCAAAATTCAAACCATACAGGGAAGCTTTACATATATTGTTTTAGAACAAAATGGCGGGCGAGGGAATTTCATTGTGAGTCCTAAGCGGTTTGATGTCCTTGACCAGACTTTCGAGAGCTACCCTAATAGATTGACGTTGGTGTCCTGCCACCCGAAACTTACAGCTCGGAACCGAATCATTGTTGTTGCAGAGCTAGTAGGCGAACCCGCTGAGCCTTTTAAGAGACCAGATTATTTAAGCAAACCTACCTTTGTCTTTGCTTTTGATGAGGAGGTAGTAGCTGAGGCATTAGGTGAGAGTTCTGGCAAAGAGGTTCTTTCCAACAACACCAAGGAGAATCTAGACAAAGAGTTTATTGAAGAGCAAGAAGAAGAAGAAGAAGAAGAAGAAGAAGAAGAAGAAGAAGAAGAAGAAGAAGAAGAAGAAGAAGAAGAAGAA
>MDTC01202727.1_pt1 | contig 39744 bp, 18 predicted proteins | sample 811181 | NCBI WGS metagenome assembly MDTC01 (sample SAMN05326644, study PRJNA326480) | marine metagenome | isolation source: seawater | place: Pacific Ocean: North | collected 2011
AATTCGAGAATTCTCTTTTTCATCCGACTTTATTCCCAAGTCATCCAGACGTCCTTTCGCTCAACAACGAGCTTTTAACATCTGCTTCTGTATACGATGAGAACAACCCGAACCTAATCTCAAAGTTGATTCCTTCACACTACATGGAGTTAGCAAAAGCCACAGGATATAACGCTTACGAAACCGCAAACCCTGATTTGGTGGTAGGAGTTAAAGGAAGTCCAGACAAGTACGCTGTTCCAGGTAGCGCTGATATAAGTCAACCGCAGATAATATCTGCTCTTCTCTTTATGTGGGGAAGAATGTTTGACGAGCTTAAGATGATGATTGATCATGTTTCAGAGCTTGTCCATGTTGATTATGATGGAGCAAAAGAAATTGGCATAGCAGACCAGCTCCTGCCTTTCTTATCTGAGTATTACGGATTTAATCTTCCAAACATGTTTAGAAATGCATCTTATGAGCAGTTTTTTGATGGCGAAAACGTTTCAGCTGGGTCCACAGGAGACTTACAAAAACTGCAAAACATGATCTGGAGAAGAGTCTTAATAAATCTTCCTGAGATTATAAACTCAAAAGGAACTGTCCATTCTATTAAGTCATTGTTTCGCTCCTCAGGCATTGATCCAGATCGAATGTTTCGGTTTGTGGAGTACGGTAGCAAGAATGAGTTTAGGCTTGGAAAGGCTAGGAAAAAGATAACAGAGATTTCTACGTTGTTAGATTTCTCAGGAAGTGTGTCTTACTCTCCAAGCGCTACAGTCAATGCCCAAGGGTTTAGCAGCGCAAAGCCAAACCTGATAAGCTCATACCTCACAGGTTCGAGGATAGAGGTAGGCTACCCACTTGTTTCTGGAACGATGGTGAATTCTAAACAATATTCTCCACACGGAATATCAAATAGTAAGAACGACGGTCTATTTACATCTGGTAGCTGGACAATAGAAAGTCGTTTTAAGTTTTCTGCCGCAAAGAAATATTACAGCCCCGAAAGCTTATTCAGGCTTCACACAACTGGCTCTGACTCTGCTTCTCATAATCTAATTCTAAATCTTGTAGCTGACCCGAATATCGACGACGCCGCCAACGATCCAAAGTTGACTTTATACTGCCGACCGGGTTTTGCATCTACTGATCCAACTCTTGCTTTAACATTACAGCAAGGTAATATTTTTGACGGTGATAAGTGGTACGTCTCTGTAGGTAGAAGAAGAAACGACGAAATCGATAGTCATGTATCTTCTAGCTACTTTATGAATCTATCAAGACAAGAAAACGGAGAGATCGTAGAGTACTACACTACATCTTCGTTGTTTCTAGACTCAAGCGGGCGGGGTGAGAACGCTCTTCAAAAAAGTAAGTACTTAGGTACCTCCCTAAATGCCTCTGGGTCATTCTTGGTTATGGGTCCCCAGACAATAGACACAGCTCTATCCAGACACCTGAACCATAGCACTGTCAACGCAACTGCCAGGACCACAAACTTCACAGGTAAAACAGGACATATAAGATTTTGGTCTAAAGCTCTAACCCAAACAGAAGCAAGAGAGCATGCTAGAAACTTTTCTTCTTTAGGTGTCGATGACCCTTTAAAGAACTTTGGTTTTTCTCATGAAATAACCGGATCTTTTGAAAAGCTAAGGCTTGATCTCTCGACAGATCAACCTGGCTTATTCGCAGACAGTTCAGGAGCCTTACAGGTTGTTGATTTCTCCCAGCAGTTTGCGACATCTAGCAATCCTGCAGGGTTTAGCAATCTTAGAGGGTTCGAGGCGTCGAAACAAGTTATTAAACCTGAACGTTTTGACTTCAGCGCAATCTCCTATCTCTTTGACGAGCCGACAGAAGAAAACAAAGTTCGGATCGCAGGTATGACACAGGGCAGAAACATATACGAGCTAGACACCCTCATAGCCCCTGTGTACGAAATACCCAAAGCTACTGAGCCAAAAGATGATGTAAGGTTTGCAATAGAGTTTTCAGCAACACAGGCTCTTAATGAAGATATCATGAAGATTTTTGCAACGCTTCAGTCATTGGAAGATTCTTTAGGGTCTACAAGCTCTTTATTCGGAGAAGAATACTACGACTTGCGACAGTTGAGAGAGATATATTTCAACCGCTTAACAGGTGACGTAAACTACACTGCTTTCTTTGAATTCTTTAGATGGCTTGATGAGTCGTTTGACACTATGATTGAGAATTTGATACCTAAGAAAACCAACTATCTTGGCTTTAACATGATAATAGAGGGCCACGCTCTAGAAAGAAGCAGGGTACCTTATGGATATGGAGACATATACCTCGGTGAAAATGATCGCCGAAATCTAAAGGGTGCCATATTCTTAAGGCAACTGATAGCTAAAATGAGGAAGTTTTAATGCCAACAACAGACAGAGTACTTAGCGGTAGTATTACAAAGGGGTCGACCGCCACCTTGTCTTCTTCTGCCGAATATTTCTATCAAGGAATTAATTCGAGGACCGTTAACACATATTTCGGCACGCTGGTTCCCCGCGTGGGTTCGGGAAACAGAACTGGACTTTATAGAGGAGGAAAACCGATATCCACAACAGAGTTCGACGATTCTTTGTCTATAAACAAGACTCTTGGTGACATGGGTGGCGAGAATGATGTAAAAGTCGAGGAAAGGGTAATATTTGATCTTGAAAAAAGACAGTTTGGTCAAGCTCCAACAACCCTGCAGGGAGAGCCTTACGCTGATGCTCTGGACTTTGATCCTGTCGTCTACCTGAGAGACAAGGGCGAGGTGATGTGGCCAGTTAATATGTGGAACGCTGGTTCACTTTATGGTCATGAATATGACGGAGTCATCGAACCTCTAGACATCAGAAGAGAGCTTTTTGGAGATGTAGATACAAGATATGAGGGAAGAGCAGTCCGGGGTGGGCTGGTTGGTGGTTCATCTGAGAAACCCTGGGGAAGTGTTGAGATAAAAATAACGAGTACTTTGAATGATGAAAAGCCTCCCTTCTTCTACGATGGACCAGTCGCAATGCAGGGGGGTGAAACCGTCGCTCCAATGCAGCCTTATATTGATACCACAAATTCACCTGGCGAAAAATTCATTGAAAAAGACCATCATGATGTGGTTTACTCTATTCTTAATTCTCACAATCAAGGCACCGGTCATGATATGACAACAGCTCTGAGATTACTAAACAGTTCATCATGTCAAGATATACAAGATCCCTTTACAAAGATATCGACCACAGGATTTTACTTTGGCTCACAAGCGGGTTCAATTATATTTGGTGACACGTATATGATCGGTGAGCAAGAATGAAGGATACTAAAAAGCAAAACCTTATCTCTAATTTGGCAGGCAGGCTGTATGGTGAAGATGGGAACCACACTTCCCTGATCACAAGAACGTACGTGCGCTTTAATGGTTACGAGTCCGGAAGTAAGAGCTTTCAGATCACCGACTTTGCAGATTCGGAAAATCATTACTCTGTAGTCAAAGGTATAGCAAGCAGCAGCGGAAAGTTTGTTCCCTCTGATACTCCTCCTGATATCGCTGATATCGACGTGTACGGTCAAACCGTGTATGCTCAGATCGACACCCCGAATGGGACTACCAGCAAGGTATCATTAAGACAAGCAAGTATCAGTCTTCCTGTGGGAGATGTAGTAGCGGACAGAAAGTTCATAGCTAGACAAAACGCAGCCTATCTAGACCCCGGTAATACGACACTGAACCCTCGCGGTTTGACCTATATGGTAAAGGTGGTCCGGCCGCTTTCCAATACTACTAACCAGGCTCTGTTCATGGTCGGAGCTCCGGACTTGTCGAAAGCGAGCTTCTCTATAGAGTACACTGGTAACGGCGCAAGCCCCAGGGCAAATTTTAGAGCCTCATCCGGAAACGGTGCTACTAAAACCACTACAATTCCAAGCGGCCACAACGTCGTAACAATCTTCGTTACAGCAAAAGTCGACGTAACCTACAACAGGCCTCAAATTGTGTCTGCGGTTGTATTCGACACAGTCACTGGTCAAAAACTTTCTGAGAACACAACTGCCATAACAGGGACCGGTCCGCCTGTTTCCCTACCTGCAAAGCCCGTACTTTACGTTGGGTATGGATCCACATCTGGATCTCCCAATCCAGACTACACACCTGGAGATTTTCTGGTAGGCCCCGGTGTTGTTGAATTAGCTGTGTTTGACGGCGTTCAAAGCGTTGCAACGATGGAATCCATCGCAAATGCCCATGTGGTTAGCCAGCATAAGTCTGGGTTCAATAGCCGCGCGCCTAAGCACGTCTTACAACTTCGTGATGCAAAAACAACAAAGCCAATCAGCGCCAACCCAGCTATTAAAAAGACACCCGCTACTGCTTTTAAAGATACAGACACAAAGGTATTCGGCGAGAAACCATACGGTCCTCCTGCTCAAGTGTATCCAGACGTCCTCAAGAAAGATGGAAGCTTTAACTCTGACTTTTGGGATTATGCAGCCGGTGACGCCACTAGCATCACCGCTGGTTCAGTGACCAATGTTCCCACATACTCATCCGGAGCCCCTTATCTGCAGGTCCTTAGAATAACTGGCTTTAATAACAATGGTCCAGAGACGAAAGATCTTGTCTCACGACTTGGAGTTGGTTCTTATGAATTACATTTCAAGGCTGGACAACGCTCAACTAACGCCGCTGGACCTTTAACATCCAACGACTTTGTTGTTAAGAGGACCCTGAACGGCTCCACCACCACACTAGAAACTCTTTATCTTGGTGCGTTGCCTAAGGCTTCCACCACCATCGCGAAAGGCCCAGGCAAACCAGCAGCCCATCGTTCTGAATACGAAAAAGTGGTTCCTTTCGAGATTACTTCTGCTGCCAACACTTTTACTATTTCTATAAGAAATGATGCAAACCTTGATACCAATTCTACGACGCTTTATCTTTGGGACGTCTTCATAAAGCAGAAAAACAGCCGGGCTGGTCTGCTGGTCTACCCTGAAATGCTTCCTGCCCACATGTATTCTGGGAGTGCTGGAGATTTCCAGAACCCAAACGTGGGTAATACCGCCATCGGTGGAAAAGGTAACAGCCAAGAGTTCTATCGTGACGTACACAACACAGACTTTGACAAAAGGTTGACCGCGCCGGGTAGACTAATGCCCGGAATTTCGCACAGTCAAACAGAAGAATTTGATTTATCTACAAGAAACTCACCTGTTACCCTATCACAAGATTCTAGCACACTTGGCGGTACCATTGAGCCCTTTAGAGATGACCATCCTCTGGCTGACAGTAACGTAACATCACAAGTCGCAGTGTCCTCTACACTTGCTCCCGACCTCCAGCAGAGGAGAGGTGATCATGTTGCCCTTGTCATAGATCTAAATCCGGGCAACAGCAAGACTATTGGTGTAGAACGTGACCAGTATGGTAAAAAGACTGGCCGAGTTACTTCAATGGCCTACTACAACTTCGACAGAAATGAGTGGCAGACTAGTGGAAAGAACAACGATTTCGTAGTTCCCGGACCTGTGGAGATTTCGCTGCCAGAAGAGCCAGATAAAGCGCAGACTATCGCAGGCACTCCCTATAACCAGGTGTCTAGTTTATTAGGGGAAATACCTGATGATGTTGCAACTCGTTTCGTACTGCAAAAAAGCGTAGACTTATTTAAGTCTGCTTCTATCGGTTTCGTCGGTACTTCCGGCTTTACTATCAACACCTCTGTAGGTGATAAGTCTCTACAAGCGCTTAAACAAAGAGGGACGCCGACGTCTAACTATGGCTTTCCTGTCGACAGAAAATACGAAGCAAGCGATCAACAGCTTTTAGACTTAAGCGAATATATAGATGCGCCATTTCTTTTAGAGCGTGTATCTTTTGAGTTTGGCGCCGCTATTGAAGATTCTGGGCCGCACTCTTTGGGGTACTTTACTAAAACTTATCCTGCTGACGCAGATGCCGATGCTTCCGCATCGGCTTGGAAGAACTTGCCTAATGTGACGGGCCAGTTTTCAATTACATCTGGCTCTACCATCACAGATGCAAACACAAATACTCAAGTCACTGCTGGTTATTTCGGCGGTCGAACGATTGATTACCAGAGGAACGTTGTTGTTAACAGAGGAGAATTTATTAACGGTTCTCCGATATACCAGCCAACCGACATGCCTGGTTACGATATGTCTCAGGTTTCAAAGAACTACTCATCTGGTTCTGCATGGCCTCTAGCGCAGTTGATCAATGGCGCAGAGTATGAAGGACCTGCTCAAAGTTCGGTTGGCGATGGGACTAGTCTTAGAGCTGTTATACCATCTGAAGCAAACCGGCCTGCAAAGCTCTTTATGAAAACTGCAGTTGGACCTCGTAACGCCGCTCAGACCAGCGTTGACAACGAGATGTTCGTCAACTCTAATCCCCCGATACAACCACCATACTTTCCCATCTTAGCAGGTGGTGTTAATGGTATAGTTACAGGCTCCAGAGACACGTTCCTGGCTAAAGGGGGCATCGGTCATGGTCCTTTTGGCATTCTAGAGCCCAATATCTCGTCAGGTTATTCAAGCGAGCGTGATGAAAAAATTGTTACCTCTGCGAAAGACTCGAATGGCATATTCAATGCATCTAACGCCGGCGGGACTCCATTTTGGAGATCAGACACTTTCTTCCTTTTAAGACAGTCTCCTAAATCTAATAAGGTAAAGTATGAGACTTCATACCGCATTACCGCTGGGTACAATCATACGTTTTATCCTTTAGCGCCATGGTTGGGTGATACCCATACCTTCCGTTCAAACGCGTATATGGGCACACCTGCTGACCAAGTTAATGGGCGCATTCGTGCAGGCGATGCCAACACCAAATATTACGGCATGAGGTATTGTTCTTCATCCATGGACCCAGGAAAGTCTTACATAGAAATCAACACAACCTTTAGTGGTGATAATACAAGAGAGATTATTACGTTTGGGCAAATGGCTCATTACGGCTATGTCAACGCCGCTGACAGCTTTATGGACACAATCCTCGATGCCGATGCTCTAACTTTGACTCCGTTCGCTTCAGGTTCCCATAACCCTGTCTTTAGAGACCAGCTTTTCGCTGGCACAGTTCCAAGAACAGTCCCTCTTTTTGGGCAGGCGATGAAGTTCTCTCGTTACTCTGACTTCTCACACCAGGCCTTACCGTGTAACCCAGATGCCCACGCAAAGGGCCACCTAATAGAACACTCTTCATTTTCTGACTTGCCTGATACCTTCCAGGGACAGTGGGCGATGAATATCTACAAGACTGACGCCCCGTCATCTAAGTGGCAGGTGCTTAGTAGCGCATTCGGCGGAATAGTAAAAGACGCCACAGGCGCAGATCACCCTGTTAAAATCTCGGGTGCACCCTACACTTTTGCGTCCACCGCCACCGGGTGGGGCCAAGGCGACTCAATTGACTTTGCTGTTGATGGTAAGGCTTGGGGTCTGCTCGACAACAACTCTCGCCGAAATAAACCGGGGACGTACCTCTACAACCCAAGAAACCCTGGCCCCGGCACATGCGCCAGATACTGGAGATCAGGATCAGGCCCTCAGGGTGTCAATAATGCTTCTTCGGTTGCAGTTCGCCCGGAGTTTGCTTATACGTTGGACACTTGGGCTTCGTATCCATGGGCAGGATTTGACGGTACTAACAACAACATGGGAGATATTGGTTTCGGATCAATGGCTGGCAACTTTTTTGCCTACCATGGTGGTAGCACAGTCCCGGTTTCAAGCTACGGTGGCGGCATCATGGCTCACACAAGCTCATACGGCTTGACTGAGACTGGATTCCAGGAAGATGTAGAGGTAAGAAGAGCATACGGTTCAGGGTTTAGTGTGATTGCCACCCCTGCGTACCCTGTATCAGAAATCGGTTCATTTGGAGACTATGCTATCTGGGGAGACTTTGACAGGGCTCCTATAACGAACATCAGCGCTAGTGTCAAGGAAGGCTGGCTTGACCTTGGCTTAAAAAGAGATCTCAACATACGGATTACGAACAGCTCAAAACATGAGGGTATTAATCCTGACGTCGCAGACAGCTTTTGTGGATTCACTCTGATGACAGCTAGTACTGTCGACAGACCCCTTTGCTCTCCCGGTCGTGAAACCGCAGCTTTGCCGCTAAGAGCGGATGTCTATAAGCGCGTGTATTTAAACTATAGCAGGAATTTTAAGATTGACGTTCCTGTGAGGTCCATTAGTCCAACGTCAATAGAGCCCCCAGGGCGCTGGGTCTTTACGTCACTAAACTTTGCCCAGTACCAAAGTACCAATCAACAGCGGTTCTCCGGAATGGCTGACAACATACTTTTGGCTCCACTGAACCTGTACGAGGGAGGCGCCCGTAATTACGCCATACCAGAACCCGCTGACAAACAGTTTACAGGGGCTTCAGGATACAGCAGGCAGATCGGCATCGGCGACCCACCAAACAAAACACACAAGTTTGCTCTTAAGGCCAAGCGCTTCCAGCGAAGGTATTCGATTAGTATAACACAAGGCGGTTTCGTTCCTGGCCCAACCTTAAGCGGCGTAAACTCTGGTCGGGTCTTTGTAAATAGAGCTAGCGCCACCGGCGTAGTCGATTTGACACCGCAAGGTCCACTGCTTTTTGGGTCAACACACTTTAAGATTGGTAGTGCTTCCGGAATACCAGCCGCCGGTACCGACAAGCTGAACCCCGACGACCAGGAAGGGACCGTCGATGGTTCTGAACTCACAGATATGGCAAATAATGCTCAGTTAGATGGACAATTTCCAACTGAGACGTCTACAGACTCTTTATACATTCTTAAGCCGACCGACAAACTTATTCTTGGAATACAACCTTCTCTACCTGGGTGGAACGAAGGATCAGGATTACCAAATAATAGAAGTCCAGAAAAATGGGGCCCCTGGAGATATGATTGGGACCCAAGCGGCAAGTCCGAACCTCTGATCGCTTGGGACTACGACTCTTCAACGGAAGAGCGTATGAACCTTGATGATCCTTACGAGGCGTCACATGGTTTGACTATGCTGTCTGGCCCATCAAGACTTGTTTTATACGGCACGTTCTTAAGAGACAACAAGCACTATAGCCCATCATCTAAGCAGGCTCTTAATTCTGATTCAATCAGTGAAGCCATTCACTCTGACAACCCAGTTCTAGACCAATACTTGATCGAAGGTCAAGACGATTACTTGAGTTCCTATTTAACTCAGCACATGACAGGTACGATGATGGCAACTCCAACTTCGATACCTGGGTCTAAATATTCAGGTGTTGCTGGAGAAAGGGGTCGAGCCGGCTCTGTTGAGGATAGAAACTTGTCTATTAGCGGAAGCTTTCAAAGATTTATCCGCACCAGTGAAAAAAGCCAAGTCTATTATGACACTCTCATGCAAGATCCAATTGGCCTTGTAAAGGCTCTTGGTGGCGTTTCTCTTCCAATGCGCGGCAGCGATGCGGACGAATATCATATTATTAGCATGTACATGCCAACTCAAGGTTACGTAACCTCATCGGTTAATTATTTGGAAAGTCTCTCCAGTAACGCCCCATTCGCGGCTGCTACTGGGTGGTCTGAAAGCTTTCCGTTTGAGTCGAAGTTTAAGGATGTGACACGACTTTCAACCCTATCGCTTAAGTTCGGTGAGTCGTCAAGCGCGGTTTTAAGGATGAACGCTCCAGCTGGATCTGTCGACAAGATTAACTTTCCGGATTGTGGATTGAATAATTCTATAACTGGCAATAATAGGGTCTTTTTGAACAGGCCAGCAACTAACAGCACAAACTTTTATGACACGAACGTTATTACAACACTATCTGGTACTTTAGGAAACGTTCTTGATAATGGATCTATTGGAGCCAAGAAGTCTGGCACAGGCTATTACAGTCCGGGAGTAGACGTTGCGAATATTAGAAACATGGCTGATGTTCGTACTCCAAACTTTACGGAGCGCGCCGGTTTTTATAACACCTTTGCTGGTCAAGTACCTACTCCGAGCGCGCACGGGCAAGGTACCGCCCCTCTTGCCAACGCTGGTATAGCTTACCCACCACCATCTGATAACAGAAGGTCTCAGCGCATGTTCTTTGCCCAACTGGTGGGATATGGCCGAACAAACAGGAAACAGCTTGACTTTGCATACTGGCGCCACTTACGACGCCAGACCCCACCTGGTACCACAGGTGAGCCTGTCACTGCTCGTGGCGTGGTTTACTGTGACCACCCCGCTGGCTTCAAGTACGGGTATATGAATTGTGATCATTTGAACCCAAGCGCTGTTTTTCGTGGTGACCGATACGGTCAGCTTAGAGATATGCTTGAGCAACGTCAATTTGGTAAAACTTATAGCTTTGGAGATGAATTCAATAAACGTGGTGAGTCAGAAAGTGCAGTTACTTGTATCTTCGTTGATGCTGATGGTTCTCCCATCGACGATGCTTTGAAGACTCAGTGCTTGAACCTTTCAACCGCAATGACGTCATCAAAGCCTTTTATTGAGGGTGAAGTACTTAGAGAACTAATATTTAGTTCTGAGTCTGTGACGGTTGAATAGAGATCCAGACCAAAAAGCGGATCGTTAAATGAGTCAAAAAAACAGGACAGAATTACGCAAGAAAGATTTTTTGGTTGTTAAACAGACCAAAAATCAAAATATTGCAAAAATTATTACTCCGCAAACCTTTCAGATTGGGCTCGATGATGATGAGTTCAAGAAAGGCCTTATTGTCAAGGGTGACGTCCGCGTAGGTAACCGCCTCTTGGACGGTACTGGTTCTTCATTTGTAAAAGCCGGCTCTAATGTTACAGTCACAGAGAATACCGCGGGTGGCATCACTATATCTGCTGCTCTTGGGACAGGTGCTGTTCTTTCCGGCGGAGGTGCCACTAAAGGTATAACAGCCTTCTCTTACGACGGCTCTGGAGCAGCGACCGTAGAGATCGATCTTGACACCATTCGAGGCGGCTTAGACTTTAGTAGCAATGGGTTACAGGTTAAGCCCAGCGCCGCGACCTTCTCTGTCAACTCAAGTATGATCCAGGGTACTGATCTTTTACTTATTGAAGACGTCTCTGACGCCACCGCTGGTACTAAGAAGATTACAGTTACCGACCTTCTTGCGGCCGCACCTGCACATTCAACCCTCGCCAACAGCGTTACCGCTCGTGACGGACTAAAAGGCGGATCGTTCGACAACTCTGGGAACATCAACTTTGACATTGACGCTGCATCCGGAGGCGGACTGACAATCATCGGCGGAGGAGGATCAGGGGGTGCAATAAGAGTCGATCCCGACAACGCCACCGCGACAACTTCTCTAGACGGCGCCAATGATTACGTGCTGATCCACGACGCTGGTGCCAATGCTACTCGTAAGATCCTTACCCAGTATTTCGCAGACCAAGGCTCAACTTATTCTTTGTCTGCCGGTACAGGTTTACAATACAGCGTTGGCTCAAGCTACGATGGCTCGGCAAACTCGACGATCAAGATAGATAGCTCTGTCGTTCCGTCTAAGTCCACGACTAATACATTCACTGGCACCAACACTTTTTCTGCAAACTTGATCGCTTCTTCTGGTGTTACAGGATCCATTCAAGAAGTGTCTTCTGGGGTCCCGTATCTGCTCGCAGGAAGTAACATTAACATAACGACTGGTTCTAATGGCCAGATCACCATCGCGTCCACAGGACTTGGTTCTGGGGCTCTTAGCGCCGGGACAGGAATCGCATCTTTTTCTTTTAACGGTTCTGGCAACGCTACTGTTGCCGTTACATCTGCTGGCCTAAGCGCAGTGTCTGCGAACAGAAACAATAAAGTTATCGTTGCTGACGCTTCTTCTCCATCTACGATCGTTACTACCACAATAGGACAACTAGCTGATATTGTGGACAGGACTGCCATCATGGCTGAAGGTACCGGTATCGATATCACCTTTAGCGGGAACTCGAATGCTGCCGTCATTGCTGCCAAGCTTGACTCGACATTGGGAACAGATGGATCTGGAAACATCACTGTCGAAAAAGTACCAAACGCGCTAGCACAAGGAACAGGCATAACTGCTTTTTCTTTTGATGGCTCTGCAACAGCAACAGTCGGAGTTGATAACTCTGTGGTTGCAACCCTCTCAGGTTCTCAGTTTTCTGGAGACGTTGGTGTAACCGGTTCTTTTGGCGTAGAAAAATCTGCGATCTTTAACCAGGGTCTTACGGGATCACTGCAAATATTACCTGACGGCTCAGCCTATTTGAGGGAAGGTAGCAATATAACAATCACTTCTGGCACTGACGGATCTGTTACTATAACAGCTAACGTAACTGGGGGAGGTACTCCAGGTGGTGGTAACAGTGATAAGGCTGCTCAATATCTTGTGCTGGCAGCTACAGGTTCTCTAGCCAATGAAAGAGTACTAACTGCTGGAACAGGAATATCAACATCTGATGCCGGTGCCGGTGGTGCGTATACTCTGTCTGTAAGAAATGACGTTTTTGCAACTCTATCAGGCTCTCAGTTTTCTGGAAATGTAGGTATCACGGGATCATTGGGCGTAGAGTCTGAAGCCTTGTTCAACGGTGGCTTGTCAGGCTCATTACAGATGTTGGCTGACGGAACAACAAGATATATTGTCGGCATCGGCGGCGTGAAAGTTAGTACAGCTTCCAGCGGTCAGATTGAAATATCTGGTAGCGAGGGAAGGGTTTATACAGCTGGCACTGGGCTTGACCTTACTACCAACCAATTTTCTGTTGATAACTCTGTTGTCGCCACGCTAACAGGATCTGTCTTTTCTGGAGATGTTGTCACCCAAGCAGGTCTGTCTGGTAGTTTGCAGATGCTGGCTGACGGTGCAACACCGTACATCATAGGTACAGGAAGCGTAAGCGTTACCACATCTTCATCTGGACAATTAGTCATATCTTCTTCTGGAGGATCTGGAGGTGGCGGCGGCCTAAGCACAGTCTCTCAAGCTGGAGGCTCAACAGTAAACAACGTTACAAAGATGGTATTTACTGGAAGCGTGGTGACTAACGACGGCGGTGGGCAAGTAACGATCAAACCGGTGATTGGCGCTCCAGAAGATGGGACGTACACAGACGGGTTGTTCACAGGCTTTCAATACACAACACCAATCGGCACCGTGATTGATAGGTTCAATGAGGTGCTTTTAGATTTAGCTCCTTCTCCTGCACCGCCACTTGATGATATAAACACCAACGATTCAGGTACAACTGCTTTTCTTTCTTTTGGACCAGCCGCGGCTGCCCCGGGATACACGAATGTAGGAAACACCGCTGGGTACGGCGCAGTTGCTGATGTAAATGATTCTTACACGGTCGCTTCGAATAATAAGAACCTTAGAAGAGGCATTTTCTCTCTTTCGACTGTGTTCGATGGTCGATTAAATTCAGACATTGCAGAAGCCAGGTACGCAAACAATCAGCTAAATTATCCCTCCTACTCATTCGGGGACGCTGAGCAAGGCACCATGCTCTTAGAAGTAAATGGTAACGTCATCCACACTGCTTCTTTAAAAGACCCAACAGTGGGAAGTGGAAACCCTGGTAGCGGAACATACTCTACGCTGAACACAAATGGCTCCGGGTTTACAGAATTATCTGTTACTGCGTCTGCAAAGTTCAATTCCGGTGCTGAATTTAACACATTCAAACATCGCACTGGTAACTGGAAGGTTGCCACATCAGACCAAAGAAACGGCTGGAATTATGCGAGGGTTTCTAGGGTTATTAACTCTGTTACTTCTTCTGTGACCAACTATGTTGAATGGGTAAACGATTCAGATTCTCAAGCATTGTCAGCAGCAAATAATAAGATAACAGCTGTTGATGTAGGTGGTATGAAGGAGCTGTCAGGTGTCAAATACTTTAAGTCTGGAACAGCTGAATACAGGGTTGATGTGCGTAATGCGTACAGAACGTGTTACGACAACAATGCGATAACTTTTACAACTACAAATTTAAGCATCTCTAGTATATCTAAACCGACCATCAACACAGGCGGTGGTGAGGACTCTTCGAAGGTCTTAACTTTGACGGGCAGCTCGACAATCACAGACCAGACTTTATTAAATGGATCTGTCGCGGCATCCGTTAACGTCACTCATCCCCTTAAGTCTAATCTTACAAGTGGCGGATCTACGACAGCTACAGGATTCCTGCTCTACAACGTAAGCGATAATTCTACTGCAACTACAGAAACGTTCCGCGGAGAGAGCTATAGAATGATGTCTGGGTCATTTGCTGCTCAAGGTGATGTTACTGGTGGCTCTTATGACTGGAATAGCTCTCTGCACATGTCTGGGTCCAATGCGGGACACACAGACGGCCTTCTATTCTACAATGATCTGCTGGTATCACCCTCTAATGCTTTAGGTGGTTTAGCAGGTGACTTTAGGGATGATGCAGACGGTGGCTCTCTGTCTTTCGCGCCTGTAGGCAATCCAAACTATAGCGGTATAACATCAGGTGTCAGAACCTTCTACAGAAAGTTCCAGAATACGACTGGCGGCTCTGCTAATTCGTACTCTTTAGCCTTTAACGGGTCTTCAAATATTGTTTCGAATGCTGGGTCATTAGGAAGCAACACAGTAAAGATTTATACTAAACTTCCAAATGATGGCAGTGGTAATACTACAGGGTGGCTTGATCTATCTACCTTATTTACGTCAGGAACGTATACTGACGGCTCAGGTGCCAGGGTGTATACTGCTGATACAACGCTTGACGCTACATTATACGGTACATTAGGCACGTTTGACCTGGCAAACAATGGACACCTTATGTTAAAGGTGCTAGCAGACGCTTCATGGACGGGAAACATAAGCGAGATAACGGCTACATTTGCTAACTCGAACGCAGCAGCTTCGTCAAATGTTTCTGCAATTTCATCTGATGATGACGGGATAGACGCTAAGCTAAGTTTTGGCTCTGTGAAGCCAGTCGCTCTTTTTACGAACGTCGCTGCATCGGCAGGCGTCGGATCAGCTGCTAATACGAACGATCAATATCTGGACGGGACGCCTAACGCTAGTCGGCTTGGTATCTTTGATAAAACAGAGGCTATAGACGGTCCTGTCAATACCGATACTTCAACAACAGGATTTGCTGACGGTCACACCGGTACCCTGAAGTTTGAAGTAAATGGATCTGAGGTAGCTGACGCTGAAATAAATCTAGCGGCGTTCGCAGGTAGCGGATATCCCGGGTCAGGCGCGGCAACATCTGTAAATTCTAGCGGTACCGGCTTTACAAACGTATCAACAGCACAACCCAAGACGGGATCAAACAACTATCCAGACTTTGATAAGTGGTTCCGCACTGCGAAGTTTAATGTCGCGACAGCAGATCAAAGAAACGGCTGGAACTATGCAAGGGTAATACACAGCGTCGGCGGCGCGGATAGGACTACGAACTACATCGAGTGGGTGAACGACTTCTATACAACCGCCATGTCGTATGACAGCGTGTCTATAGGTCATTTTGGCGGACCAACTATCTTTAGTCTATCAGGTGTTAAATACTTTGATAATACGTCGTCAACAGTTTCAGGAAGCATATTCACAGACGTGAGTGGATCTCATTCCAACATTTATTACAAGGACGGCGACGGCTGCGAGGTTTATGGGTTTACCAACTCATCAATAAAAGAAGTGCGTTTTGCTGGTACTGGTTTTGTTGCTGGTGCAGTATCATCAGATGCGACAGTCGCTTTGCCTGCTCTCGACACATCTGTGGCTAATGCTCAATCTAGAAGTCTACAAATCACTTCTTCTGTAAACTGTACTTTAGCAACTTCACTTCCAGAGAGTGCACACTCTGCCGGCGCAAGGGTGCGAATAAGGCACCCTCAAAAAGATACACTTAACTCTGCATTGCAGACAAGAAGCACATTCTTGATATTCTCTGCAAGCGATTCCTCTAGCGTAAATTTATCAGAGAACTTTTCTGGTGAGCTTTATCGCTTACAAGCTAACAACTACGCTACAAAAGCCGATGTTATATCAGCTGCCAACAGCTGGGACTCTACAGCGAACATGAACTCTGCATCTGGTCATGATGACGGTCTTTTGATCTACAATGGGAAGCTGTACTCTCCAAAAGCAAAAGGCAATTCAGGTAACTTTATAAACGCAAGAGAAGGCGGAAGCTATCAAGGGCCTGATGATAATGTAAATTACAGCTCGTTATCAAATGCAACCAGAAGATATTACCGAGCCTTTCGAAATGATACCACAAGTGACGTACCAGAGATCAACATTAATCTAACAGGAAGCGCGGAGATAATACCAAGAAGCGGCGGTTTCGCCTCAGGCTCAATTGGTACAAACAACTTTGTTCATATTGATGTAAAGATACCTGGACAAACTGCCTGGCTTGACCTTGCGAAAGCAGGTGACACCTCAAACGAGAGTGACGGAGACGGTTGTTTAAAGGCTACTCTAGACCAAACAATAGATTCTAATGGGGCTAGAATACTCTGTTCATTCCAGGGTGCTACCGCAAACGGAACTGGTGGAGGTTCACCACCATCGAACAACTCTGATTACGTTGTAATTAGGATAGAGGCAGATGATGACTGGACAGGCAACTTAGATGAGATTAATATAGGGTGGTAAGTTAAGGTATGGCTGGAAAGAGTAATAATAACGCTACGCTGTTTGCTCAGAAGAAGCTTCTGAACAAAGCTCATACTTCTGTCTTGAAGTCAGACGCGCAAGAAACCATCACAACCAATATTCAACCGGCAGCTCAAACCACATTCGGTGTTGCCATCCCGGCAAACCCTAACAAGTCCTTGTATTTGATACAGAGTGCTTCTGCTGGCAAACCCGGCTCAATTGAGTACGTACAGTTTGATATAGAGACAATAAGCGGCACTTCCTACGACGGAAATGCTGTCGATTCTGGTGCTGGTCCAGAGCCCTCTAACGTCGGACCCCACGGGTACGCTCTGGTCATGACCGGTAACTACGAGTCCTTAAGTCCGAACTCAAAAGCAGGCCAAGGAATATTCGACAACGGAAAAGTCCTGTCTGGTACCCTCGGTCAGATTCAGATAATCCCACCGGTATTCTCGACAGACAGGCCTAACCCTTACTCTGTAACTCTGTATAAGGGGGATCCTTCCAACGCGACAAACGTGATACCTCTCGAATCAGAAATCGATTATCAGCTAGACACATTTAATGGCATTCTGTTTGTTCAAGACTATGACGCTGCTAATGTACCCTTGTTTGCCCGAGCATTCATTTATGTCGGCGATATGGTGGACACTGTCATAGAGAATTCCGGCGGCGGTGCCGGTGGACCAGGTGACAAGAACGCTGAGTACTTGGTTTTAGCTGCGACAGGCTCTTTAACAAATGAAAGAGTGTTTTCTCCTACAACAGGATTGATATCTCAAGATTCTGGTGCAGGAAACAACTATACTCTTCGTGTTGACAACTCTGTCGTGGCTACGCTAACAGGTTCAGTCTTCACAGGAAACTCGCTCTTCCAGTCTGGACTCTCTGGTTCTTTACAACAGTTAGTAAATGGTACACCCTATCTTCGGTCTGGTACTGGGATATCTATAACTACCGGGTCTTCTGGTGAAGTAACAGTTTCAAGCACAGGAACATCTGGCTTAGTAAGAAGTAAAGACGTGTTTTTTGTAACTAGTAGTTATTCTGCTGGTACCTCTTACAACGTGTATGAACCAAACTTCCCTGCTGCAAATTACGAGTTTGATAAAATAGACGTTTTTTTAAACGGACAGCTAATGCACAGCGGTACTCAAGTACAAGTTTCATCCGGTCAGAGAGATTACTACATTGAATCTGCAGACAGTCTAAAATTCTCGTTTTCTCTAGAAGTTGATGATATACTAGACGTCGTAGTTTTCAGCGTAAGTTCATAATAGTTATTTGATGTAGGACCTAAGTCGTTCATTAAGGAGGGAATGTGGAAGAGAAGACCGCCGATGTATTTGAGACCGCTGACCTTGGCACAGCAGCTTTTTTGCTTGTCAAGGGATGTCAGCTTTTGGTCGCAACAAGAGAAAAAAATAGATACTCGTTTGTTTTTGTTGATTCTGCCCTCTGCCGGCAGCTCGCAATTGAGTACGTAAACAGCGATTTCGCAAAGTTTGATTCTTCATTAAAAAACTTGAGAAACTTAGTCAATTGATCTATAGTTAAGATAACAGTCCGCTGTACGTTCGTTTCATAGTTATTTCCGTTCATTCAATTAGTTATTTTGTTTGTGTTAGTTTGTCCTAACTCGTGCATTATGCACAAATGACAAAGGAAAAATATTATGTCAAAAAGTCAAATTAGACTTCAACAGCTGACAGGTTCTGTAGCTGAAGTTAGTCCAGTTACCATTGCAGCCGGTGCAGCAGATCCAACTCTCACCGACTTAAAAGGTCTCTTGGATTACTACGCACAGGCGCTGAGTAACGTTCATGGTAACACCAGATTCGGTAACCAGACTCCTGGTGTAATCCGTCACGGTCACGTCAATGACGTACAACTCAACTTGACAGGTTCTGGTAACACTGCTAAGAAGCTGAGAGTTGGTATTGAGGATTTTGCTGGTAACAGTCAAATCGATAACGTAAAGTTAGAATTTAGAACTGAGTCCGGTGCGGCTGGTGAAAGAATTCTTCTGAGGAACGCCACTGGTAACGCCGAGGGTGCTTCTTCTGACGGTGCTATTCTTTTAGATGCTTCTGGTCAGGGTGGTATCGGTCTTGTTGCTAACGCTTCCAAGAAAGTTTACATCTCGGCTGGTGAGCTCGAGGCCAGATCAAGTGTTGATATTGTATCAGCTAAAAATGCTGCAGACTCTATCTCCATTAAGACTACAACCGGATCCCCGTCTGATAACTTAGCGCAAGTTCTTGTTGAGAATGTCAACGGTACGAACGCTGAAGCTATTAAGATCAAGGGTACCGCTGGTGGTATTAAGCTTGAGTCTGCTAAGCAGTTGGACTTCGTTCTTGCTGACGGTCTTGCAAAGTTTGATCTTAATGGTACAGACGCTGCAGACGGTCTTTTGGTTGATGCTGTTGCTTCTGTTACTCTTCAGTCTACTGATGCTACAACTCCGCTTGTTATCGATGCAAAGAACGCCGCAAACACAAAGAACATCAAGTTTCAGCACAACAGTACTGACGTCTTGGTTGTTTCTTCATCCGCGGTAATCGTTGAGAAGACTACTGCATCAGGTGGAACAACTTCTGGTGCTCTTGTTGTTAAGGGTGGTGTTGGTATCGCTGATGACCTTTATATCGGTGATCAAGCACATCTTCAGAGTGTCGGCGCCTTGTTAACGCTTGGTGAAAACGATATTCTTAAGATCGGTCACGATAAACTTGCGACTGGCCTTCACTCAATCGATACAACAGAGTCTCTGTTCGTAACAGGTGCTATTGCTGCTGGTATTGGTGGTGGTATGCTCTTGCTCTCCGGATCAGGCGCTACAATCTTCCAGGGTAGTGGTTTAACTAACAACGACGGAACTAAGGTGTTCGGGTTCCCTGGTGTTCTAGAAGACGGTCTTGTCTTATGTAGTCCAGCAGACGTTTCTACATACACGACTGCGTTCGGTAACCAGAAGTCACTTCTAGCTGCAATTAACCAGATTAACTCGGCAGTCTCTGCGACTGACCCAACACTGTTGTCGCAGGTATTATCTGCTTCAGTTGCTGCTGGTACTCCGAAGTTCATTACCCCTGCGGACATTCCTCTGGGTGGTGGTACTGCTGCTAAGTTCAGCGCTGGCCCAATGGCAGACATTGCGCCTGCTAAGATTGAGGTTTACTTGAACGGTCAACAGTTACTGTCTGGTTCTGAAGCTCAAAGAGCTGCTACTCCAGCGCAATGTGACTACCACGTTCCTGCACCAGGTCAAATCAAGTTCAGCTTCGCGCTGCAGCTCGATGACGTCCTGACTGTTCGTGATAGAACATAATCAGTTAGCTGATTTAAACACTTAAGTGTTGGGCGGGGCTCTTTGAGCCCCGCTTTTTTATATTTAACTTCTGGATGTCTTCATATAATTGATGTATGTGCATGTAAATTTAAGGAGTACGGTATGAGTTTTGAGAACGTGATTGACCAAAAGTTAAAAGAACTAGAGTCGTCGCAACGAGATATAAGAGCCGCCGCCACAGATGGTAACTACCACGTGTCAAGAATCACAGAAGTAGTCCAATCCGCGGCACAGCAGGTAGAAGAAATCTCTGATGATCTAACTAAGGAAGAATTGCTGCTAGAGTTTAAGAGCGTATTGTTACAAGTTCCAGACGCAGTCAGACTGCCGTGGTCACAGGCCGCCAGCAGCTTACAGGCTGTAGATCAAGAAATATCTCGCTGGATCGAAATGAAAGAGATGTACACATCTTTCAAAGCACAACAGGAACAAGCTGCTGTTGAGCGAGAGGTACAAAGGGCTAAAGTTGACGAAGCAATAGCATCTGGTGAAATAGAAGAACCCTCAAGAAAAACAGGCCGGGAAAGAAAGCCCGGTGCAAGACCTCCAATAACACTTGGTAACTTTCGAAGGAATCAATCCGAGATAGAAAGTGGCGAAGACTCTGAAGGGTAATACTTATACCCATGGCCGGCATACTAGATAAAAAAACAAGATTCATGGATACTTACCTCACTGACAGAGGTCGGCAAGAGCTGGCTAAGGGTGAGCTAAGGTTTTCTTTTGCCTTATTTTCAGATTATGGAACTTTTTATGAAGGCTCCATGGCAAACCCAAACGTCGCGGAAAGTCCAGCGAACAGGATATACTTTGAGGCAGCCAATCGCCCTCAAGACTTAGTTATACCAGAGTTTGACGCCGACGGAGGTATGCTGTTCCCTGCAGGTGGATTTGATATAGTAAACGGTGAGCTCAAGGTGCTGACCGGATCTAAAAATCTATTGAAGGGCGCCGATCTTGTAACCTCTGCTTCCTCTGCGATATCTGATTCAATGGAATCGTTTGTTGAGATGAGACCGCTACGGTCTGAGGAAGCTATAGCAAAGACTACTGGGTTTGAGCTTAGTGACTCCAGCAAAGTGTTTCCCGTCACAGTATCAAAGCCAATAGCAAAAAGTAAGCCAAACTCTGTTATGCTTGACAATGTGGAGAGCCTTTGGCAGGATGCTAAGCTTTCTCATGTCGATAACTTCCAGCACCTTCCTCCTATCAATAAGACATCAGGTAACGAACTGAAGGAATACCCAAAGATCCAACAGCCTGCTCCCGCTTCATACGATGACTTAAGAAGAGAGCTTGAGGGTAGTGAGTCAGGAGGCTGGACTGGCGTCGGTGATCCTGCTACAATTAAGTTCGACAAAACTAGCCCTACCAACAATTTAGTTTGTCAGGTTTGGGAGGTGACTAGTTCAAGTATGAACAAGCTTAGAATGATAGACTTTGGAGAGTTTGAAGACGCAGATCCGTTCTCACCTGGTAAGCGTGTCTATTTTGTTGGGAAGCTCATGGACGATGACACTGGGGACCAGACATTCATTAATCTTTTTACGGTGGTTTTCGACTGATGTTTTTTAAAATCAAAAAACCTGAAGATATTCTAGAATTTCCTGAGTTTCCTGCAGAGATAGTCAGGATAAAAAAAGGTTCTACAAAGTCAGAAGACTTGTTATATTACAGGTTCTACGTAAATGTAGATATGACAGCTGCAGTCAAAAACGACGCCCTAAGCTTAAGTGTTGATGTCTATAAGAAAAAACCTCCGACGAAAACATTACCTAAAAAAGTTAGAAGAGCCGGTTCTTGGAAAAAGAAAACAAAAAGACTCGAGTCAAACGCAATAAGAGCTAGAAAAGTTAGGCTTGAAAAAAGAATTGCTCACCGCAATATCGATATTACAAAATACCTCAGCAATGACCTTGCCAACTTGAAGAAAAGCCTCGACGCGGCATCACAGTATAAGAGCCTTGCAAAAGTAACAAGAACCCAGCGTAACAGTCTTGTTTCTCAAACTAAAATAGTCTCTTTGTCCGACCCATTTACAATGAGCGCGAAGTCTTCTTATAAGCCAACAACAGCTGGCGTCTTAAAAAAGTCTGGGAAAAAGAAGACGGGGTTTGGTTCAAAGAAAGCAAGCAGTACAGTCATACAGGGGGTTCGAGTAAATCCACCGACCATGAAGTCTTTTTCCTCTAGCGCAATATCGATTAAGAAGGATCCAGCTGCTTTTTCTGCTTCCACCCAAAATTCATTTTCAAAGGGCTCATTTTCTAAAGTTATGAGAATGAAGACAGCGGACATAGTTTTTACGCCACCCCGCTCCCTACCATCCATGGCTGTCTTTAGGGCAATACCAAGTAAAAAGATGATCAGCTTCGTTGTTAGAATGAAGCGAAAACAGCTAACAGACACTGGGTCTTTCTACCTTTCACTTGAGTTAGAGAACAGCAAGGGAGTAAAGGTCGACGATGCAGGGTCTAAAATAAACCACGCTACAATACTTAATTCCTTTTTAACGCCTAATTCTCTACCGAAGCTGGAAGCAGAGTACGTAAAGCCCGGAATAGTTTCAGTTTCCCTGACAAAGCCAAGAGAAAAAAGTGGTATCAGTCCTATCTCAAAAGCTCCTAGATTTGGAAAAACAACCAGAATGAAAGTTTTTAGAAGAATATCTTCTGCTACCGAGGGTAGTACTTCATCTGGCTCTCCATGGGTTGAAATATTTGACGAAACGATCGAGGACTCTGACACTTACATCTTTAGGGACCGCGTCGCAACTTCAAAGCCCTTGTTATACAGGGCAGTATGTTACGGGGAAAATGCAAAACCTTCCGAAAAGTTTGCATCTACAATTGTGTTACCATTGAAGCAGTTCAAGAAAAAACAAGACGGTGCTTTGACTGCCTTAGCAAGAATAATCGTTAGAGGATCTAACAACTTCGTTACAGTAAGCGTAAAAGATATCCCACATGATGTAGTGGTAGTAATGGTCAAAAGATTTAACAAGACATATTCTTCTGACGCTGATAGAAAGGCTTCGAAGGGCGCAGGCTTTGTTTACATTGGGGACAGTCCAGCGACTCAACAAGTCTTGGTTAAAGACATCGATGACGATGGCACAGCTAGCTTCTTGGATGAAACTTCAAAAGCTGGAAACAATTATATCTATGTTCCTGTTGGTGTGACCAGATCAGGTAAAGAGATAACTGGTTCTTCTGCAGTGGTTGAAGTACCTTACTCACCAGAAAGAGCAAAGGTAGCCTTGAACGTTGGTCGTGCCGTATTTAGCGCAGATGATATGTCTGTCGTGTTTGATCTTAAGGCTCGATTCACAGACTTCGGTTTTAGTGAAATTAGAAGAGCCCTTGGCGCTGGGCAACAAGCTAATCTTTTCTCAAGCGACCTTTTAGAGGATAGAGATAAATTTGAGTCATTGATCAACTTTTTGGTTGAGAGAGAAAACTCTAAGACAGGTGCTGTAGAAAGCTTTGGAGTGTATAACTCAGGGCAGTTTAGCGACGATGAGGAAACAAGATTACAAAAGAACATCTCTAGTCTTGAGCCAGGCATTGAGTACATGTATACTACAACCGCGCTAATCTCAACACCGGAAACCTTATTTTCAAAACTAAAGAGGCCTGAGGTTGATCTGAGGACCCTGCGACCGTTTGCTAGAAATATCGCAAAGTTTCAAAACACGCTATCTTTAAATAGAGCTACCCTGGCATCAACTCAAAGACAAAAGAATTCTTCTCTGCCATCTGCCCTTGAGCCCAGTGACCCGATTGTTGCTGGTCGTACAAACATACAAGATAGTAAAGAAGTAAGAATTCCAATAACAGCCTCTTCAAAACCAGAAATACGAATAGAAAACCACAAGCGCTTTAATAGGGTGGTCTGGCTCAGCTCTGATGTAGATAGAATAGATCATTTTAGAGTGTACGTGCTTTCATCTGGTGGAAGAGTGTTATTAGACACCGTACACTGCGATACAGACACATCAGAGTTCTACTATCGCCACTTTGAAAAGGACTACGGTGTAGAGTACCAATATATGATTCAACCTATAGATCTAAACTACAGAGAGATGCCCCCTATATTTACAAAGCCTGTTAAAAAGAAGACCTTCCAACGCGCGTTCGGTATCAGTTTATCCAGCAGGCTAGAGAGGTTATAGATGAGTGGTCTACTAAAAGGCATAAAGGCAAAAGACTCAGCATCTTCTGCTTCACCAGCTCCCGTTTCCCTTGAAGACCTTTTGCTGGAAGAGATGAATGAGGACCAAGAGGATTCTAAAGAGCCTTCTGCAGCTGCTACTGAGACCTCAGATCAAACAAAGTCTAGAAGGTCTAGAAGAAAAAGGATCAAAGCGACTAGAGCTGTTGTCGCAAAAACAGACAGCCAAGATATCAAAAACAAGAAAGAACAGACTAGAAGGTCTTCTCTATACCAAGAAAGAAATAAAAGGGCTTTGCTTAAGAGACAAAAGCAAGCCAATCAAAGAAGCAAGTCTGGCTCTAAAAAGAAAGAATCAGAATATGTAGGCTCTGTAGGAAAGCGAAAGAGCGGCAAGAATAAGAGGGCGGAGCCGATTGCAACAATGCGAAGACCGGTTGTAATTGCATCTGCAGAGTTCCATCCTTTATATACTAGAACTGGTCAATTTTCTCCTGATGGAAAGCTGTTAAAGGTTAAGAGATCCGCCAGAAGAATTAAAGCAGATAGAGTGAAGTTTTCGCCTATCAAAGACACAGTGTTTGAAGTCCCAAGCCTCGCTGCCGCATTAGCTCAGTTCGGACAATCAAAAGAATCATTTGTAAACTCACTCTCGCCTGATAACATTTCGATGTACGAAGATGCTCTAAGCGCATTCGCTCTCACTTTAGAAGAAAATGTTTCTAATACAGAGGTGATCTACACACTCGTTAGAGAATATGCACATGCAGCCGAGACAGGTACTAGTCGCCTGGATGAGAGTCCTACTCGGTCGCTTGATGGCGATCCCGCATTAGTAGAGGAAAAATCTAAGAAAATAGAGTCGTACTACAAGGCGCTGAAGAATAAGCGCCGAGCTTCATATCAAATGTTTCAAAACGCTGACCAAACCGACGTTGAAGTAGCAGTTAAATGCTTGATATCTATTATAGCTAAAGAGGTAGTGACATCATATAATCTGCAAAAGAACGCCAATCCTGAAACCGGAAGAGTTCCACTTCTAGATTTTAATTCTGAGCTACGAGTAAAATCGATGAGATCAGTGCTCGTAGATCCTGAAGCTATATCAAGCAGGAGAAGCGTTCACGGAGTTCTTTTCGGCTCCAGGCAGGACAGAAAGAAAGTAGTAAATTATCCCTTCGAGGCAACGGAGGTAATCTCTAAGTTCCCTACCAAGACTTCTAAACAATTTGTGGAAGACTTAGTGGAAGGGTCAACCACTTCCTACAACGCCGGAACAGGGAATTTTGATTCTCCCTATGAAGCCACACTAGACAGCTTTGGGAAAAAAGTGGACGAACTTAACTCTATGTTTTCCACTTCTGATCTTTCTGAATCTGGTGACCTTATCTACGTAGGTTTGCTTAACAGCATTTTATCAACAGCTTCTAACTCTTTATCTTCCGCACTAAAAAATTCTTCGCTAGCAGCTCAAGCTTACATTTTAAAGTCAGCAGCAAATAACAAAGATCTAAGATCACTTTTACTCATATATCTAGCTTTTAGATACGAACGTATAAACGGATTTTCTGGGGGTGATCGCCAACCTGACGGCCCACCGTCTGCGTTAAAATTGAATGGAGCATTGAAGAAGCTGGTTGGGTCTATAAAGACTGGAAAGGTTTCAAAAGAGTTCACCGTGTCTCCCCAGACAGTTAACCTTGATCCGGGAGTTGACGGCACAAAGACATTTGAGGCTCCATCGACAAAACAGACAGCCCAACTAGAGGCAGAGCCTTCTACGTTTCAAGAAGGAACGCTCGAGTCGACGTTTGGTATAAGTTTTGAAGAGGTTTGTGAAGCTATCTCCAGCGAGTTTAACAACTTTCTTCGAGGCTCAAGTAACAAGTCTGGCTCTTCATTCACACCAGGAACTTCGTTGTCATTAACTATTGACCAGCTTAAAGATTGTATGACTAATACATCTACACAGGGATCAATGTTTGACTACATACTTTCTTACGATACTAACATCGAGTCTTTCTTACCTACATCTGACGAGAACATTAATTCCATCTTTGACGCAAGTGAACAAACATATTTTTCTAGAATAAAGAGAAGAAATATGTTTGTGGCTTTTTGTACTGTCGTGTGTAAAGTCGTGTTCCTTTTGGTCGATGAAAGATCATCTGCTAATTCTAACAGAAGCGTATCTTCTGGTCTGGATTCTGGTGGACCATACAAGTCATTAAGCAAAGCAACCATATCTAAAATTGCCAGCAAGTCTATAAAGGCAAGTATCGGATTTGGTCACTCTAAATCTGCTAAATCTACGCCCACTACGCTAAGTCTTGATTTCTCTTCTGACTTTGCTTCAAGCCTGTCTGACCTGAATGCATACTTAAGCAGCGAAGAACAAGACATGACAGATATAGCTGATACGTATCCATTAATATCTTCGATCGCCTCCAGTTTACAGGAAGAAGAGCAGTTCTTGAAGGGGTTTTTAGGCTCACTAGTAGACTATATCTCTACAGTAGATAGCAATTACAAGTTGATAGGCGAGTCTTTAGACGCTGATGTAAACGGAAGGTCTTTAGGCGATTTGATAACAGATGGATTGATACCTTCCGTCGATGTCTCTAAATATCTAGCTAGTCTTTCTGTTTCTTTTAATTCTCCTGAAATGACGTATAAGGGTGTTAAGTTTAATGACAACTCTGTCGGAAAAACTGGACTCTCTTTTTTGACTCACCAGTTACGTAATTCGAAATATCGCAAAAAGAAAAAGCTCTTTGTAGTTGGTCTTCCTCCAGGAATGCTAGAGGATGCTGAGACAGCCCCAGCTGAGATCGGGGAAATAAGAAAAAACCAAAAAGCTAAAGATGGGAAGTTTTTCAAAATTGTTGTTCAAAAAATCGACCAAGTTAATCCTGATATAGAGTTTGAAGATATAAAATTCATGTTTTCTAGAGACTTGTTTTGTGCACATTCTGCGCCAACAGGAAGGTCTGCTAGATTTGTGTCTGTTGATAAATTTTTAGACACCAAGAAAATTACGCAAAGTCAAGCTGCGAAACAGTACGGTCTGGATGTGGTCGACAATCATCTCACAGATCACGTCTTAAAAAGGTATTGTGATCTTCAATTAGATTTAGACTTCTACGAATCTGCGTTTCCCTCTTCTGCTGCAACTAAATCCAAGATATTATCTAAGACAATTGATATCCCAGCGTTTTCAGACGTCGATGTGACTGCAAGCGAGTTTTTAAGCGGCAGCAACCTCGTTTTCGATCCTGGAAATAGGACTGTCGATAGTTTTGGCTTTTATAAAGGTGATGATTCCTCTTTGTCTTTAGAAAAAATGCAGGATGATGATCCTTTCGCGTATTCTTTATTTGACTATATCGGAACGTATGGATCTGTGTTTATTCCTGATGTTGAGTCAGAGAAGCTAAAGTCCGGTGTTATGTTCGAGAAGGTCGTTTGTCTGCTTATAGATGATGATGACTTTGAGATAAGTTTTGATATGGAGCAAGAAGACTCCAGAAGTACTGTTTCTGAGGTACGTGCTCAATTAAGATCTGAAAAGCAAGTAGCTGTTGGTGAACCTACTTCTAACGGTGTCGATCTTTCTACATACCGTTTTTCTATAGAGGTAGGTAGCAGTGAATCTTTTAAAACGGAAGGAGGGTAGACAAGCATGAGCTCTGATTCGATGCCAAGTAAACCAGTCCACTTCTTTGATGTACCTGAGGTCAAGAGTTTTGAGGCTGAGTACCGTTACAACTTTTTTGTTAATGATGAAACTATAGACGAGTCTGGAAATGAAGCCCTAAATGGCAACTTGTCACCACGGTTTTTGAGGAAAGGTACCGCAGACACTGCGAACCTAAACGCCAGAATACCAAGGTTCGTAAAACTGGACTTCGCGTTTGCAGATACCAAAAAACCTATTTTGGCAGCAAAAAGTGCTAGAAGAAAACATTTCTCTATGACAAGTGAAGAAATATTAGAGGCTCTTAACGCCGGCAACATCGTCACAGAAGATGACGCAGCTGAAGGACGGTTCAGATCTCTTTGCTTGGGCAACGGCTCTTTGGAAAGCAGCTTAGAAAACTTGATGAGGTCTACTTTAAACCGATTTATGGAAGACGAGTCCAGTATACATGATGCTGTTAAGAGGTTTTCTGTAAAAACAGAAGTAAACTCAAACTTCATATCTAAAGCGATGGTACCTGCTTCATTGAACGATAAGCCTAAACACTCTCGTCATGCACGCCGGAAAGCAAGGCAGTACAATCGCCAAAAGAATGTTAAGAGTAGACTTCAAGTAAATTCATCTTATGCTCCCATGGTCATGAGGAAATCTGTAGAGCGAGGTACATCACTGTACGATAGAGAGCTTCTTGATAACTTCCTTATGTCTTTGGACCAATACACTCCGCCGAAAGACTTTGAAGTTACCGACGACGAGAATATATTCGACGTTCCAATCATGGATCAAGAGCGCTCTTCTTCTTCTCGCTTTGTTTCGCAAGCCGCAGTTGTCGGGGTCATTGTTGAGAAAACGAGAGTATACAAAGGTGTGAAATATCCAATGCCAGCCGTAGTAGTAGCAGGAAGTCGACCAACTGTTGGGTATGATTCTCAGGTCGCGTATGGCCAGACTTATGAGTATACCGCAAGAACGGTGGCCAAGTTTAGAGTTCCAGCCACGACAGAGGATGGCAGGACCTACATACAGACATTTTTGGTTGCCTCCAAACCAAGTCAAAAGGCTGTTGTCACTCTCATGGAGGATAGGGCTCCTGATCCCCCACAAGATGTTAACTTCTATTATGAATACGGTTCAGGACATCTGCATATAACATGGGCGCCTCCAGTAAACCCACAGAGAGATGTAAAGTACTTCCAAGTCTTTAGAAGACAATCTATAAAAGAGCCTTTTCAACTCATCGCAAACTTAGATTTTGACGATTCAGTCGTCCGGACTAAGCAGGAAGAGTCCATCGATCCAGGGTCTACAATTTCGTATTCTTACATGCCAACATTTTATATAGATGCAGAGTTTAGTAAGGACTCATCCTATATCTATTCTTTGATGGCTGTAGACGCAAGGCAAATTAGTTCTGCCTATTCCACTCAAGTAAAAGTTGCGTTTGATAGAAAAAAGAACAAAATAACTAAGGAATTTGTTTCTTACGCTGGTTCTCCGAAGCAGTACCCGAACTGGACTTTGAAGAAAAACTTCTTTGTTGACTCAATGAAAGACTCAAATCATGGCAAGGTGAATATTTACTTTAATCCTGAAGCATATACTCTTATTAGAAGCAATGGAGAGGTTATTCCTACGTTTTTTTCGACGACAACAGACCCTCTTTCGAAATATGTGTTTCAGTTTATAAACACTGACCGTCTATTAGAACAGAAGTTTGAGGTCACGATAGACGACTCTAATTTTAGAAAAGACTTAGCTCTTGAAGAAGACTTAGAAGAAGACGATGATGAATAATGAACGATGTTTGCTCTGGCGTATATTTAGCAATGGTCCAGGAGGAATTTAGATGGGTTTCTTAGATAACAGCACAAATAATATTATAGTCGACGCGGTCTTAACAGACTTCGGTCGCGAATTACTTGCCAGAAATGATGGCAGTTTTTCAATAGTCAAATTCGCCTTTGGCGATGATGAAGTAGATTACACTCTCATAGAAAAGTTTGGGAGGACAGTTGGAAAGCAGAAGATTGAATTAAACACGCCCGTATTCGAGGCTCAAACAAATCAAAACTTTGCCCTAAAGAACAAGCTAATAAGCCTTTCTAATCCAACTTTGTTCAAGCTTCCCTCTATATCCTATAGGTCATCCGGTCTTACCGGCACGACACTAGGGTTTAAGAGATCTGGTGAAAATGCTACTCAATCAATAGTGTTCCAACAGACTTTATCTGATGAAAATACTATCGATCCAGAATTAAGAGACCAGACATTTTTGGTCAAAATACCGTATCGTTTTCTTGAGCTTGGTGGTGGAGAGACCCCTGACTCTATAGATTCGGAAGAAATTGCAACATACATAGTAACTCGTGACGCAAATACTACAGCGGCTGGTGGTTCTAGATTGACTTTAGAAATTAAAACTCGTTCGATATCAGACAGTGTATTCACTTTCTTTGGTGATGCTGATAACAAAAATCAGATATCTTCTACATTTTCTGTAACGGGTGTGCAATCTGGAATTGTTACAGAGCTTTCCGCCGTCATAGAGAAGTGAGGTAATAAGTGGCTACTTTTAAAGAAATATCTGCTGCTGATGTTAAGACAACTAGATCTGTACTGAATCAGCTTGTCGACGTGATCCAGGAAGATGTGTCTGGTTCAGCGACTAGAAAATCATATCAACAATTCGTTACAGGTGGGGTGGGTCCAGGCATCACTTCTTCCTTGTACCAGACTGTTTTTGATCAAGACTTTACTCTTCAAACCGCGAACCCGTTGTTTGATATGACGGTTGGTTTGTTCCAGAGCAGTGCAACTGTGCTGTCCTCGTCCTCAGGTACAGACACAAACGGTAAGCTGTTATTCCCATCGCAATCTGTAATGATGAGAGAAAAAGTTGACGTCTACAGGCAATACGCTGCTAATCTATTAGGTGATCCTGACGCTTCATTCGCTACCCCCTTCGGGTCTGGTAACGCAGATGACAGAGTGGACAACGCATTGTTCATGTCTTTTAAGAGGTTATTCACTAGAGACAAAATTAAGCGTGAAACGTTCGCTTTGAAAGTTTATCCTCAAGCAAACGGCGCCGGCGCAGGTCTTAATGGTGACTATGTTGTTCAACCCAACCTGTATCAGACAGCAACAGGTAGTTCTAAGATTTATACAGACTTCGGTTCTTCGACAAACCGCCGCCGCACGTTTGGTGGCGAAGTAGGTAACATTGTCGACTCTAACGACACGACGAAGAACGTCGGTTTGCTTTTCTACGACTCTGGGACTGCTATCTTGAACGTCGGTGGCCGCGGCAATACCGCTTCCGCGTATAGGGCGTTTCGGTCGGAAGATCATTTGTCTGGTGCAATATCAGCGATGGTCCCAACTGCAGTCTCGAATACTGACATCCCCTATGGAAAGCAGGCATTTGGTGGCGGAGTCGGCGGTGGCTCAACAGCGAAGAAGCTGGTACCTGATTTGATGACGTCTGCCAGCATTGATGATATTGTAGACCATTTTGCACAGACCCGCTTTTCTTCCGGATCGCTAACGGCAGCGACATTCCAAAATAACACTAATATCAATTCGACACTCATCTTTTGCCGTGCAACGGCGGATGAATTTAATTACTCATCCAATCCAACCTATACTGATACTTCGAACAGAGTCCGTGTCATTGAGCAAGGCCAAGAAGATACACAGAGATCATTTACATACATCACCACTGTTGGCTTGTATGACGTAAATGACAATCTGTTAGCTGTGGCTAAGCTGTCCCGACCGATTGAAAAGAATGATGAAAAGGATTTAACTGTTCGAGTACGGCTCGACTTCTGATGGGGGTCTAAGTGTCCCTCTTTAAGCTTGATGATAGTTATTTCGACACATTCAAGGTACTAGCAAAACCGAAGAGGTTGTTTGCTTCGTCCAGCAGTGGAGTCACTGGCTCTTTGCCAGTGTTTCCTGGTACATCTTTGTCTCTAAAAGAAGTTGTCAATTCTACATCTGATGCCATTCCTGATGAAGAGACCATTGATTCCTTAAGATATGACATTATAAAGGCTGGTGTGACACAGGAGGGCCTTGATTCCTATATGACGGAAGTTAATAGGATAACTAGTAATGTCCGACGTGAAAAAAAGATGGAAGTGCTTCGCTTTGAGCCATCTGTCAAGTTTACCAGCGATACGATAAGAAAGTCTATTGTTAAAGACATTCTATTTCCATACTATAGAGCGAAGTACGGTAAAGCGTGCAATTGGGCATTCACGAATTACAACACTCTAAATTTCTTTAGTACAAAAGATGACACAGTACCGTCTGACTCTGTGTTGATGTATCCAGCCTCTGGGTCAACGACCTACAGACCGACTGGATCATTTTCTTTTGAGTTCTACATAAACCCTCGGTACCATGAGGCTGCGAGGGGAATGCACCTTGGTGCCGGTACATTATTTCACATGTCAAGCTCCTACGCTGTTTCATTAGTCACTGGCAGTGCGAAAGATAGTAACGGACTGGCGGAAGGATACCGGCTACTCCTACAATTAAGCCACTCTGCAGAAAAGCTTCCCTCTCAAGTTCCTCTTGATCTTAATGATGTGACCAGGACGACACCGCACCAGCTTGCATTTTCTTCTTCTGATAACTCTTTAACAAAGAACAACTGGCACCATTGCTGTATTAGGTGGGATAATAACACTCAGAACTCTACAGGATCCTTTGTGGTCGACGGAGCAGTAAAGGGAACATTCAACATTCCAAGATCTGCAATGAGTGGAAGCTATCTGCTTAAACCCTTCCCATCAGTTGCCACTACACAAAGGGCTGGAGATATTGTTGCTCTCGGTCCTCCTGACGTGCTATTTGTTGGTAATTTTTACGATGGCCCCAATAGCCAAGATCCTGCCGGTGAAGAAGATTTTACCGCGCAGTTCTTTAATCCAACGACAGCTCATTCTGACGGGCTGCCTAACTATTATGCACCAACATATACTCACGAATCTCCCGGAGGGGTTACAGATCCAGACACCTTCTCTTTTGCTCATCCGTTGAACGCAGAAGTGCATGAACTTAAGATATACGACGAGTACAGAACAGACGCCGAGATATCTGATGCAATGCTTAATGGTATGTCAAGTCTCGCTGAAGAAAAAGAAAGTGGCCTCCTGTTTTATGTTCCTCCATTCTTTGTTTTCGATACTAATGAGAGAGACATCTTACAAACCCCCTTTCAAACCGCAAGAGGATCAACAGACGACCCGTTTAATGTCCCTCTTTCTTTTGGCGTTGGTGGTCACTATCTTAACTTAGAAAATTTCGTAAAAGAATTTGTTCGTGGTTCGTTTCCAAGACTTTTTGCGCTAAGCGGCTCGACTCTAGAGGACTCAACAGGATGGTCTACAGCAAACAACTATCTATTTTCTACGGGCAGCGTCCGGAAGAGAAACCTCACCGTACTTCCTAACGACAACGGGTTGTTCATCCCAAACTTTAAGTTGCTTGAAGAGACAGCTTCGACCACAGGCTCTTTATCTTTATTTACATTAGATGATGGTACGAAAGATTTAAGTTTGGTGAATTTGTCGGTGCTTCTTCCAACCGCATCAATTGGGAAAGGGTTGCTTGGAGCCGAAACACCGGGATCGATATCAGAGTCTTTACAGGGAGCCACCCCTGACGACCCCAGCGTTCCTGCTGGCTCTATTCTAACAATATACAACAGAACACGTGATCCATCATCAAACGAAATATCAATCTTCGACGCTAGTAATATGTTCTATGGTAACAAGATTGACCCGGGCTCTTACATTCTTAAAGACACCGCCCTAACAGGCTCAGGCGGCAGGGTCAACATGACTCTACAAGACTACAGCGGCAGCTTGTACAGGGCTGATGCTAAAACCAGGAATTGCAAGTGGGCTTCTGTTGGGGCTCTACTCTACGAAGAAGGTATTGGTGTGGTTAAGACTCCGCTGGTCCCGAGGTTCGGGGTCGATCAATTTTCTGTCGAGCTGGTTGGACAGCAGAACATTCATGTGCTAAGAATAGATGTCCCTGCTGAACGAGGAGATCTCGATCTGTCCGTTAATAACACGTACACCCAATTAGCCCCAACTGACCAGGCAGCCGACAGAGACACCCGCTTTTGCTACATAACTAACCTAAACTTGTTGGACGAAAATCTTAATGTTATAAGTAAGACAAACTTCGCTCAAGCTGTTGTTAAGAGAGAGAACGATAGGTTTGTCATAAGAGTAAAACTGGATTTTTAATGTCTCTTAAATTAGGTCTAGATATTTCCACCTCCAATGTGGGATGGTGTATCATTGAACCCACAACCAACGAAATGGTCTCCGCAGGCGCTGTAGAGCTAAAAAAGAAAAAGTCGATTTTTGAAAAATGTAAAGAGGTGAAAAAGACTCTTGCACAAGTTAATATTGACTATGACATCGGGTCAATTTCTATAGAAGAGAACCTCCAGGCTTTTAGACCCGGGTTTTCAAGCGCTAAGACTATAGTCACCCTAGCCAGATTTAATGGTATGGTAACTCTGATGTGTTTTGATGAATTCAGTTTAGAGCCTGAGTTCTTGAATGTCAATAATGCTAGAAAGACTGTAGGGCTGAAGATCGATAGAAAATCAGAAGTAAGCACTAAGGACCAGATCCTTGTGTTCGTAAAGCAAAAAGAGCCAAATTTCACGTGGCCAACAAGGACTCTCAAGTCTGGAGTACGAAAAGGTCTTGTAATTCCCGCTGACTGTTGTTATGATATAGCAGATGCCTATATTATAGCATTAGCTAGCGTGTGTGGATGAGTGAAGAGAATTTAGTCAGAAAAAGAGTGAAGTTGATAAGAGACGCTTTTAAGCATGTCTCTCTAGACCGTGATGGAGTCAATGTAGCTGTCTCATGCGTCAATAAAAATTGCTCGACCCATTCTAAGCCCCATAAGAAAAAACTATGTCTAAGGGTTGACAATGAGTTTTTCCATTGTTGGGTTTGCGGTTATCGTGGAAAAGGACTGGCAAGGTTCTTCAAGATCCACAAACCCCGTTACTCTGACGAAGCCAGCAGGCTTTTTGAAAAATCCGTAAGGGAAAAAGAAGAAGTTCGAGAAAAGTTGATCTTGCCTGAAGGGTTTCGATTATTGGCCACTGTTTGTGGGTCTGATGATCCGGACCTTAAGGCATGTAAGAAGTACGTCACAAAAAGAGGGCTAACAGAAAAACAGATGTGGTACTACAGACTCGGTGCCGTTTCTTCTGGTAACCTTCGAAGAAGAGTGATAATACCTTCCTTTGATGTGTTCGGTGTTATTAATTACTTCACCGGGCGCTCGATTGATGAATCAACTAGAAAGTACATCAATCCGAAAGTAAAGAGAAGTGAGATAATCTTTAATCATTTGAATATTGACTGGAAAAGAGAATTAGTCATTGTTGAGGGTCCTTTCGACTTGGTCAAAAGTGTACAGAACTCTACATGTCTTTTGGGAAGTACTCTAACAGAGCATCATTTACTTTTTCAAGAAATCGTAAGAAATAGAACACCTGTGACACTCGCGCTTGATCCCGACGCGCTGCAAAAGTCACAAAAGATAGCAAAACTGCTGTCATCTTTTGACGTGCCGGTAAAGGTTTTAGACATTCGTCCTTATGATGATGTCGGAGAAATGCCGGCTGGAAAGCTCAAAAGTCTTCTCCCAGCTGCGAATGTATGGTCTAGCAATGACAGGCTTTTGTCATTGATAAGTACAATCAAGTCTGGCTCTTTATTATAAGTTGTTAGGAGTATATACTGATGAGTTTTAAGTGTGCCCATTTTGCCGATATCCATTTTAGAGGATTAAGCCGGCATGACGAATACAGAAAGGTTTTTACTCTTGCTTTCGAGAAGCTTAGAGAGCTGAAGCCTGATGTTATATTTCTTGGAGGTGACATTGTTCATTCCAAGACACAGGGTATAAGTCCTGAGTTGATAGAAATTCTTCGCTGGTGGTTGTCTGGTCTAGCAGATATCGCTCCTGTGCACCTTATTTTGGGCAATCATGATGGTCTAATGATGAATGAAGACCGCTTGGATGCAATAACACCTATTATAAGGACTCTGGACAATCCAAGAATTAAGCTGATGAAGGGAACGGGTGTATACTCCACTCCGGTCGAGGGATTCAACTGGTGTACGTTCTGTTGCTTTGACACAAAGTCGTGGGGTGAACTAAGACCTCCAGAGACAGGGACGTCCATCGCGTTGTACCACGGGCCAGTTAACGGCTCTTTAACCGATCAAGACTGGGAAATAAACGGGGACAGCATAAAAGTAGACTTCTTCTCTGATTATGATTATGTCATGTTAGGTGACATTCATAAGAGACAATTCTTTACTCCTAAAATCGCGTACCCCGGATCCACAATCCAGCAGAACTATGGTGAAGATGTTGAGAAAGGGTTTCTTTTTTGGGACATTAAAGACAAAGATGACTTTGACGTCGACTTCATACCACTGCACAATGACCATGCTTTCCGAACAATAAAGTGGGAAGGTGATGTTTCCGAAACTTTAGATCAGATTCATGACTCATGGAAGGGATCGAGGTTCAGAGTCGTCCATAAGGGTATGACTCAGACAGAGTTTAAGCAGCTTCAAAATTCTCTAAAAGAAAAGTATGATGCTTACGAGATAGTTTCTAAAAATGAGCAAGACTCCTTTAAGGGATCTGATACCGAGATTGCTACAAACATAGGCAAAATTTCTAGAAACGATTTAAGAAGCTTTAAGCAGCAAGATGCCTTAATGACAGAATATGTCAGAAACCAAGAACTGACAGAAGAAAGCAGGGACTCTTTAAGAAAGCTGCATAAAGACGTTTTTTCTCGTTGCGTGCAAGCTTCCGCTTCTCTGTCCCACCAGTGGAGGTTAAGAAAGCTGGCTTTTGATAATACATTTGGCTATGGAGAAAATAACATCATAGACTTTGATTATCTAAATGGGATTACGGGAATATTCGGAAAAAACAGGGTTGGCAAGTCTTCTATACCGGGGACTATTTCCTATGCGTTGTTTAACTCTTCAGATAGAGGAACTCTTAAGAATGTGCATATTGTCAATAACAGAAAGAACTACTGCAAAGCCACTGTAGACTTTTCGGTTGGTGGTGAAATGTACAGAGCTGAGAGGCAGACAATAAAAAAGACGAGCAGAAAAGGTGTGGTATCTGCTCCTACACACCTTAATCTTTTTAGGATCGATGAGTCAGGTGAGCCAATGGAAGATGCCACCGGAGAACAAAGAAGAGAAACAGAAAAAACGCTGAGGGAGCTTGTCGGCACTGTAGAAGATTTTATGATGACATCTTTTGCTGCCCAAGGCAGTATGAACGCCTTTATAAAAGAGGGTTCAACTCAACGAAAAAATATTCTGACCAGATTCCTTGACCTTCAAATTTTTGATGATATGCTACGCATCGCAAAGAGTGAAATGTCAGAACTTCGCGGAGAGATGAAGGCAGCTCCAGATAGAAACTGGAATGAGTTGATCAGTGAACAAGTCAATCTAAAAAAGACTCTCACAGAGGAAATATCAGAGGTAGAGAAAGAATTAGCGCGCTCAAAGAAAAGTAGGGATGATTTAAGGATTCAACTAGCAGCTCTTCCTGAAGGCTCTCTTTATACCAAAGATCAGGTCACAAGTCAAGTACATTCTTTAAACAGTATGAAGACTAGAGAGATAAAGTTGAGAAACGGAATTGTAAAGCTTTCTGCCAAGCTGGACGAAGTTTCTAGAAAAATCGAGAAGATTGGAGCGATTAAAGAGCAATTTCCAATTACAGAGTTGAAAGAGGAGCTTGAGTTACAAAAAAGCTTAAGCTCCCAACATGACTCTGTTGAGTCCAGGCTAGAGCTTGAGTTACAAAAACTAGATTCAAAAAAGAAGTTAAGTAAAAAGCTCAAGCCTTGTGATTGCTTTGAGCATCTTCCAAGCTGTAAATATGTAAAAGATTCTAAGAAGAGTGAGGCTGCCTTAGATGATCAAAAAGAAGCCATCTCGACAACCAGAAAAGAGCTAAGAGCTGTCCAGGCTAATTTAAAGGGTTTGATTGCCAAAGGTCTTGAGGGGCGTCTAGAAAAGTATGAAAGCATTCTCGAGAAAGCAAACGATCTAAAGCTTCAACATTCTGAGATGAAGCTGGATATGAAAGAGCTCGAAGGAGATCATCAAGAAGTTGCAACCAGCATTTCATCTGGAAAATCTCTCCTACGCGAGATGAGGCTTCGTTCTATCGACGAAGAAAAGGATAGAGCTGTTATCGCGATGAAGAAGCAGCTCAAGTCGACTGACACAAGAATAGGGGAGCTTGATGCTGAGAGATTACTCTTGACAGAACAAATAAGCGTTTGTCGACAAAAGGCGATCACTTTGTCTGAAGAGAAAGAGAGGTTCGGAGCTGTCAAGGTTAGGTGGGAAACATACAACACATTTATTCAGTCTGTAGACAAAAAGGGTATACCCTTAACAATATTGACGCTACAACTTCCACAAATCAATAACGAACTTCGAAAAATCTTACAGGGTGTTGTTAACTTTGAGCTGGCTTTAGAGGCCGATCTTGACTCCAACAACATGGACATTTTTATAGATTATGGCGATTCTCGTAGGATTATCGAGTGTGGTTCTGGTATGGAAAAGATGATATCGTCTCTTGCGCTAAGAGTCGCGTTGATTAACGTTTGTAACGCTCCTCGCTCTGATGTCTTAATTATTGACGAGGGATTCGGCGCTTTGGATGATAAGAGCATTGAAGCATGCTCTAGACTATTGACTTCTTTAAAGAAGTATTTTGCGAATATTTTGATAATCTCTCATGTCGATGCAGTGAAAGATGTGGTCGATAACGTTCTAGACATTAGAAAAAATGGAAAAGACTCAAATGTCAAATGTGCATGAATCAACCACCTACGTCCCCCTAGATTGTCCTGTCTGTCAGTACATGATGAGAGACTCTAGAGATGTGTCACAGTACTACATTTCAAAATGTTGTGTAGACTGTTGGATAGGGTTTTTGGAACCTTTAAGGCTACGAAATAAAGATAATGAATACTTACCTAATAGCGCCGAGTTGAAGGCTTATCGCGAAAAAATAGCTCAAAATGAGCAACATGGAGAAAAAAAGTGTTGAACCTAAAAGAGATTAGAGCCTTAGCACAGGCTACGGAAACCACGTGGGGATATACATCCTCCGACAGAAAGCTCACCAGTAAGCTGCAAGGTGACGTTTTAGAACTACAACTTATGACAGTTGTGCATTTTGCTGGAGAGCGGGCCCTAAGCCAACAGCTTGGTGCTCAAAGAGATTATGCAAATGATGTATTTACTTCTGAACTAAAGAGGATTAAGAGCGAGTTTAAGGACTTGACCGAACGAGCTCTTGTGGCTAAGGAGCTAAATCGTGATGATGACATCGAGCTGATATCTGCTACCTCGAATTCACCACGAAAGATTGCGTACTTTAGGGCAAACATAAAATTACAAGTAAGTTAGTCTATGCCGCCTCTAAACAAGCAGAAACAGATCGCTGAGATCGTTAGATGTGGTAAGGATCCCGCTTACTTTATAAACAGGTATGTCCAGATCCAGCACCCGATAAAGGGCCGCATTCCGTTTCACACTTTTTCGTTTCAAGATGATTGCCTTGAAGCGTTTAATGAAAACCGTTTCAACGTTGTTGTCAAGTCTAGACAGCTTGGGTTGTCAACGCTTTCTGCTGCCTATGCTGTGTGGATGGCTCTGTTTAGAAAAGACAAAAGCATACTTGTTATCGCAACAAAGTTGGCCGTTGCACAGAACTTTATCAAGAAGGTCA
>MDTC01113300.1_pt1 | contig 39713 bp, 37 predicted proteins | sample 811181 | NCBI WGS metagenome assembly MDTC01 (sample SAMN05326644, study PRJNA326480) | marine metagenome | isolation source: seawater | place: Pacific Ocean: North | collected 2011
ATCAAATAACTTCAAAACAGTTGCGGAAAATTGTGACATAGCATTTATTTGTTCTCCAACTAATACACATGTATCAGTCATTAATAGATTGCTTAAATTTTCAAAACCACACCTATATTTAGAAAAACCTTTTTCCAGTTCAATTAAAGGCTGTAAAGAGATAATTAAGAAATATAAAAAAATAAATAAAAAAATTGCTGTTGGGTATATGTTGGTTAATCATCCAGTTGTTCAATTTACTAAATCATTGATAGAAAAAAAAATAATTGGTAAAATTGTTAGTGTAAGAGCTGAGTCTGGTTTTTACCTACCTTTTTGGCACCCATGGGAAAATTATAAAGATTTTTATATGTCCCATAAAAAAGAAGGTGGTGGAGCACTCTTAGATATAAGTCACGAAATAAATTTATTACAGTATCTTTTGGGTAAAGTTTCAAAAGTTTATGGTAAAGTTTTAACTTGTTCTACTTTAGGTATAACAAGTGACGATCTAACTGTAGCTAATTTAGAGTTTAAAAATAATGTTTATGGTCAAGTTCAATTAGATTTACTTCAATTTGATAAAGAAAGAAGTTTTAAAATCATAGGAGATCAGGGAGTCATAAAAGGAGATATTAAAAACAATAGAGTTTTATATTCAAGTAATAAAAAAAGCACATGGAAAAAAAAACAATTTAATTTTGATTTTAATAAGATATATTATAGACAGATGGATGAATTTTTCTTTAAGTTAATTAAGAGTAAAAAAAATAATTTAGTAAACGAAGCAGATGCTTTTCATACAATGGAAATAATTGAGGCAATAAGAAAGTCTTCTGCATCAAATAAACTTGAAAAAATTAATTAAAAGTTTTAATATTTTACAATGCCTAAGTATCACAAGTTAATTTACGATAAAAAAAAAAAAATAATACTTCACAATTATGATCAAGCATATAGAGAAGATAAAAATACATGGTCCTCTCAAAATCGCATGGACATGATGCCCTACTCATATTTATTGGGACTTCTAAAATCAAAAACTATAATGAAGCGATTCAAAAAAACTAAAACTAAAAATACTTTTTTAGATATTGGGTGCGGTTTTGGTGATTTTGTAGATTATTTAAATTACAATACAGAATATGATGGATTTGGATTTGATATAAGTAAATTCGCAATTGCTAAAGGAAAAAAGAAATTCGGAAATAAAATTAAACTTCAACAATGCGATATCAGGAATGGAATTCCATATTATAAAAAAAAATTTAATATTATTTTTATGAACGGAACTCTTTGGTATTACTTAAAAGAATGTAAAAAAATTTTTAAAGATATAAAAAATCATATGGCAGTAAAAGGCATACTAACTATAAGTATTACAATGCATAAAAATCCCATAGGTAAAGAGATAATTGCGAATGGGAAAGATTTTAAAAAAATTGTTAAAAAAGATTTTAAAATAATTAATGAATTGTGTTGGGTTGAAAGTAGTTATTTAAACGGTGAGATTATTCAAAACACGACACCTAACCATTTACTTTTGTGTGAAAAAAAGTAATTTAATTATCTAATTGAATTAATTTAAACTTATCAATGACAAAAATACTTTTTATTATAGATAATAAGTTTCGTGATCTATGGGGAATTTATGATTTAATAAATAAATCAAAAAAAGAAAATATAAGAATAGATCTGTGTAATAAATTTAACTGGATGTTAGCTATAAAATCATTGAGTCCAAATGTAGTTATTTTGCCTAATGCTAAAGATTTAGGAGGAAGAGTTTTTCAGTCTATGGTGAATTATCTATATAGTAAAAAAATTATTATAATTGTTTATCCTTCAGAAGGATTAGACTACTCAAAAAAAAGTTTAAAAAATGAATTTCCTTTGAAAATGGCCAAGAAAGTTACAAAATATTTTCTTTGGGCAGAGAAACATGGAACTTATTTAAGAGAATTAGGCTATAAAAGTAAAGTAACTGTTATTGGTACTATGAAATTTCATCATCATAAAATTTTAAAAAAAAATTCAAAAAAAATTAAAACTATTGGAGTTATAACAACTGGACGATATACAACTAGTTCTTTTGGTGATTATGAAGTTAATATTCCACGAATAATTCATTCGCGACAACACACTAAAAATACATATTTTGACAGCATAAAATATTTAAAAAATGAAATTGAATTTTTTGATATTTTGTCACAAATAATTAAAAAAAACTCAAAGAAATTTAAATTTATCATAAAACCACATCCCTTTGAAAACCCACAAATTTATAAAGATGCATATAAAGAAGCTGAAATTTATGAAGATCCAAATATAGGAAATTTTTTATCAAAAGTTGATGTGGTTTTAAATCAATTTTCTGGGGGATCCTATGATGCAGTTTTATCTAATGTGCCAGTCATAAATATTAGTAATCTTATATTGATGAATAAAAGAAAGTATTTTAGTGATCAGGCAAATTATCCCCCATCTTTATTAGGGCATAAAGTTAAGAGCATAGATGAAATTTCCAAACTTTTAAGTAGATATAATCAAGAAACTTTATTTAAGAAACATTATAATAGAAGTGAAAGAAACATTGTTCAGAGTACAGCACCTAAATTAAATACAGTAGACCTTTTTATTGAGGAAATAAAAAAACTTAAGATTAAAAATGTTAAAAATATTAATTACTTTATATTTGTTAAATATTATCTAAAAGATCTTTATTTACAATGGTTTAACAAGAGAAACACATTATTTTTTCCTTTTAGAAAATCAGATAAAGAATTATTAAAAAAGTTTAAAATTAATTAAAAAGTGAATATTCATACAAAATGAAAAAAAATTTTTTTTATGTACTAGCTTTAACTCTCGTAATTCTTGTTTTTTTTTCAGGAGTATTTCTTAGTCAAAAATATAAAAGATTATATTCTATTACTGCAAGTTATGTTTATCCAGTTTATCACAAATTTTTAAATAAAGAGACATTAGATATAGAATTATCCGAAGAAGATACTGTTGAACAAACTAAATTTTATAATCATTTTAAGATTGTAATGAAAAAAATAGAGTCTGTTTCGTATGAAGTTGACGATTTAGTTAGAATGCAAAAAACAAGCAACAATTATGATTATAAAAAAAAATCACAAAATAAAAAAAATAAAGCTAAAGTTGGTAAAATAGCTTTTCAACATCAGTCTGCTGGTTTTTATATTGTAAAAGATAATGAAGAAAAAATATTTAAAATTTTTACACGAGATGGAAATGTCATTTCTAATAATGGTATAAAGAAGTATAAACTTCCACCAAGTTACAGTGTGCACAATGGAAAAGGTGGAATTAGAGGGGTCTTCTTTTTTAAAGAACAGCCTTATGGTCTAATGACTTCTGAAAAAGTGGGATGTTTGTATGCGTCAGTTATTAACATAGAGGAGGCTACGACAGTTTTTGATGCCGGATGTTTGCCAGATATTTCCAGCCTCCATTATGATGGAATAGGAGGGGCAAATATTCACCTTGATAATAAAATTCTACTTTCTATTGGAGTGCCTAGTTATACATCAGATAATGTGAGAAATTTAGCACAAAATAAAGACAGTTATTATGGAAAAATAATTGCTCTTTCAAAAGATGATCTTGCAAAAAAAAAAATGGATAATTCTTTTAATTTCAAACCAGAAATTATCAGCTTAGGTCATAGAAATCCTCAAGGGCTGGCGCGTATTAATGAATATATTTTTAGTACAGAACATGGTCCAAAGGGCGGTGATGAAATAAATATCATTAACAAAAAAAATAATTATGGTTGGCCAGTTGCCTCCTATGGAAGTAAATATGAATTAGTTTCTAAAAAATCATATAAATACAATCATAAAAAAAATAATTTTATAGAACCGCTTTACCAGTTTACTCCTTCAATTGGTATATCGTCATTAGCTAATTGCCCTAAATCTTTAACTTCTTATTTTGACAGAAAAGGATGTTTATTAGTTAACTCATTAAAGAATGGTTCAATTTATGTATTTTTACTTGATGAAGATTTAAAAAGAGTAATTGGATATGAAAAATTAGAAATTGGTGAAAGATTAAGAAACTTTGGAAATAATCTTGATGGTACTTTATTTGAAGACACAGATGGTTCTTTTTATATAACCACTGATTTAGGAAACACTTATAACCTTAAATTCATCTTACAAAAAGAATAAAACTTTATGCTGTCAAAAAAATTTACTTACATTTTAATCGTAACTAGTTTTTTAATATCAGTTCTTTTTACTAATTATTATTTATCGAAACATGATAAATACGAATTATCCTCTGATAATTACGAAAATCATTCAATGATTAAGGGAGATATATTAAAATTTTGGATTGAGGCTGATATAATTAAAAATCAGATAGAGAATGGCAAAAGCTTATTTGGAGCAGGAGGAGAATTTAGAAATCAAATATTAATATCAAGAAGTATTGCAATATATTCAAGCTTAACTAATTATAATTTATATAATAATGAAACTGGAAAAATAAGTATAGAAAAAGGTAAAAAGCTTTATTTTATAATTCAAGCAATACTGTATTATTTATCATTAGTATTTTTTTATAAACAAATTGTTAAAATGTATCCAATTAATAATTGTTTTTTTATAATTTGTTTTCTGGCACTTGAACCCACTTTATTAACCTTTCATTCTTCATTTTGGACTGAGTCATTTTTTTTTACCTTACAAATATTCTCATTAACATTAATTTTTAAAAGTTCTAGAAAAATTTTTTTTAATTTGTTTTTAGGTATATGTCTAGGATTACTACTTCTTCAACGAACTATTTCCATCTATTATTTTTTGATAGTAATTTTCTATTATTTATTTTTGTTTAAAAAGAAATCTTTAAAACCAATATTATTCTTATTAATAGGTTACGCATTAATAATAATGTTTATTGGTTTGCAAAATCAAAAACGAATTGGCATTTTTTATGTAATGCCCAAACAATCGATGGTAGGGTTTTATGATTATATGTTACCTTTTGTTATCTCTAATAAAGAAAAAATTTCACTTTCAGAAAGTAAAGATAAATTAAAAAATCAAGCTGAGGAATGGGTTAATACAAATAATTTGAGTAGAAATAGTGAAAAAGATTTACGAAAAATTTATAAATATAAACAAAAAAAAGCATTCGAAATTATGATGGATGAACCAAAAATAACATTTTTTCATGTGATGAAAAAATTAAGTCATTTTTTAATCTTAGATCCCTTGAGTCATGTACATTACTTTTATAGATTTGAGTACAAAGGTTCACCTGAAAAAAGATATTATAAAAGTGAAACACAACAAAATCTAATACCATATAGAATTATTTATACATTGCTTATTTATTTAGTAACTTTTTTTGGCTTAATTTTTTTATTTAAAAGAAGAGATAAAAATACAATCTTTATTTTATCTATATCAATCATGTACTTCATTTTAGCTAGTGGATGGATTGGAAACACAAGATATTTTTCACCCTGCCTTATTTATTTGTCTATTTTCTTTGGAAATGGTATGGGAGTATTGTGCTCAAAAAAAAAAACAATTTAAAATGTCAAATACAAAAAAATTAGTTTATGGGTTACCAAAAGAAATTAAATATTGCTTAAAATGCAATTGTATTAATCAACAACCTACATCTATTAATGAATATAAACACGATAAAAATACTCAACAAATTGCAATTGAATTTAATGAAGATGGTATTTGTTTTGCCTGCACTTCAAATCAAAAAAAATGGACAGGTGATATAGACTGGAATCTAAAAGAAAAAGAATTAATTGAACTTTGTGCAAAATATAAAAATTTTGATGGTCCATATAATTGTTTAGTAGGAGTTAGTGGAGGTAAAGATAGTTCATGGCAGACACATATTTTAAAACATAAATATGGAATGAGACCCCTAACAGTAACTTGGGCTCCAAATATTTATACTAATATAGGATGGAAGAATTTTCAAAACTTTATTAATATTGGTGGGTTTGATAATTATACCTTTACGCCTAATGGTAAAGTTCATAGATATTTAACAAAACAAGCAACGATTAATCTCTTACATCCATTTCAAACTTTCATTTTAGGACAAAAAAATTTTTTACCACAAATAGCAGATAAATTTAAGATTCCCTTAATTTTTTACGGTGAAAACCCAAATGATTATGGAAGAAAAGTACACAATATAAAAAAATTTTCTAAGGGCAAGCACTTTGATGAAACACACCCAGGATACATTATCAATCCTACCGAAGGCTTAAAATTTGAGGATATAAAACTTGGCGGTCAAACTATTGGTTATCATTTGGAACAAGGCTTTCATCGAGATGATTTTGCATGTTATCTTCCGTTAGACTCAAATAAGTTTGAGGAAAAAAAAATTGAAACTCATTTTTTGGGTTACTATTTGAGATGGGTCCCTCAAGAAAATTACTATTATGCAGTGAAACATGCTGGTTTTGAACCAAATACAGAAAGAACTGATGGAACTTATCAAAAATATGCAAGTATTGACGATAGGATAGATGGTTTTTTTTATTATACAGCACATATTAAATTTGGATTTGGAAGAGCAATGTCAGACTCAGTCCAAGAAGTAAGAAATGGACATATTACTAAGGAAGAAGGACTTGGATTAATTGATCAATTTGATGGCGAATATCCGAAAACTTTTGAAAAAGATTTTTTAGAATACATTTCTATGAGTAAAGAAGAATTTAGTTCTTTGTGTGATAATTTTAGACCTAAACATATATGGAGAAAAACATCTAATAGATGGGAATTAAAAGTTTCACCCAAAGAATTTTTCAAGAATTTAAAATTATAAAAATTGATAAAAAGAATAATAGCAAGAATAGATATAAAGAATGACTTTTTGGTCAAAGGAATGCACCTTGAAGGTTTAAGAGTTCTTGGATACCCAGAGCTATTTGCTAAAAAATATTTCGAGGAAGGTATTGATGAAATTATTTTTCAAGATGTTGTTGCAAGTCTTTATAAAAGAAATCAACTATCTAAGTTTACAAATCAAATTTCAAAAGATATATTTGCCCCAATCACAGTAGGTGGGGGAATTAGAAGTATTGAAGATATTAAAGATGTGTTAATAAATGGTGCAGATAGAGTATGTATAAATACAGCGGCAGTAAATGATAAAAATTTTATAAAACAATCAGTAAATACTTTTGGTGCTTCTACAATCACAATAAATATAGAAACTCTTAAAATAAATGATAAATATAAAATTTATACGAACAGCGGGAGAACAGAAATAAATCTTGATTTATTTGATTGGGTTAAAGAAGTACAAGATCTTGGTGTTGGAGAAATTATATTAACGTCCATAAATAAAGAAGGAACTGGAAAAGGTTTTGATCTTGAATTGTATGAAAAAGTTTCAAAAATTTGTAAAATATCTTTATTGGCACATGGTGGTACTAATAACCCTAATGACGTTTATAAACTTTTTAATAACTCAGAAATAAACGGTGCAGTCATATCCTCTGCATTTCATTTTTATTATCATGAAGAATTATTGAAAAAAAAGAAAATTAAATTAGAAGGAAGTACTAACTTTTTGATCAACAAAAATTATAAAAATGATTTTTCATTTGGAATAAAAAAATTAAAGGAATTTCTAAAATTAAAAAAAATTGAGGTTAGGTAATGAAAAAACCTTTGGCTGCAATTATAGATATATCAATAAATAATATTCTTAGCATAAAAAGGACTTTAGAGCATATTGGATTTAATGTTTTAGTTATAAATGAGCAAATGAATATTGATAAATTTGATTTGGTTGTTTTACCTGGGGTTGGAGCATTCAACGAAGCTATGGCAAAACTAAAAACTACAAAATTATTATCTTCTCTAGAGGATGCGCTAGTAAAAAATAAAAACTTTCTAGGTATATGTTTAGGAATGCAGCTACTATTTGAAAATAGTGAAGAATTTGGATCAACCAAGGGTATTAGTTATTTTAAGGGAAACGTTGAAAATTTTAGCAAATATAAACTAAAAACAAACACATTTATAGGGTGGAATAAGATAAAATTTGATGAAAAAAAAATGTTATTAGAAAAAAAAATTAGAGACGAAGTAAAGAAAAGTTCATTTTATTTTGTACATTCCTGTTTTGTTAAAGCGAAAGAAGAATGTGACGAATTAGGTAGCTCAATTAATGATAAAATAAATTTTTCTAGCATAGTTAAAAAAAACAAGGTTCTAGCTTTTCAATTTCATCCAGAAAAAAGCGGTGAAGCTGGGATTATTTTGTTAAAAGATGTATTAAGAGATTTATAAAAAGCACTAAATTGTAATAAATGAAAAAATTTAAAAATTTTCTAGAGTCAATTAACATTTTAATTGGAAAGAAATTAGTATTTTTTTGTTACTTTGTTTTTGTTTTTTCTACATTGAGTGCATTTTTAGAAGTTTTTAGCATTGGTTCAATAGCTTTATTCTTAGGAATAATTTTAGATCCAGATAAATATCTCTCTTCTTTTTTGGGCTATAATATTGTTAATGATTTTTACTCTTTAGAACCGACAAAAAGAATAATAATTGGATCAATTATTATGTTTATAATATTTGTATTTAAAAATTTTTTAGTTTTTTTAACAAATTATTTTACTGCTTTACTTCAGTACAAGATTAAAACTCATTTATCAAAAAAGTTATTTAAGTCATACTTACACAGAGATTTTTTGTTTCATATTAATACAAATCCCTCAACATTATGGAAAAATGTGATAGCTGAAACACATTATTGCACATCATATATTATTTTATTATCTAGGTTATTTGGAAACTTAATATTAATATTTGGAATATTTTTATTAATTTTTTATTATTCCACTCCATATTTTTCTGGAATTTTTTTAGTTTTATCTCTCATAGTAAGTTTTCTTTATATTTATTTTAGAAAAAAAATAAAACAAAAATCTGATTTAAGATTTTTAATTGAAGCAAAAATTTCACAAAATATTAATCATGCTTTGGGATCAATAAAAGAAACAATTTTATTTAAAAAACAAAATTGGTTTTCAAGTGTATTTAACAAAGATACTGAACTTAAAGAAAAACAAGAATTTTCAATGTCCATAATAAACAGTTTACCACGAATAATATTAGAAATTTTCGCTGTCATGCTCTTGCTCTGCATTGTGGTTAGTTTTACATTTCAAGATTATCTTTTTTCTGAAATGATACCATTTTTATCATTACTAGCACTATCAATGATCAGGGTGATTCCAGTTTTTAATTTAATTTCTAAAAATTTAAATCAAATTAGATTTCTTAATATTTCAAAAGAGTTAATTGTAAAAGAATTTAAGTATCATGAAAAAATTAAATTAGAAAAAAAATCTATTAAAAAAACTAATGATATTAAAAAATTCAATAAACTTGAATTTAATAAAGTTGATTTCAGATATGATAAAGTAAAATTAATAATCAAAGATTTTAGCTTTAAAATAAATAATAAAGACAAACTATTATTTGTTGGACCATCAGGCTCAGGTAAAACAACGATTATAAATCTAATTTTAGGTTTTTTAAAACCATCAAAAGGAAAAATTTCAGTAAATAAACTCAATATTTTTAATGACCTAGATAGTTGGCAATCCAAAATAAGTTATATTCCGCAGGATATTTATCTTTTAGATGATACAATTCAAAAAAATATCTTATTTTCAAGTGATCATTATAATAAGAGATTATTAGAAAATGTAATAAAGCTATCTAAATTAGATAAAGAATTATCTAAGTTTTCAAGAGGTTTGAAGACTGTTGTTGGACATAGAGGCAAAAAGCTATCAGGTGGACAAAAACAAAGGTTAGCTATTGCAAGAGCACTATATAAAGAACCAGAAATTTTAGTGATGGATGAGCCAACCAGTTCTCTTGACGAATCTACTGAGGGTCAAATTATTGATGATTTGTTTAATAATTTGAAAGAACTAACTATAATTATGGTAGCTCATAGAGTAAAAAAATATAAAAAAAAATTTAATAAAATCATTAAGATATAAATATGAAGTCACTAATAATTATACCTGCTCGTAAAGGATCAACCAGAATTCTAAATAAAAATATAAGAACTGTTCATGGTAAACCGTTGATTTACTGGACAATAAAATATGCAAAAATATTTAAAAGAAATTTTGACATATGTGTTTCAAGCGATTGTAAGAAAATTGAAACAATTACCAAAAAACTAAATGTGAATTTCATTTTAAGAAAGCAAAAATTATCATCAAGTAAGGCACATATATATGATGTAATAAAAGATATCTTAAAAAAAACAAAAAAAAAATATGATTTTATAATTCTTTTAGCACCCACATCTCCTTTACGTGAAAAAAATTTAATTAAAAAAGGACTAAAACTTTTACAAATAAATAAAAAAAACTTTGATGCATTGATTCATGTTGCAAAAGTTAATTCTACAACTGGTTCAGTCAAAAATAATCTTTGGAAACCTGATAATTCTATCAATACTAGGACACAAGATATTACGAATAAGTATATGACCACTGGTAATTTATTTATTTATAAAAAGATATTTTTTGAAAAAAAAAATTTTAAAAAAAATAAAAAAATATATGCATTTAAAACAGACTCAAAAAATTGGGTTAATATTGACTACGAAAAAGATTTTGCAGTATTAAAGGATATTTTAAAAAGAAAAAATTATTTTAAATCTTACAATTAGAAAATTTTCCAATGAAAAAAAATTTTTTTATTATTACATATTTCAGATTTCAAAAAAGAGATTACGAAAGATTAGGAATTAAGTTTTTTAAAAAAAAAAAAAATTTAATTATAATTGATTTGTCTAGACTACTAGGAAATAAATCTTATCAGTATTACAAAAAATTAAAGAAAAAAGATACAATAGAAATTTCCAGTTTTATTGATTTAATTATTTTTTTAAGGAAATATAAAGCTAGCTATTCATTGGTCTATCTAAGAAGTGGATTTAAGGAACTGGTAGTAAAATTTATCTTATATTTTTTTGAAGTTAAAATTATAAAATACTTGAGTGGTCTTAAACCTAGAACTGAATACGATAAAATATACTATGAAAAAAAAATTGTAGATAAAGTTATCTTAATTCCAAATATTATTTTACGCTACATTAAAAAAAAAATTATAACTATTCTAAATTACTTCCTAATACACACAGTAATGATTACAGGTAAAAAGTCTGATAATTTAGAATATTATTTGAATAACTCAAAAAGAAATCTTTATTCACATTCGTTTGATTATAATTATTATATTCAATTAAATAAAATATCAAAGAATAAAAGAAATGTTTTAAAAAAAAAATATATCGTTTATCTAGATCAGAATTTTATTACACATCCTGATTTTTTTATAAGAGGTGAAAAACCTTTTGTGAATATTAATTTTTATAAAAATTTAGAAAAGTTTTTTTTATTATTAAAAAAAAAATATAAATGTGATGTTAAAATTGCAGTTCATCCTAAAACCGATCTAAAAAAATTGCATTTTTCGTTGAAAAAACATTGTCATTTGAATAAAACTGCTGAACTCATTAAAGAGTCTAGTCATGTTTTGGCTCATTATAGCACAGCTATTTCTTTTGCAGTGTTGTATGGAAAGTCGATATCATTTTTAACTTCTAAAGAGTTAAAGAGAGTCAGGGCTGGTGGTCAAATTTACAATATGGCAAAAATTTTAGGTAATAATATAATAGATTTAGACAATTTTAGATCTAATCTAAAAATTAATTTCAAGATGAATAAAAAAAAATATAATCATTATGTTGATAATTATATAAAACATCCAAATTCAAACAAGGAGAATAGTTGGAAATATTTATTAAAAAACATTTAACTTTTATGAATATTTATATAAAAAAAATTTGATGATAAGATTTAAAAATATTAGTGAAAAAATTGCAAACCCTTATCCTATAATTGTCTTTAAGGATTTTTTAGACAACCAGGAGATAAAATATATGTCAGAATATTTCAAAAAAAATAAAACTGATTTTGATAAAAATGTCATGGGGGGGAGAAATACAGTTTTAAAAGGTGGTATCAAATATAGAACTTTTATTGAAAAGAATATACTAGGGAAAACATTGGATGATTTTTTCGATAATCCGGAAACTTTTAATTATATAAAAAAAGAACTAGACAATTGTAAAACTAAATCCAAAAGAAAATTCTATACAAAATTTAATTCATTTACATATAAAAAAAACTATCTTGAAGAACTCAAAGATAGATTTTTTATCTCTAAAATAAAAAACAAATTAATAAGATATCACTCACAAATAAAAGATAGAGGTATCATTCATTGCCATATGGATTTTTCTGAAGCTAAGGCTGGTTACCAAAGAGAGCCTCATCATGATACTGAAAATAGGATTATAAGTTTTTTGTTATATTTTAATGATTTTGAACAAAACAATGGTGGCAACTTTCAAATTTACGATTTTCTATCTGAAAATGAGTCGTATTCAAAGAGACCCAATATTAATAATTTAAAATTAGTTAAAGAAATAACCCCAACAGCTGGGACACTAGTAGCATTTTATTCATCACCCAACTCTATACATGGTGTCGAAAAAATTAAATCAGATAGTCCTTCAAGGTGTTTTATGTATGGAAGTTATACAAATATTAATGATATAAATTGGAAATTCACTAAATGATTTCGTTAAAAATTTATAAATCAAGATATCAAATAATTAGACAAATTATGTTTATTATAAAAAAAAAATTAGATTTAATTTTTTATAAGTTTTCCGAAAATAACAAAGATCTTAAAAATCTAATAAATGATGGATATATACATTTAGAAAATCAGGTACCTTTAGATTTTCTTAAAGAAATTGAAAAAAAATATCATAAATTTAATGATAATGACGAAGAAGTTGTCAGACAAGTTGATTTAGAGGAAGAAGATTTAGAAAGACTTCATAAGTTACTATTTAAAAATAATATTATTTCTCTAATAAAATCTTACCTTGGTAGATCAGTCTATACTTTTCAAAATGTTTATCATTTTTTAACAAACAAAAAGTCGAATGACTCTTCTTGGCAACCTCATCATGATACAAAATTTAATAGATTAAAAATTTACATATGGATTTCGAATAATACAAAAAATACACATCCAATATTTTATTTAAAAAAAAGTCACTTGCATATAAAAACTTGGCTTATTAATCAAGATACTAGATATCCAGAAAATAAAAAACCTCTTGATGAAGTTTTTGGAAAACCGGGCGATATCATCATATTTGATTCACATGGCATTCACTCAAATTTTAAAAATTCCATTGAACCAAGAAAAACAATAGTATTAACATTTGAGAGTGTAAGTTTATTTTCTAGAATTAATCCATTTACGAAAAAAGGAAAAAATATCATTAAAGAACTTAAAGCAAAAAAAATTTCTTAGAGAAATTGAGCGCAATTAAAAAATATAGAGTATATTAGAAATATGTTAAAAAATTTATTAGAAAAGAAAGTAGTTTTTATAACTGGAGTTGGTAAGGGAATTGGTAAATCCCTCTTATTTAAGTCAATAGAACAAGGGGCATTTGTATATGGATTAACGAAATCAAAAAAAGATGTGAGTAAATTTAACAAAATAAAAAATTGTAAGGTTTTTTTTGGTGATACAAGAAAAATTAAAAATGTAGAAAAAATTTTTAAATTATCATTGATTGAAAAAAGACCAATCGACTGTTTGATAAATAATGCGGGTTCACGTCAAAGAATTAAATTTTTAAATATTAAAAAAAAAGATTTAAATGATATTTTTGAAAATAATTTTTTTTCTGTTTTTAATATAACTAAATTATATTCATCATATATAATTAAGAACAAGATAAAGGCATCAATTGTTAATGTTGGCTCTATTGTTGGCCAACTAGGTTTTAATGAACTTTCAGGTTATGCCTCCACTAAAACAGCACTTATAGGTTTTACCAAAAGTTTTGCAGTTGAAATGAAAAATTATAAAACAAGAATAAACTTGGTTAACCCAGGTTTTATTAAAACATCTTATTTTAAGAATTTTAAAAAAATGAATAAACTTTATAAATGGACCAAATCTAGAACTATTTCTGGAAAATGGGGAGAACCTGATGATGTAAGCTATTTAATTTGTTTTTTATTATCAAGTTATAGTGAATATATAAATGGACAAATTATTAATATAGATGGAGGGTGGACAGCAAGTTAGTTTTAAATTTTTTGATTATGAAGAATAAAATAAGAGTAATTGGCCTTATACCCACCAGACTAGGATCCACGCGCTTACCAGCTAAAGCATTGCTACCGATAAGTAATTTACCTTTAATAATACACACTTATAAAAGATCAAAACTATCAAAAAAGTTAGATGATTTAATAATTTGTTGCGATAGTAAAAAAATACAAAATGTAGCAAAAAAATATAAAGCAAAATCTAGAATTACATCAGTTCATCACAAGAATGGTACAGAAAGAATTGCAGAAGCATATTTAAGTTTAAATAAAAAATTTGATTTTATAGTTGATATACAAGGCGATGAACCAATGATAAGCCCTTATCACATAGATCAAGTTATTGAATTTCATAAAAAAAATGCAGATTTTGACATTATATTGCCAACTCTAAAAGTAAAAAATCCTAACAGCCAAAATCTTATTAAAGTAGTAGCTAATAAAAAAAATGAAGTGATGTATTTATCGAGAGCAAAAATTCCATTTGAATTTAAAAATAATTGTAAGGTATTTAAAAAACATCTTTCTATAATTTCATTTAAACCTGAGGCACTAATAAAATTTTCAAAATCTAAACAAACACCACTAGAAAAAGTAGAAGATATTGAGCTTCTAAGAGCATTAGAAATTGGTCTGAGAATAAAGACAATTGATTTAGAGGGAGATAGTTTTTCAGTTGATGATTACGAAGATTACCTTAAAGCCAAGGACTTGATGAATAAGGATAAGGTGTTCAAGATTTATAAAAGGAAATGAAAAATAAAAATATCACCTACAAAATAGATAACGTTGTTCATAAGGTAATTATTAAAAAAGAAATTGAAAAATACTTACTTAAAGATCTTGTATCTCTAGAGTCTGATAAAAAAGTATTATTTATATACGATGAAAATATAGATAGTAAATTTATTAAAAAAATTGTTGATCTAATTAAATTGTCAGGCGGAGATATAGAGGTAAAAAAAATTCAAGGAACCAAAAAAAATAAAAATTTAAAAAATTTATTATCTTTATTTAAAATTCTACTTAAAAAAAAATTTACAAAACAATCAGTTGTTATTTCTTGTGGAGGTGGGGTAGTAGGTGATCTTTGCGGATTATTGAGCTCATTATATCTAAGAGGGACATATTATTTTCATATACCCTCAACTATGACGGCCATTGTAGATAGTTGTGTTGGGGGAAAAACAGGAATAAATCATCAGGGCATTATTAATTCTATGGGAAACTATCATCATCCTAATAGAGTTTATATTGCATATGATATGATAAAAAAAATACCAGATAGAGAGTATTACTCTGGGTTTTCTGAAATCTTAAAGTGTGGATTGTTAGGAAATAAAAAAATTTTGAATATTCTCATTAGTAAAAAAGACTATTTAATATCAAGAAATTTTAATTATTTATCAATTTTAATTGAGGCTACATTAAAAAAAAAAATATCGTTATTCATAAATGATATTAAAGAAAAAAATAAAAGATTACATTTGAATCTTGGACATACTTTTGCTCATGCAATTGAGATGGCAACTGATAGACTTATAAAAAAAGATTTTTTTAGACACGGTGAGGCAGTAGGAATTGGAATATTATGTGAAGTGCTTCTTTCAAATAGTGGTAAAAATGAAAAGAATTTAAAATTAATAAATAAAATTAAACTTATATTAACTAAATATAATTTGCCAATAAAAATTAAATTACCAAAAAATATTTCAATCATTAAAATGCAAAATGAAATATATAAAAACGTTTTTTTAGATAAAAAAAGACTTAATAAAAACCCTAGGTATATCTTTTTAAAAAAAATCGGAAAACCAGTGACAAAAGAAATTGATAATTACAACTTATTAAATGAAGTTATTTTTAAATTTATTAACTAATTTAAAATAATTATATTGGATGGAAAAAAAAATTGTTATCATTGATTTAGAACAAGATATAAATGAACTTGTTAAAAATTCAGATATAGTAAAAATCTATAGAGGCTTTGTTAAAACCGAAAATGTTAATATTATTAATATTGGCTCAATAAAGAAAAAAACACAAAAAAATTTAAGAAAAAAACTAATTAGCAGTTTTGAAACCTATGCTAAATATATAAAAAAAAAATATAAAAACATAAATCCTTATCTTTTAAGTTTCTTCAATATAAGAAATGATAGTAACAGATTGTATGATAAAATTTTTTATTTCTTTCATTTAAAAGAATTTTTAAAAAAAAAAAATTATACAGATGTAAGCATAATTAGTGATAACCCAAATTTTAAAGATCTCTATTTTTCATTAAATGTTAAAAAAATTAAAATTATATATAAAAAAAAGATAATCAAAAAAAATATTATATTTTTTTATTTGAGTAAAATTTCTATTTTTTATTTTAAAACTTTTTTATTATTATTCTATATTAAAATTTTCAGTAAACGTGCAATTATAGATAAAATCGAAGAAGCTGGATTAACACTTTTTCCTCAAAATTTTAATAAATTAAATAATGAGTTTTATAAAAAAAATGTATTATACTTAAATTTTTTATTAACAGACGAAAGTCATTTAAATAATTCACTAATCAAAAATTTTAGAGAATTTAAAAAAATTAATGGTTGCAAAAATCTAATTATTATTGAAAAGCATATTGGTTTTTATTTTTTGATTAAATCTTATTTTGCAGCATTTAAAAAAATTTTTGCTGTTAGAGATATTTGTAATAAAAAGATTTATTATAATAAAATTGACATATCATATGTGACTAAAGAATTAATGTTAATTTCTCTTATTAATAATGCCAAATTAAATATATATAATAATGCTATATTAAAAGTAATTAAGGAAAATAATATAACGAAATTTCATTACTATATGTTTGAGTATAATCTAGGATTTTATCTATGTAATTTGGTGAGATTAAATACCAATGTTAACCTTGTAGGTTATCAGCATGGAATTTATTCTAATAAATTAATGTGGCTAGCAATGCTGAATAAAAATGAATTAAGGCAAAAATATTTACCTCATAATATTAAAATAAAATTTAGTCATAGTTTGAGCGATTATAAAATTTTTTTTAATAAGAGAGATATATTAAATAATAAAGAATTAAAAAATAATTTACCTTTTATAAATAAAAAACCATTAAAGAAAATATCTACAATTTTAGTTTATTTAGGCTTGCATGATGCAATAGATATGATCTGTGAAATTAAAGATAATTTTAAAAAATTTGAAAATATAAAAATTGATATAAAGTTGCATCCAAAATTTAAAGATATAAATACACTTCAACTTATAAAAAATATCAAAGTAATTAAAAAAGTAAAAAATAAATACGACTTAATTTTATTATCCACAACTTCAACAATGGTTTATGATTTAATTTTAAAAAACATTTTGTTTAAGATACTAAAACCTAAATATATGAGCTCTCTTTTACCAGAAAATTTAGAAAAATTTATAAAAATATCCTAATTATTTATATAAAAACTTTTATATATTGTAATAAATTTCATACTTGTATTTTCTAAACTATAATAATTAATAAATTCTCTATTATCAATTTTAATTTTATTTCTATTATTAAAATAATGAATTATTTTTTCACAGTAAATTTCCATGTCGTAAGGTTTGATTAAAAAACCATTTAAATTATTTTTAACAATTTCATTAGCTCCAGGTGTATCAAAAGCAATTATTGGTAAATTTGACGCAAGTGCCTCTGTCATTGTAATTCCAAACGACTCAATTCTTGATAAATGTAGATAAATATTAGAAGATTTGTAGTGACTAATAAGTTCGTTGGCAGGATAATATTTTTCATTATTTTCATCTATAGAAATTTCATCAATAAAGTTAAAGTGATTTATATTTTTTTTTATAAAGTTATTTTCTGCAATTTTTTTTACATTTCTCCCAATAATTTTCCATTTAAATTCACACCTATTAATTAAAATTTTAGCAATATCCTCAACAAAATCATAACCTTTTTTAAAAGTTGCATTTCTAGCGACTGTAATCATTGTAAACTCTTTATCTTTTTTAACAGAATATGAAAATATTTTTTCTAAATTTGTTGCATTTGGTATTAGACAAATTTTATTTTCATTAATATTAAGTTTAATTAATATATTTTTAATTTCATTTGATATTGCATGCAAAATATCTATTTTTTGTATAGTACTTAAAAATAATTGATCATATTTTTTGTCTAATCGATAACCATATTTTATTTCTTTATCAATTTGTGTATCGGCACCTTGTAAGGTGACTATCACTTTTTGGTTATTTTTCTTTAAAACATTTATGATTAAAAGTAATTTAAAATTTAAGGAATGAAAATGCCAAACATCATAAGCTTTTTCTTTAATAATTCCCTTTATATAAATTTGAAGAATAAAAGATAAATCAATATGCAAATAATATTTACATAAATAAACCAAATCAATTATGAATTTATTAAGAGTATAAATTTTATATTTTGCATTTTTAATGTTAATATTTTCCAAATTCCATAGATCTACGGATATATTTTTTTCGGTTAGTTTATTTGCTAAATTATGTGCTTGAATCTCAGCACCACCAATTAAAGGCAAAAAAGTAGAGGGTACAAATGCAATTTTCATTATAAAATAGAAGATATATGATTAGATAATCTTAGTGCAAGTTTTACAACAGTCAAAGTTGGATGAGCATAACCTGCCGAACAAAATACAGAGCTTCCACTGATGTAAAGGTTATTAATGTTGTGGACTTTAAGATTAATATCTACCACCGAGTTATCTGCCGACGTACCCATACGAGTTCCACCCATATGGTGATATCCATTCTTATGATCATAATCGGTTTTATCGTACAAATACTCTTCAACAGCAATTCTGCCTAGATCATTTTGTACTAAAAAATTTCCAAAATTTTCTGCAATTATTCTTGAACTTTCTCTAACTTTTTGTGATCTTTGCCAATATATTATTGGCTTAGGAATATTAAAAAAATCTTTTACTTTATCAAGAGTTATTTTATTTTGAAATTCAGAGTCCTGATCTGTCATTAGACTCATATTTATTTTATAAAATTCAGCTTTGTTTTTATTTAAAAATTTATCACTTAAAAAATTTGGAGCTACACAGTTTAATTGGTTTAAAAATTTATTTTTACTAATATTATTTTTTTCTTTTGATACACCTAAAATTATAGATGAATTAAGTAAATTAGAATTATTCACAAATTTTGAATTAGTTGCGAAGTAAAAAGCATACTTACAACTTAAATCAAAATCTTTTTCTAATGTATTTTTTTTTATATAATTGTCAAATTGATCTTTAAACAATAGTCCTTCCGCCATGTCATGATAAGGATGATCCATCCAATAATTTCCAATTGGCATTTTTGGATTAAATAAATTAGAATTTTTTTCTTTTGACCATAATAATAATCTTGAATTTTCGATTCCACCACATGCAAGTATAAATGTTTTTCCTAAAATTTTTTTATTTGATTTGTTAAATATATTAATACCAGTTATATTTTGATCATGTCCCTCTAAATTAATTAGGGTTGTATTTAGTATTATAGAAATATATTTTGATTTTTTTATGTATTTGAAATATTTTTCTTTAAAACGAACATCTGAATATTTGTAATTTATTATATCTAGATTATTATTAAATTTTTTTTTCTTAAATTCGCCTTTAATATTTAGAATATTATTTGCTTCACTGGAGTATGGATCAAGATCTTTTTTATTAATTGGCCAGTTTTTAAAATCAAAAGAATCAAGATCCATACAATTCCCACCCCAGTGTCCTGTAGTTCCACCAAATTGTCTTAATCTTGCAATTTCTAAATCAACATAATTATCTCCAATAACCTTTCCACTATAATGTGTTTGAGAATTATCGTCAGGTATTGATCTACCTGCCTCAATTATTAAGCAAGGAATATTTTTTTTTTCCAATTGTAGTGCTATTGTTAAACCTGCGGGGCCGCTTCCAATAATTACAACATTGTTTTTTTTGGGTACTTGATTAATTTCGGTTAATATCATTACTACCTAAAATCCATATTTTAGAAAATTTTTTTTTTAAAATAATTTTGTTTTTAATTTTTTGAAAAAGTTTTTTACTATCAAAAAATAGAAATAATCCTGGAAATAAAATGAAATATTTTAAAAAGATTCTTTTTTTCATAATTAACTATATAATGAACATTATTTACTTGATATAATATTATATTTTAAAGTACTAGTACTTTGTGAGTTAGAAATTAATTAATAATGCAAATAATAAAAAAAATAGTAAAATACATATTGGGACTTCTTAATCTTGAACTACATAGAAAAAGACTCTCTAAGCATTTTTATTATCATGTGGTCCAAACCTTAAAAAATTTTAAAATAGACATAGTTTTAGATATTGGTGCAAATACAGGACAATTCGCTTCGACCATAATAGATTTTGGTTACAAAAAAGAAATATTAAGTTTTGAACCAATAGAGGAAGCACACAGACAGCTTGTAATAAATTCTAAGAAATATAGTTATTGGAGAGTTTACGATAGATGTGGGTTTGGAAAAAAAAATGAAACTAAGATGATTAATATTTCTAAAAATAGTGTTTCGTCATCAATTTTGGATATAAAAAAAAAACATACAGATATTGCCCCAGAATCTGCGGTTGTTAAAAGGGAAAAAATTAAATTAATTACATTAGATTATTTTTTCGATAAGGAAAAAATAGGAAAAAAAAAAATTTTTATAAAAATTGATACTCAAGGATATGAAAAAAATATTATCATAGGGTCAAAAAAAAATATTAAAAAAATAAAAGGATTTATGGTAGAGCTCTCGATTGTTGAACTATATAAGTCAGAAGCACTTCTATTTGAAATGTGTAAAATATTAGATAAATTAGGATTTAAAATTTGGGCAATAGAAAGAGGATTTACTAACAAGAAAACTGGGCAAGTTCTTCAAGTAGATGTAATTTTTATAAATAAAAATGAATTTGATAAAAAATTATTATAATAAAGAGATATTCCAAATCCTTTTAATATCATTTATTATCTTTTTTCTTAAATGGTTTTTTTCATATTGGAATTTTGGATTTGAAAATATATATACAAAAATAATTTTTAATCCCTCTGGGGATTCTTCTTACTATCCGTTTGTAAAACAATTTGCAGATTTAAATTTTTCTGAAGGCTATAGTTCTATTTTTCAACAATTAAATTTTGTTGGATTTCCTTATTTAGTAAGTATTTTTCATGCAATTTTATATAAAATATTTGGACTTTATAATTTTATCATTTTAGAATTTATTTGTATATTTTCTTTCATTATAATTTTTTTTTATTTATTTAAGGAATTTAAATTTTCTAAAAAGAATTCAATTTTATTTGCATTATTATTTTTTAGTATTCCACAAATATTATTTTTATTAAACGATTTTTCAATTCCCTATGTTTTTAATTTAAAACAATTATATTCAAGTTTCTATTCCCTTAGATTTCCAAGGCCTTTAGTAACAAATTTATTTTTATTTGCTTTTTTATTATTTATACTAAAATTTTATATATCAAAAAATTTTAGGGAAGAAAAAATTTATTTTTTAAGTTCTGGAATTTTAGTAGGCCTTCAATTTAACAGTTTTTTTTATTTTTCAATCATAAGTTTTGTCCTTTTAAACATTGTATATTTGATTAAATACAAAAATAGTTTGTTTAATAAAGATATAAGAAATCTCTATTTATTATTTTTGTCGTTATTTATAGTAATTTGTTTGCCATTCTTAATTCAGCTTTATTTTATAGAACCAGATTATCTTAGTAGAGTTGGATCATTCGAATTAAATACTGAAAAAAAAGTATTTTTAGCAAAACATCTATTAATTGGATTGTTAAAAATAGAATTCATAATTTTAATTTTTTTAAATCTTGTTTTATATTTTTTAAATAGTAGAAAGAAAAATTTTAGTAGTAAAAATTTAGATATTTTTTTATTATTTTTTCTTATATCAATAATTACACCATTTGCTTATCTTTATATTTTTGACACTGTCACATTTTTTGGAAATTTTATATTCATTATTGCTTTGTCTGGTTTCGTTTTTCTTAAAATGAATTTTTTAGTATTTATTCAAAATTATAGTTTTATAAAAAAGATAAAAACTCAAAATTATATACTTATTGTTTTGATATTTATTTTAATAAATTTTAGTTATTTTGATAAAACTCATAATGTGAAAGTGCTAAGTCCTGGTGTTCATTTTAATCCTAAAAATTTATCATCATTTAGAAATGATTTTAATAATGTTGTTAATTTTATAGAATCAAAAAATGATATGCTTGATCAAGAATCTCTTTTATTAACAAATGATGTTCATGTACAATTATACTGGATATTTTCTGATCATAAGTATTTTTATTATCCATATATTTTTTCAACTTCACTTAAAGATACAATGATTGAAGTACAATTGATAAATGCTTTCAAATATTTGGAATTAGAATTAAAAGATTTCGAAAATTTTATAAATCAAAATGTTATAAGTAGCTGGAGAGTAGTAAATACTAATAATTATTTTTTTTTGGGACATCTAAAATACCAGGCAAACTACTTAAAAAAATTCTCACCCATAAATGAATATCCTTTAAATACACGTCAATTTATTAATAAAAAATCTGTATATTTAACTAATCAAATTATTCTACCTAAAGATGAATTGGAAAGATTAAAAATAAAATTTAGTGAATTAAAAAAAAACATTGATTTGGAACCTAATATTATAATTTTAAATAAGTATAATTCACTGGAAAGAAATATTTTAAAAAATTTAGAATATTGCAATATATTTGAAAATAAAAACTTTATTATTATAACCAAAAAAAGTCATAGTTTATGTATTAATTAGAATAATGATTTTAAATTTTAGATACTAATTGTTATTCGTGATATTCATTAACCAACTATAATGTTTTGAATTTGAAAAAAGAGATTTATTACTGGGGACCATTTATTGATAAAGTTGCTACAATTAAAGCAATGATTAATTCATCAAAATCAATCAATAAATATTCATTAAAATTTAAATCTACTTTAGTTGATGCGACAGGTGAATGGAAAAATTATTTCGACAAGACTAATTATGAAAACTTAAAATTTGTTGATCTAAACTTAAACTTTTATAACACATTAAAAGGGCAGAGCTTTCTAAAAAGTAGACTTTCTTATATTAAGATTTTTTATAAATGTTTTTTCCCCTTAAAGAATTTGCTTATAAAAAATAAGCCTGATTATTTAATTATACATCTAATTGTTTCATTACCTATGGTTTTATTTCTTTTTTTTAATTTTCAAACCAAGTTGTGCCTTAGAATCTCGGGAAAACCAAAGCTAAATTTTTTTAGAAAAACTCTATGGAAAGTTTCATCTCACAAAATACATAAAATTTTTTGCCCTACGATAGAGACAAAAGAATACTTAATAAATCAAAATATATTTATAAAAAACATTTTTGTATTAGAGGATCCAGTAATTGAGGCAAAAAAAATTAATATTTTAAAAAAAGAAAAAAGTCGTTTTACAAAAAAAAATAATATAATTTTAATTGGAAGGCATACTAAACAAAAAAATTTTCAGCTATTTGTTGAAGCTTTTTCAAAAATACAAAGTAAATATCCTGATTTTACAGTGAATATTTTTGGAGAGGGAGAACTTAAAAGTAGTCTTTTTAATTTAATTAAATCAAAAAATCTTGATAATGTAATTATGTTGCATGGATATAAAAAAAATATATTTAAATATTTATCTGATAGTAAATTTTTTGTTTTGACCTCGTTATGGGAAGACCCTGGTTTTGTTCTTATGGAGTCTGCCTATTGTAATGTAAATATAATTTCTAGTGACTGTCCAAATGGACCTAGAAACTTTTTACTTAATGGAAAAGCTGGATTTTTATTTAAGAATAATTCAGTCAGCTCTTTAATTGAGACCCTTGAAAAAGCAATTAACTGTAAACATGAAGAGTTGCAGCAAAAAAAATATTTAGCAAAGAAAGAAACTCTAAAATACTCTATTTTCAGACACTATAAAAATATAGAAAAAAAATTAGAAATTTAATCTAAATTTTTTTTTTATAAAAGTTATTGTATTTCTAATAAAACTAATTTTGATAATCAAAAAATATAAAAATCTTATAATAAAAAAAAAATACACCTGAAATAAATTTTGTTTGTTATCTAACCTAATATTTAACTCTTCTAAAAGGTAACTTGTAAAGCTTTCTTTGCTAGAAACTCCAAATATATCAAATATACCTATAAGGTGTTTTTTTTTCGTCGTAATACCTTTTAACTTGTGTCTAACAATTATTCGGTACATTAAATCATAATCAGAATGAAACTTATACTTTTCATTATATTTGCCAACTATTTTTTGTGAAGAACTTTTAATAAAAAAACCTGAAGAGTGCGCTGGATAGATATTGAATTTCCAATTAATCTTTTGAGGATTATAACCAGAAAGAATTCTATCTTTATAAACAGATCCAAATATAAAGTCTGGGTTTTCATTGTTTATATATTTTTTTATAAAACTTAATGCATATTTTGTGTAGATATCTCCTGAGTTTAAAATTCCAACATAATCTCCGGTACAATAAGTAAGCCCTTTATTCATTGCATTATAAATACCCGTATCTTTTTCAGAAAGCCAAAAATCAATAAAGTCACTATATTTTTTTATAATATTTAATGTGTTATCTGATGAATCTCCATCAATTATAATATATTCAATATTATCGTAACTTTGATTTAATACACTTTTAATAGTTTTTTCTAAATTTTTTTCACCGTTAAATACTACAGTTATAACACTTATTAGAGGTTTAGAATTTATATGTCTTTTGAAAAAATTCTTATATCTTAAGCCACCACTTTTGCTTTTTTCATTAGTTGAAAATAAGTTAGTATTATATTTAGAGCTTTGAAGTTCATTCAAAATTGGAGCTTGATTAGAAATATTTTTTAAAGTACTAAATTTGTTATTATTCATTAATTTTAATTTAATTGATAAAATAATTCATAAATTATATAAAATTTAAAGATAAATAGAAGAATATTATAAATTTAATTACTAATGAAAATATTGATAACAGGATCATGTGGATTTATTGGCTTTAGCCTAGCAAAGTTCTTATTAGATAAAGATTATGAAATTTTAGGAATTGATAATTTAAATGATTATTACTCTATAAAACTTAAAGAAAAAAGATTAGAGTTATTAAAAAATTATAAAAAATTCAATTTTCATTTTCTAGATTTAAAAAATGAAAAAAAAATAAATAAAGTTTTCAAAAATAATAAAATTGATTATGTATTTCATCTAGCAGCTCAGGCAGGCGTAAGACATTCTGTTGATTTTCCAAGAGACTATATTGACTCAAATATATTGGGATTTTTTAATATTTTAGAAAATTGTAAAAAAAAGAAAGTAAAAAGAGTATTTTATGCATCTTCCAGTTCTGTTTATGGCAACAGCATAAAGTTTCCACTTAAAGAAGATAATATTTTATCACCTAACAATGTGTACAGTTTAACCAAAAAATTTAATGAAGATATTAGCGAAGTTTACTCAAATTATTACAAACTAAAATTGACAGGTTTAAGATTTTTTACAGTCTATGGTGAGTGGGGAAGGCCTGACATGTTTGTTTATAAGTTATTAGAATCTTGTGCTTCAAAAAAACCTTTTTATTTAAATAATTATGGAAATCATTTTAGAGATTTCACTTATATACAGGACTCGGTGAAAATGGTTTATAAGCTGTTTAGATCAAAAAAACTTAAAGGTCATGATGTTTTTAATATTTGTTCAAATAAGCCCTTAAAATTAAATAAGATAATTAAAATTGTTGAAAAAAATATGGGCAAAATAAAGATTACAAATAAAAAACTTCAACTGGCAGATGTTATCAAAACACATGGAAATAATTCAAAAATAAAAAAGTTTTTAAAATATAAAGATTACACTAAAATTGAAACTGGTATTTTAAATACAATAAAATGGTTTAAGAAATATAAAAAGATTAAAATTTCATAAATTTGTAGACTAAAAAAAGATATTTTTGCATATTTACATTATATTCAAATCTATTTATTTTTTTATAACCAAGATTAATTTTTTGTTTGTTTGATTTTTTATTTTTTTTAAATTCTATTATTTTCTTAGAAATACTTTTAAAGTCTGAAACTTTTACCAAATCACCAGCTTTACCATTAAGCAATATTTCTCGTGGACCCGTAGGACAATTTGTAGAAATTATATATTTTTTTAAACATTGGGCTTCAAGTAGAACATTTGGTAATCCTTCAAATTTTGATGTTAGAATAAATAGGTCTGACATTCTCATAAATTTAAGTGGATTTTTTTGGAATGGAATAATTTTTACCATTTTATTTAAATTATTTTCTTTAATGAATTCAGAAATTTTTTTTTTATTTTGCCCTCTTCCAATTATTAAAAGTTTAAAATTCATCGTATTCTTTAAAAGATTTGCAGCATATAGAAGGGTCATATGATCTTTTTGGTCCACTAATCTTCCTACATTGATAATTTTGAGTTCTTTGGTTTTGTAAAAATCAAGATTAATTTTTTTTTTACTGTTAATAATCACTTGTTTTTTATTTAGAGGGTTTAATATTACTTCACTCTTGATGGAAAATTTTTTATCTAATTCTTTTTTAAAGTCGTGACTGTTAACTATTACTTGATTTGATAAGCCTAATATTAATCTATATAATAAATTTTTAAAAATATTTTTTGACCATCCGATAGAGGAAGAGTTTGACCTTGAAATTATTTTAGTATTAAAAACCTTACATAAGATAATTGCATAAGCGTTAGCTTGGAATGAAAACACCAAGTTATTTTTATGATTTAAAAAAAATTTAAGTAGGTATATTAAGCAAATAAAGTATTTCATCAACCTTCCTTTATTTACCCAAAACTTACTTTGTGGTGTTAACAATTTAATCTTTTTATTTAATTTATTTTTAATAGACCTATCTGAGGTAATAATAAAAATATTATTAATGTATTTGGAAAGATAGTTGCTAACTAAGAAAAAATTTTTTTCTACACCACCACCCTCAACAGAAGGCATAAATATAATTAGGTTTTTTTTGGTCATTTTTTTGTAATATTTAATTATTATAAAATTATTGTTTAAATCAGAAGCATCATATAGATTAAACATTATTTATTTCAATATTCAATTTTATTTTTATAATTTAAATGCTCAAAGAAAGAATGCTAATATCAATAATAATACCCTATTATAAAAAAAAAAAATTTATTACCAAAACATTAAATTCAATCAAAAACCAATCTTATAAATATTTTGAAGTAATTATAGTTTATGATGATGAAGACTTAAGTGATTTTTACTTTATTAAAAATATCATTCATAAAGATTCTCGTTTTAAAATTTATAAAAACTTAAAGAATAAAGGTGTTTCTAAGAGTAGAAATTTTGCAATTTCTAAAAGCAAAGGTCATTTTATCTCTTTTATTGATAGTGATGATGTATGGAATAAAGATAAATTAAAATTTCAATTAAATTTTATGCTTAAAAATCGTTGTTTAATTTCTCATACTAATTACAATTTAATCAATACAACTGGTAATAAGATAGGTCAAATGAACATTTCACTTGTTCTAAATCATAAAGATCTTTTGAGATCTTGTGATATAGGCACCTCAACTGTAATGATTAATTCTAAGATAAAAAAACTTATAAAATTTTCTAATATTGAAACTAAGGAAGATTTTGTGCTTTGGCTAAAATTATCAAAAAAACATAAATTTTTTGGAATCCAAAAAAACCTTGTAAGCTGGAGGAAAGTATCAAATTCACTGTCATCATCATTGATGATTAAATTTAGAGATGCTTTTCTTGTTTATTTCAGATATGAAAAATTTAATTTTATAAAATCTATTTTTTTTGTTCTTATTCTATCAATGAATTATATAAAAAAATCTTTAAAACAAAAAATTAATTAAATGATTAAAATAATAATTTTTTCTCTATTACATATTTTGATAAATAAAATTTTTTTAAAATTTAATTTTTTATTAGATAGAAAGCAAATCTCATATCATAAAAAAAAAATTGATAATAAAACCCTTACTCCCTTATCAGGAGGAATTGTATTTATAATTTTTATTTCCTTTTTTTATTATGATTACAATCTAACTCTAATATTATTTACATTATTTATTTATCTGATTGGTGTTATGTCAGATTTAGATTTTTTAAGTTCTCCATTAAAGAGGATAATTTTACAATCATTAACTATATTAGTTTTTATACTTTTAGAAAATATATCTATAGAAAGTATTTCTATAGATTGGTTTGACATTTTATTAGAATTTAGAGTCTTTAATATAATTTTTTTGTCTATTTGCATATTAGTCATTATAAATGGATTTAATTTTTTAGATGGTGTTAACACATTAGTTTTAGGATATATGTTAATAAATCTTTTAGCCATTTATCATTTATCAAATAATTTTAGTTTAAATTTTAATCTTGAATTATATAAAGGTTTAATTACTATTCTATCTATAGTTTTTATATTTAACTTCTTTGGATTATCATTTTTAGGAGACTCCGGAACTTACTCATTATCTTTCTTTATTGGAGTACTATTTATAATTTTTGCATTTGAAAATTACGAAAAAATATCACCTTATTACGTTTCTTGTTTATTATGGTATCCGGCGATTGAAAATTTATTTTCAATATTAAGGAGATACATTTCAAAAAGGGAGTTATCAAAAGCAGATAATGGACATTTACATCATCTTCTATATGTATTTATCAAAAATTTAAACATAACTAGTAATAGTTTATTTCAAAATACTCTGACAGGTATGACTATTAACATATATGTATTTATTTCAATTATTGTTGCTTCAAACTATTACCTTCATACAAAAGTATTATTATCAGTTATATTTTTTAATATTTTTATTTATTTATCTGTATATTTTCTTCTAAATAAACTAATAAATAAAAATAAAAAAAAAGGAATTTAAGATGAAGTACCCATTACATGAAAACGCATTTTCTTTAGAAGATATAAATAAAGGAATAGAAGTTTTACGATCAAAACAAATTACAATGGGAAGAAAAACTCTAGAATTTGAAAAATATTTTGCAAAAAGATTAGGTGTCAAACATGCATTAATGGTTAATTCTGGATCATCTGCAAACTTATTAGCAACTTTTGCTGCTGGCAACCTTTTAAGAAAAAATAAATTTAAAATCGGAGATGAGGCGATTTTGCCAGTCTTGTGCTGGTCTACATCTTTATGGCCATTAGTCCAGGCAGGTTTAAAACCTGTATTTGTTGATGTTGACCCCAAAACATTAAATATTGATTTAGAAAAATTAAAAAAAAAAATTACAAAAAAAACCAAAGTTATAATGAATATTAATGTTTTAGGTTTATCAGCCAATCTTGATGATCTAAAAAAAATATCAAAACAAAAAAAAATAATTTTAATAGAAGATAATTGTGAGTCTCTAGGATCAAAATATAAAAATAGATACTTGGGAACTTTTGGAGATTTTGGAACTTTTTCATTTTATTATTCACACCAAATTACTTCAGGCGAAGGTGGAATGGTTGTTTGTAATAATTATGAAGATTATGAAATTTTATACGCTTTAAGAGCACATGGCTGGTCTCGTAATCCAGAAAGTTATAAAAAAATAGCAAAAAAATATCCAAAATTAGACCCAAGGTTTATTTTTACTAATATGGGTTTTAATTTGAGACCAACAGATATTCAAGCTGCAATAGGGTTAAATCAATTTAAGAAATTAAATTTTTTTACTAAACAGAGAACAAAAAATAGGAATTTAATAATACAGAAACTAAAAGAGTCTAATAAATGGAAAAATCAATTTGAATTTATTCATTCAGATAAAAATATTAATCCCTCATGGTTTAGTTTGGTACTTATTATCAATAGTCAATTTGTTAGTAAAAAGAAAAAATTTATAGAATTTTTGTCAAAAAAAAATATTGAAACAAGACCTATAATAAGTGGAAATTTTATGAATCAGCCGGCAACAAAGCTTTATAAACTTAATAAGAAAAATGAAAAATTTCCCAATGCAGATAAAATTGAAAAATTTGGATTTTTTATAGGTTTAAAAACTAAAAAAATTTCTAAAGCAGAACTTAATTTTTTAGTAAATAATCTATTAAAAATAAATGAAATATAAAAATCCTGAATTAGTTGGTTTAACTGGATCAACTGGGCTATTAGGAAATGCTCTAAGAAAAAAAATTACAAAAGATAAAAATTACAAACTTAATTGCTTTAAAGGTAATATTACAAAAAAAAATGAACTCAAGAAATGGTTTAAAAACAATGAATTTGATAGTTTAATTCATTTAGCTGCACTGGTTCCAACATACAAAGTTGTTGCAAATCAACAACTTGCAAAAAATGTTAATATTCTTGGAACAAGGAACATTATTGATGAAGTAAATAAGAAAGGATCAATAAAATGGTTTTTTTTTTCATCTACAGCTCACGTTTATGAGTATCAAAATAAACAAGTAAATGAAAATTCTAAAAAATTGCCATTCTCTTTATATGGAAAAACAAAATTGTCTGGCGAAAAAATTATTTTAAAAAATATTAAAAAAGATAAAAAAATTTGTATAGCAAGAATATTTTCTTTAACTAGTGCCTCGCAAGACACATCATTTTTTTTACCATCAATAATTAAAAAGATTAAAAAAAGTAATAAGATTGAAGGAAATTTTAATCAGTATAGAGATTTTATTCATCTAGACGATGTTGTTGAAGCAATAATTTCACTTTTAAGTAAAAAAAAATTTGGTGTTTATAATATAGCTTCAGGAAAAAAAATTGAGTTTGAAAAATTGATAAAAAAAATTTGTTATTATTTAAAAAAAAAAATTGTCATTAATAATAAGATTGTAAAAAATCAGAAAAGTTTATTTGGGAATATTTCAAAGATTACAAAAGAAATTAAATGGAAACCTAAAAAAACTATAGAATATATTATTAAAGATTATTTAAATTGATTTTAATAAAAAAAAGTTTTATCAAACCAAGTAAAGAGCTTTTAACTTCTTTGAAAGTAACACTACTTTCCCCTCTTATTCTGTTTGTAAAAATAGAGTGAATTTCTCCAACTTTAAATTTTCTATAATAAAGCTGAACTAAAATCTCACTTAACATAATAAAGCCATCTCCAATTTTACCACAATTGTTGACTGTATGTTTCACAGCTCTTTTAGAATAAATTCTATAACCATTTGTGTAATCAGAAACAGGAACACCAAGAACAATTCTTGTTAGCCTATTAGATAAAACTGAAAATAATCTTCTACTAATTGGCCAATTTATTATTTTACTTTTTTTCAAATATCTACTTGAAATTAACAAGTCTAGTTTATTTATCTTAAAGTAATCTAGATTTCTGATTAACTCTGTTATACTATGAGAATGATCGGCGTCCATTTCTACAAATATCTCATTACTATTTTTACTGGAAGTAAATTGTTTCATACCAACTAATATTGCCGATCCTCTTCCCATCTTTTTTGTTCTTTTTTTTATAGAAATTTTTTTTTTTAAATTAATATTTTGAATTAAATTTAAAGTTTTTAGATTATCCGAGTCATCTACAATTAAGATATCAAATTTATATGAATTAGTGTTAATTGCATAAATTTTTCTACATAATTGGATTATATTTTTATGTTCTCTAAATGCTGGTATTGTAATAAAGATTTTTTTCATATTTTATTTTGTATAAATAATATAATAATTTTATTAGATTTTATAGTTTTAAGGGGGATTAGCTCAATAGTAGAGTACTCGATTGACATTCGAGGGGTAGTTGGAGCGTAACCAACATTCCCCACCAAAATTATTTTTTGAAAAATAAAATAAACATATGTTTCAAAATCAAAAATCCATCTTTTAAAACATTTACTTTTTTAATACCTGCAATTCTACTTCTTTCATAAGACTTGGATGTTTCCATAATCATGTTATTTTTTTTAGCTTTAATAGGTAATTCTACACAAAAAGTAAAATCATTTTGTTTTAATCGTAGAGACTGAGCAGATTTAGTTTTGCCCAAAACAAACGTATACAAGATATCAGTTAATTTTAATTTAAAAAATATCTTACCTAATAAGGTAAAACCAAAATTACCTATAGATGTAACAATATCATCATCGTCACTTCCACAGTCTTTTTCGTATCGAGTTCCAAAAATAAAATCAGATTTATTTTGCTGAATCAGAGAAAACATTTTTGAAATCTCTTCTGGCCTGAATGATCCATCGGCATTATAAATACAAAAATACTCAGTGGCAGTAGAATTAATTCCCTCAATTATAGCGTTTCCATAACCAGATCCAGATTGGTAAACTATATTACAATTATATTTCTTTATAGCATTAATTGTTTCAAAATCATTTCGATCTAACACAATTGAAATTTCATAATCAAATTTCTTTAGTTCATCTAGCACTAATGGTAAGGACTCAGCCTCTTTTTTTGCAGGTATAACTAAAGTAATATTTTTCATTTATTTAATCCAATTTACTATAAGAAATAAAAAGAAATAAATATAAAAAAAACCTATAATTTTATAGTTAAAAATAATTTTTTTTTCTAATTTTAGCTCAAATAAAAGCATAAATAATACGATTAGCAATGGATCATAATATTTATGATAGATTGATAGTTGAGGATTATTTAATACAAGTAATAATATTAATAATATGTTTCTTTTATCAATTTTAAATAAGTTAAAAATAATAATCAAGGCCAAAAAAGCTGTAGCATAAAAAAATATATTACTCTTTAAAAATATATTAGAAATCTTAAAAATTATACCTCCACCCGTATAATCAATACCATAATTAAAAAACGGGACTAAAACTAATAATAATAGCATTGAAAAAATAATTGGTTTAATTTTTAAAAAATCAATTTTGATAGATTTTGTTAATATAAATGGTGTAATATAAAAAAATATAAAAGTAGAAATTATTAAAATTTTATTTGAAAAATTAAATGTTGGTAAATTGTCAAATTGTTTAGGGACAGCGTTAAAAAAAAGAAAATTTGTTTCTAGTATTGAAAGATAAAAAAATGCGGGTATAGATAAAAAAATATTTAAGATTAATAATAAGAATATTTCTTTACTAATTCTAAACTCAATAAAAAAAAAATAAAAATAAAATATTGAAAAAACTGCAAAATTTGGACTAATGTAAGATGAAATTGTATAGGCAAAAGTACATTTTAAAGAATTCAAAAATTTTTTTTCTTTTTTAAATTTTAAAAAAAAATAAATACTTATTAAAAAAAATAATAATCCAAATAGTCTACTGTCTGGCCATACCGCTAAAGATCTAAAGGTTGGTGATAAAAAGATTATGCCTACAAAAATGATTAAATAATTTCTATCTATCTCTTTGTATTTTTCTTCCAAACATTTATAAAAAATAATTGGTATGAACAAACAAATATGTAAATTTATAATTCTAATTAGAAAATCAGAAAAGTTAAATTTATAAAATATAGAGAATAAAATATGAAATATTGGTGAATGTCTTGTCTCAAAGTCTGGATAATTAATTAGCGTATCATAAAAGTTTAAATTAAAAGCTTTAGGAATTGTTTTTTGGGCTAAATAGTCCCAATAGGCGCCACCAGTAGAGTCCTCGCTTAACCAAAAACCACCCAATAAACTTAAATAAAGTAAAAATATAATAAATAACAATATTTTCATATTATGGTCATTATTTTTGTTCAATATTTTCATTATTTTTAACTTAATTAGTTAGTATTTTTTTTAATTTTGATTAAACAACTATATAATTAATTATCACTAAAATGTTAGCAAATATTTATATCTTCACCTTTTTTTACATTATTATTTTATGCTCTATTATTGGCTATGGTTTAATATTTATTAATCTGACTCTAACAAAAACTCGTAAGATAAATATTGGGTATGTAGGTATTTATGGAGTGTTTTTATTAATCCTATACTCCTATATATCAAATTTGTTTTTAGCCCATAATCAAATACATAACTCAATATTAATTTTAATTGGCTTGTCTTTTTTTTATTATTTTTTCTTTATTAAAAAAGAAAATTTAAAAGAATTAAAATTATTTTTTATAGTATTTGTTATATTATTTATTTCATCATTAATTTTTAAAACTCATGATGATTTTCCTTATTATCATTTTCCTTACACTTACTATTTAACGCAAAATAATTCATATGTTGGAATTGGAACTTTTAATCATGGTTTTAGGACTCCATCATCAATTTTTTATTTAAGTTCGTTATTCTATTTACCAGTTATCAAAATGAAAATGTTTCATATTTCAGCCATAGCTTTAATGGGTTTCGCAAATATTATATTTATATTAAAAATTTTTGAAAACTTTAAAGAAAAAAAAATAAATTTTATTACTTACTTCTCATTATTTGCATTAATTTTTATTAATATATTTTTTTACAGAATATCAGAACACGGAACAGATAGATCAGCTCAAATTTTGATATTAATCTTAATAATGGAAATATTGCTTTTTACTAATTTTAATTATGATTACAAAATTCAAGGTTCAAAAATACTAATTCTGACTGGCATAATCATTTCCTTAAAAGCTTTTTATGTTTTATATTTAGGATTTTTTATAATTATTTTATATTGGTTAATTAAGAACGTAAAATATAAAGATATTATAAAGTTAATAAAAAAAAATAATTCACTCAAGTTTTTTTTATTAATATTGATTGCTATTATTTTTCACAATGTTTTAAACACTGGATGTTTAATTTATCCACTTAGCACATCTTGTTTTCCAAATCTTAGTTGGACTATTGATGTAGCTCAAGTTGATAATATGAATAATTGGTATGAGCAATGGTCCAAATCAGGTGCTGGTCCAAATTTTAGAGTTGATAATCCTGAAGAATATATTCAAGGATTTAATTGGGTTTCAAATTGGTTTGATAATTATTTTTTTAATAAAGTTTCTGATTTTTTATTTGGAATACTTTTTGTTGTTCTAGTATTTTTTTTATCCTTTTATTCTAAAAAAAAAATATCTTCAAATTTAAAAGATTCAAAATATATATTTAGCTTATATGTAATCTTAATTTTATTTTTTATGGAATGGTTTTATAATCATCCAGCTTTAAGGTATGGTGGGTATTCACTAATTTTTTGTTTAATTGTTATACCAACTTCTTTAATTTTTGAAAAATTTAAACAAGATAATAAAGTTATTAAAAAAAAATTTTTAATTTTTATTTCAATTTCTTTTATTATTTTTTTTGGACGGAACATTAATCGTATCTATAATGAAATTAATATATATTACTACAAACCAATTAGTCATACTTTTTTTAGTATAGAGAAAAAAAATTATAGATTTGATAAACTTTTTAATGAATTGATAACCAATTACAATAATTGTAAAATTAAAATAAATAATTGTGACACTGAATTAAAACCCCTGGTATCTAGAAGTTTCAATTTATATATTTTTAGCAATAGCAAATGATAAAATTTATTATACTTAAATTACTATTTATATTTGATTCAATTCATCAATATAAAATTTTTAATTTTTTAAGAATTAAAAAGATCCAAAACCTAGATGTACTATTGGATGTGGGAGCACATCATGGAGAGTCTATTGTTACATTTATGAAATACTTCAATGTTAAAAGAATTTACTCATTTGAACCTAGTCCAATAAATTTTCAAATCTTAGAAAAAAAAGTAAGCTTAATAAAAAAAAAAAATTCTTTTGTTGAGATTATCATTGAAAATTTATGTTTAGGAGATGAAACAAAAGATATAATTTTAAAACAAACTAATGAAAGCTCTTCGTCAACATTAAATAATATAAATATTAATTCTAAATATTTAAAAAGGAAAAAAAAATTATTATATGAAGGTGATGATAATTTTTATAAAGAGATAAAAGTGAAAATGATAACTCTTGATGAGTATTTATCAAATCATAAAATTAACAAAATAGATTTTATAAAAATTGATACTGAAGGTTATGAATTTAATGTTTTGAGAGGTTTAGAAAGCAAAATCAATAAAATAGGGCTAATAATGTTTGAACATCACTATCATGATATGTTAGAGAAGAATTACAAGTTTAGTGATATAAATAATATTCTTATAAAAAATAATTTTATGAAAATTTATAAAGCAAAAATGCCATTTAGAAAAACGTTTGAGTATATTTATGAAAATAAGAATTTCCTTTAATAAAAAAATTAATATAAAGAAAATATAATTATGAAAAAAAAAGCACTAATATTTGGTATTACTGGTCAAGATGGTTCTTATCTTGCGGAGTTATTGTTAAAAAAAAATTATGAAGTGCATGGTATAAAAAGAAGATCGTCATCAATAAATACAGGAAGAGTAGATCATATCTATCAAGATCCTCATATAAAAAAAAGAACTTTCATTCTACATTATGGAGACATAACTGACTCTTTGTCGGTAACTAGATTGATTAATCAAATTAAACCAAATGAAATTTATAATCTTGCAGCCCAATCACACGTTCATGTCTCATTTGAATCTCCTGAATACACCGCAAACGCTGATGGGATTGGAGCACTAAGAATATTAGAAGCAATTCGATTCAATAAGTTAGAAAAGAAAACTAAATTTTATCAGGCAGGCACTTCAGAATTATATGGAAGAAATGAAAAGATTCCTCAAAATGAAAAAACAATCTTTCATCCCGCAAGTCCGTATGCTGTAGCTAAACTTTACGCACACTGGATAACTATAAATTATAGAGAGGCCTATGATATCTTTGCATGTAATGGAATTTTATTTAATCACGAAAGTCCAAGAAGAGGAGAAACATTTGTCACACAAAAAATTATTCAGGCGTTATGTAAAATTAAGCAAAAAAAACAAAAGACACTTTATCTAGGAAATTTATATTCAAAAAGAGATTGGGGGCATGCTAGAGATTATGTTGAAGCAATGTGGTTAATGCTTCAACAAAAAAAACCAAAAGATTTTGTAATATCTACAGGTAAACAATTTAGTGTAAAGAGTTTTGTAAACTTAGTAGCTAAAGAATTAAAGATAAAAATTTCATGGAAAGGAAATGGAATTAAAGAAAAAGCAATTGATTCAAAAGGAAACACAATAGTAGCTTGTGATAAAGCTTATTATAGACCCTTAGAAGTAAATACTTTACTTGGAGACTCAAAAAAAGCTAGGAAAATTCTTAAGTGGAAGCCTGATGTAAACGTTCATACCTTGATTAAAGAAATGATTGATTTTGAAATGAGCAAAAATTAGGGAATGATTAAAAAAAATTCAAAAATTTTTTTGGCTGGGCACAAAGGAATGGTAGGTTCGGCTATATTAAGAAAACTAAAAGAAAAAAAATATTCTAAAGTTGTTACAATAGAAAAATCAAAATTGAATTTACTTAATCAATTAAAAGTTGAAAATTTCTTAAAAAAAATAAAACCAAAAATAGTAATTATTGCAGCCGCAAGAGTAGGAGGAATTCTAGCCAATAATCAGTTTAAGGCAAATTTTATCTATGAAAACCTAATGATTCAAAACAATTTAATTCATGGATCCTACAAAGCAGGAGTAAAAAAATTAGTTTTTCTAGGTTCTAGTTGTGTGTATCCAAAAAATTGCTCGCAGCCAATGAAAGAAGAATATTTACTAACTGGAAAATTAGAGGAAACTAATGATGCATATTCAATTGCAAAAATTGCAGGCATGAAAATGTGTGAGACATATAGTAATCAATACGGATTAGATTATAAATCTTTAATGCCACCTAATATGTATGGACCTAATGATAATTATCATAATCAAAATTCACATTTTTTTGCCTCTTTACTTAGAAAAATAATGTTTGCAAGAGACAATAATAAAAAAGATATAATTTTGTGGGGAAATGGGAAAGCAAAAAGAGAATTATTATATGTTGATGATCTCGCTGATGCATGTCTTCATTTTATGAAGATTAAAACCAGAGAAAAAATTATCAATATAGGAAATAGTAAAGAAAAATCTATTAAGGAATATGCAAAATTCATTATGAAAAAACTAAAAATAAATACAAAAATTATTTTTGATACTAAAAAACCTAATGGTATGCCAAGAAAAATTTTAAACTGTAATGTTGCGAAAAAATATGGATGGAAATCCAAAACTGATCTTTCTAAGGGATTTGATTTAACTTACAATTCATTTTTACAATCAAAAAATAAAAATATTTAAAGTTTTCTAAATGAAAAATATAATTATAATCACAGGGGGTGCTGGATTTGTGGGGTCAAATTTAATAATTCTATTATTGAAAAAAACAAATTTTCAAATAATTAGTTTAGATAACTACATTTCAGGCAATAAAAAAAATCATATAAGATCTAAAAGAATTAAATATATAAAAGGCAATACAAAAAATATTCAACTAATTTTGAATAAATATAAAAAAAAAATCCATTCATTGTTTCATTTCGGAGAATTTTCAAGAATTTATCAAAGTTTTTTAAAAATGGATGAATGCATTGACTCAAATTCTGTTGGAAGTCATGCAGTATTTAACTTTTGTTTAATTAATAAGATCAAGCTAATATATTCTGCAACTTCTGCTTCAATAGGCAATAGTGGTGAAGACAAAAATTTATCACCTTACGCATTTACAAAAGCTAAAAATCTTGAATTATTAGAAAATTTAAAAAAGTGGTTTAATTTTAGGTTTGAAATAATTTATTTTTATAATGTGTATGGTCCCAATCAAATATGTGCTGGTAAAATGTCGACTGTAATTGGAATATTTGAAAATTGTTTTAAAAATAAGAAACCACTTCCTGTTGTACGTCCTGGCACACAATCAAGAAGATTTACTCATATTTATGATACAGTTGAGACATGTTATGTAGCTTGGAAAAAAAATAAGTGTAGACATTACAGTATTTCTAATAGGAAAAGTTATTCTATAATTGAAGTAGCAAAACTTTTTAAATTAAAAATTAAATACTTAAAAAAAAGACCAGGTGAAAGATATGCCTCAGCATTAACAGACATGAATTTATCTAACAAAGTGTATAAATATTTTGGTAAGATAAAATTAGCAGATTATATAAATGATATTATAAATAATTAAGATTCTTCAAAAAAAGTCAATTTAATCTGGAATTTCAATTAAATTTAATCATTTCATCATTTACAATGTCCTTTTTTTAGGTATAACTTTCTCGCCGGTGATTATTGCGAAGGGGTAATACCCGATCCCATTCCGAACTCGGAAGTCAAGCCCTTCAGCGCCGATGGTACTTTGTCTTAAGGCACGGAA
>MDTC01132060.1_pt1 | contig 39710 bp, 22 predicted proteins | sample 811181 | NCBI WGS metagenome assembly MDTC01 (sample SAMN05326644, study PRJNA326480) | marine metagenome | isolation source: seawater | place: Pacific Ocean: North | collected 2011
CACAGGTTCAATATATAGATAAGGAATCGGGTCAATTAATTACAACATCATCATCTTCAGCACGTAGAGCTTTACAAAACGAATTAACTATTGCTACAGATAATAGAGATAATATTAATATTAGAATCGAGGCTGTAATGGATTCTATTAACAAGACCGACATAGCTTTATTAGATAAGGAATATTCCAATGAAGCGGAAAGTGAATTAGGTCCATTAAAATATCTGGCAGAAACAACAGGACAAGATATGGGAATAGTAGTTAACTGGTTCCTATTACTTATTATATTTGTATTCGATCCATTAGCTATAGCATTAGTAGTAGCGGCTAATATGGCATTTGCCCAAATAAAAAAGAATACACCTGTTGTTAAAATGTCAGTACCTAAAGGTATGGAATTTAATAAACCATATCCTATACCGGAAGAGTGGAAGGAACCTTCTCCTGCATTAAAACAAAGAGTAAAAGATAATCAAGATAAATTAAAGTCTAGTATAACCGAAAGTATAGAAATAGAAAAGAAAGATATCGTAATGGATGATCTTGAAGAATTACCCTTTGAAGAAGAAAAATGGTTACCTGATCAAGATATGAATGAACCTAAGGAGACTGGATTAGATGCTTTAATAGAAATATTAGAAGAGGAAGAAGAACAGCAGGAATCTAAAGACGGTGAACACGAATTATATCATGGAAAGGAGAAAGGTGTTACTAGAAGAGGTGATTCTAAAAAAAGAACCAGAAAAAAGGTAGGTAATAAAAAGCGTCTTAAAGGCGATAAACCACCGGGTTATACAAAAAATTATACAAATATATAGTAAAAGTTGGTTATTTAATTTATTTTTTGTATATTTAATATAAACACATAATAATGTTATGGCAAAGAAAAAGAAATCCAAAATAGAATTTAAGACCTACACTGAGAAAGGTCAGCGCTATATGATCTGTAGAAATAGCGTTGAAGATACATCTTATTGGGGTTGGAATTTATTAAAGGATATTCCTAGATGTTTTAATTGGGACAAAGTAGGATCTGAGGTAACTGGAGTATTATGCCATAAATGTGTTAATAAAATTACTGAGCCACCAAAGATTTCTGCAAGATATAAACCTACAGGTCGACCACCAGGTTGGCAATGGATGAAGGAATTTGTAGATGCAGATGGAACGGTATATCACAAGGGTAAGGAACAACCTAAATTAAAAGGCACATTAAAACCAACCAAGATAGTATCTAAAAAGAAAAAGAAAAGACCTACCAAGAGGGAACGGGAAAAGACTAAAGCGACAGATATGTCTTATTTATATGATCTTAAAAAGAAATTAGCAAAAGCTAAATTAAAGAAAGATAAAAAACCAATTCAAACCGCTATCAATAAAATTCAAAGAAAATATTTTCCGGTCAAGAGAACCAAGAAGGTAAAGAAAGTTACGAAATAATTAGGTTAATTAAAATAATTTTTGTATATTATATATAATATGAAGGATTTTATAACTCTAGCAATTTCGTTAACAATAGTATCAGCATTAGTAATAATGTTTTGGTTCTTTTACACATTACCATTATACATTGTTTGGAATTTTGTAATAAGTCCAATAATAGGATATGATGAATTATCATTCTTCAATTCATTCATGATGATGTTAGGATTAAATATAATGTATATAATAATAGCATATGCGAGGGCACCGTATATTAATGAGGATAAGAATGGATAAAATAATTTATACAAGAGGAACATATTCTAAAGAAGTTCAGAAGATAGAATTGGATGTAACAGAAAATTTGGATGTACATGAATTCAAATTAATATGTAAAAGATTAGCTTGTGCATTAGGTTATAGTAGTAAAAGCGTAGAGGAAGCCTTTGGTAATAATTATGGAAATGAATCTACGTCAAAGAATATTAAACAAATACTTAAAGGGTAGTTATGGCAGATAATTTATATGGAGAAGAATATGAATCTCCAAGAATTGAAACATTAGAAGAAGGTACATTTGAAAAGCCTACAAATGAAATTAAAAAAAAGATAATGGATTATAAAAAATATCTTTATCGAGAAATAGAATTTGTAGTTGATGTAGAGGATAGAGTAATATATCTTTGTGGAGAAATAGAAGATTATGCTTTATATGATTTTATGTCAAGATGTAGAACAATAATGAAATACCATGCAGGCACTGATAAAGAAAGTGATCCTATTAATTTGGTTATTGATAGTAACGGCGGTGATGTTTTTGAAATGTTTGGTATGATAGATTATATGGAAAGCTTGGATAAGAATCTAGGTATAAAAATTAATACAATGTGTAGAGGTAAAGCATTGTCAGCAGCAGCAGTAATATTAGCAGCAGGGACTGGTAAGAGAATGGCTAGTAAGAGAAGTACTATTATGTTACATGAAGGATCATCAATGGCTTCAGGTAAACAATCAGATGTAAAGGCAGCAGGAAAGTATTTTGATTATCTTAATAATATGGCCAATGATTTATTAGAACAAAAAACCCATAAGGATAAGAAATTTTGGGATGCAAATATAAAAACCGATATGTATCTTAATTCTAAGGATGCATTAAAATTAGGTGTAATAGATATAATAATAACATAATATGAAATTAGACGAAAAACAAATTAAAGAAAATTGGAAGGACCTTATGGGTCGAATTGATCATCAGTTTGAAGGTGAGCGTAAAGAAAAGCTTTTAGAAATGTATTCCTATTTTGAGGAAAGAATGATGTTTGCTCCAGCAAGCTCAAGAGAACATTTTCATAATTGTTTCGTAGGCGGATATGTAGATCATGTATTAAGAGTAATGGATTGTGCATTTGAGGTTTACAATAGTTGGGTAAGTACTGGAGGATATACGGATAATTATACAATAGAGGAATTATTGTTTAGTGCCCTTAATCATGATCTTGGTAAGGTTGGTGACATGAATACAGATGCATATATTCCTAATCCTAGTGAATGGCATAGAAAGAATCAAGGTCAACTTTATAAAGCAAATTCAGAAACACCATTTGCATTGGTTCCGGATCGTAGTTTATTTTTATTAAATCAATTTGGTATTAAATATAGTTGGAATGAATTTCTAGGAATAAAATTACATGATGGAATGTATGATGATTCTAATAAACCATATCTAATGGGATATAATCCTGATACAAGAATACAGGTTAATCTTCCATATGTATTACATCAAGCGGATATGATGGCTTCCCGAATTGAATATGAAAGATGGAAATTTGGAGAGAACGGGTTACAAAATGTTAGAACATTAAAGGATGCTCCTATGGATAAAATTAAGGAACACATTCCTACCCAATCCAATATATATAATCCACCAGTACCGAAAAAGGAAAAAGCTGTTAAACAGGTGACACCTAATTCAAGACAATCCGCATTGAATTCGGGATCTGATGCAAGTAAATTATTTGATGAGTTATTCGGATGATAATAACAATTATAATATTATCGTTATTGCTTATATCATCTTTGTTTGTAATTTATAATCTATTAAGAAATTATGAACAGAGTGAAGAGTATGTAGAAAATTTGGAAAGCTGGTTACAAAGATTTGCAAAATCTATTACCGATATGCAATCGCGTATGAACGACATAGATAAAAAAGGATCTTTCGAAGCTGATGATGAGGTTGGTTATTTTTTCAAAGAATTAAAATCTATTATGAATCAATTAAATACATTGGGAAAAGAAGATGATGGAAAAAATATTTGATGCTAAAGCTTTTGATAAATGGCTTATAGAGTATGAAGAAGAATTAAAAAACCCTAAACCTAAAAGGGGCCGTAAAGCTACTAAAAATTATTATTTTAATATTGTAACGGAACAAGCTGTTATAGCTTATAATAATGAGGAATGTAGAATACAAAGAGATAGGTTATATACAAAATATGTACATAAAGCATTTCTTAAATTAGCGGAAAATATAATCCACACATTTAAGTTTTATAATCTTCCAGGAGGATACTCAGATGTTCAGAATGAGGTTATAGCATACCTTATAGAGAAGATCGATAAATATACACCGGATAAGGGTAGAGCATTTTCATACTTCAGTATAGTGGCTAAAAATTATTTAATTTTTAACAGCCAGGAAAATTATAAGAAGATGATTAAGAGAGCTACATTAGATGTAGTGGATATCAAAAGGGATATAGTTGGTGAGGTAGTAAGACAGGAGGTAAAGGATTCACAAAAAGACTTTATGGATTTAATGGTTGATTATTGGGATGTACATCTACCAACCAAATTTACGCGTAAGAAAGATCTTTCAGTTGCAGCCGCAATAGTAGAATTATTTAGAAGAAGAGAAAATATAGAGATCTTTAATAAGAAGGCATTGTATATAATGATTCGAGAAATGACTGGAATAAAAACTCAATACATTACTAAGGTAGTAAAGGAAATGAAAAAGGAATATGCTGAAATGTATTTAAGATATAAAACCAACAAGCCATTGAAACAAACCGTAAGTAAATCTAGACATTTCTAATATTTATATTATATGGATAAGGATACTGAAATATTTAAGGGCAAATCTTTTGCAAATTTAGCTGAGGACATTTATTCTACATCTAAAAAGAAAGAAACCCAAATTAATTTACTTATTGCTGAATTAAAACCATTAATTAGTAATATAGGCGATGCTACTATTATAGTACCGTTAATTAAAGACTATTTAGAAATTGGTGTAAAGAATGATGAATTGATAGTTAAACTTTCTTCATTAATTCAACGAATGATAGCTAATAATGGATCAGGCAATGACGCTGATTTCGGTATCTCTGAAGAAGAGAAAAAACAATTATTAGATACATTAGGTGAAATAGAAGACTTAGATAAATCGGTAAAGGAAACTAAAGTAAAAACATCGGAGTCAATAGATGGCATTCAAACGCAAAACAAGTAGAAGAGCAAATGCTGGTAAGGATTCACCATTATCAATTGATAGAGGTGTACAAACAGTAAATGATGCTAATGTAAGAGGATCATCAGAAGAATTCTTTCAAGTAGAACCTGCAGAGGTTGTAGATATCATATTAAATGATTCACATGATTTATATGATTCCGAGATAGAGGATCCATCTGAACAAATAGGTATGATAAAGGTTCGTAGAGTATTTTCGGATCAGGATGTAGCTGACCTTACAAGATTACCATTTGCAGTTCCTCTAGATACTCATATAAAACACTACCCAATAAAACATGAAATAGTTCTAGTAACTAATTACATAAATAAGGGAGCTGTAGAATCATCAGAATCAGAAGTATTATATTATTCGAATAGAATTAATATGTGGGGATCTGTTCACCATAATGCTTTACCATTTGTAAGTGTTCCAAATCCTAATACAGATGATTCTCTTGATAAGGCATTAATTGAAAAATATAAAGATGTTGGATTTGGTAATCCAAATAAAACAGGAGATGAAGATGGTCTTGAATTTGGAGATACATTTAAGGAACAAGCTAAGATAAGACCATTACAACCATATGAGGGTGATATAACATTTGAGGGTAGGTTTGGCCAATCAATAAGATTTGGTTCTGCAGTAAAAGGAGAACCTGCTAATGTATGGTCTGATCCTTCTACCGATGATCCAACTGAACCAATTTTAATTATACGAAACGGACAAGATCAAGATTTAGAAGATGGTGGAGAACATGTAATAGAGACTCCTGATTTAGAAGCTTCTACTATTTGGATGACGAGAGGACAGACAGTACCATTAACATTTGGTTCTACCAAATATGATGCACTATCTTTTGAAGCTGGAACAAATACAGTCGGCGAAGATCTTACAGCACCTACTACAGATGATTTAATTGATGGAGAAGGTGAAAGACAGGGTCAAATATTATTAACATCTAATCGATTAGTTCTTAATAGCAGGGAAGCTGGAACATATATATTTGGTGGTGGTGGAATAGGATTAACTACTGAAACGGATTTAACATTAGATGCAGGAAGCGAGTTACTGGTAGATACTCCATCAGTATATCTTAATGCAACTGAAAAATTTGAATTAGAATGCCCTTTAATTTATTTAGGTGTCGAACAAGATTCAGCTGAAGGTGGTGCACCAACAGTTGGAAGTACGGCAGGCCATCCATTAGTAATGGGTGATGTTGATGATTCATGGAAGGCAAGATTTTGTGATATAGTTGATGCAATGTTAACAACATTACAATCTGAAATACATCCGACACCTTGTGGTCCATCTGGTCCTCCAGTACAAGCGCCACAATATGGAAGTCAACAATCAGATCTAGCAGCACTTAAAGCAGATATACCTACACAGTATAGTCAAACGGTATACGTTCAACCTTAGGAGAAATTAATATGCCAGCAATGTGGCCAGTAGCAGAATCTATATTAAATCAATGGTTCGAGGGATTTGGTGAAGGTGGAGATCAACAAAGCTTTGGAGCAGATACAGCATCTCAAATTGCTAGCGCATATGATACTGCAATTAAAACAGCATCAATAGTTGGTAAGGGTAATATAGTATCTGGCGGTGTTATTATTCCAAGTATAGAAAGTGGCTTTGCAGCATGCTTTGCTCAAATGGCTTCAACACCAGTAAATCTTTCAATAGCACCTTATATGTTAGCTGCTACAGGAGTAGTATCAGCCTGGGCTGCACCTGTATATATTCCACTTCCACCACACCCTCCATGTATAGCACCAACAGTTGGAGTACAACAATTATTTCCAGGAGCACCTATGCCACTTGGGGTTGAAATTATGGATGCGTTCACCCAAGAGGATGCAAGTAGAATAGCTCCTTTATTAATAAAGGCATTCAAAAATCATTTGAAACAAATAACGGGTATCTATTTAGGACTGATACCAGCAGCACCAAGCCCAGTGCCTAGTCCACCACTGCCGTGGGTAGGTGTAGAATAAATGAAATGTGTGAATTAAGATTAATATTTTCACATAATTGATATTTATATTAGACAAACTATAAAGAGGAATTAACATGGACACAACAAACAAATTAGCAAAAGTTATTCGTAAAATTGTAAAAGAAGAGGTTCGTAAAGAAGTTAAACAGGTTATAAATGAAATGGTAAATAGAAAACCTGCTAAGAAGTCCGATTTTACTGACGGGATTAGTAGAGGTGTATCTTTAATGGATAGTATTAAACCTAGAGTTAAGCCTGCACAACAAAAAAAGAATTATACGAAGAATCAACAACTTAATGATATTCTTAATGAAACAGCTCAGACAATGGTACCTGCTCAAGAAGAATATCCAGATATGAATAACCAGACCTTTACGTCTACACAAGCCCAAGCAGGATTACCTGACAGAAACAAACTAGCAAATATGTTGGGTTATGGTGATATGACACAACAGGTTACTAATGCAGCACCTACCTTAGAGGAAATGATGCCTAAAACAAATGTATCTGGAGCTCCGCAAAGAGCAACAGAGGTAGCACCAGAGGTAGCAAATGCATTGACTAGAGACTATAGCGGATTAATGAAAGCTATTAATAAGAAAAAAGGATAAATAGATGCCATCAGCATTAGATAATAACCCGGACTTAGCAGTAGGATTGAGATTACCTTTCGGTCCTGGTCAATCTAATTTTGCGTTAAATTATACTACAATAGATCAGACAAGAACTAATTTAATGAATCTATTATTAACACAAAAAGGCGAAAGATTTATGCAACCACATTTTGGAACTAATTTAAGAAGAATTATATTTGAACCTAATGTAGATGGAATTGAAAGAAGTATTAAGGAGGAAATAGTGGATGCGGTTAATTATTGGTTGCCGTATATTAAACTTAATAGGATTGAAACAACTAGAGAAGACAAACAAATAAATGAATATAGAATTAATGTCGATATAGCATTTTCATTAAAGGCAGATGCCTTTTCGGATTCTACTATAACATTCGCATTCGGTTCAGATTCATCGATTGAAGTAACATAGGATAAATTATGCCAGATATTAATAATAAAATAGTAAAGGATATCAATTATTTAGGTAAGGACTTTAATAGTCTTCGTGAAAATTTAATTGAATTTGCAAAAACATATTATCCTAATACCGTAAATGATTTTAATGAATCATCACCAGGAATGATGTTTTTGGAAACATCCGCTTATGTAGGTGACTTATTAAGTTACTATATAGATAACCAATTTAAGGAATCGATGTTACCTTATGCTACTGAAAAGCGAAACGTAACAGCAATGGCTCAAGCATTGGGATATATACCTAGACAGACTACTGCTGCAGCAGTAAATGTAGATGTATTTCAAACCGTACCAGCTATAGGAGCAGGTAATACTAATAGACCGGATTATAGATATTCAATGGCTATAGATTCAGGAGCTACAGTAATAGCAGAAAATGGATCCGTATTTAGAAATAAACAACCTATTGATTTTAGTTATTCAGGATCTAATGATTTAACGGACACTTCAATCTTTACGACGGATGATACTACTGGAGAAGCTACATATTATTTATTAAAGAAAAATATTAAATTTGAATCTGGAAAGGTAGCTAGTGAAACATTTAGTGTAGGTACGGCTAAGCCATTTTTACAATTAGCTTTGGGTAGAAAAAATATAATTGAAATAATTAAAGTTACTGATGCCAATGATAATGAATATCATTCAGTACCTTATTTAGCTCAGGATACGATATATAAAGAAATAACTAATAATCAATTTAATGATCCGTCTTTAACCCAATACAATCATGAGACTCCTTATTTATTAAAACAAAAAAGAACATCTAAAAGATATATTACTAGAGTAAGAGAAGACGGAGCTATGATTATAGAATTTGGAGCTGGTGGTAATATACAAGCGGATGAAGAGATAATACCAAATCCAAATAATGTAGGTTCTATATTACCAGGTGTAGCAGGACAATTAGATAAAGCTATCGATCCAACTAATTTCATGCATACAAGAACATATGGCCAGGCTCCTGGCAATACAACGATTACTGTTCATTATACTTATGGAGGTGGAATAGAAGATAATGTTTCTTCTCAAACTATTACTAAAATAGATACTCTTAATATATCATCTACAGGAAATGGATTAGATGAAACCTTATTTAATAATACCAAAAGTTCTATAGCATTAATAAATCCTGGTGCTGCTCAAGGGGGTAGACAAGGAGAAACTGTTGAGGAGATTCGAAGAAATGCATTAGCATATTTCAATGCTCAAAATAGATGTGTAACTCGTGATGATTATATGATTAGGGTAATGACAATGCCATCTAGGTTTGGCTCGGTAGCAAAGGCATATGTAGCTCAAGATGAACAATTAAATAATCATACTAAATTACATAAACTAAATAACCCATTAGCAATTAATATGTATACATTAGGATATGATGCTAATAAAAAACTTATTACCAATAATGAAGCAACCAAGGAAAATATAAAAAATTATCTTACTCCATTTAGAATATTAACAGATTCTGTCACATTAAAAGATGCTTTCATTATTAATATAGGATTAGATTTTGAAATAGTAACCTTACCAGGTTTTAATTCAAATGATGTATTATTAAAATGTATTGATGAAATGGTTGATCATTTTAATATTGATAGATGGCAAATAAATGAACCGGTTATATTATCAGATATATTAAGTTTATTAATAAGTGTTAAAGGAGTACAATCCGTTCCAACAGCTAATATTATTAATTTCTTTGATAAGGAGCAAGGGTATTCTGGTAATGTATATGATATAAAAACAGCAACTCGAGATGGCGTAGTATATCCTGCACTTGATCCAAGTATCTTTGAAGTAAAATATCCTAAATCGGATATCAAGGGTAGAGTAACAAATATATAGGAATTATTATGATTAGATCACTATACGTAGAAAAGGATACAACAATATACGAACTTTCAAAAAGTTTGAATACTGGAGTTGATGAATTTGTTCAATTGAATAAAGCTTCCTCATCTGCAGGAATATATACTTCTAGAATACTTACTCAATTTGATTTTAGCGCTATATCAAAATCAGTAGTATCAGGTGATATTGTAAATCCTAAATATTATCTTAATTTATATATTGCAGAAGCTGAAGAATTAATGGATAAATATAATTTAGTAGCGTATGCGGTTTCTCAATCATGGGAAATGGGAACGGGTAAATTACAAGAACCAGTAGCAAATAGATTTTCAGGCAGAGGCACTAATAATCAAACGAGAGGAGCAAGTTGGTTATATAGAAATAAAATATATGATGAACAAAATTCATCTGGAGATATAAAATGGACATCAGCATCTTATGATTTAACTGGAACTGATTTAGCTCCATCTACTTCAAGGGTATTATATAATAATGTTTCTGGAGGTGGATCATGGTGGCATGAATATTATGGTACTCAAAGTTTTGATTATGAATCAGCTGATGTAAGAATGAATGTAACTCCTATAGTAAATAGATGGATAGGAACGGGATCAAATTATGCTAATACATTACCTGTAGCCAATGAAGGATTTATATTAATGAGATCAGGCTCGGAAGAAACTAATGCTGTTCAATATGGTAATCTCAATTTCTTCTCTAGAGAAACTAATACTATATATCAACCAAGAATGGAGGTTGTATATGATGACACAAAATTTGATACAGGTACTTTATCTGCATTAGGAAATACAGATAATATAATTCATCTTAAAAATCTAAAAAATGAATATACGGTTAGAGAGACTCCTAAGATAAGAGTAGCAGCAAGAGAAAGATATCCTACTAGAACATTTCAAACATCCTCTAATTATAAGACTACTAAATATTTACCAAGCCATTCATACTATTCAGTAACGGATGCTTTAACGGAAGATATAATTGTACCTTATGATCCAACTGGTTCAAAATTAAGTTGTGATAGTGATGGTTCATTTTTTAATTTAAGGATGGATACCTTCCTACCAAAAAGATATTATAAATTAAGATTTCATGTAACACAATCCGATGGAACTTACGTAGAGTATGATGACGGATATTATTTTAAGGTGAATAGATAATGGCAGTAAACAGAAGTAATAGAAGACCGCTAAGAGCAAATAGAGGAAGATCCAATAGTCTACCTGCATCACCTGTTGCTAGACCAACAGGAAGACCAACTCCATCTACATTACCACCAGCAGGTCCTATAAGACAAGCTTCTCCATCAAGAGCTTCGGTATCACCAATTAGAAGACCTCAAGGAGAAAGTCCTGTTATAAGGCCTTCAAGAGAGACTGGCGGAAATACACCTCCTCCAAGAACGGTAGTGGATAAAATAATAAAAAATTCTGAAAGTGCGATAGTATCAATAGATACCAAAAAAGAAATCCCTACTCCAGCTCCAGTAAGGCCTCCAAAAATATTTGCAGATAATCCAACTGCAACCACTATTTTAGGAACGGTAGATCCAGGAGCTATATTAGCTTCCAATCAAAAGGTTTGTGATCCACAAGAGGATATTCTACCTCCAATAAATTTTCCAGATATTATTAAAACACTTAATGATATTAATGACTCTATTAATGATATAGAAATTCCTATTATAGGATGTACAGATCCTAACGCATTAAATTATAATCCTTCAGCTAATAAGGAGAATGGTAGATGTGAATATCCTGTAGAGCCTGAAGAGGTAGTAGAAGATTTTACTGAAGAAATAATACCACCAGCACCACCTGAAGTAAAGATATGTGCAGCTGGATATATTCCTTCGGAACAAAAATTATCATCAGCTAAAAGACAAGCACTGAGAGAAGCAGTAGGAGGAGATCTTGATAGTGAAATGAAAAATATATGGGATGAACAGGTATTAGAATTTCCAATTGAAATAGATAAGGACAATCCACAATATGCAGCATCCAAAAAATTAAAAACCTCTTATAATAGAAATAATCTTGGTATTATATTAATTCGTGGCGGGGAAACGGCTAAATTAAATATATCATTAAATAGAAGATTTTTCGATGCAGAAAAATATAGAGAAGTTATTGATACTAGACCATCATCATTAGTTGGTAGAATAAAATCTGGAAAGCGTTAATTTATGCCAATAAAATATCAAAATATAGATGACCCTATAAAATTAAAAGGGCAGACCCGTGCGGAAAGATATAAGCCCGAAGATATAGATTTAATGCCTAGCATTAATGGTCAATTATTAAATCCTGAATTTGGAAAAGATCCAGGAGATAGGGTTGAACTTCATATATACGATATATCAGGAAAATTAATTTCATCAGATCATAATGTAGAAAATTTTTCCGTAGCTTTAGATAAAGATAAAGAACAATCTATAAATCTTACTCTTGCAGCAAATCTTAAAAAATTAAATTTTGAGAAAGGCGCTTTTACAGTAGCTTATAATTTCTTTAGAGATAGAGTTGGAGCTCCTAATTTAGAAAGCCAATTTTATGTTCAGGAAATATCTGATACTAGAGATGAGATTCGTATAGTTCCAACCGTAAGAGAAAATCCAGATAAGAAACAAAAATTTTATGGAGACTATGAAAAATTTAGTGGCCAATCAAAATCAATTCCATTCTGTGTTGGATCATGGGTAGACCTGATAGTAAATTTTGGTAAGAATAATGTATCAATAGCATCAGGATGGGAAGTAGACGATGTAGCATCTGCCACGATTCCTAGATCTATAGTATTAAAATTATATGAACCATTACCACCCGGCATTACAAAAAAACAAAAGTGTTGGTTATCAACTGAAATAGCTCCTCCAGTAGTAGAAAGAATTAACCTAGTTCCGGATTCGGATTTTAGATTAAAACAAACATTAAGACCTAATTTTGATTTATGCTTAGATACTACTCCAAGAGTAGAATCGGATTATAGAAGTTGGAATGATTTATTAGGAACGGATAATGATACTTCTCAGGAAATAATTAATACAACATTCTCATCTAGTTTACAAGGTATACCATTAAATATTGATTATTCTATTTTTGGAAATTATATTCATTTTAGTTCTGCAGAAGAAAGAATTAAAAATTTCAAATATAAATTACAATTAATAGGTCAATACGATAAGGAAATAAGAAAATATAATGGTGGTGAGGAATGGTCTGGATCCTATACTAATCAAACATATGTAAATAATTATCAAAAGAAATTTATAGATTTGAAATATAAGGTTCTTAATGGATTTGATGATTTTGAAAAATGGGTATATTATGATAGTGGTTCTAATGATAAATATATTACTACATCAGGTTCAATGGATGGAGGATTAGAAGATTGGACTAGATCTGTTATAACACCATACCCTAAAATATCAGGTTCGTATAAAAATGATAATTACGAAAGCAATTGGCTATCTTGGGAGGATGATGATAAATATGATTGGGCATTACACAGCGCATTCCTACCAGGAAGAAATTATGAATTATTTAATTTGACATCATCAGCAGTATCTACTTGGTATAATGCAGCTATTGCATCAGCTAGTGCTTTTGATAAATCAAATCAAAATAATTTAATATACACGATGCCGGAATATTTAAGGGAAGGCGGGGGTCAAATGGCTAATGAAACCTACGGACTATTCCTGAATATGATAGGACATCATTATGATCTACTATGGACTTATATTAAACATCTATCTGATAGATCTAATAGGAAACATGATGAATTTTATGAAAAGAAAAAAGGATTACATGAAGATATACTTTATCATGTAGCAAAATCATATGGTATGAATTTAGTAGATGGAGATCCTAATCAAGAATTATGGTATTATCTACTTGGAAAAAATGAAACAGGATTCCATCAACAAGCTACTGGTTCACTGCAAACAATGTCATCCAAAGAAAGAACATCAGAAGTATGGAGACGTATAATTAATAATCTACCTTTCTTATTAAAATCGAAAGGAACCTCTAGAGGTATTAGAGCATTAATAAATTGTTATGGAGTTCCATCTAGTATATTAAGAATTAGGGAATATGGTTCCTCAATTAAAGGAGACCAATCTGCAAAATATATTACAGATGATTTTACTTATGTATTAAATTTACAAGCTTCAGAATCTATATCTACTCCTTGGAAGCCACATCAAAAAACAATAGGATATGTAACATCATCTGCCGTTTATCCTAATGCAGTAGAATTTAGATTTAATCCTAGAACGTATACTGGTAGAGGAATACCAACAGAAGAAAGCCAATCATTATGGCAAGTTGGAAATAGAATGGGATTGGTTTTACATAGAAGCCAATCATCTACATTTTCATATCCTGCAGGCATAGAAGGCCTTACTGAATTTGGATATGTTAAATTTGTAGTATCTAGTTCAGATGGATATGTTTCATCATCAACAAATAAAATTAAAATATTTGACGAATCAAATGAAACGGAAGGTGAAGGATGGTGTTCAATTGTATTAAATAGACATGCTACTGATAAGCCATGGAAATATGGACAATATCATACATCATCAAAATTCACATATGAAGTAATGATGAAAAGAGCTAACTATGGAACAATTGATCAAATAGCTACATCAAGTTTATCAGTAACTGGAAGTGATCAATTGATGTCAGGAACAGGATTTTCATCTAGTATAAATAATTCATGGTCATCTGGAACAATTGGTACTCAAGCTTATCTTGGAGGATGGATTACTTCATCAGCTGCAGGAGTTGCACCAGCTACGGTTGAAATGTATAAGTCACCTTATTCCGATCCAGTATTTGGTCAATTATTTTCAGGAAGCGTTGCTGATTTTAGATATTGGGCTATGCCTCTATCCGAATCTACTTTTAATCAACATGTATTAGCTCCTCATATGTATAATGGTAATAATGAAACATCATCCTATGATGATTTACTAGTACGTCTTAGATTAAATGATTCAGTAGTTCATTATTCAGGATCAAATAGAACAGGTAGTTCTCCAGAAGTATTTTCATCTCAACCGGATCAAAGATGGGGAACATGGGATGCAGCTGGATCATATCCGATTTCAGGAACCTTACAAAATGGGCCTAATACAATTAATTATAAGGTTGTTAATGATAGACATTATACTGATACTCCTGAAATTGGTCCTAACATGTATACTAGTGATAAGATTAGGGTTCAGACAAATCAGAAAAAGATAAAAGAATTACATGTTGATGGTAGAGCGGTAAGAGCTACAGGTGATGAATATTCTTTAGACACTAATGAAATGGGTGTTTATTTTTCGCCAACAGATTTAACCAATACCGATATATTTAATCATGTAGGTGGAATAAATTTAGATGATTATATTGGAGATCCAAGACATAGACATTTTATAGACTACCCTGATTTGAAATCATTTGCAAAAAAATATTTCAAAAAATATACCAATAAGGAAAATGATTCACAAGCATATCTAAACATATTAAAAAATTATGATATGTCTTTATTTACTATGATCAAGCAAATGCTACCAGCAAGAGCTAACGCTGATGTAGGTATTGTAATTGAACCACATGTGTTGGAAAGATCTAAAACACCACCAAGAAAAATAAGAGTATTAGGAAGCGGTAAGACTCAACAGATTATTCGTAAGCCAGAGGATTTTAAGAAAATTAAAGCTCCTACCTTACCAACCATTCCTAAACCACAGGTTCAAGCAATTGGGCCACAAATAGATACTCCTGTATTATCAGCTAGCTTATCACAAAAAACTCCAAAGGCAAATCCAGTTAAGATAGAACCTAAAAGAGAAAGACAATATGCTACATTAAAAACATTTAAGGCAGAACCTCAATTTGGTCAGGTAGATAGACATCAAAAACAAACTCATGATACATTTGTTCAAAATAGTGTAGAAATAGTTGGAACTATTGGAACCAATGATGATCCATTTATATTAATAGGAAATGAATTACCTACTCAAAAGAGAAAAGGTTTTGAGGCAATAAAACAAAGAGGACAGCAAACAAAAGTTTTATCTCATGAAGGAGATAAGGTTGGTAGTTTATCAATTGAAGTTAGTGATACTATTTCGCTCGGTTTATCTGTGTCATCCTCTAAATATAGTTATACACAATGGAAAAGAAAATTTGCTGGAACTGGTGCACCTGCTTATGGCAATTTAGCTAATGGTCATTATTTCACAGGAGAATTTACTTCAAGTAAAACACCTGATTGGAAAGCATCACCAACAGGTGCAATAATAGAAACGCAAAGATACTCACGTTTCAAGGATGGAAGTGGACATGCTCGTATGTCTTCTAGATTTTTCTATTCATCATCATTTAGTGCCTCATTAGGTTCTACGCATGATGGTAATGGAACATTTGTTTATCCTATGAGTGAATATGCATATAGTCAGTCATTACATAGAGCGGAAATATCTGATTATAATTTAGAAGGAACAACAGCTCAACGAAGACTGAGATATGAAGGTTGCAAGATATCAGGGTTGGATTTTAACGCAGAAAGTTTGCAAACAGATAACGGATCACCAGTGGTAACAATTAATATTGTTGATCCAAATAAATTAGTTACTAATTTTGGCGGATTCGAAGGTGATTTAAGTATAAGATAATCTTGGTTTTTTACAAATGGTAATATTTATTATAGACATACAAAATAAGGGGAATTACAAATGGGATATTTAGACAATACATCAATTACAGTAGACGCCATTCTTACTAAGAAGGGGCGAGAAATATTAGCTAAAGGAGCTGATGAATTTAGAATCACGCAGTTTGCACTAGCTGATGATGAAATTGATTATACGTTATGGAATCCAGCACATCCGCTGGGAACAAATTATTATGGGATAGCAATAGACAACATGCCGTTGATTGAAGCTATACCAGACGAAACACAAATAATGAAATACAAGTTGGTTACATTAAGAAAGAGGACTACAAGAATTCCTGTGGTTACAGTTCCACAAACTTCGCTTACATTAGTAGCAGGTGGAGATGCGGTAATTGTTAGACCTAACACTTCCAATTTTGAAGGAGGAAATTCTACACTAGGATATACAGCTATATTAAGTAATTCAGATGTAGCATTTGTTGATGTAGCAGAACCAGTTCAAAGTGCATTATTAGCACAAGCAACTGTTCCAACATTTATAGGTGATGATGAATCAGCTCAAAGTATTACTGCAGTAGGATTTGCATTTAATATTGTAGCTAAGAATCAGCCGATTGCTAAACAAACAGCAACCATTACTATTATAGGTAATGAAACTGGAGGTAGAACAACAATCACTTTAACCGTTAATAAACAAGAAGTAGCAACATCAGGTGGTGACATCGTTGCTAGATAAAAAATAGGTAGATAAGATATGGCAAGAACAAACCAAGCAAGACCAGCAGGCGAGGTTGAAAGAGACAGACAGGTTCTCGAGCAAGAACTCGCAAATGTTAGAGAGGAGCAAAGAGAAGCTGCAGGCCTTCCTTCTGCAACGGATAATGCTCAAGGAGCAATTATTAGAGAAGCACAAAAATTAGCTACTCAAATAATTCGTGAAAGAGATCAATTTGAAGCAAGAACATCTACAGGTAAAATTTATTCAAGATTTGATCCAGCAGCTGATATTATAGAAAATAGAAAGGAAACCATTACAGCAGGATTATGGTCTGCAGGTTCAGGTGAATTGAATACATTCCATACATCATCCACACAGACTGGATCCAATGCAGGAAAATATTACTGGGATGTTTATCAAAGCTCATCTACCTCAGTTGGATCTTCAGTTCAATTTGCAATTGGATATGGTCACATAGCAGGTAGTGGTAGTGTTATAAATGATAGTGATTATCCTACCAAGGCTATATATGGTCAATATAGAAATTTACTACTAGCACCAGGTGATTCAAACTTCACTATGAAGAATAGTAGAAATGCAAATGAAATATATGTAATTAATATACAACGTTCAAGACTTAAAGAAAAATTAGATCCAGGTAATTGGGAATTATGTTTAAGTGGTAGTATCGGTAATGGTATGGAATTCAATACTGGTGGATCAGCAGGAGTATTAACTACAGATAAACCAATTATAAAACTTATTGATGATAGTGGTGCATCCAATGCTACTATTACAGATGGTAAGAGAGTTTATAATATAGTAAGTGGAACCATTGCAAATGGAGCTTATACAGGTAACACAAAAGGATATGGATTAGTATATCCAGATTTAGGTGTTTTAATAATGCACGCTGGAATGTTAAGAGAAGATTTCGGATTAACAGGTCCTAATAATAATTTTGGTGTAGCAGTATCCGCTTCAGGAGCTGATTGCCAAATGAATAGAGTTTTATTTGAATCAATTAGTGGATCTATATCTCCAAATGATTCAGCAAAGACTACATATGGTTTTGCAGCAAGAAATGAGGAAGAGGTTACATCAACATTCTATTACGTAAGGGTTAAGAATGCAGACTATAACTTTAGTAACAATCCTACATTTACTACAGGATCATTAGGAGCATTAAGACATAACTCTATGGTGAATAATCCAAAATCATATGTAACTACTGTTGGATTGTATAACGATAAACAAGAATTATTAGCAGTAGCTAAATTAAGTAAGCCGTTAATAAAATCTTTTGATAGAGAAGCCCTAATAAAAGTTAAACTTGATTTTTAATATATTATAATCATATAAAATGCTTATGATAGATAAACTTTTTGAACCCTTTATATTTATTATAGAGGGTTTAATATTTAAGGGTAAGAATGTCAGTATATAAAAAAATAGCATCAAACGACGTAAAGGTAACACCATTTCAGGTTCATAAGAATTGGCTAATTAATGCCAGTAATTATTCTGCCAGCTATGGTGTTCAGATGTTGGAAGGTAATTATCATTCATATTCATTTGCTGATACTAGACGTGGTAAGGATATAAAATTTGAGGCAACCAATAGTAACGGATTATATAAATCTATTATATGGGATTCTCAAAATCATTTATATTATGAAAGACCAAACAATCCATCGGAAAATTTTGGAACAAGTGTTCCTGAGGATGAAGAAAGATTTATATACGAAAAAATTCGTACCATATCCATACCATCATTTATATATGACGAGCAGGTAAAGAAAAGTTCATTTAGATTAACCGATCATTATATGACAAATCTTAATTGGGATTCTACTGGTTCACGATTATTAGGTCATTGGAAATTCGAAACATCTTCTATAGATAGTAATGGTGGTAATACAAATATGCTATTAACATCATCTATAGAGTATATAGGTAACACTCCTTTTGCTTCTACATTTACTAGTAGTAACAGTGAAAATAATTATAACTTTTTTAATGGCCCAGCCAATGATACCCCTTCTTCTAGAGTGGGATCAGGATCAATGAAGACTACTAATAATTGCGGAGCAATTTTAATTCCATCTCAATCATTCTTTACTGCTTCATCAGCAGCAGGATTTACAGGACCAGATCTTTTTACATTAACAGGTTCTCAGGAATATACTATTACAATGTGGTTAAAACCTGGAGCTGCTCCTGGATACGAAAGCCATTCTGCAACACCCGTTAATGTAGATCTAAATGGAACACATTCAGGTTCGGTTATTATATCTAGAGATAGACATAAGTATTTTGAATTGAGACAATTAACTGGTTCATTCGATGCACCAAATGGAAGGGTTGGATTGCAAATGTATTGGGGAGCGTCATCTAGTAATGCTACAACTACAAATAATGTTAGTGCAATTGATCAAGGATTATATCTTACTTCAGGTTCATGGAATTTGGTTACGCTCACACAAAAATTTATGCCACATATAGGAACATCAGGATCGATGGAGAATGATGATTTACTTACTGTTGGTAAATATAAACAATTACCAGCATGGGGTTATTCTGGAGAAACAAGATTAAGAATTTATCATAAAGACCCTACCGACCCTAGAGGATTTTCAGTATATGAATCCTCATCATTCATGCAGGCTGGTGGTCAAGGTGCTTCGGTTGGAAGTGGATCAACTGGTGAAGAAATATCATTTACTAATGTAACGTCTTCTAATCAATATCATAGACATATAGTATTAGGATGTAGTGCCAGTGCAATCACGGATGATAAATTTACACATACGATAGAACCTAAAGAAGGTAATTGGTCTGGTTCATATGATGATATAAGATTTTTTGGAAGTACATTAAGCAGAGAAAGAACAGATAATCTTTGGCGATATGCTGATATGGATATGGATAATGTCCCTCCAGTAACGGCCTCTATTGATGTATATGATGATGGTAAAGGAAATTTAAGAGATAGAAATATACCTACAGGTTCATTTATATCTATGAGTAATTTAATTGGCTATTGGGGCTTCAATGAAAAGTATAGACAGAAGGGAAGAAGATTAGGCAGTAGAGGAAGTCTTAAAAATAATCAAGCTAATTTTGGAACAAAGATATTTACATCCTCTATTAATACAGGAACCGATAAATATGTTTATGAAAAAACAGGTATAACACAAAATGTATCTTTTGTGGATGGTATAAGGGTAACTGAACAAAGTGGAAGTAATTGGAATACGAAAGCAATAAATTATTATTATACAGATGTGCCTTCTGGCTTCGCAGCAAGATTTAATAATTCATATCGCGGTAGAATGGGTAGAGGAAATTATATTCCTAGATTTACAAAAGGGACATTTACAAGTAGTATTCGTATTGATCATTATGATGAAATTAATTTTAGAAAAAATGATGAGTTTGCTATATCATGCTGGATTAAAATACCTGAACAACAGGAAGATCATCCAAATGTAATGTATTATGGGCATGGTCATGTAACCTCTTCAGGTGGACATTATCCTACACCAGAAGGAAATGCAGATGCGACACATACTATATCAGGCAATGCTCCTAGTGATTGTGGATGTCATTTTTCAGGAAGTGGTAATGGAACGGATTGGTGTGACATAATAATAAAAGCCGGTTTAGGAAAATTATCATTTGAAAATTCAGTTACTAGAGAAATATTTACTGAAGATACTAAACAGGATATGTTAAATAAATTTCCATTTCATATTCGTTTGAGAAATAATAATCATGAAAGTTGTGAATTAAAAATTAATACTATTAGTGCAGGTAGAAGCGATGGTGTTAATGATGTTTATGTAGAATCAAAGATACCATTAACTCCAAGAAAATGGCATCATATTGTATTTCAAAAGAAAGGATTCTTTTTACAATTATGGCAGGATGGATATTTAATGGATGAGGTAAGAGACTATACCAAATATCAAATACATAATAATTCCGATTTATTCTTTGGAGCAAGGGGTGATAGAAAAAATCCTTGGTCTGGAAGTTTAGATGAGGTTAGATTTTATGATACATGTTTAATTCAGAAACAGATGGATGCATTAAGAGATAATAGTTGGAGGGAATCTAAAGCTTATCATAATGATGCTGTAGGAAATATGTTCTATGGTCATGGTATGGCTGCACTATCTAACAACTATCCAAGATACTTTTCAGGATCATTACATGAAGATGGGGCAGTGGTAAATAATAATGAAACAGGATTATTCTCAGAAAATTTTAGAATTAGATTTGAAGGCACAACTACATTATACGAACAAAAAGTTAAATGTCTAGTCAAAGCATCAGATTATAATTTAACAATGAATCCATCAATACGTAAGGATGGTAGAGCGGATACTAGTGAGGTAGATTCATTAGCTAAAAATCCATCATTCAAACCATATGTTACTACAGTAGGTTTATATGATGACGAATTACGATTATTAGCAGTAGCAAAATTAGCAAAACCTATACAAAAACTTAATAATGTAGACACTACATTTGTAGTTAGATTTGACCGATAATATTTGGTTATTACAAATTATTTTTGTATATTATATTAATCAAAGGGACAAGTTATGAAGACATCATCAGCAAAAGCAAAAGGAAGAAGATTGCAACAAAGAGTTGCATCTCTATTAGTAGAATCATTTACGGAATTACAGCCGGATGATATACGTTCAACAGGTATGGGGCAATCAGGAGAAGATATCCAATTAAGCCCTCTTGCAAGAACCAAAATTCCATATTCATTCGAATGCAAAAATCAAGAAAGATTAAACATATGGTCAGCAATTGAACAGGCAGAGGCAAATGCTTCTGAATATGAACCTGCAATTGTTTTCAAAAGAAATAGAACAAAAACATATGTAGCAATTCGCTTAGAGGAATTTGTTGAATTAATAAAAGATAAATGATTAATAAATTACTTACACTAATTGAATCACTATTAGGAAAGGGTAAAAAATTAAGAAATGAGGAAACAGCATTTCATTGCCCATTCTGTCATCACCATAAAAAGAAGTTACAGATAAATCTTAATACTCAACTATGGCAATGTTGGGTATGTGGTGCTAAGGGAAGAAAGATATATCAACTCTTTCGAAAATTAAAAGCATCTAAAAAGGTTTTTGAAAAGTTAAATGATTATACTGGCGATTCAAATTATAATCCAAAATCGGATAAAAAATATGATAATATAAATTTGCCTTTGGAATATAAAAAATTAACAAATGTAGAAAAAAATAATCCTGAATTTCGTAATGCACTACATTATTTGAGAAATAGAAATGTTACAAAGGAAGATATATTAAAATATGATATAGGTTATTGCGAGAATGGGCCTTATACTAAAATGGTAATAATCCCTAGTTATGATACCAATGGAGAATTAAATTTCTTTACAGGTAGATCTTATTATAAGGAAGCACCCTTCAAACATAAAAATCCTCAGGTATCAAAAGATATTATAGGATTTGAATTGTATATTAATTGGCAGGAACCTATTGTATTGGTAGAGGGCGTATTTGATGCAATGGCGGTAAAAAGAAATGTAATACCATTATTTGGAAAATTAGTTTTAGATAAATTAAAAAAGATGGTAGTGGAAAATAAAGTAAAAAATATTTATGTAGCATTGGATAAGGACGCGAGAAAGAAGGCACTTGATGTTTGTGAATATTTTTATAATAATGGTATAAATGTATATCTTGTAGATTTGGAAGAACAAGATCCTAGTGATTTAGGATTTGGTAAAATTACAAAGATTATAAAGGATACAAAATTAATGACTCAGATGGATTTAATGCAAATGAAAATAATGGGAGTTTGATGGTGAAGAAAATTGATATAGGATTTGATAATATAGATACTATTATACATATAGCAGATGTACATATTAGAAATCTTAAAAGACATAAGGAATATAGACAGGTATTTAGAAAATTATATAAAGATTTATCAACTAGAAATTTACCTAAAAATTCTATTATATATCTTGCTGGAGATATTGTTCATGCCAAGACTGAAATGTCTCCTGAACTTATACAAATGGTTTCCGATTTATTTACTAATCTTTCAAAGATAAGACCTACTATTCTTATAGCTGGTAATCACGATTGTAATCTAAATAATAAAAGTAGGTTGGATGCATTATCTCCGATAGTAGATTCCCTTAATTTGGATAATTTTTATTACCTCAGGGATAATGGTATATATGAATTAGGAGATTGCGCATTTAATGTAATGTCAGTATTCAATCAACCAGAGGATTATATATTATCAAAAAATATAAAAACCGATAAAACAAAGATAGCTCTATATCATGGTTCAGTAGAAAATGCTTTTACTGATGTAGGATTCAAATTACCTGGAGAGGTTACCTCGGATATATTTAATGGTTATGATATGGTCTTATTAGGAGATATACATAAACAACAATATCTTGATAAAAAGAAATCAATAGCTTATGCAGGATCATTGGTATGTCAGAATTGGGGTGAACACCCTACCAATCATGGTTATATGATATGGGATGTAAAGAAAAGAAAATCGGATTTCATTAAAATAATAAATGATTATACATATATTACTCTTGAGATAGATAGTGGTAAGATTATTAATAAAATTGATTTACCAAAGTATCCTAGATTAAGAATAAAGACATGTAGAACCGAACAATCTGAATTAAAAAAGATACTTGCAAAGATAAGAAAACAATGTAAAATATCGGATATATCAATAATAAGAACGGATAGACTATTAGATCAAAAGAGTGGCAATAGAAATCTAAAAGATGCAGGTATCGGTGATGTGAGGGATCCTAATTTTCAAAATAAATTAATTGTAGATTATCTTGAACGTAATTATTCCTTGGATGATGATATAATAAAAACAATTAAAAAGATTAACAAGGAATTAAATAGCCAATTATCAAATATAGATATGTTTGGTAGCGTATCATGGAAACCTATTAAATTTGAATTTTCAAATATGTTTAGCTACGGGCCGGACAACTCTGTTAATTTTGAAAAGATGAAAGGAGTATATGGATTATTTGCTCCTAATGCCTCTGGTAAGAGTGCAATGTTGGATGCTTTAACATATTGCTTATTTGATAAATGTAGTAGAGCATCCCATCCTAAAGGTGTTATGAATAATATGAAAAGTAATTTTAATTGTAAATTACAATTTCAAATTGATGGCAAGGATTATTTTATTGAAAGAAAAGGTCATGAGGTATTAAAGGGATATCATAAAGGTAAATTTACCGTTAAGGTTAATTTTTGGACATTAGATGAAAAGAATAATGAGGTGTCATTAAACGGAGAACAAAGATATGATACAAATAAAATTATAAATTCCTATATAGGATTTTATGAAGATTTCATATTAACATCACTATCTGTACAAAATAATAATACAGGATTTATAGATATGTCACAATCCGAAAGAAAAGATCTATTAGGTCAATTTTTGGATATAAATATATTTGATGATTTATATAGATCAGCAAATGAGGAAATAAAAGATGTAAGTGCTATATTGAGAGAATTTAAGAAAACCGATTTTACTCAACAATTAGCTGATGCAGAAACTGATCTTGAATCTAGTAAGATTAAAAAGATAGAAATAAAAAAGAATCTTAAATCATTAGAAGGTAAAATTAAAACAATAGAAAATAAAATTACCAAAACGGATAGCAAGTTAATAAAAATAGATCAGGTCAATGAAGATATTGATTCGATGGTTTCTAGTAAGGAAAATTTAGAAAGTGAAATTGAGTTAATAAATCAAAGATTAGAATCCGATGAAAAGATATCAGAGACTAATAAGGATAAGATTGAAACAGCTACTGCCGTTTTAGGGGAATATAATATAGAAGATATTGAAACGGGGTATGATAAATTATTATTAGTAAATAAGGAAATACCTAAATTAGAAAATGAATATGAAAAGCTTAAAATTAAGATAGCTCATAAATTAGAGAAATTAGAAACCAATAGTGAATTTGATCCTAATTGTGAATATTGTAGAAATAGAGAAAGTGAATATATTCTATCGGCTAATAAAACAAAGGAAGCATTGGATATAGATCAAGCCTTATTTGAAGATATTGATAAAAAAATAAATGATCTTAAAGAATACTCTAATACTAATAATGCCATTATAGATGATTATAATAAAATACAAAAAATAAATTTATTATTATCTACAATTGAAAAAGAAAGACAAATAGGTAGAATAGCATATTATCAAGCAAAGGAAAAAAGAAATAATATCGAACTCCAATTACAGGAGATAAATAATGATATTAAAAAATATCATCAAAATAAAAAGGATATATTACATAATCAAAAACAGATTGAAATACTAAAGGAATTAAGAATCAGGGAAACAGGTCTCAATAGTGAAAAGGAAATAATAGCTGAAACATTACTTACAGTTCACGGTTCTATTCAGGTAGCACAGACTACCAGGAATAATATAAATGAATCAATAAGTAAAGCATCTGAATTTGAAATCAAAGCTAAAGCATATGAATATTATATAGATTCAGTACAAAGAGATGGAATACCTTATGAATTGATATCTAAAACAATTCCTATTATAGAAGAGGAAGTTAATGATATACTTGCACAGATGGTGGAATTTAAGATAATGTTTGAATTAGATGGTAAAAATATTAATACCCATATAGCATATGATGATAATAGACACTGGCCATTAGAATTAACATCAGGAATGGAAAAATTTATTTCTTCGCTTGCTATTAGAACAGCATTGGTAAATATATCCAATCTACCTAGACCTAATTTTCTTGCTATAGATGAAGGATTAGGAAACCTAGATTCAGAAAACCTTAACTCATTATTTATGCTATTTACATTTCTAAAATCTCAATTTGATTTTTTAATGATTATTAGTCACCTGGATTCCGTTAGAGATGTTGTAGATAATCTTATTGATATTAACAAGAATGGAAATTTCTCTAAAATAAGCTACGAATAGTTGTAATCTAATAATTATATTATATACGCAAACTAAAGATAAAGCAAGACGATAGGAGTTAATTAATGTCCGAATTTCGAGAAAGACCTAGAGACATACCAGATAAAAAGGGAACAATTCTATCCGCAGTTACACTTACTAATAATTCGTGTAAAGGTGGAATTAAGAAGGGTCTTATAGATCTCAATGTTTGTATTGAGGATACTTCTAGAACATCAGCAGACTACTTTAATATTACTAAATGTGAGGATAAATTCACAATAGGTTCTAATGCAGTATCATTCCAAGCAAATGCTAGAATGTTCAAACCAGGATCTGAAATACAGGTGGAGGTATTAGATGCTCATGGTAATGCAATAAAACATGAAATAAAAAGAAACACCAATGCAGACTCTAGAACTAGAACTGTTTGTTTCTTTGTTTGTGATGATACACCAACAGGTCCAGGTATAATTACATTTACGGGAATAGCTGTCTTAGATAATAATTGCTTTTGTCCACTGCCTGCAGATTGCCAAGATAGGATTAATGTTAGATGGTCTAGAAAAATATATATTGATCCAAGTTTAATAAATGATGAACCTATAGATTGGTATGAACCTCCTATAGTAAAGGTAGAAGAAAGAATTGTACCTTGGAGTCATGTTACGATCGAAGGCCAGGAAAATACATTCACAACGGCAGCTCCTACTCTTTACCATGATACTTCCGCTACAGGTTCTAACAAAGGATCAGTAACGTATGAATATGATGGAACATCTCAATTCGCAACCTGTATATTACGAAATGCAGAATATACTACGTTTTATGAATCCGATGGAACTACGCAACAGATCGGTTCCAATGTTAAAAATACTGGCGATGCATTTGAAACCGCATCCTTACAATGGGTAGATGGAACCATAAATTTCCATAAGTGGTATCAACCAGCTGTATCTACGAATGATGGTGCTGCCGCAGAATATATTCTAAGATTTGATTATAATACTCATAGCGCCGGCGATGGATTGAGTGCACTCTATGGTAAGACGTTAGTACTAACAGATACATCTGGAACGGCGCATACATTCACAATTGCTGCATCTGGAGGTTGGCCAACTATCATTTCCGCACTAACAGCGGATATAGATGCTAATGGCAATTTCCATGCAGTCTATAACAATGCATCAGCAGGAAATAGAAAGGATCTATGGATTACAATCACACAAGCATCTAATGGAACGTCTGGTAATACTACAGTTACAGGAACTGTATTAGCACTTGGTGGCGTTGAGGGTGTAGCATGGCTTGGCGATGGATATGGATATGGAACAACAACATTCTCAGGAGGAGCAGCTGCAGCATCTGCAACAGTGGCATATAGTTATGGTGCAAATCAAAATCAAAATATAGGCAGAGGAGTATATCCACATGAAACAAATCACTCTTCAGCACCACCATTACATAGATTTGCAGTTCCATCATCATCTAACCTTTTACCAGCGTCAATGAGTACAACCATTAGACAGATAGTATCTCAAAATGAATTCCTTGTAGATCCGATTTCTGAATTTCCTATATTAGATCGATCAGGATACAATGCTCAACATATACAAAGGATAGGATATGCTTCAGAAGGTGGTGGAGCAGGAATACCATTTGTGATTAGATATGAAGGATCTGAAGGAACCGTAACTACAAAAGATCCTGACACACATATAGCTATAGATCAATCATACGCTAGTATAAATATAAGAAATCTAAAACCTTGTTGTTCAGAGGTAACACACATAAACGTTTTTATAAGAAGCCATCATAAATTAGGATATGGTGATAATTCAGGATTTGAATTCCTGAATGTTATGCGATTACATCCTACCAATTTTATGGTTGATAAGGATACTACATCTTATTCAGATGTATCTCAAACAGGACATGGTGGAACCCAATTTATAAATTTTGGTAGATTTACAAATCAAGCTCCTCTAAGTGCCAACAATATACTTCAATCATATTGGCAGGTAGGAAGTTCGGAAAAAAATGAAGACCCATCAGTCGCAATAAATAATACTAAGTTAATTGGTGGTGTCAAAATATGTCATGCAGGTGCAACAAATACTATAAATGAAAAGGATGAAACCTTCTATACCTTTAAGCCACAATATTCACATTCATTGGCACCAGGTTCTTCTTCATTCTTTTCGGGCAGTACATATCAAATAAAATTCAATGCATATGGTGAATCAGATCCATACTCTACTGGAGGTCCAACTGATTTTGAAAGAGGCAATCCTAGAATAGATATTTATATGAGTGGTTCTTCATTCAAGGCTGGATTTAATGATAAAGGATTAGGTAAAAGAATAACATCTATAGAAACAAAAGCTGCTACTGAAAAATATATTAATAATACATTTATATTCGATCCAGATAATGATGGAACAGGAGCTCCTGTTTTTGTTATAAGAAGAGGTTGCTGGCATTTAGCTGATATAGAATTGACGGCAGCAAGTGGATCTGGTTTAACACCATCTATAATGGATGGCGATTTAGCTATGCCAATACAGCCAGCATCTGATGTATTTGATTTTAAGTTTGAATATCTCAATTATGCATTAATACCTGCTAAGGGAACTAATTCAATAACGTATATTTATAATGTACCTTTTTTGGGAACGGATCTAAATGCAATAGCTAACTCACATGCTAATCATCCTTCTCAATCAAATACAACTCTTTTATTTACCACATCATCCGTTACATTTCCTCCAAATATAACAAACATATTTTCTACAGGTTCATGGCAACATACAGGAAGTATGCATGTTACTGGAACGATACATGCTACTGAATTAATAATTGGAGTAGTATCGAAATCAATGTTATTTGCATCAGGTTCATCCAAATTTGGTGACGATTGTGATGATACACATCAATTCACAGGATCAGTATCTATAGCTGGAAACCTCGATATAACAGACACACTATGTGAGGGTGGTGGTAATATCTCTAGTAGCTATATATACGCAAGAAGCGCTTCTATAGGCGAAATATCATCATCTATAATAAGTTCATCTATAATAAGTGGATCCTATATTTGGGGAGAACATATTACTGGTTCTTTATTTGGAACGGCTTCATGGGCCGGATCATCATCATATGCTGGAACAGCTTCATATGCATTGCATGCAAGATCTGCATCATGGGCGGATTCCGCATCACAGGCAACTACAGCTTCATATGCACATTGGGCGGCATCAGCTTCTCATGCAGTAAGCTCATCATTTATACAAACCTCTAGTTATGCGCATACATCATCATGGGCAATGACAGCTTCATATGTAAGTGGAGGATTAGGTCAAAGTGATATATACAATATCCTTAATACACATTTAACATCATCTAATATTCGTAATCATGGAGACTATAGCGGAAGTTTTATATTTGCAAATAGCGCATCATTTAATTCAGCATCGATTACAAATATATTTAATACACACCTTACATCTTCTTATATTATAATAAAGAAGAATATTATTAATAGGGGAGACTATAGTGGAAGTTTTATATATGCAAATAGTGCTTCATTTAATTCCGCATCTATAACAAATCTTACCTCATCTAATTTTTATTCTACTAATATTGTTAATAGAGGAAATTATAGTGGAAGTCATATATTTGCAAACAGTGCTTCATTTAATTCGGCTTCAATTACAAATTTAACATTTACAAGAGCCTCTGGTTCTTTATATGGAACAGCATCTTGGGCTGGATCATCATCACAGGCTTTAACTGCATCGTATGGAAGAGATAATGATTGGTTCAAAGAAGGAAAATCCTATGCAGATGGTAATGAAGCCGATCCAACTATAGATGGTGGAATATATCATGAAGGAACGGTTGGTATAGGAGATTTCTCTTCAGCAACACCAGTAAGGCAATTACACATAACCCAATCCCTTGCTGATTATAATGCAAAAGCACCACCTGTAAGAATTAATAGTTTACATAATAGTCCTCAAAAAAACATAATAACATATAATTCAGCATCTGGAGATGTATCTTATACGGAATTAGGTTGTGCTCTTGATTTAATGGATAAAGATAATTGTTGTTGCCATCTTCATGCAGATACAAACATTTATATTTTTATTGATAGAACAAGTATGAATATAATTGGAACTGCTACAGCAACTCCTGCTATACTTACTAGATGGGTAATTACTAAATTTGAAGCAGATATGCGTGATAAATACCCGTACTGGAAAGGTAGAATTTTTGTAGGTGAGGGATCGGATGATCCTGCATCAGCAACCTTAACAGCAGAGCGATGGTTATCCTGGATGTCATGGCCAGCAGTTGGTAATCAAAATGATGGAGGAACTGGAACAGGTATTACTGGTAGTATGAAATCAGTAAGATGGGATGCAACTGGGGTTACTGATGAGGTTGCTGGAACATATTTAGGTTCAGATGATTTTGCAGCACACGGAGTTAGCTGTTCAGCTTATTATTTAGAAAATTCACCAATTAGTGCTTCAGGAAAATCTGATGATAATGTTATAGTATTTGCATTGGTTGATGAAACTGACGCAGGAAATGGTAATCAGGGAGGAGGATATCATTATAGACAAGCATTAACTGGATTAGGTACAGATCCTTCTTCAGCACCAGGCACTTTAGAAAATGATTGGGAAAATCATCTTACTACTCACTATAAAGCGGATTATGGTTTATTTGTAGGTAAAGCATATCCATCATACGATTGTTTCTCTGGTTTCGTATACGCGTTACCTAATTCTACAAATATAGATGCTGATGCAAGGCAAAATTTTGCACTTCATGTTTATGGTGCTATTGAAACCGATATTGTTTCTCCAACCAAATTTGTAAGCTTTTCACCAACCACTGCAAACCTAAACGCAATCACTGGATCTAATCCATATGCAAAAGGAGTCAATACAGTAGGAGCTAATTCTCCATGGTATACAGCAGGTATATATGGATTAGCTAGTCAATCAATTAGTGAAAAACACGATTTCCCAACCGGTATAGCTGGATGGTATAATAATTTGGGATCCCCATCTGAAACAAGTATAAATAAATCAGGTTCCTGGCTTCATGGACAAGCATCCATGAGTGCAGACTTTTTTGAAATGATAGATGGAAATTCTATAGGTGTAAGAGTTGATGGTAAAACAGTTTGTGTAAATGATGCTAATGAATTATTTGTTGTTACAAGTTCTTTATTTGATCAAATTAAAAGATCAACCGTAACATCATCTACTATAGTACATTTTACATCTTCCAATATTATAAACTATGGTCCTTATAGTGGAAGCCATATATATGCAAATAGCGCTTCATTTAATTCAGCATCTATTACGAATTTAACATTCACTAGAGCAACAGGTTCTTTATTTGGAACAGCATCATGGGCTGGATCGTCTTCATATGCATCAACAGCTTCATATGCAATACATGCAGTATCTGCATCATGGGCTGGTTCAGCATCACAAGCTATTACAGCATCATATGGAAGGGACAATGATTGGTATAAACAAGGTAAATCATATAGTGATGGTAACGAGGCAGATCCTACATTAGATGGTGATATTTATCACACTGGAAAGGTTGGTATAGGTGATTTCTCCACAGCTGGAATTGATCACCAGCTAGCAGTTGAAGGAACAGTAAAGTTAGGTAACAATGTAGCTAACGAACATAATATAACAGGTTCCATTCATATGAAGCATACTAATTTAAGTATACTTTCAGGTAGTGGTAATTTTGGAATAGGTACTGCCAATCCTGGTAGATCTATTGTATTTGATAATACTTCAGCTCATAGACTTCGAGTAATAGATGGTGACCCAAGTGCTGTAGGTTTACAAATTATTAACTGGGAAACATCATCTGCATTTACTGCAGGAGGTGGTACAACGGGAGGTAATGAATTAGCTGCAAGAGGCCCTAGAGCAATAATATCGGTTAATGCATATAATTCAAGTGCAAGTTATGGATACGGTGGTACTAGAGGCCAATCAGGTGTATCACTATCGTATATGCCTGATACATTCGAAGGTAACACTAGTGGTAATGATTATGGAGATGGAGGTGATAAGGATTCTGAAGGTATTAGATTATCACAAGAAGCGGCACTTCTTTCAACAGGAGGTAATCCACAAGGTAGTATAAATATACATGCTAGAGGTGATGCTGGACAACAAATAAGATTCTTCACTGGAAATGATGACGCTAGAAATACTGGCGGTAAAGATACAGAAACACAACGAATGACTATTCATCATGATGGTGGTGTTGGAATTGGAACACATAATCCACAAAGGAGACTTCATGTTTCCAATTCAGTTGGATATAATACTTCTCATCCTATAGTTAGATTTGAAACTTTACCAACCGCTCCAGATAATACAAATATGGTAGTGGTAGATTCTAATGGTGATTTATATCAAACCTCTAAATTTGGTACGACTGGTGGAACATCTACAATAAATGATGATTTAACCGTTTTAGGAAATTTCAGTGGTAGTCATATATTTGTTAACAGTGCATCTATAAATGAAGTATCAATCAGTAAGACCTTAATTGTAGGGCATGTTCCAGATCCTACCGATACATTTACTAATCATTTCATTAGCATGTCAGTTGGAAACATTTCAATGTCAGGATGGATTAGTTCTAGTAATACAGCATCATTTGGTCATGGTAAATTTACAGATATAAGAATTACAAACGATACTAGAATTACAAGAGATACATATATAGGTAGAAATGTATATGTTACTAATGCCGAAGCTACTGTAGATATTGAAGGTAGTATTGATGTTAATGGAACTACAAATTTAGATAATACAGATATTGATGGAACTTTAGTAGTTGATGGAACTAATATTTCATTAGATTCTACATCTACACTTAATATAGATAATTCAAATACTACTAATGGTATAACCATTGGAACAGCAACTGCAAATGTTCCTATTAAAATAGGTCGTGGTGATGTTACAACAACTATTGAAGGTAATACCAATATTAGAGGAAATGTAAGTAGTAGTCATATATATGCAAACAGTGCTTCGATAAATGAGGTGTCAATTAGCAGAACTCTAATCATAGGGCATGTTCCAGATCCTACAGATACATTTACAAATAATTTTATTAGTATGTCTAGTGGAAATGTATCTATGTCTGGATGGATCAGTTCTAGTAATACAGGATCATTTGGTTATGGTAAATTTTCTGATACTGTAGAAGCAACTAACACAGGTTCATTTACACATACAGTAGCTACTACTGTAAGAGCTACAAATGTAAATACTACAAATGTAACAGCTACTACTATTGAAGTAGGTCAAGATATAGATGTAACAAGAAATATAAAATCAAATGGATCCAATATTAATACAATATATTCTCCTATTGCAGGAGGAACAAATATAGTAACAGTAGGAACAATTGGAACGGGTGTATGGAATGGAACAGCTATTGCGACTGCGTATATAGCTAACGATGCTATTGATGCTGATAAAATAGCTGATGATGTAATCAATTCAGAACATATAGCAGCAGGATCCGTAGACACAGAACATATTGCGGATAATCAGGTTACCTTGGATAAGTTGGCAGGATTAGCTAGAGGAAAAATTATATATGGAAATGCTAGTGGAGACCCTGCTGCATTAAGTGCAGGTGCTAATGGTAAATTATTAGTAGCAGATGCCAATGGAGATCTTTCCTGGACAACCGTATCTGGAGATGTTACATTATCGGCAGGAGCTATTACGATAGCCGCAACATCAATCGAAGGGTCAATGTTAAATAATAATATAGTATCTGGATTAACAGATATAGGAGCTGCTATTGCCGCAACAGATGAATTTATTATTAGCGATGCTGGCACTATTAAAAGATCGGATATATCAAGATTAGGAACATTCTTAGCAGGTGATGGTTTAGCCGTGAGTAGTGGAGTATTAGCAGTTGGGGTTGATGATAGTTCAATAGAAATAAATTCTGATGCCATAAGAGTAAAAGCAGGAGGAATTGCTACGGCAATGATAGCCGACGATGCGGTTGACGCAGATAAATTAGCTTCAAATGCAGTTGTCAATGCATCAGTCGCATCATCAGCAGCTATAGCATTTACAAAATTAGCAGATCTTACTGATGGTAATATATTAATAGGAAATGCTGGTAATGAAGCAACCTCTACAACAGTAAGTGGAGATGTTACAATTAATGGATCAGGTGTAACTACAATAGGTGCAACCAAGGTCCATGGAACCATGCTTAATTCGGATGTAGCCGGAACGGGTCTAACAATAGCTGGAAATAATTTAGATATTGAAGCAGCCCAAACTGGTATAACATCTATTAAACATAATAGTTTAATATTAGGTGGCAATTCGCAAAACAATACAATAGATTTTGGTACAGATGATAAAATAATATTTGATATAGATAATGTAGAGACTGCATTAGTTCATTCTACAGGATTAGATGTTCACGGAACTATAAGCGGAAGCTTTGGATCATTTACAAGTGGTTCATTTAATACATTAGTAATAGGCAGCGGATCAAAACCTAGTAATTATGGTGATATGTTTGTTGGTGCTATTAGTATGTCAGGAAATATCACTGGTAGTTCATCAGCAACTGCCTCAATGGGTAGAGCAACATTTACTAGAGTGCATACATCTAAAGTAGTATCCGATACTACAGATATCAGTCTTGATATGTCGGTAGGTAGAGCTATTTATGTAGCTGGATCAAACCTAACTGCCATCTATTCTCCAATAGCTGGAAATACTAGTTTAGTTACTCTAGGAACGATTACAACAGGAGTATGGAATGGAACAGCTATCGCTCATGATTATATTGGAGCTGATGCAATTGATGCAACCAATATAGCTGATGATGCTATAGAAGAAGAACATATTGGTGACGGTGAGATTAAAACAGCAGCCATTGCAGATGATCAGGTTACATACGCTAAAATTCAAAATGTATCAGCTACTAATAGAATATTAGGTAGAGATTCCGCTGGAGCAGGAGTAATAGAGGAAATATCACCAGCTGATTTAGTTACTATGTTAGGAATAGAGGCTAGTGCAACTGCAGATCAAACAAAATCCGATATTGATGGATTAGGCATTACTACGGTTGGTACAATTGATACTGGTGTTTGGAATGGAACTGCTATCACCCATGATTATATTGGAGCTGATGCAATTGATGGAACGAACATAGGCAATGATGTTATTAATTCAGAACATTACGTTGCTGCTTCAATAGATAATGAACATTTAGCAGATAATGCAGTAAATACCGATGAGATAGCTGATAATGCTGTAACCCTAGATAAGATGGCTGGCATAGCTAGAGGAAAGATAATAATAGGTAATTCATCTGGAGACCCAAGTGCCCTAGCTGCTGGAACTAATGGATATGTTCTTACATCAGATGGAACCGATATATCATGGGCAGAGTCAACTTCAGCAACCGGAAATATTACAGGCATAACATCTGTAAAACATAATAGTTTAATTATTGGAGGTAATTCTCAAAACAATACTATTGATTTTGGTACTGACGATAAGATAATTTTTGATATTGATAATATCGCAAAAGTTACAGTTGGTGCAACCGAAACCCAAATATCAGGAATTACATCTGGTAGTTTCGCATCGTATACAAGTGGATCATTTAATACCTTAGTAATTGGTAGTGGATCGGTTCCATCTAATTATGGTGGATTATCTCTTACCGAAATTTCTGCATCAGGTAATATAAGTTCAAGTGCAACAATTTATGCCTCTACAGGATCTATTGGCAGGGTTGAATCAGCTGCATTAAAGGGAACAAAAATATTTGGTTCAGGAGCACATTTAGATAATGATGTAAATCTTGACAGAGGATCAGATGCCCGCGGAGATATATTATACAGAGGAGCATCTAATTATCAAAGACTTGCAGGAGGATCAGCTAACCATGTTTTAATAATGGGAGATGCAGATCCAACCTGGAACACCGTTGGAACAAATAGTATAACCGACAATGCGGTTACTCTTGCAAAAATGGCTGGTCTAGCTAGAGGAAAAATAATAGTAGGTGATTCAAGTGGAGATCCATCAGCATTATCGGTTGGAGGTGCTAATACAGTTCTTCAATCAGATGGGACAGATGCTACATGGAATACTATAGCAACGGCAATGATAGCAGACAATGCAGTATCATTGGCAAAGATGGCTGGACTAGCAAGAGGAAAAATAATAGTTGGAGATGCATCAGGTGATCCTAGTGCACTAGCAGCTGGTGCTAATGGAAAAATATTAGTAGCTGATGCTAATGGAGATTTATCTTGGACTACACTTTCAGGCGATGCCAGCCTATCTGCAGGAACTCTTACAATAGCAGCAACTTCAGTAGAAGGTTCAATGCTTAATAATAATATAGTATCTGGATTAACCGATATAGGAGCGGCAATTGCGGCCACTGATGAATTTATTATTAGTGATGCTGGAACAATTAGAAGATCTGATATATCAAGATTAGGAACATTCTTGGCAGGTGATGGTCTGGCTGTAAGTAGTGGTGTATTAGCTGTAGGAGTTGACGACTCTTCAATTGAAATATCTTCAGATGCTATAAGAGTAAAAGCAGGAGGAATTGCTACGGCAATGATAGCCGACGATGCGGTTGACGCAGATAAATTAGCTTCAAATGCAGTTGTCAATGCCTCAGTAGCAGCTTCAGCCGCTATAGCATTTACAAAATTAGCAGCCCTTAATGATGGTAATATATTAATAGGAAATGCTGGCAATGAAGCAACCTCTACAGCAATGAGTGGAGACGTAACAATTACTGGTGATGGTGCAACTACAATAGGTGCAAATAAAGTTACTCTTGCTAAAATGGCTGGATTAGCCAGAGGAAAAATAATTTATGGAGATGCAAGTGGAGATCCTGCCGCATTAGCTCTTGGAAGTAATGGTACAGTTTTATTAAGTGATGGAACAGACATATCATGGGGATCAGCACCAGCAGCATCTGGAGCACAAACAGGAATAACCTCTATTAAACACAATAGTTTGATCATTGGTGGAAATTCTCAAAATAATACTATTGATTTCGGAACTGATGATAAAATAATATTTGATATAGATAATGTTGAGACTGCATTAGTTCATTCTACTGGATTAAATGTCCATGGAACAGTAAGTGGAAGTTTTGGATCATTTACAAGTGGTTCATTTAATACCTTAATAGTTGGTAGTGGATCGAAGCCTAGTAATTATGGCGATATGTTTGTTGGCGCTATCAGTATGTCAGGAAATATTACAGGTAGTTCAGCAGCAACCGCATCAATGGGTAGGGGAACATTTACAAGAGTGCATACATCTAAAGTAGTATCTGATAATACAGATATTGGTCTTGATATGACAGTTGGTAGAGCTATCTATGTAGCCGGTTCAAACCTAACTGCAATCTATTCCCCAATAGCAGGGAACACCAGTTTAACAACAGTAGGAACAATTGGAACAGGAACTTGGCAAGGAACTGCAATAGCAGCAGACTATATCGCCGCTGATGCAATTGATGGATCTAAAATAGCTAATGATTCAATTGACTCTGAACACTATGCAGATGGTTCTATAGACACAGCACATATTGCCGACAATCAAATAACGTTAGCCAAAATGGCAGGACTAGCTAGAGGAAAAATAATAGTTGGAGACTCATCGGGTGATCCTAGTGCATTAGCTGCAGGGGCAAATGGAAAAATATTAGTAGCTGATGCCAATGGAGATTTATCTTGGACTACTCTTTCTGGAGATGCTAGTTTATCAGCTGGGGCTTTAACAATTGCTGCAACATCAATCGAAGGGTCAATGCTTAATAATAATATAGTATCTGGCCTTACGGATATTGGAGCTGCAATAGCTTCTACAGATGAAATCATAATAAGTGATGCCGGCACAATTAGAAGAACCGATGTTTCCAGATTAGGAACATTCCTAGCAGGTGACGGATTAGCGGTGAGTAGTGGAGTGCTAGCTGTTGGGGTTGATGATAGTTCTATAGAAATATCTTCAGATGCTATTAGGGTCAAAGCGGCAGGTATAACAAACGCAATGTTAGCAGATGACGCAGTTGATTCCGATGAATTAGCAGCCGGGGCAGTTGATACTGCGCATATCGCCGATAATCAAGTTACTCTAGCTAAAATGGCAGGTCTTGCACGTGGTAAAATAATTTATGGAGATGCTTCTGGGGATCCAGCAGCATTAGCAGCAGGAGCAAACGGAAAAATATTAGTAGCTGATGCCAATGGGGATTTATCTTGGACAACAGTATCTGGTGATTTAACATTATCTGCAGGAGCACTTACAATAGGGGCTACTACAGTTGAAGGATCAATGTTAAATAATAATATAGTATCTGGATTAACAGATATAGGTGCCGCGATAGCTGCAACAGATGAATTTATTATTAGTGATGCTGGAACAATTAGAAGATCTGATATATCAAGATTAGGAACATTCCTAGCAGGAGATGGCCTAGCTGTATCAAGTGGAGTTCTTGCGGTAGGAGTTGATGATTCATCAATTGAAATAAATTCTGATGCCATTAGGGTTAAGGCAGCGGGTATAACAAATGCAATGTTAGCTGATAATGCCGCTGATACAGATGAGATAGCTGATAACGCGGTTACTCTAGCTAAAATGGCAGGCCTAGCTCGTGGTAAAATAATTGTTGGTGATGCTAGTGGAGATCCTAGTGCATTAGCTGCAGGAGCAAATGGTAAGATACTTGTTGCAGATGCAAACGGCGATCCTTCATGGACTACATTATCAGGTGATGCTAGTTTATCAGCTGGCGCTTTAACAATAGCAGCAACTTCAGTAGAAGGTTCGATGCTTAATAATAATATCGTTTCAGGTCTTACGGATATTGGAGCTGCAATTGCGGCTACTGACGAATTTATAATTAGCGATGCTGGAACAATTAGAAGATCAGATATTTCTAGATTGGGAACTTTTCTAGCTGGAGATGGTCTAGCCGTAAGTAGTGGTGTATTAGCAGTAGGTGTTGATGATAGTTCAATTGAAATAAATTCTGATGCTATCAGAGTAAAAGCAGCTGGTATAACAAATGCGATGTTAGCCGACGATGCTGTTGATTCTGATGAATTAGCTGCAGGAGCAGTTGATACAGCTCACATTGGTGATAACCAAGTTACTCTTGCAAAGATGGCAGGATTAGCCAGAGGAAAAATAATTTATGGAGATGCAAGTGGAGATCCTGCCGCATTAGCTCTTGGAAGTAATGGTGAAGTTTTATTAAGCGATGGAACAGATATA
>MDTC01100442.1_pt1 | contig 39698 bp, 32 predicted proteins | sample 811181 | NCBI WGS metagenome assembly MDTC01 (sample SAMN05326644, study PRJNA326480) | marine metagenome | isolation source: seawater | place: Pacific Ocean: North | collected 2011
CTGGTACATTGAAGAATACGGTGTGGCGCAGCTTTCATTGAATCTGACGAACATTCGTACGACGCCTGTGCACGTGGCGTTTGACGAGGCTTGTGCGCGAGCTCAGGACCGTGGCATTCGCGTCACCGGGTCTGAATTGGTCGGATTGCTTCCGTTGCGCGTTTTGACTGAGGCAGCAGATTATTTCCTCAAAAAGCAGCAACGCTCTTTGGGAGTTTCAGATGCCGAGAAAGTCAAAATTGCCGTCAAATCACTCGGACTTGATGATCTGGCCCCTTTTGATTCCTCGAAACGGGTCATAGAGTACGTGATTGCTGCATCAGGTGATACACCGCTGCTCGACATGAGCATGCGCTCATTTGCGGAGGAAACTGCATCGGAATCTCCGGCTCCTGGCGGGGGCTCAGTTGCTGCTTATGCCAGCACAATGGGAGTTGCACTCGCAACCATGGTCGCAAATTTATCTGCACATAAACGGGGATGGGATGAGCGTTGGACTGAATTCAGTGACGTTGCTGAACGCGGAGTGATTCTACAGATCCAATTGGCTGGGCTTGTGGATGCTGACACAGCGGCGTTCAATCGAATTATGGAAGCCTATGGTCTGCCCAAATCCACGAAGGAACAGAAGGACGTTCGGTATCGGGCCATCCAAAATGCAACAAAGCATGCAATTGAAATTCCAATGCAAGTGGCTCGTTTGTCCATGCAAGCAATGCAAGTGGCTCAGGAGATGGCCGCGAATGGTAATCCGAATTCCATTACCGACGCTGGCGTTGGTGCAATGGCTATTCGTACAGGAGTGAAAGGAGCCATTTTGAATGCACGTGTTAATTTGGCTGATTTAGACGATGCTGAATTTTCAGAAAAGACTTTGGAAGAGTGCAATCATATGTGGAGTGAAATAGAAAAGTTGGAATCTTCGGTACTTTCGCGCGTCGACGAGTTGCTTGGCGCTTGATTCGGTTGATTTCGAAGATCAAGAAACATAAAAGGCCCGCAACGCGGGCCTTTTATGTTCGATTGCTCATTCAATGAGCATCCATAAGACTTAGCTTACTATGTTTCGACGCTCCTTGATTCGAGCGGCTTTTCCAGTCAATTCGCGGAGGTAATAGATGCGCGCGCGACGTACTTTTCCTCGCTTGTTGACTTCGATTTTATCAATGAAGGGAGAAGCAGAAGGGAACACCCGCTCGACTCCAATTCCAGAGGCAATTTTACGCACTGTGAAGGTTGCGGTATGCCCTTTGCCGCGGCGTTGGATAACCACACCTTGGAATTTTTGCAAACGCTCCTTGTTGCCTTCTCGGATTTTAATCGTGACTGTTACGGTATCTCCAGCGCCGAATTCTGGCCATTCTGGTGTTTCCACTATCTTGCTTGCGATGTCCTTAATCCGGTCCATTGTCTTGACGTTTACTGCTTCCGTGAATTGGGGTGCAATATTACGAAGAATTGCGGTAGGTTTTGAACTACCAGTCAGGAATCTTTTTCAAACAAATCAGGTCGCAACGCTTGAGTGCGTTCAATCGCTTGTTCTTCGAGCCACGTATTGATGGCTTTATGATCTCCTGATCTCAATATTTCCGGCACTTTCCAGCCGTTGTAATCCGCAGGCCTCGTGTATACCGGAGGAGCCAGTAGGTTGTCTTGAAAGCTATCTGTTAGAGCACTTTGTTCATCTCCTATGACGCCAGGAATCAGTCGAACAATGGCATCGGTTAAAACGGCTGCTGCAAGCTCGCCACCAGAAAGAACATAGTCACCAATTGATATTTCACGGGTGACCAAGTGCTCACGAATCCGCTGATCGATTCCTTTGTAGTGCCCGCAGAGCAGAATAAGGTTTCCTTGCATAGACAAATGGTTCACTGCCGTTTGTTTCAACTGTTCACCATCTGGTGTGAGAAACACCACTTCGGCATAGTGCCTTTCTTTTTGCAGTGATTCAATGGCATCTGCAATGGGCTGAATCGTCAGCACCATTCCGGCTGATCCACCGAAGGGTTCGTCATCTATTTTTTTGTGTTTATCCGTGCTCCAATCTCGAATGTTGTGCACCACAATCTCGACCAGACCTTTTTCTTGAGCACGTTTTACGATGCTATCAGAGAATGGTCCTTCCAATAATCCCGGAACCGCAGAGAGTATATCGATGCGCATGTTGCGAAGTTAAGCGGGGCAGGCTTTCGTCCATGCGTTTTGTTGATTTATGGCAAACCAAGTGCGAGAAGCGTCGTAAATTCGTAGTTCAACAAAATAGGGGTCGTATTACGAGTTATGAAGGATCGAAAAGATTATAAGACGGTCGTTAGTCACCCGTTTCACGTGTTCAATGGTATATTCTTAACGCTGCCACTGGACGGGATTCGTCAGACAGGTTTGCGCGTTCCGCTGCTACAGGAAAACTGTGACTTGGGATTGGCGAATTCAAAGGAGCCGAGCGAGATTCTCGAAGAATTCTTCAAAAGTCAAGGATTGAACACGCAGCAGGAACAGGCGGATCTATTGTTTCGAATCATTCAATATGTCGAACGACAAGTGGTTCTCGTCGATGCATTGGAAGATGCCCGATATGCGCAATTGAATGATCTTGGAGGAGTGGAGTCGTTGCAGAGTTTCATGCAGCGCATTCGACGACATGGCAAAGAGGAAGAGCTCAAAGAAATTCTCGGTGATTATGCGGTTCGGGTTGTTCTCACAGCACACCCGACCCAGTTTTATCCCGGCAACGCCCTTGCGATCATCACTGATTTGGCGAAAGCCATGGAGAACAATGATTTGGTGAGCATTCGAAAATTGTTGCATCAGTTGGGTTTGACTCCATTTTTCCAATCGGAGCCGCCTTCCCCATACGATGAGGCGGTGCGTCAATCTTGGTACCTTGAAAATGTTTTTTACCATGCCGTTCCAGAGCTTTATGCCCGTGTGGCTCAAGCGCTAGACGACGCATCGGCGCTTTCACTGAGCGAGCAACTGATTTCCATTGGCTTTTGGCCCGGAGGCGATCGCGATGGCAATCCGTTTGTAGACTCGAAAACGACTTGGCATGTTGCTGAAAGACTGCGTGCAACCTTATTGCGTTGTTATCGCAGAGAAATTCGCGACTTGCGTCGTCGCATCACGTTCAAGCATGTTTCATCACAGCTTGACCTGCTGCAAGATCAGATTGAGTTTGCCATGTTGCATCCAGATGACCAGCGGTTGTCTGTGGTGTCGCTTACAGAAAGATTGGAAGAAGTGGCAGAATGGGTTGCGAAGCATTCCAATGGTCTGTATTTGAGCAAAATCCGTGGATTTCAATTCAAATTACGCCTATTCGGATTGCACTTCGCGAGCTTGGACATTCGACAAGACAGTCGCGTCATTCAAAGCGCATTGCGCACTGCTCTCTCGTCAGGAGGCGATGCGTTGAATGTGTTTGAGGAAATGACCCAATCGGAGAAGATTGAATTTTTGATGAATTCCGATCTGCCGTCGGATGTCACGGGATTGGGTGAGGAGCGCCATCAAGACGTCATTGATTCACTCCGAGTGATGATGCGCATCCAAGAACAGAATGGGCCTCGAGCTTGTCAGCGCTTCATCATTAGCAATTGTAGAGGAATGATTGACATAGCTGCTGTCATTGGACTGGCCCGTATGGCCGGAGTCTGGCAGAAGATGGAACTGGATGTTGTCCCGTTATTTGAAACGATTGATGACCTTGCTAACGCTGAGTCTGAGATGCAGCTGATGTACGCCCATGCGACGTATCGCAAACACCTCACGACGCGCGCAGAAAAGCAGACGGTCATGCTGGGGTTTTCGGATGGAACGAAAGACGGAGGCTATTTGCAAGCAAATTGGTCTATTTATCAGGCCAAAAGGCGTTTGACTGAGTTGTCCCGAGCAGCGGGAGTGACAGTTTTGTTCTTTGATGGTCGAGGCGGGCCACCAGCTCGAGGTGGTGGAAATACGCACAGGTTTTATGCTTCACTGGGATCGGACATTGAAAACACAGAAATTCAAACAACCATCCAAGGTCAGACGATCAGTTCCAATTTCGGAATACCGAAGTCCGCGGGATTCAATCTTGAATTGCTCTTGACTGCTGGATTGCAGAGCCGTCTGTTCGATGATAAACAGACCGAACTCTCAGATGAGCAGTCTGATTTGATGGAAGAGCTCGGACGGCTCAGCCACGGGCATTATGAAGAGTTGAAGGCGCACCCGCAATTCATGCCATATCTCTCGAACCGGGGGACTTTGAAATACTATGGTGAGACAAACATTGGAAGTCGGCCAACAAGCCGCGCCAAAGAGGGAGAATTGACTTTCGGTGACTTGAGAGCCATTCCGTTCGTGGGATCTTGGACGCAGTTGAAGCAAAATGTGCCTGGATTCTTCGGGCTTGGTTATGCATTGGCTCATTTGGATTCTATGGATAGACTCGACGAAGCGGCTGAACTTTATGCGAACAATGCTTTTTTTCGAGCCCTCGTAGAAAATAGCATGCAAAGCATGGTGAAGAGCGACTTCAGACTTACGGCGCACCTCGAGAATGATGAACGATTCGGTGGTATCTGGACAACGATTCGGGAGGAATTCATTCGGACCAAGCGTTATGTCCTGCAGATTTCAGGACAAAAGGAATTGATGGAGCGAAACCAGCATATCAAAGAGAGCATAGCCTTGCGTGATGGAATCATTCGCCCGCTGCTGGTAATTCAGCATTTCGCTTTGGGAGAAATTGATCGGTCACAAGGCAAGGGCGATTGGGATGATGAAGTGTTGAAGCGCCTCGTGGTTCGATCGATGTTCGGAATCATCAATGCCAGCAGAAACGCAGTCTAAGCGTCGATTCCGTTCCACATTTACATTGGAGCCAAAAAAAAAGGCAGACCAAATGGTCCGCCTTTTTTCCCTGGAGATGGATGCAATTATCGCAATCCTTTGACCAAGTCCATTTCGTCAATGAGATTGTCTGCTCCGGCAAACTTATCTAGGATCCATAGGACATATCGGATGTCAACTGAAATGGTCCGTTGCAGCTCGTTCTCAAATGCAATATCCCCACTCATTGCTTCCCAGTTACCATCGAAAGCACAACCGATGAGGTCACCATTCGCGTCCATGACAGGTGATCCCGAGTTGCCACCCGTGATATCGGTTCCATGGATAAAGCAAACCACCAGTTCACCCGATTCGTCAGCATATTGACCGAAGTCGCGGCTGCGAATCATTTCGTCCAATGCATCAGGGACAATGAATTCAGGGTTTGAATTGTCTTTCTTCTCGAGTATTCCATTGGCTGTGGTGATGAAATCATAACTGACGGCATCAGCTGGGTTGTATGGAGCAACGGCTCCGTATGTAATGCGCATGGTGCTGTTGGCATCAGGTGCGATAGCACGGTCAGCATCCATCTCACGCAGTCCTTTCACAAACAATCGATAGCCACGATTGAATTTAGCTTCAGCGGGATTAGCCATTCCTGCGAAATACGCTTGGATTGCGCTATTTCCGACGGTAATTGCCAAGTCTTTATCCATTGCTTTTTGCGATGGATTTGCGATGAATGCAGCGCATCGGTCTGCGTCGACGAGGAAGCTTTTGGCATACATTTTATCTGCGTATCGATTGAAGTCATTCTTGTATTTACCGGCCACCGTTGCAAAGAAGGATGGGTGATATGCGGGATCGATATCATCACGGAATTTGGTCATCAGGTTGACGAAGAGATCTCGGTCTGTCGCCTGATCGTACTCGCGAAAGTGTCCGTTCACATAATCTGTCATTGCTGCTTGTGTTGCAGTAACTTCTTCCGGATCCTCGCTGAATAGGCCCGCAGCCATGCGGTAGAAGCGAAAAGCGAACAAACTGATGTCACAACCGATGAGTCCAGCTTCAAGGGCATAGACTTTACCTCGCACAGAAGCATCAGTTTCATCGTAATAATCACTGATCATCTCGAGTGTTCCTTCGTACTCTTTGGCTCTTGCTGGGTCTTCGTTCATCCACATGCTAAAGCGAGCTTCCAATTCTTGCTTTTGTGTTTGCACGTCCAAACGCTTGAGACCTTTTGATTGACCGATATAGTACTTCCAGTAGTTGGCGGTTTGCGCGTATTTCGCTGCATATTGAATGCGCACAGCTGGGTCCGCGTCCATGTGAGATTTCATAGTCTTCAACTTCAAGTCTCGCACTTCAACCACGGATGGGTTGTACAATTCGAGGGCTTGTTCAATTCCCCAGCTGCTCAGAAATCGGTCAGTGCTCCCAGGATATCCCATGACCATCGTAAAATCGTCCTCTGAAACTCCGTCCATCGAAATGCGCAGGTGTCGTTTGGGTTGGTAAGGAATATTAGCATCACTGAAATCAGCTGGTTCATTGTCTTCTCCTGCATAGATGCGTAGCATTGAGAAATCACATGTGTGGCGAGGCCACATCCAGTTGTCGGTGTCTCCGCCGTATTTTCCTACGCTCTCTGGTGGAGCAGCGACGAGTCTAATGTCTTTGTAAGTCTTGTACTCAAACATGTAGAACTCGTTGTCATAGTAGAAACTTTTGAGGTCGAGTTCTTTATTTCCATCGGGATTCATTTCGGTCATGAGAGCCTTGCGTGCCTCACCAATGGCGGCTTCACGTTCGTCTTCACTCATTTCGCTTGTAACGTCGGCGAGCATTCGATCCGTAACGTCGTCAATCCTCACTAGGAAGCTGATTACAAAATCATCAATGTGCATTTCCTGCTCGAATGCTTTCGCGAAGAAACCGTCGGATAAGTAATTATTTTCGGTCGAGCTGAATCCCTGAATCGCGTCGTATGCGCAGTGGTGATTTGTCAATACAAGCCCTTGCGATGAAATGACCTCACCGGTGCACGATCCACCGTTGAGACGTACAATCGCATCCTTCAAAGAGGCATTATTGATGTCATAAATTTCTTCAGCAGTGAGGTTCAATCCCATGCCTTGCATTTCAGCCATGGTGATGCGATTGAGCATATTGACAATCCACATTCCTTCATCGGCTTGTGTCGTCAATCCCGGAAGCATCATGCCGATGACCAGGAGGATAGAGGTGATTTTTTTCATTTGATCAATTTGGTTTTGTTTCTTTTGGCTCCCAACGAGTTTCATCGAGGATGAGCTGAAGGGCAGTATATAGGTTGTTCAAGTCAGGGCCTCCGTATCGGACCTTGACACGTTTTCCTTTAATTGTGGTAATGGTCGCAGGTAAGTCTGTAATCCGAGGATTGTCATATTCGTCATTCAGCGAATTGTACTGACACGATGCCGCGGATTCGTTGATTGATTCAAAGTGCTTTCTTGCCTTTTCGGGATCTAAAATCCCTTGGAATTCACCAGGCTGCAGCGAGGATAGGGGACCTTCGTTGAATGGCCGCGTAATGGTCAACTCCATTGAAGTACGATTTTTCCAAATGAACTTGAAGGCAGGACAAGGGCCAAAACAGGCGGTTTTTTCAAAGTATATTTCCTCGTTTGAGGTTTTGTGTTCGAGATGTCTCTGACTGCTGTCAATAAATACATTGTCCAATGATCGTTGCATGCGGTGCGTGACGCAACTCCATAAGCTGATTGTGAGGGAAAGAAGCAGAACGATGTGAGTCGTCTTCATTTTTTGCGGCTCTTTTTGTTCTCTTTGATTTCCTTCGTCTTTGCGGCTTGTTCCTTTTGCATTTGCTCCAGTCGTTCTTGGAAACCAGATTTCTTTTTGGGCTTGGCCTTATTCTCCTCAATTTTTTCGCGAATCTTATCCTCGTCGATGAAAAACGCTTTTATCGCGAGCATTTGTCCCATGCTAATAACGTTGGCGGCAAGGTAATAAAGGCTCAATCCAGAGGCGAATCGATTGAAGAAGAAAAGCATCATCAGAGGGAACATCTGTTGGATCACCTTCATGTTCGGCATCCCCGGCTGCTGGGGTTGTGGCGGCTGATTGGCCATCGTCAGTCTCATGTAGAAAAAAGTTGAAGCTGACATCAAAATTGTAAATCCACTGACGTGCGCACCGTAAAACGGAATGCTAAAGGGAAGATCTAGAATGCTATCAAAAGCTCCAAGATCGTCTGCCCATAAAAACGATTGCCCGCGCATATCGATGTTTGCCGGAAAGAAGCGAAACATCGCATAGAGAATTGGCATTTGAAGCAATCCGGGTAAGCACCCGGCCAATGGATTGACGCCGGTTTGACGATACAGGGCCATGGTGGCCTGCTGTTTGCCCATTGCGTCATCACCAAATTTTTCAGTGAGCGCATCAATTTCCGGCCTGAGCACACGCATTTTGGCGGACGACTTGAAGTTTTTCCAAGTGATCGGAGAGAGCGCCATCTTGATGATGAGCGTGATGATCAGAATGATGATCCCCGCTGAGATAAAATAGTTGCTGAGCAATTGATAGAGAGGAAGAATGGCATTTCGATTTACCCAGCCGAAAATCCACCATCCGTAATCAATGATCCGATCCGCTTCGTATAGGCCAGTTGCAACGAGAGCGTCTTGTTCGTTGGGACCGAAGTAAAAATTGAAGGTTGCAGCAGTTTGATTTCCCACATTCTGTGCTGAAAATGGCAGCAGCGCGGCATATTGCATGGTCACCACTGAATCTTCTTCTGGAACAAGGGTGGTCAGCATTGATCCGGCCTCAAAACCCGATGCTGTTGATACAATGGCAGAGAAGAAGTTTTGTTTGAAAGCAACCCATTCCAAGGATGTTTCGGCTTCGAACTCGTCAGCTCGTCCATCACTCAGATAATATCTTCCTTGGCCTTCTTCCTTGTAGTAAATGCTGCTGTGTTGACGTTCCCAATCGAGCCCTTTTTCATTGGAAATTCCCACGGCATTCCATGCGAGGGCAAAGTCTTCTCCGAGATCATAACCGAAGCCTTCGAAACTCAAGTTAGATTCCAGTTGACTGCCGGTGAGTTGATGGCTCCATCGAATTGATTTGCCTGCGGAAGTGCTTGAAACGAGCACGAGTTCTTTGTCGGTTTGGCGCTCCACCGTGAAGTGAAATTCGTTCAAGGACAACGGACGATTTATTTCGTTGAATTCGAAGAGAACACCGATTTCGCTCTCCTCAGGTTGCCAGAGCGCAACTTGATCGTTGGAACCGTATTTGTTGTATTGTGGCAATGTCGCTGAATGGGGCGTTCCCCCTCGGCTGGTAAACTCGATTTGAACGACTTCGTTACCGAGGGTAAATGTCGCGTCTTGACCTACGGCTGCTGCTGCCAATGATCCAAAGCGTTCTTCCAGTTTTGAATCTTTGATAGCTCCAATCGTTTCAGGGGCGATTGCCAATTCCTCTTGACGCAAGGTCGCTTGGAACACCTCCTCCTCAGCTTGGAGTAAGCTGTCTTCGCGCGCTTTTTCCGCGAGACGTTCTTGTTCGGCGATGGCCGCATTGCGCTCCTCTTCGGAAGGCGTTGAGTACCAAATATATCCGACGTACAGGGCCACCATCAAAATGATGCCAGTGATTTGATTTCTATCCATGATCAGCGACGAAGTTAAGGGGATTCAGGCGGAAGTGGTATGGATTGTGGACTGAGTGTTTACCATTGTTCGTGCCCTGGAGCGAGCCACAGTCCATGGTGCTTCATGAATGACTCCACGACATCTCTGACGCAACCTTTACCTCCTTCTTTTGGGCTGATGTAATCACATGCGTCCTGCACTTCAGAAGCGGCATCAGCTGGGCAACATGAAAGACCAACCTTTCGGAGCACTGGAAGGTCGGGCAAATCATCTCCCATGTACGCGACTTCATCAAACGTGATGTTCATTCGTTCACAAATTCCTTCGAGGACTTCCATTTTATTGTGGCTGCCCATGTGGACCTCCTGTACTCCAAGGTACCGCATTCGATCACCCACACTTTCTTCTTTTCCACCGCTGATAAGTGCTATAGCTACGTCCTGCTTACGTGCCCATTGCACGGCAAATCCATCGCGCGCATTGGCCGATCTGAGCATGTTTCCTTCAGTAGTGATAATGATTTGTCCATCCGTGAATACACCGTCGTAATCAAATGCGAGTAATTTTATGGTCTGGAGTTGCTGGTTGGAGAGGGTCATGGTTGCGGATTCTCTGAAGCGTGATGAAAAGATTGAATGCTGTGACTCAGCGCGATGTACACTGGCTTGAATTCAGGATGAGTTGCGAGCAGTTGCATGTGAGCATCGAGTGCGGATTGATCCCGCCGAATGGCGGGCCCTGTTTGATGTTTTTTCGAAGCTCCTGCAACGGCATTTTCAACAATTTGTTGGGCAATGGGCTGGAACAAATCCCAAGGCAAAGCTGCACGCTCACAAAGCTCTTGAGCAAGTGCAAAACAATGGTTTGTAAAATTGGCTGCGAAAACGGCGGTGAGGTGTGCCGTTTGTCTTTCAGTTTCTGAAAGTTCGTACAAATCAGATGCAATCAGTTCAGCGAACTTGGTCATTGCTTTTCTCGCTGAGTTGGAGCAAGTAATCGCAATGGGGAAGCCGCCATTCTCTGACTTTGCGTGCGAAACAATACTCTGTACAGGCCAAAGAACGCCTCCAGGGCGCGCAGGGTCAGGCTGGCAGCCGCTGAAGTGAATGACCATAGGCTTGGTCGGGAGTTGCTCTATGATTTCAAATATGGCATCGTCCGCGATTGCCACCAATATGGCATCAACAGTTGAAGGGATTTGGCTTGGGTCTGATATGATTTGAGCATTTCCGCGTTCCATGCCTGCAGGCATGGACGCAGAACGGTTGCAAAATGCTTCAATGTGAATTCCTTGCCTTTGCCATGCAGATCCAAGGACCGTTGCAACATTGCCGTTTCCAACGAGCGCTACCGTTCGAATATTATTCATGATGAGGTCATCTCGAGGAATGCGCATTGGATTTATTGTCACGCTTCCACCTGGCGTAAACGGCCATCCCGGCCCCAATTGCCATTAGAATGCAACCTAGCCAGAGGACATTGATCAGTGGGAAGAGAACCGCTTGCATCACAACAAAATCACGTCGCACAGAAATGTGCTCCCAAACGGTCATTTCGAGTGATTCATTTTGAGGATTGAATGACTCGATCCGCATTTTGATTCCAAATTTTTCTGCTTCGAACATGTCTGGAATGACCAGGCTATCCCGCACAATATAGAGTGGTTCGAATTGCGACTGTATCGTTTTGTTTTTCAACTGCACGCAGGCGGCTACAGCAAGGTCTTTACGCAGGAGACCGCGATCGGGTTTCTCAAAATCCTCGATGGCTCGGAGACTGTCGACCAAAAGTAGTGTGTGTCCAATGAGCATACTGTCTCCGACCTGCATGGTGTGTGTTCGTCCACCCATCCACCCATCTTCATCCGTTTCGGGAGGTGTTACACGTCCCCATTTGATGTGAGTGTAAAGGTCTCGGTGAAGCCAATGCCGGGTGTCAGGTTCGGGCGCATTGCCCATTTGCTCATTCAGTTGAATCCGAGGTTCCAGAGTGAATATTTTCTCTCCAGGCACGCCTGATTCCCAGATTCTTGCCGCATTTGCTTGTCGCTCATTGGGAAATGGAATGAACATCCAATGATCTTCCATGTCATCGGTGAAGAGTTGGGAGGCTTCGTGCGCTTCAAGGGCTTCAAAAACCATTCCGTCGAAATAAACCACTTCTCCTGGGGAGTATGTTCGGGTTTGCTTCTCGAAGTAATCCATGCGGAACTTGACATGAATGCCCTCGGTGTAGCGATCGCGGTAACTGACGAAATATTCGCCCATGTTCAGCGTGTCGCCTTCCATGATCAGCAGGTCTTCTCGGTTGTTGAGCTCCTCGTTAAGAGTGCTGATGTCGCCAATCTGATTCTGAGAGATGATGTTTTTTTGGCTCGTACTCAGTACCGCACCAAAAATGACCAATCCAAATCCGACGTGAGCGAGCGGTGAACCAATTTGTCTCCACTTTCCCCTGCCCAATTGGACTATGTAATCGGCGTTTGAAGCTGTGGCAAAAAGCGCAGCGAAAAGGAGAGCAACCCGTGGCACTTCCCACCACTCGAAGGAGAACTGCCAGAGCAAAACTCCAGTGAGCAGCATGGAGATGAGCACTGGGATGAAAAGCTTCCTCAGTACATTGCCAATGGCGGTGTGCTTGTATTTTAACCATTGTGCAAAACCCACACCGAGCATAATTAGAACAGCAAGGGGTACTTGGACCAGGTGATAAGTGCGATCCAGGTCTGTCCCAGGAGCAAGGTTGTGCTCACTGAGGTCGAGGAGAAAATCACTATTCAATCGTTCCCCGAGTTGCTCCAGTAAACCGCTCCATGGCTCTATGAAAGCATTGAACACAGGAAGGCTTGTTTGCCAGGTGATGTGAGCGGCGCTTACCAGCAGCAGCAGAGCCCCGACAAACATCCAGAAGTCACGGCTCCACACCGAGTCCTCGCCTTCTGTGCGTTCAATGTCTCTGCGATATGCCTGAATTGCAGAAGCAGCTATGACCAATAAGAACCCTGTCAAAGCTTCAATCACATAACCTTTGAAGCAGATTAGCACAAGAACGGAAATGGCCAGCAGCGCACGTTTGCGCCAGACACCTGGACGCAATAACATGATGTGCCCCAGGGTCAAAAACGAGACCAGGTAGACCAACAGCTGAGGAAGAATACCGCTGTCTACAAAACTGTGAACGGATGTATCCCCTAAGATGCCGGATTTGGTTAAAAACGTACTGTACAAGACAAGCAAAAACGAAATGATGATGAAGTAGTACGTGCTGAACAGTGCGAGTGGCTTCTTCCGATTGCGATTGATCAGCAGCAGGTGACCGCCGGCCACGATTGTTAACCACGGTACCAAAGAGGAATTTTCAACGGGATCCCATGCCCAGAACCCTCCAAAACTCAATGCTTCATAGGCCCAAGCGCCTCCCATTAATATCCCAGTTCCGAGGATCCCAATGGTGAAGAAAGACCACCGCAGCGCAGGCTGCATCCACGATCGGTCTTCACGATTTGCCAGCCCAGCAATGGCATATGCAAATGGAACTGAGGTGGCTGCGAAACCTAGGAATAAGGTGGGCGGATGGATCGTCATCCAATAATTCTGGAGCAACGGATTGAGTCCCTGACCGTCTTGAAAGAGTGGGAAGGAAGTGAGATAGTCTGCACGCGTGGTCCATGGAAGACCCGCATATTGAGGAGCGTCGCGCAGGAATAGGAACGGATCGAGACCGAGCTGAAAATCACCGAAATAAATTCCGAGTATCATCGAAGTCAGAAAGACCTGAATCGAACTGAGCGTGGCCATAGCGTGACCAGTCCATTTTGTTTTTTTTCTCAGCAGAATCAGTCCAAGGACATTGTGCCAGAACATCCACAAAAGGAAGCCGCCTTCCTGACCTCCCCAAAAAGCGCTCAGGATGAAACGCATCGGCATTTCATTGTTCAGGTGTTTCCAAATGTATTGGAATTCATAGCGATGGAATCCGAAGAGGATGAAAACCAATGCGATGACGGAAAAGGTTGACCAAGCGTGAATTTGGAAAGCACGCTTCCCCCAATCAGTCCAGCCCTTCAAAAAGGAAATCACCGCAGTTGAGGCGGAGGCAAACGCCAAGGCGATTAGAAACCTGCCAGTCCATGCGAGCATGGTCCATTCTCCAATGTATTCGATGGCCATTATGAATTGGAATCTCCGGTCTCACCCAAGAGAACATGGTTGCTTTCATTGTATTTCGAGGGACATTTCATCAACATTTCAGTTGCATGAAACTCACCGTCAATCATCGAACCGTACAAATCAATGGACTCGCTATTTTCGAGACCAGTCGGCTTCGCCTGTTCCAAAATAATCCGACATTTCTGACCGTCGCGGTCTTCCATGTGAAAAACCGTCGTGGTAGGGTCGACAATTGGATCATAAAGAACGGGCTCTTCCCGAACCAATGAGCCGGAGACCTTGCACTCTTCTCCGGGCGTCCTTGCTGCTTCAGCGAAGCCCACAGATCGACTCGTGCTTGTGAAGGTTGCTATGAAGGTTCCCACCAATATGGCGATGAACAGCAAGCTCATGATGTGACTTCTTTTCATGACTCCTGCTGGTTTTTGGATTTCAATTTTGCTTCCATGCTTTTGAGACGCGATTCAGCGCGCCACATCCATAGACCAAAGCCGATTAGCAATATGAGCGCGATGGCTAACACGACCATTGCCTTGCCGCTTCCAAAGAACCACCCTTCTAGCGGGTGAGCTTGAATCAGAATTGAGAGCAATGAGTTCATGTGAGTAGTTTTTGCAAGCGAGTGAAACGCAAATTGATGCGATACATCCAAATTCCGATGAAGATCCAGCCAATCACTGCAGGATAGAAAGCTGCTCGAAGCGCGCTGTCCAAGTCATATGAATTGAAGCCGGGATTACCTCCTTTACCTGGATGAAGGCTTTCCGTAAAACGTGGCAGAACCATCAGCAGAATGATGAGGATGATGAACGCAAATAAGTTATAAACCGCGCTCAATCGCGCCCGGAGTGGAGCATTGTCCAAGCTGTTTCGAAGCACCATGTACCCTGAATACACCAATACCGTGACCAACGCTCCATTCAGTTGCGGATCGTCAACCCACCATGCTCCCCAAGTGAAACGCGCCCAAAAACTGCCTGTAATCAAGCCCAAAAACCCGAACAAAAGGCCGACTTTGACTGCTGCTTCTGACTTCTCATCTTCAGCGAGGTTGCGCGCAGTGGCGAGCTGTTTGATTGAAGCGACGAAAGCAATGCCCATGAGAACAAACATGGTGAACCACATCGGCACGTGAAGCATCAGATTGCGAATGGTTTCTAAAATGCGTGGTTGATAGGGAAAGTGAAAAGGCAACTTCGCTTCGAATTCTACAATGGAGATTGCGGGCAAGGTGAGAGATTCATCGATGAAGCGATCGGACAAAAACAGACCGTTTTCCAAAAGCAGCGTTCCATCGATGGGATGATTGATCAATACATCCCAAGATTTCGAGGGCAGCGAATAGGGCAAGGAGACCCCGATTCTTGCATGAGTATCATCGATGACTTCGATGACCTCCAATTTGGACAGATTGGTCTTCGAACGCACGATCACCTGAAGTTGGTCAGGTTGACTGCTCCAATGGGTGCCAAAACCCGTGAGGAAATATTCAGGGAGAGGACGATCCGAATCCACTTGGGTTGTGGCATTGCCCGTATTGCTCAGTTCCAGCAAACCCGGGCCCATAGGCACCGTGAAAACCATGACAAAGACATATGCAATGAGGGCAAAGCCTCCTATTTTCCAAATGTTGTGACCCATTGGTAATTAATCTCTCCAAAGATAAGGGAAGAGGATGTAGCCCAATGCCCCGAAACCGCCACTTAATGTTGCCAAAAAAAGCAAGTTATGCGCAGTATCAGCAAAGGAAACGCCATTCAGGACGTCCATGCCATATTGCGTGGCAATGAGGATAACAGGAATGATAAGAGGGAGACCGAGAACAGCGATCAAACCGAATCCACCGTTAGCCCGAATGGCAAGAGTTTGAATCATGGCCAATAGAGAAGCCATGGCAATGGATGTCGCTTGCATACCACAGAAAAACCAAAGAGCTCGCCCTGTACTCAGATCTTCAGAACCCATAAAGAGTGTGAATGCGACGAACACAATGCAGGTGATTCCACTCAGCAACATGGCGAAAAAAGTCATTCGCGCCAAAATCCACTCCCGCGGGTGCAATACGTGGATGAGATAAGAGCGCATCTCTGGCGCATCTTCTGGCCAAGGTTTTGAGACGGCATTGAAAGCTGAAAAAAGGAGAACCACCCAAGCGAGCGCATTCCAAGTTTCTGCATCTGCCCTCGAGCCAGCCACCTGATAGCAGGTGTAAACAGCGCAAATGGCAAACAAAATTAGTCCGGCTAACCCGTTTTTTTTGCGAAATTCCATTCGGAACGCATGACGGGTGAGATGAACGTAACGTGACCAAGAAGGAGGCGTAACCTTATGTGCTCGACCGCTATTCATGACTCAATCATTGACATTTAGAAGTTCCATTGGTTTTGCAATGACCTGAAACAGCCTTGCCATGTTGCGAGCATCCTCGATGGCTCTATGTTGGGTGCCGCTGTATGAGAGGCCTTCCAGTTCCATGGCATTTTTGAGGCCAATTTGATTTCGGCTGTCTTTCCACTTGCTGTAATGGTGCTGCAGGCAAGCATGGTAACGCAGCCAAGGAAGTTCCATGTCGTGAAGTTTACTGTCATTGAGCAGCTGACGTTTGTCGAATTCGCCCCAACTCATGAGCACAGTTCTTACCTCTCGAGGATTCATCCAATCTTCAAACGCTTCAACCGCTTCATCAAAATGCGGGGCTCCTTCGATGTCGTTTTGGGTAATGCTGGTAAGTTTCGTGCAGAACTTTGAGATTTCAGGATGCAGCAGGGGGCGAACAAAGAGGCAAAATTCGGAAATTATTTCTAGATTTTCGTCCACTTTCACAGCGCCAATCTCAATGATTTCGACTTGCTTGGGTGCTCGGCTTCTCCAGCACGTAGCCTCCAAATCATAGATGATAAAATGCCGTTGATCCATGTTTTCCAAAGATAGGCGTTTACGCGGAGTGATTTTGGAGTGATTCATGGCTGAAATCGCTGAAATGACTCGATGCTTATCTTGTCCCATGCAACGACCGCAGCGTTTGGTGATATTTTCTGGGGCAGGGATGAGCGCAGAAAGCGGCATACCTACGTTTCGCGGTGCACAAGGGCTTTGGGAAGGCCACAGCATCGAAGAAGTCGCAACTCCGCAGGCTTGGAATGACAATGCGGCCTTGGTGCGCAGGTTTTACAATGAACGAAGAAGACATCTTATGAGGTGTCAGCCCAACGAGGGCCATCACATCATTGCCCGTTGGGCAGAACAATTTAATGTTCGGATCATCACTCAAAATGTCGATGATTTGCACGAAAGAGCAGGCTCGAATGAGGTGCTGCATTTGCATGGCGAATTGATGCGTTCACGAAGCCTTGGACCGTCGGGAGAGGTCATGGAAATGGTCGACTGGGAAATGAAATCTTCGGATCGTTGTCCTAATGGGCATCATGTTCGGCCTCACATTGTATGGTTTGGTGAAGATGTTCCGAATATGGACGCTGCCGTATCCATTGTGCAACAGGCCGATTGTTTGCTGGTGGTCGGAACCTCTTTGCAGGTTTATCCAGCGGCACAATTGGCATACATCGCCGCTCCCGGCGTGCCGGTTCATGTGATTGATCCCAGCGCTTCTGCTCTTTCGATTGATTCCGCTCATCCCTGGCCCGTTGGCGCTTCGGAGGGCTTGCGCATGTTGGATGCTCAATGGTTCACCTGAAAAAGCTCGGCCTGCCCGAAAGGGTCAGCAAGACGGGTGCTTGCGATTTTTCCAATTTGAAACGGACTTGGCCTCTTCGGCTTCAGAAGCTTCCGAAGGTCTAGCTTTCACTTTGCTTATCATCCCAACGACAAGCATGGCCAAGTCTGAATCATCAAGCGAGGAGGCCCGCTCCAATGCTTCTGTATGAAAATGCTCGTTTACAAAGTGTGTGTCAAAATTACCGCTTCGAAATGCGCCATGGTCAATCGCAAATCGACCAAAATCAAGGGTCGTAGAAACACCGGTGATTTCATACTCATCGATGGCCATGAGTGTACGTTCAATCGCTGCGTCTCGATTGTGTCCGTGGACGACTAGCTTAGCCAGCATGGGATCGTAGTAGATGGGTATTTCTTGGCCTTCTTCTACACCGTCATCTACGCGGACTCCAGGCCCTGAAGGGGTGGCATATCGCTGTAAAGTTCCTGTAGTGGGCAAAAATCCTGCACGGGCATCTTCGGCGTAAACCCGGACTTCGATCGCGTGTCCTCGGATTTCCAAGTCCGCTTGTTCAAATGCCAGGGTGTGTCCCTCGGCTATTCGAATTTGTTCCCTGACCAAATCCACATTTGTGATGCACTCGGTTACCGGGTGTTCCACTTGCAACCGCGTATTCATCTCTAGGAAATAGAACCGATTTTGGTCATCGAGCAGGAACTCGACAGTGCCAGCTCCTTCATAATTGCAGCTTTTGGCAACTTGGATGGCGCAGCGACCCATTTCGTCTCGCAGTTCAGGAGAGAGTACTGCCGATGGGGCTTCTTCAATCACTTTTTGATGCCTTCGCTGAATGCTGCACTCCCGCTCAAAGAGGTGAACGCAATTTCCGTGTGCATCTGCAAGTATTTGAATTTCAATGTGACGCGGTGAAGTCACAAAACGTTCAATGAAAACAGAACCGTCTCCAAAGGAATTGACCGCTTCGGATACCGCTCTTTCGAAAGCATTCGGGAGGTCGGACATTTTGTCTACGACGCGCATGCCTTTTCCGCCCCCGCCCGCACTGGCTTTGATGAGCAAAGGGAATCCAATTTTTTCAGCCACTACTTGTGCTTCTTGTACATCAAGAATTGGATGATCGGTGCCGGGTACAAGCGGCACTCCGAAGGGTTTGACCGTTTCTTTCGCCGCTAATTTGGAGCCCATGGTTTGAATGGCCTCAGCTTGGGGACCAATGAATGCGATGTTTGCTTTGCGCACGGCATTTGCGAACCCCGCATTTTCAGACAAAAATCCGTATCCGGGATGGATGGCGTCGGCTTGAACGGAAAGTGCTGCTTCAATGATCCTTTCTCCGATAAGATAGCTTTCGGAGGATGGGGCTGGGCCAATGTGAATGGCTTCATCCGCGTACCTTGCAAACAATGCATCTTTATCTGCATCGGAGAACACTGCTACGGTCTTGATGCCCATTTCTCGTGCCGTTTTCATGACACGCAAGGCGATTTCACCGCGGTTCGCAACTAAGATTTTTTGGATTGGTCGGATGGTGTTGGCGTTCATTGCTGGGGGGCTCAAATCCGAGGGAAAAAGGTGGGGCAAGCGATTCCTATCGCACCGCTACAACCGCCTACCCTTGCTACCTTCCGGTCCTGGGGGAGTTGGCGGGAGCTGGTCGTAAGAGACTTGCCCCAGGCAAAGATACCATAGAAATTGTGGCTTGTGCTACCTTGCAACCATGAATTTGAATCAGAATGCCTTGAATCAAGGCGGAGCTGCAGGTGCTTTGGTCGTTGTGGTGAAATTGATTGCTTATCTGCTAGGAATTGAAGCCTACATGAGCACGCTCGTGAGCTTGGGCTCTTTGGTGTTTATTATCGCTGGTATGTGCATCGCTTGCATTGCGACACGAAAAATTGAAGGACACCTCACATTTCAGGATGCTTTTCGGACTGCTTGGCTCGCTGCGGCATTGGCTACGGGAGTTGTACTGGTGTTTGAGGTTTTGCTGTTCGCTCTGATTGACCCAGAGATGACGACCAAGGTTGTTGATTTTACTGTGGAAAGCATGCAAAATGACTTGTCTGGTTTCATGGCAATGTCTGATAGCATCATCGAAGAAACCCGAGCGAGCATGTTGTGGTGGTCTGGGGCAGGAGGGAAGTCGATGGGATGGTTGATTGGCCTCGCTTTTTGGGCAGTAGTTTCTGCGATCGTGGGCGCTGTTTTTAAGCGCAATTCGGCAGATGCGATTCGTTGAAACCATAGACAGAGAATTGCCGTAAAGGAGACACGATGAAAATTGAACAACCTGAATTAAGCCTCGTGATTCCTCTTTTCAATGAAGAAGAAAGTCTACGAGAATTGAAAAAGTGGATTGACAATGTTCTCAAGGGACGTAGCTACGAGGTGATTTTTGTGGATGACGGAAGCAGGGATGAATCGTGGCGTGTGATTGAGGAGCTTGCCGGCAGTGACCCCCATCGGGTTGTTGGCCTGAGGATGGCTCGCAATTACGGTAAGAGCGCAGGCTTACAGGTTGGTTTCCAGGCTGCCCAGGGCAACGTGGTGGTTACCATGGATGCCGATCTTCAGGACTCCCCTGAAGAGATTCCTGAGCTCGAAAGAAAGATTCGAGAAGACGGCTTTGATTTGGTCAGTGGATGGAAAAAGAAAAGGCACGATCCATTAAGCAAAACAATCCCAACTCGTTTGTACAACGCCGCGACTCGTCTGGTAAGCGGCATCGATCTCAATGATTTCAATTGTGGTTTGAAGGCTTATCGACTTGAGGTCGTAAAGGCTATTGAGGTTCAAGGGGAAATGCACCGGTACATTCCAATTTTGGCTAAAAATGCCGGTTTTGATCGCATCGGGGAGCAGATCGTGCAGCACCAAGCGAGAAAGTATGGATCGACAAAATTTGGGTTGGAGCGCTTTATGAATGGTTTTCTCGATCTCTTGACTATTGGATTCATGTCGCGATTTGGTCGCAAACCGATGCACTTTTTCGGAGCATTGGGAGCGTTGATGTTTACCATCAGCGCCAGCGGCTTTGCATGGCTCACAATTGGAAAGATTCTCTCCATTGCCGAAGGCAATCCCTCTCGGAATATCACGGAAATATCAGCATTCTACGTTTCGCTGACGGGGATGATCATGGGGCTTCAATTCTTTTTGGCAGGTTTTCTGGCGGAAATGACTTCTAGAAACAATGCAAGTCGCAGCGAATACAAGGTTTCATCTAAAATCAATCGACCGGTTTAAGGAAGATTATGGTGTGTTGTTGCGTTTGCGGTAGCGCATTTTGGCCGAAGCCACATTTTGATGCTTTCTAATTGGCAAGAAAAAGAGACTTGTGCTGTTATCGCCCTGAAATCAGTGGGTAAAGTAGGCCCTCACTTCTGTTTTTCAACAATAAAGACTCAGGTTTTGGATTGAAAAATCAATCGCAGATTACCCCAGAACCGATGCATTCTTTGCCATGATACCAGGCAGCGAACTGACCTGCGGCAATGCCTGACTGAGCGCTATCAAAGATCACGACTAGATATTCACCTTCAATTTTCATTTCGGCCTTTTGTAAAGGTTGTCTGTAGCGGAACCTGACGTCGAAATCGCGGGTTGTTTTGTCTTCTAGAAGGTGAAGGTCCTGACGAATCCAATGCACTTCGTCAAGGCGCATGCGAAGGCCTTTTCTCAGAAGTCCAGGATGTGTCTCGCCTTGTCCAACATAAAGTACATTTTCAATGACATCTTTGGCCAATACAAAAAGTGGCTCCGGCTTGCCCCCAACATTCAGTCCACGGCGTTGGCCGACTGTAAAAAAATGCGCTCCCTGATGTTCTCCCACAACTACCCCGTCTTCACGAATCCAACGAATGGGGGATGTGGCGTGGCCTGGTGAGTTTTTTGTTCGCTCAATGCATTTGACATGGTCTGCGGGGATTTCAACGATATCTCCTTTTTTGACTTCCAACTGCTGTTGTAAAAATTCTGGCAAGCGCACCTTTCCGATGAAACATAGCCCTTGACTGTCCTTTTTGTCAGCGGTTGGTAGTTCGATTTTGCTCGCCAGTTTGCGTACTTCTGGCTTGGTCATCTCTCCAATCGGAAACAACGCCTTGGCGAGCTGAGCCTGATTCAATTGACACAGGAAGTAGCTCTGGTCTTTATTTTGGTCTATGCCAGCTTTGAGTTGGTGTACTTCAATGCCATTGATGTTTGACGTGGTTTTGCGACAATAGTGTCCAGTAGCTACTGCCTCTGCACCCAATTCTTCAGCGGCTTTTAGAAACAAATCGAATTTAATCTCTCGGTTGCACAAAACATCTGGATTCGGGGTTCTTCCTTGTTCATACTCTTCGAACATATAATCGACAATGCGTTCACGATACGCATCGCTTAAATCGAGGACTTGGAAGGGAATGCCGATATGGGATGCGACAAGCATGGCATCGTTGGCGTCATCAATCCATGGACATTCATTGTCGATGATTACCGATTCGTCGTGCCAGTTGCGCATGAACAAACCAATCACTTCGTGGCCAGCTTCTTTTAGGAGCCAAGCGGCAACGCTCGAGTCAACTCCGCCCGATAGACCTACAACAATGCGCATGAGGCAAATTTACTGCAGTCCGATGTGCTGTAAACACATCGTTTGTGAAATCTATTCCTTTGGAAGCAACGAAAAAGGTGTCAGGGGGAGTATTTTGCAAAAAAGCAACCGTACGCGAGGCAACTCGAAGAAGATTGCAGCGTCTTACGAACGGCGAACGACATGTCAGAACACGAACTGATCCAACACATCGAAGGCTGTAAGCGGAACGATCCGAAATCGCAGAAGTGGATTTTTGATCGTTACTACAGGTTGATGTTTGGAGTGTGCCTCAGGTACAACTCGGATCATGATGGTGTGCAAGACATTGTTCAAGAGGGCTACTTAAAGGTGTTTTCCAACATCGAAGGGTATACCTCGAAAGGTTCTTTTGAAGGTTGGATGAAACGCATAATGGTCAATACAGCAATTGACTTCATCAGGAAAGAGAAATCCTCTCCTGAAGAATTGAGTGCAGAAGGCATGTTGGAAATCCCTGATGAGGGCATGGAGATGGAATTCTTCGAGTTGGAAGAAAAAACCATAACCATTCAAAACGTGCTCGATGCTATGGCTAAGTTAACGCCGGTGTACCGTGCAGTTTTCAATATGTATGTTTTTGACAATCTCACTCACCAAGAAATTGCCATGCATCTGGGCATATCTGTTGGGGCATCAAAATCAAACCTCGCCAAAGCGAGACGAAACGTAAAGTCCGTCTTGTTGGGTGTTGTGAATGAAAAAGTATCGAAATGAACGAAAACTTAAACAGTTGGGAGCGATTGAAAAAAGCCTTCGAAAGCTTTGAGCCAGAAGTTACAGGGAACTGGGACGCTATGAAATCCAAGCTCGACGCTCTGACAGGTGAAGGTTCGGGGCTGAATGATTATTTCGTACGCAGAGCTCGGATTGCGGAGCGTCTTGCGATGGCTGCAACTGCTGTTGCAATTGGGATGGGCTTTTGGGTCTCGCAACAACATGAGGAAAAAATTATTGGACAGGAGATTGTTGTAATTAAAGTGGATTCTGCTTCTGATGGTCAGGCTGTGGCAAATGCTGTCACAGAAATGCGAAACAATGCAGAGTTGCGCGAAGAGCCTTGGAGCAATTTGAAAGTGCTTGTGACGAATGATGTCATTGAAATGCCTACAACAGATGTGAAAGGCGAACTCATTTTTCCCGGTCAAGTGGCTCATACTTCGACGACATTTTTTGTTGACGCTGAGGCTCCTGACGGAAATGATATGAATACGACGTCTAAGGCTCAGTCAAATGGATTGGGGACTCCAGGTAGTGCCATTTCAAATGACAAAGTTGCTGTTTTACCTGAATTGTCGTCCAGTGCGAGTGATGCATATGACAGCAAGCGAGTGGAGAAGTCACGGAAAGACAAGTCCGAGTCATTGGGTTACACGCCTGCTGTTTCAGTTCAAGAGGCTTGTGCCGGAACAGAAGTGGAGTTTACATTACGAGGATTCACGGACCAGGGGTCGGTTTTGTGGAATTTTGGGGATGGGTCTTTTTCTCAAGCTGAAGCTCCAATGCATGTGTTTGATGATGCGGGCACCTACGATATTACCGTCTCGATTCGCGACCACGGCGATGGTACAATTCGCACGCGTACGGTAGAAAATATGATCGTCATCCGACCAAAGCCCGAAGCAAAAATGGATTGGACAATAGAGGTGATCCAACCGGAAATGGCCTTTGTCAACCTATCAGATTTGACAGAAAATGCGAGCAGCTCCATGTGGCTTCTGAGAGAAAATGAAATCAAAGATTCATCCGTAGATCTCCCAATTCCTGGAGACTACAACGTCAACTTGGTTGCGAGCAATAAATTTGGCTGCCAAGATGTCAAGTCTGAGGTGGTCAAACTAGGCGATCGTCAAAGCGCGAATGCACCTGCTGTTTTTTCACCGGATAATGATGGGCGGTATGACTTCTTCTTGCCACTCATCGCACATGAACTTGATGGAGAATGGATCATGACCGTTTTTGATGAAGACAACCAACCGGCATTCATTACGAATCGGGCCTCACAGCCTTGGGGAGGGGTGTTCGAAGACGGCACGTTGGCCCGGAACAAAGTGGCATACCGATGGGAGCTCCTTGCAGAGAGTCTCAGTGGAAAGAAGGTGCTGTTTTCTGATCAAATTAAAGTTGAGAAGTAAAAGGTGCGTCTTTGCAACTCCTCTTATTTGATTCACATATTTATAACACTGTACCTTGTGCAACCATCGGGTTTATTTGATGGTTTTAGCGACATAAACGCGTCCGTTGTATTGTTGCAAAACCTACTTGATGAATTCTGACCTACAAGAATGACTATTTTGAAAGAGAATCAATCCTCCCGCCCAACTGTTAAGGCGTTTCTGTTGGCGCTTCTTTTGATGGGCAATGCACTGCAATTGATGTCGCAGGTTTTTGTCATTTCGGATAATGAGGGTTTACCACCTGACCAAACGTGCACAGGAGTTTTTTTGGATGCGGGGCTTACAGATGGAGCTCCTTACCCGCCTCAGGATTTTACATATACTCTGTGCCCAGACAATCCTGGAGATGCGGTTTCTGTTGCTTTCGTAGCATTCGGGCTGCAAACCAATCCCAACGGAAACAATAGCGATTATCTTTATATCTACGATGGTCCTGACACAGGCTCTCCGTCGATGGGAAGCTATACAGGGAATGCGCTTCAAGGACTTCCAGTCACAGCGACCATTAACAATCCAACAGGATGCTTGACTTTCGTTTTTCAGGACAATGGTCCAGAGAATGAGAACTCTCCAGGTTGGGAGGCGAACATTTCTTGCACCACGCCATGTGCTACACCAATCGCTGCGAGCAGCATTGTTGAACCCCCTTTGCCGAATCCAGACTCGATTAGCGTGGGTGTCTGCCTAGACCAAGAGGTTGTATTTGGGGACAATGGATCAACCCCCGGCCTTGGTTTCAATTTGGATTCGTGGATTTGGAATTTTGATGACGGAAGCATTGACACGCTCAGCTCAGCTTCCAATGTTTCGCATGTTTTTTCTGAACCAGGTGAATATGTTGTGAGTTTGGCGGTTTTGGATAACAATGGCTGTGTATCCTTGAACCTACAGCCGTTGCAGGTATTGGTCAGCACGATTCCGCAGTTCAATAGCTTCCAGAGCACACCTGTGTGTGCGGGTTCTCCAGCGTTTGTCGATGGTAATCCTGTGCAAAGTGTGACTTGGACAGCGTTGCCTCCGCAGGTAGTTGCAGGGGAGACTTACCTTGCTGACGGTGCAGGGTTTAGTTACACCAGTGAATTGAACTTTGATTTTTTTGAGGAAGGCGCCACGCTAGAAGATTGCGAAGATTTGCTGTCGGTGTCCGTAAATATGGAGCACAGTTATCTTGGCGACTTAGATCTGAGCATTAGTTGCCCTGACGGCACAACCGTGTCCTTGCTGAGTTATCCAAATGGAGGCGGGGGGACTTACCTCGGCGAGGCTGTCGACTTCGGCAGTGCATCGAATGTTCCTGGAGTTGGATACGACTATGGATGGTCACCGAACCCCGACTTCGACACGAATATAGATGATGCAGGGAATTCAACTTCTACAACATTTACAAATAATGAAGGTGTCGAGGGTACCGCTAACATAGTCAATCCCGGTATTTACACATCTGAAGGCGATTTGTGTGATTTCGTCGGCTGTCCATTGAACGGAACTTGGTCATTTTCTGTCATTGATAATCTTGCAATTGACAATGGATTCATTTTCGAATGGGGCTTAAATCTTAATCCTGAACTGATTCCGGGGGTGACAACATTTACACCTACAATTGGTCTTCAGGCGGATAGTTCATTTTGGACGGGTCCTGGCATCGTGGCTCAAGACTTCGATGCGAATTATTGCGACATTGTCTTGGACACGCCAGGTTTTTACGATTATGTGTTTACCGTCACAAACAATTTTAGCTGCACCTTCGATACTACGCTGACCATTGAAGTGGTTGAAGGACCTGAAAATAACATCACAGCGGGACCAGATCAAATTTTCTGCGGCGATCCCGTTGAGTTGCAGGGAGCTTTCCTAGGCGGTGGTATATCGCCATGCGCAGGTAGTTCAGAGACTGTCGTGCATTGCTATGATAACAATGAGAACACCTCTTGGCTTTATTGCCCAGACAACATTGGTGACGGTACCATGATGGAAATCTTGTTCTATGATGGGCAAATAGAAGGTTTCTTCGATCACATTCAAGTTTTTGATGGCGATGACAATGCTGCGCCGCTGCTTTTGGACTTGACTGGCGACTATCCTGAATCATATGTGACAGCGACGAATCCAGACGGTTGCTTGTATGTGCAGTTTACGTCAGACGCATCTGTGAGCTGTGGATCGGGCAACTACGACCCTGTGAGTTGGTGCGCTGGTTGCGGACAAGATGCCTGCGGCTTTCTCTGGAGTTGGGAGCCTGCGGATAATTTGACCAATGCCAACACATCGAACCCGACAGTGAATACATTCGATGGGATTCCCACCGAATATGTCGCCTTCGTTGAGCCTGTGGGGCTGAATAATTGCGCAACAACCGACACTGTCTTCGTCATTCCTGGATTTGATTTTACCACTAGTTTTAGTGATCCCACGTGTGTGCTCACGGACGGTACCATTGTTATTGAGATCAATGAGCCGCCCTCAGATGGGCCATGGACGGCTGATTTATATGAGAATGGGGTCCTTGTCGAAACCATCAACTCCAATGGCGGTGTAGACGTTTTCGATGATTTAGTTGAAGGCAACTATTCGGTTACTCTGAGTGACGTTGCTGGATGTGAATATGAAGTTGCTTTTGTATTAAGTCCTCCTCAACCGATGGATTTTGATTTAACGCCGAATCCGAACATCTGTATCAACGGCTTTGCAACGTTAGAGACGTCCTCTGACATGGATCCGGGTGAGACTTGGACTTACACATGGGACAATGGATTAAGCGCGGGCGATGTACAAGTTGTGACTCCAGTTGTTGATACGGATTACACCGTTTTCGCGACTGATCCCAATGGCTGTACATCTGATCCTCAAACCGTGTCGGTCCAGGTTTACGATTCTCTTAATGTTTCGCTGAGTGCTCCAGGCTTGATTTGTGGTGGCGCCTTTGCTGAACTGGAAGCTGACGTCTTCAATGGTGGAAGTGGAGCGGGCTATTCATTCGATTGGACTTGGCAGAGTAATTCTGTTGGTGGAGATGTTAACTACTGGGTGGATTATCCAGATTTTACAGGCACCTATTGCGTTACCCTAAGCGATAATTGTGAAACGCCGGCAGTGACCGCTTGCGAAGAAGTCGTGATTGAGACACCGATTCCCGCTGATTTCACATCGGATACCACCCGTTCGTGTGTTCCCGGCGTATTTCAATTTGAGTCCTTGGTAGATCCGGCTCTCATTGGCCAAACGGAATGGTTCTTTGGCGATGGAGAGCTAGCCTATGAGAGCGCTCCTGCGCATGCCTACTTGAATCCGGGCTCTTATGACATTACGTTCAACATCACTTCCTTAATCGGTTGTGAGTACACGAATTTCCAGCCGAACTATCTGCAAGTATTTACGCCGCCTTATGTAGGATTTACAGCCACACCTCAACCCACTAGGGTTCCTGATACAGAGATTTATTTTGAATCGGTAAACAGTTCAAATGTTGTCGACTGGTTTTGGCTTTTTGATAGCATTCAGAATTTGGGCGCTTCAACGGACGCCAACCCTGTATTTGAGTTTCCATATGATCAAGGGGGCAATTATCCGGTGACGTTGTCAGTCACGGATGAGAATGGTTGCACATCTCAGATTACAAGGACGATTGAAGTGTTGGATTTGTTTTCACTCTACATCCCGACCAGCTTTACTCCGAATAACGATGGCAACAATGATGCGTTTTATGCGGTTGGTAGCGATATCGATCCCAACCGTTTTTCGATGCAGGTGATCAATCGCTGGGGCAACTTGGTGTTTGAAACGTCGGATATGAACGAAGCGTGGTACGGAAAAGCAAATGATGCTTCCGAGCACTACGCACCTGATGGAGTTTATTTCTATCGAGTCGTGGTTTACAGTGTGAGCAATCCTGCGGAACGCAAAGAAATCAAAGGATCGGTGACGTTGATGAGGTGAAACCACTCAAACGTCTGCGAGAAAAAAGGCCCCGGCAACTGCTAGGGCCTTTTTCGTCCAGCAGATCGAGTAATCAATCAAGCCTGAGAAGCTCATCCATTGTGCCTGTGGCGACGCTATGGTAATTGGGCCGAGCTTGCTTGTAGATGTTTAGAGCCATTTCTGTTTGGTCCGTTTCCACCATTGCTCGGTAAAGCGGAGTCAAGAACTTGCGCCGTCCGATGTTGATCAAAAAGGATTCGAGGCGGTTGTATGACGGTGCGTAATGACTTCGAACGCTCTGTTCGAGCCATGCAAACAATACTTCGTTGTTCCCCGTGGTCGAGATGTTCCAGGTGACATCTAATTCTTCCATGCGTTCCGCAGAAGTAGCATCGGATAAGTTGGAAAGGAAACGGTAACGCTCTTGGTAAACCCAACTTTCCCAAGGCAATTCCGAGGTGGCTAAAGATCCAGCTTCCCAAGCAGCTAGGTTCGCGTCGACTTGTTCGATTCGTTCGGAACGCACTTTTGGACAATTTGATGGTAAACCGGGACCGAATATCCAGGCGTCGAGGTTGATTGCAGACAATCGTTCATCCGAATTCAGTAGATTTTCCTTTAAGTAAGCAATGAAGCGGTCAGTATCCATGACATTGAAAGCGTGCTCGTTAAAGTAGGCTTTTAAGAAGGCATCAAAGGATTCCCGTCCCACAGTCTCTTCAATGAGTCGTATGAAGAAATAACCCTTGTCATATGCAATGGCAGTCATGCCGTCGTCGGGGTTGCGGCTTTGTAGGTGCAGCTTCAGGTGTGTATCGTCGGGATTGGTATCCATGATTTCGTCAACCTCGTCAACCAACCCTTGATAGCTCAGGGTGGCAAGCATTTCCGAAATTTCACGTCCGTAAACAGCTTCCATGATGCGTTGTTCGAAATAGACCGTAAAGCCTTCGTTGAGCCAAAAATCATCCCAAGTAGAGTTTGTGACGAGATTGCCACTCCAACTGTGAGCCAATTCGTGTGCAACGAGTGATACAAGGCTACGATCACCGGCGATAATTGTCGGCGTAGCAAATGTCAACCGAGGATTTTCCATGCCGCCAAAAGGAAAAGCTGCAGGCAGCACGAGCAGGTCGTATCGTTCCCATGCGTATTTGCCGTAAAGTCCTTCAGCTGCAACCAGTAGGTCTTCCATTGTGCCGAATTCATATTCAGCAGCGTCGATGAGTTCGGGCACAGCATAAACACCGGTGTGAGGCCCCACTGAACGGAATTCTACATTTCCAACAGCGAGTGCTAGCAGGTAAGACGGAATGGGCTGGTCCATCCGGAAATCGTAATGACCATTTGAGGACTGTTCAGTTGGATTTGTAGCACTCATTAAGGCCATTGTACCTTCAGGAACGTCAACATGAGCTTCATACGTAAAACGGATGCCAGGGGAGTCTTGGCAGGGAATCCAAGTCCGGGCCAAAATAGCTTGGCTTTGAGTGAACAGAAAAGGCTGGTCGCCTTCCACCCAGAGTAACGCATCAGCAGCGGGATCACTGGCGTATTGAATGCTGATGCGTTTTGATTTGCCGTTGATAGGAATGCTCAACGGCTGACCGATGAACGGTTGTTCCGGCCCAATCGACCATTCAACAATTTTGCCATCGACAGTGACGGATTCGATGGTGAGGTCAACACAATCCAAAATAATGCGTTCTGCAGATTCACGAACGTCGATGTCATAGATGGCTGTGGCCCGGATGATTCGATCATCAAAATTGACCGATGCATTCCAATTTAAATGAGAGACAACGGCTTCCTCTGGCTTGCTGAAGCTGTGAAAATCTGTGGCTCTTTTCATTTCAAGAATGGCTTGGCTTTTTCGATCATTCTGGTCAGAGGAAATGCATCCAGGCGAGAAGAGAATGAGCGTTAGAGCAGTGGTGATGTAAAAGTATTTCATGCGATATGTTCAAGCGACGTCGTCTTTGGAGGAGGGGCTGATTTTGGTCAAAGCGGCAGCAGCCCTTGAGAGAATGACCAGCATCAGGCCACCCAATGCCGTCTTGATGAGCAAGCCTGGACCAAGTCGAATGAGTGTGGAATATACGGTCTCTTCAATGGGAACGATTGCTCGCTGCCAGAGCAGTCCCAAGCCGAGAATCAAAAGTTGACCCGAAAAGAGGATCAAAACAGCAATGATCATCTTGCTCTGAGTGCGCATCTCCATGGCCCATCCACTTAACATTGCAGCGAGTGGAAATGCCAACAAGAATCCACCTGTGCTACCTGTAAATCGTTCCCATCCCGATGTGCTGTAAGCGAATACCGGAGCACCAAATCCACCGGCTATCAAATAGAGGAGCACTGCCGCAGTCCCCCATTTCCAGCCCAAAATGGCAGGGACCAAAACCACGAGCAAGGACTGCAGTGTGATGGGAACGCCTTCTGTGGTTGTCCACTTCATGGGTGAAAAAACCATTAACAATGCGAGGGCAACGAAGAATGCGGCTGCCGAGGCCCATGCAGGACCGGATTTGAGCTGTTTTTCAAACATCGTTCAGTTGCGTTGATAAATCCTTTGCCATTCGACTTCAAATGAAACCGTGTTGTTGTCGCGGTTCACATCAGCGGTCTGTCTCAAGGCATCTAGTTCGATTGATACAATTGGAGAGGACGTCACAATGGTGAAGGAGTAGGTTGGATGTGTCCAAGGCCAGTCTGGCAGCAATGTTTCGTTGTCAGCCAGCGCTTTATTACCACGCATCATGGTCAAAGGCGCATGATATTGTTCTATTACACCATTGGCAAAAGTGATCGTGATGTTTTGAGGCATGGGCATAGCGCCTATGCGCTCCAAGTTGATCGTAGCTGAGGATTCCTTTTCGTAGACAGATTTGATGGCGTAATCAATGGTGTGTGTGGTGTTGATGAAGTATTGGAAATACCAATCCAAGTCGAGTCCACTGGCGGCCTCCATGCATTGCTTCAACTCAAGTGGTCCAGGATGCTTGAACGACCATTTTGCGAAGTATTCCTGTAAGCCCTGATCCCGCGCATTTGATCCGATAATCGCAGAAAGTTGTGCGAGTAGTACTTCCCCTTTTGAGTATGCAGCAACTCCGTATGCACGATTGGTCTGGTAGTGGTCTGCATGAGTGATCAGGGGCTCTTCATTGCCGCTCAAGGCTTGATTGATGTAGCTGCTGTATGATGAACGATGCGGGAAGCCCGAGGTAATGGCTTCTGCAAATAAGTGCCTCATGCACAAAGTGGTGACATAGCTAGTCATGCCTTCGTCCATGAACTCGTACAAGCTCTCATTTGTTGCCAGTACCGCTTGAAACCAAGAATGAGCCATTTCATGAACGGTTACTCCAACCAAGCTACGCAAGCTCCTCTCACCTGTAATTAAAGTGGCCATTGGATATTCCATGCCGCCGTCTCCTCCTTGAATGATGGAGTATTGTGGGTAGGGATAAGGGCCTACGAGCTCGTTTAGAAAAGCCATGGCCTTTGCCGCGTATTCCGGAAGTTCGGCCCAGTTCTCGTTGTACTCCTCGCTCGCTTGATGATAGAAATTGAGTGTTACCTCTCCAGCCTTGGTTGTGCTGTGCAGGTAGTCAGGGTCAGCAGCCCAAGCAAAGTCGATGACATCTTCAGCAATGAAATTCCACGTTCCTGAGCTGATGGCGGATTCCATGCTTTGTTGCAGCACGCCTGTGCCTCCGATGGTGTAGCCTTTAGGTGCATGAATGGTGACATCGTAATCTCCCCAAATTCCATGGTATTCCCGTCCAATGTAGGGTTCTGTGTGCCACCCATCATGGTTGTATTCACAAACCTTGGGATACCATTGGGTCATGGAGTATTCGATGCCCTCTTTGTTCATCCAGCCGCTTCGCCGTATTTGGCGTGGGACTTGAGCAGACCACGTCATCTCGAACGTAGCGCGCTTGCCAGCTCGAATAGGAGCGTTGAGTTGAACTTCTAAAATGGTTCCATCGTGGGTGAACTCTACAGTCTTTCCATTGACTTTGAGGGATTCCACCTTGATCCAGCCCCATTCTGACTCGGGCAATTCGACAATCCGTGACCCTACGCGTGAATCGGGATCAGAAATGGTGCGCGAACGCACGTCCATCATGCTCTCAGGCTGGAAGGCATTGAAAAATAGGTGAAAAAATGCGCGGTTCAATGCATCTGGACTGTTGTTCGTCAACTTGGCCGTCATTTGCCCATGGTATTGATGCAAGGTGGTATCCAGAGTGATGTCCATTGTGTAGTCGATTGCTTGCTGCCATCCGGGATATTGCGCGGAAACTTTTGCAAACGTGCTGACTAAAAAAATGAATGGAAGGATGGAGCGGATTGTCATGGGAAGTTTTTGAAAGAGGCGAAACGTTGATTTCGGTTACCACGAAAATAAGGCCATCTGGACGGAGAATGACTCAGAGTGAATTTGATGCTGGATTCATTGAGCACTCGTCCTGAGGATCAATGGCATAGATCATCATGCGCTCTGCTGAGTTGATGGGGTTCAGCCAGGAGAGGAGTCGGTCCCATTTTCCGGGAGGAATCTGTTCAATATATCGCATGGAGGTATAAGTCTTTTTGTACTGCTCGACTCCTTCGCCCAAATGCTGACTTCCCGAGAAAACGATGTAATTCGGGAATTCTCGGGTCGTGCTGTTGCACATTACTTGGCGATGATTTACTTCATCTGTGGCAATGTCGCTGCTCCAGTATTTTTCCCAAGAACCACTATAGAATTGAGGCGGCATGGCTGGTTTGTCAGTATGAACAATCAGGAAGTTTTGGAGGTCACCGCGTTCATAGAGCGCGGTCATAGATTCCATGCGCGATTTCTTAGGCTGAACACAGCACAAAATCCCACCAATGACCAGGTTCAATGCAACGAAAAAGAATGCCAGACTGCGTTCTAATTTTCGGCGCTGCTTCCAGAAAGTGGATCGCTCGCGAAAGTGCATCCACCCGACACTTCCTGCGACAATTACAAACGGCACCATCGGTAAAATGAAACGTTCCTGTTTGTTGGGGAAATAACTGTGGAAAATGAAGAACACGAGAGGCGGAAAAACCAAAAGAGCGTGTTTGCGAAGGATGCTCCCCATGCCATAGGCCCATGCAAAGGAAAAAGGCGGAATCAGTAAACCGAGTATGACCCAAACGTACTGATGCCAAAAACCTTGCGGGTATCCGCTCGCGTGCGTGTTGTTGTATTCAATGTATGCTCTTAGCTGGGCAAATGGTCCCCCCCAAATGAAGACGTCTTGAATTTGTCCAAGGCTGAAGAACAGGAGGGATGACCCTGCTAAAACCCCAATTTCCATAATGCTGGCGACGGGACTTTTTCCAGAACGATGGTTGACCCAAGCGATGGCTATGGCCCATCCTACGCCAAATACGCCCGATTGGTAGCGCAAGGTTGTAGCCAAACCAAGGCCAATGCCGGCGATGAACCAAGTTCGCCAGTTTCTTCTGTTTGCTGGTTTTTTGAGAACAACCCATGAGGACCACATCAATGGTGGAATGCAGACAACCTCGACCAATTGGCGGGCCGCGAGGTGCGGAAACCAGGCAAAGCCAGCCAATGCCAAGCCAGCCCAAATCGCGCTTTTTCGTCCTCCCAAAACTTCAGCCAGTCGGTAGCCTAAAACCACCATCAATAAGCTGAAGAGACCGTGTGTCAAGCGCAGCACAAGCATCTGAGTCGTAGGGGCCACGATGCCCAATGCGAACATCACACGGAACAACCCAGAGACCAATCCGGGGTAAGCAAGGTTGGCTTGATGCGGCATTGGACTTTCAATTCCGTTTGCCAGTTGTGTCCATGGCATCCAAGCATTGTAGTCCTCTCCAACGGCCCATGATGCTGCAGTTTCAATCACGAGAAAGTGATCGTCGTGCATGAGGTAACCGGGTGAATTAATCGCTGCTGTAATCCGGAACAAAAGTCCAATGAGAAGAATTCCCTTGAGCGGATTCTGTCGAAACCATCCGGCCACTGGCTTCATTGGATTCAGCTTTTGTTTGCTTTTCGGGCTTTTAAAGCCAACATTTTGAGGCAGGCAACTGCCGCCTCAACGCCTTTATTTCCGTGTTTGCCGCCTGAGCGTGCGCGCGATTGCTCAATATTGTCGTCGGTTAAGACGCAAAAAATGGCGGGTTTACCAGAGTCAAGGCTGAGTTGCATCAACCCTTGTGTGACGCCTTGGCAGACATAATCAAAATGAGCTGTCTCACCGCGGATGACTGCGCCAATTGCGATCACAGCATCGCAAGGATTTGATCCTTCTAGCATCCACTTGGCTGCCAGAGGAAGTTCAAATGCACCAGGAACGGTGGCGATGGGCATTTGACCATCCTCAACTCCTGCCTCGTGCAGCACTTGAAGCGCACCATCACGGAGTCCACTCGTTATCTCATCGTTCCATTCAGAAACGACGATGCCCACGCGGAAGTGGGCACCGTTGGGCAGATTTGCCTTATCGTAATGACTTAAATTTTTACCAGTAGTGGCCATGCAATTGGCTTTGGACAGTCAATCAGATCAGTTGCTAGCCAGTGATGCTGCAAGTGCTTCAGCGCCATTTTTTTGCTGGCTCTTTGGATACTCTCTGACAATTTCATCGAGTCGATTTTTTGCAGCACCATTGTTGCCCAACTCTATTTCAACCAAAGCAATTTTGTACAGATACATCGGCGCAAGGACTGATTCAGCTAAACTTGAAGTTGCACCGGAGATGGCTTTTTCAAACGCGGATTTGGCGGCATCGTAATCACCCAATTCGACTTGGCAGTCGCCAATGTTCCCTGAAGCGAGAATTGCGATGACATCATCATTCATTTCAGCTTTTTCAAATGCAGATATGGCATCTTCAAAAGCACCTGCGTCACGGTGCACCATGCCCATGCGATAGGAGGCTCTTGCGCCAGCTGCTGTGCCGCTGTGGTCATTCATTACCTCTTCGAGGCCTGCCGCAAATCCATCACCATATGCCGCGAGATCCGTGGAATCCATTTCAAAGTAGCTCTCTGCTCTCCAGCTGCTTTCTTCCGCCTTCGCCTCTGCAGGAGCTGCGATGAAACTTTGGTAGGCAAGAACGGCAACGATCAAGGCTGCAACGCCTCCAATACCATAAGTCAAGGATGATCGGTTTTCGTCAACGAACTTCTCTGTTTTCGTGTATGCTTCGCCTACGTCGAGTAGGGTGTCATCTTCGGGCTTTGTTTTTTTCGCCATGGGTATTTTGTTGGGTCGAATATTTTGTCGTGTAAGACCGAGCAAAAATAGTGAAATTCGCATCATGGTACTCGAACAACTTCACCTGCATCATTTCAAGAATCACATTGGCTCGGATTTGAGCTTCGGTTCACAGGTCAATTGCTTGCTAGGAGACAATGGGAGTGGGAAAACCAACGTTTTAGATGCGGTTCACTACTTGTGTCATACCAAGAGTTATTTTAACCCCATTGATGGCCAAAACATCGCCCATGGCGAAGATCAAATGCTCGTGCAGGGACAGTTTTTGAGGCATGAACAGTCTGAAAAAGTAAGTTGTGCCATTGCGCGTGGGGTCAAAAAGGTCTTTCGATGGAACGAAAAGGCCTATGACCGTTTGGCGGATCATGTGGGGCGTTTTCCAGCTGTGATGATTGCTCCGGACGACTCAGGCCTGATTCATGAGGGCAGCGAAATGCGTCGAAGGTGGTTGGATTCAGTGATCTCACAATCGGATCGCGGTTATCTCAAGAACGTTATGTCGTACAACAAAGCGTTGAATCAACGCAACGCGCTGTTGCGATATTTTGCTGAAAATCGAACTTGGGATGAGGAGTCATTGGCGCTATGGGATGCGCAGCTTGTTCCACTCGCAGTTGCCATTCGTTCGCGTCGTGAAGAATTCATTGCAGGATACATACCTGTTTTCCAGGCGGCGCATGCCGATATCACGCAGGGAGTGGAATCGGTTGGGCTTGTTTACCGGTCAGATGTCGGGAATTCTGTTGAGTCATTTGCCGAACAATTGCGTCAAGCGAGAGAAGACGATCGCCGCCTGCGGAGGAGCACCTGCGGCACGCACAAGGACGATGTGCTTTTTCAGTTGGGGGAACATTTGTTGAAACGATTCGGTTCGCAAGGTCAACAGAAGTCTTTTTTGATCGCACTACGTCTTTCGCAGTTGGAGCACATCGAGACCGCGACAGGTGTCAAGCCCATTTTGTTGCTGGATGATATTTTTGATAAGATCGACGATAAGCGCGTCAATGCTTTAATGAGACGTGTAACCAGTGGATCTTTCGGGCAAGTATTCATCACAGATACAGATGTGGATCGTATTCCGCGAATGTTTCAAGAAACAGGTGCGGATGTAAAAGTTTATTTGGTGGAGCGGGGGGAGGTGAAGGAAGCACCGAAAGATGTAAATTCGTCCAATGAATCGTAACGATCCGAAACCACTGAAAGCCGCGATTGCTCAGTTTGTCAAGGCATACCGCATGCAGAGCAGATTGGATGAAGTGGATACGGTAAATGCGTGGAATGCGTGTTTTGGTCAGATGGTGCAAAGACAGACCCGTTCTATTCGATTGCAAGCTGAGGGAAAGCTTTGGGTTAAGCTGAATAGTGGTCCATTGAAGGAAGAATTGATGATGAGCAAGGGGCAGATTGTGAAGCGATTGAACGATCACCTTGGCCGAAAGATCATTTCAGAGGTCATCATCCAATGAGTTCGATGCCACTTCAAGCTGGTTCCATTGACCTGAATGGAACAATCGGTTCCGTTTCTGGTATTGTGGGGCAACTATTTTGTACTTTTTAGGTTGTCATGATGATGCGCAAGTTCAAATTACTGCTCGGCCTCACAGCCGTTGCTGGAGGATTGCTTTTGACTGGTGCGATGTTGCGTCCAAATCACATGCACTCTGAGGGTCAGCCGTATCATTCGAAGACATTCCGAATGGCGTACGGTGGACTTCCAGATACTACAAACAGTTTATTTACTGGCAGTGGCAAGTGTGCAGGTTGCCACGGAAAAGATCCCAATCATTTTGCGAGCATTGCTGGTCAAACTGTCCCTTTGACGCCCATGCCGAATGGTTGGGATGTGAACGTGACGGATGATTGGCGCAGTTCCTTGATGGCCAACTCGGCCAAGGATCCGTTTTGGAAGGCAAAAGTTCGGCATGAAGTATTGGTGAATCCATCTCATCAGTTGGATTTAGAAGATAAATGTACCTCTTGCCATGCGCCCCTTGGCCATTTTGCAGCGCATCATGACGGAGAGCCGCATTACACCATGGCCGCTCTTGTTCAAGACAGCCTTGCCATGGACGGAGTGAGTTGTCTGGCTTGCCACCAGCAATCGCAAGATGCGGGCAATACCTTCAGTGGTGAGCTGACCTTTGATGATAGCATGGCTTACGGGCCATATGGAGCAGGCAAGGATGAGCTCCCGTTGTACGATTTGCCTATGGTGACTTACACGGGGTATGCACCGGCGTATGGCGACCACATTGTGAGTGGTGAAATTTGCGCAGGTTGTCATTCGCTTGTGACCCAAACCACAGACATGGAGGGGAATTATACGGGTGCAGATTATGTGGAGCAGGCGACTTATCATGAGTGGCTGAATTCGGCGTATGCGGATGATGGTGAAGATCCACAGACGTGCAATGCTTGCCATTTGCCGCGCATCGATGAACCGGTTGTTATAAGTTCAGGTTACGTTTTCCTGGAGCCGCGAACGCCTTATGGACTGCACTACATGGTTGGAGGCAATGCTCAAATGCTCGAAATCATGCGCGACAACGTTGAAGATTTGGGGTTGTCGGCTACTGCAGATCAATTCGACAGTACGATTTTGCAGACGCGAAAGATGTTGCGTGAGCAGACACTTGACCTAGAGGTTCTCTCGAGCGATTGGGTTGAAACATCCGGGGGCTTCATGGAACTCAAGATTACCAACAAAGCGGGGCACAAGTTCCCCTCAGGCTATCCAGCGCGCAGGGCATGGGTCGAAGTCAAAGCGCGGATAGGTGACGAAATTATCTGGCACAGTGGCGCTTGGTCTGCGGACAATGGTTCGATCATCGGCTTGGACGAGGCTGGTTTGAGCACGTATGAACCTCACTACAACGTGATCTCGGAGGAGTCTCAAGTGCAGATTTATGAATTGGTGGCAGCGGACGTGACGGGGTCACCCACCAATTTGCTTGAGCGCGCAGCGTTCTCATTGAAAGATAACAGGCTTACCCCAAAGGGTTTCAGTTACGATCATGCGGTATATGACACGACACGCGTCGAGGGTTTGGCTTTTGAAGATGAGAGTTTTGACGTGGCGGATGGGTCGGATGTGATTACATACCAGTTCCCCTCATCCGCGGCTGGTGGAGAGGAGGTCGAAGTCGATGTTAAAGTTTGGTACCAGGCGATGCCTCCGCGTTGGATCAATTCAATGTTTGAATTTCAAGACAGCACGATTCAAGCTTTTCAAACGATGTTTGAGGCTCAAGGCGCAGCACCCGAGTTGGTCAAGGACACGACGTTTGTTTTGGATGTATTGGGAAGTGTGAATGATCGATTTCCCTCTGAACGTTGGGCCATTTATCCAAATCCTTCACAAGATGGAAGGGTCAACATGTTGGTGCCGCAGCGAGCCATGGGCGCTCTATGGGAAGTTTATGGAATGGATGGCTCACGAATTGCGTCTGGATGGACAACGCCCAATATGGAGATTCAATTGCCCGAAGTGCAGGGGACGTATGCGATTCGTTGGCACCTTAAAAATGGCGAGGTCATTACGCGCAAAGCTGTTGTGCGGAAGTGATCAGGCCCTGAGAGGTCACTTGTCCAAGTCTTCTCCATCCTCGCTTTCTTCTCCATCCCAAGGAAAAAAATCCTCTTCGTCCGACCTCTCTGATGTTCCGAGGTATACGTCTAGCAAACCATCAGGGATGGTTACGAACAATTGTTGTTTCGTTCGGTCGACTCGGATTTCAATTTCGGCAGGAAGTGGGATGAGTACTTCTCGTCCATCACTGTGCACCTCTAAAATTGGATAAATCGCATAATCCAAAACCTTGTTGATGGTTCCGATTGTTTCTTCGTTCTTAGCATCTGCGACGCGCCAACCTTGAACTTCGTGAAGATAAAATTCGTTTTCATCGAGCTCAGGCAAATACTTTATGGGCAGGAATACATTGGTCCCGCCAAGAGCCTTGGCGGCTGCTTCATCATTTACACCATCGAGATGGACAATGAGCTTTTGCAAAGCGTTATGGGCTTTGGTTGCATCTAAAAAGTGGGGGACAAGTCTGCCCCCAATTTCGAGCCAAATGCAGTCCAATTCCTTGTATAAATCCGGTTCGTCAGCATCGATGTACAGAATGACATCGCCTTTGTAACCGTGGGGCTTTGTGATTTTTCCGAGCAAGAAGCAGTCATCGATGTTCATGGCATGCAATGTATGAAGCAAAGAAAAGGGCTGTCACCAGAGGTGCAGCCCTTTTTACAATGGTAAGTCAGGAAATCAGTCTTCCTTTTCGTCTTTCTTTTCCTCCGCTGCTGGAGCTTCCTCCGCTGCTGGAGCTTCCTCCGCTGCTGGAGCTTCCTCC